>Ga0222714_10000126_pt1 | contig 91188 bp, 66 predicted proteins | sample C33_3DmetaG_FD_165048 | JGI IMG/M metagenome (GOLD analysis project Ga0222714, IMG submission 165048) | Estuarine water microbial communities from San Francisco Bay, California, United States - C33_3D | ecosystem: Environmental > Aquatic > Marine > Unclassified | place: USA: California...
TTCCTTTGGCCCGGGTATGGCAAATGCACCCTTAGTTGCGGGTTGGAATACCTTTGTATTTTTTCAAGATTTTGTTTGGGATGGCACGTCCAATATCTTGGTGCAATTTGGTCAAAACAACAATGATTTTCCAGCGAGTCAAAACTTGGAATTCCTCATGGAGCAGACCCCAAACCCCATGTCTGTTGCCTATGGAAGCCGAAACGGCACACTCACGCTTTCGGGTTCAAATTATACGATGTCTTCTTTTGTTAATGAAGAAATTGGAGGCGCTTTTACGGTCGAATTTTGGGCGCGTTCAGAGTTCAATATGGGTGTAAATACAAGCATTATGGAAGCATTTGACAGTGCAGGCCGCAGGGTGTTCAATATTCACATGCCATGGAGCAATAACAATATTTATTTTGATGCTGGAGACGAAACGGGCTATGACCGCATTAATAAGGTTGCTACAAGTAATGATATTGGTGATTACCAATGGAACCATTGGGCTTTTGTAAAAGACCAAGCCAATGGTGAAATGTTTATTTATAAAAATGGCACGCTTTGGCATAGCGGCACGAATAAAAATAGAGAAATAGGTTATATACAAAAATTCATCATTGGCGCTAATGGCAATGCTGCAAATTTTTGGTCTGGTAAATTAGACGAACTCCGCATTTACAAGGCGGCTTTGAACGAATCTACTATTGCCACTTTCTACCAACAAAAGGTGGATAACACGCATCCGAATTGGAATGATTTGGTGCTGTACCATGATTTTGATAACCTCCGTTATGCTTATGATTTAAGTGGAAACGGCCATACCCTCATGCCCTCTGAATTTGGGATGGTAGCACCAGACCCTATCTTTGGAGTCTATGCAGGTACTCAGGTACTTAATTTAAGGCCTGTCCTGAAAATCGGTCAAGATATTGCCCAAGGCATGACCACCACCTTGGTGAATCAACCCATTCTTAAAGAACCCGTTGTTGTATTTGAACAGGCCCCATTAAACAGGCATTTTCAATTAGTTGAAACCTATATTGGCGCACCTGAGGGTGTGCAAGCAGTCATAGATGCTAATGGAAATGTTCTAAGTTCAACACCAGTGCAAACTACGCTTTCCTTGAATAACCAACCCATTGTAGTCTACAACCCACCATATGAAGTCATCAATAATGTGGAGATTGCTCGTTACATTACACCCTATGGTATCCAATTTGATTTAGGCCCGAACGGATTTACGTGGATTTACGACGTTACAGACTACCAACAATATTTACATGGTCTTGTTGACCTTTCCGCTCACAATACACAAGAATTATTGGACCTTAAGTTTGCCTTCATTAAAGGAACACCACCGAGAGATGTTGTTAAAAGAGAACCGATATGGGCAGAGTCCAGGTCATATAATTTTGGCCAAATGGCTGCAGATGGGGTTTTACAATCTAAGCCAGTGGTGCTATCGGATAGCGCCGAAATGTTTAAAATTAAAACACGCATGTCTGGCCATGGCCAAGTTGGAGACTACGCCTGTTGCGAATGGGTAAATAATAGTCATCAAATCAAAGTAGATGGTATACCTAGATTCAATTGGAGTATTTGGGATGCGATGGCATGCGGAGACAACCCCAATATTGGGCAAGGTGGAACTTGGCCTTATGCCAGAGAAGGTTGGTGCCCAGGTGATATGGTCAAGGATTTTGAATTTGAACTCACTCCATATGTTACACCGGGTGATACTGTTGAATTGGATTATGCAGTCAATGCTGTACCTGCCAATGATCCGGGGCAGGCTGGGGGTAATTACATTGCTGCCTACGATCTAATTTCTTACTCTGCACCAAATTTTGAGTATGATGCTGCCATTGTTGATGTCCTCAACCCAAATAACTATGAGTATTATTCCAAGTGGAATCCTACATGTCAAAACCCTAGGATTATTCTCAAAAATACGGGCTTGGCGCCGCTTACCGCGTGTAGAATATTTTGTTGGTTAGATTATGGTGAAAATCTGGTTTATGACTGGACCGGATACTTGGACTTTTTGGATCAGACGGTAGTAGAAATTCCCGTAACAGACATGAACTGGTGGTATGAGCAAGATAGCTCCTACACCTTTACTGCTTGGGTTGCCGATGTCAATGGAAATATTGGTCCGGATTTATATAATCAGAATAGTTTGATGACTGTAAAGTACGATGCCCCTGAACGCATCGATGGACCGTTTTTTGTGTGGCTTACCACAAACAACAAGGCCGTAGAAAATAGCTATCAACTTTTAGACCACGCAGGAAATGTATTATTTGAACGCAGCAACCTACAGAATTCTACGCAATACAAAGACACTTTTGACTTGGCTCCAGGTTGTTATTCTATAATAATTGAGGATACAGACCATGACGGTTTGTCGTTCTGGTATTCAGCCCAAGTAGAAGGAGAAACTGCTGGTCAGATGCGCCTGAGAAAAGTAGGGGGGAGCTACATAGAATTTTTTCCTGGTGATTTTGGCCACTATCACCGCTATGATTTTACGGTAGGTTTTACCTTAGACGTACCAGAATTAAATCAAACTCCAGAAATTAAAATTTATCCCAACCCAACAATTGGTCTCACAACCATAGAATTAAGTGGCCAAATTAACGGTAGTGCAAAACTTAAATTGCTCGATTTAATGGGTCGGCAACTCTACCAAGAAGACATGAATGCATCTGCCCAATTTGCTGAAAGTTTTATAGATATGAGTGCTTACCCCTCAGGTACTTACTTAATTCAAATTGAGACTACACTTGGCATTCACAATCAAAAATTAATTAAACCTTAATAATGAATTTATTACGGATCCTTTTTGTTTTTCAATGCGCATTTTTTTCTAAAGCACATAGTCAATTTTCTATTGATTCCCTTTCGCACATCGACTATCAGGCATTGCACGGTGCCAACCTCAATGATGTTTGGGGTTATACAGATGAACTAGGCAATGAATACGCCATAGTTGGTACCTCTAAAGGCACGTCGATTGTCGATATTACTAATGGCGCCCAACCTCAAGAGGTTTTTTGGCTGGCAGGCACAGAATCCATCTGGCGAGACCCATGTGTGTTTGGTGATTTTGCCTACGTCACAACAGAGGCCGAAGACGGTCTGTTGATTATTGATCTTAGCCCACTGCCACAGTCCACCAACCTACCGACAGCCATTTATACAGGCCCTGCATCCAATCCATGGCAAAGTGCCCACACTTGTTTCACATCTGAGAGTGGCTATGGATATATTTTTGGGGCCAATCGCGACAATCAGGGGGTCATTATCCTAGATTTAAATAACAATCCTATGCAGCCCCAGGAAGTTGGGGTTTTCGATATTTCTTATGTGCATGATGGTTATGAACGCAATGACACCCTTTACACTGCACATATTTATGATGGCTATTTTTGCATCGTGGATGTTTCCAATCATAGTAATCCAGTACTTTTAGCAACGCACAATACGCCCAACTTTTTTACACACAATATTTGGCCAAGTTCGGACGGTCAAACGGTTTATACTACAGATGAAATATCTGGTGCTTTCGTAGCGGCTTTTGACATTAGCGATTTACAACAAATTACGGAGATAGATCGCGTTCAAACCACCCAAGGGACGAGCGTAATTCCGCACAACACACATGTAAAAGGTGATTATTTGATTACAAGCTATTATAGTGATGGTATTGTGGTACATGACGCACATGACCCTTCAAATTTAATTCAACTTGGCCGTTATGATACCTACCCAGGTCAAACTCCTGGTTTTGATGGTTGCTGGGGTGTTTTTCCATTTTTCAACTCAAACAAAGCTGTTGCAGCAGACATAACAGAAGGGCTTTACGTGCTTCAGATAAATTATTCTCCGGCGGCTAGTTTGATTGGAGTAGTAAAAGATTTAGCCACTGGGCAGGTTCTCTCAGGAGTTAGTGTTGATTTGCTTGGAGCAGCCATGTCAGAATTGACCAATGCACAAGGTGTCTATAAAACTGGAATGGCCTTTTCGGGAAATTATATAGTTGAAGTCAATAAGCCGGGATATTATCCACAGACGTTACAAGTTTCCTTGACAGAAGGAACTACAACCATCCAAAATTTTAATCTATTAGCCATTCCTCCATACACTTTGCAAGTTACCGTACTTGACGAGTCTACTAATGCACCGATATCGAATGCACAAATTAAATTGGTACATCCCCAAATTGTTCATCAAGGTGTATCAAATGGTATTGGCCAAGAAGATTTTACGCTATTTTATCAAGATACCTATGAATTAGTCATTGGTAAGTGGTCTTATGAGACGAAATGTCTGAATCCTCAGATCGATGCCACCACACAGCAGTTAACTGTTTATTTGAAGAAAGGTTATTATGATGATTTTACTTTTGATTTTGGCTGGTCTGTTCTTGCTAATGCACAAACAGGAAATTGGGAACGTGCAATTCCCAATCCAACAACCAATACAGTCTTTGACTATGATGCTCAATATGACTGCTTCGATATTTGTATGGTTACAGGTAACGGGACTAACCTTAATCCCGATCAAAATGATGTCGATAATGGTTCAACGTCCTTAATTTCGCCAATTTTTGATTTAAATGGCCTTAGCACACCATACCTCAATTATGCGCGATCTTTTTTCTGTTTTCACGGGCCCGGAAACTTTGACGATACACTATCAATTTGGCTTTCTAATGGTTTACAAACCGTACTTATTGAGCAAATTATAGGCCCTGAGGGTAATCCTATGCAATGGGAGTACAAGAGCATTGAACTCAATGGCCTCATTCCCTTCACTAATACAATGATGTTAAGTTTGAGTATTGCAGACTATCCGGGTAATCCCAACATTACAGAGGCTGCTTTTGACCATTTCAGTATAACCAATGCGTCGGTATTGTCGGCAACGAATCTCGAAATTGGACAAAACATTAAACTGTATCCAAATCCTGGTCATGATCAACTAAAGATTCAAGGAATTGACAGAGAATATGCTTATGAAATTTCTCAACTAGATGGAAAAATATGTGCCCATGGACTGCTTTCACCTACTGTGAATACTGTTGATACAAGTTATTTGCCAAATGGCTTTTATTTTGTGGATATTGCTGGTAAAAGACTTTCTTGGATTAAAACCAGACAATAAAACGTATTTTTGAATTTCATTTTTGACCCATGCAGATTTCAATTGTAGTTCCCTTATTTAATGAAGCAGAATCATTACCCGATTTGCACGAGTGGATTGATCGTGTTATGCGCGACAATCAATTAAGTTATGAACTTTTATTCATAGACGATGGTAGCAAGGATAGTTCATGGGATGTCATCGTTGAGTTGAGTAAAAAAAATGCTTCAATTAAAGGGTTAAAATTTCAGCGAAACTATGGCAAGTCGGCAGCCCTGCATGTAGGTTTTGAGGCTGCAAAAGGTCAGGTTGTGATTACTATGGATGCCGATTTACAAGATTCACCTGATGAAATTCCAGAATTATATCGCATGGTTACCCAAGAGGATTTCGATGTAGTATCGGGTTGGAAGAAGGTGCGCCATGACCCTCTTTCAAAAACAATTCCAACCAAATTATACAATTGGGCGGCACGTCGAATTACAGGTATACATCTTCACGACTTTAATTGTGGACTTAAGGCGTATAAAAGTGAGGTAGTAAAAAGTATAGAATTATATGGCGACATGCATCGCTACATTCCTGCTTTAGCAAAATATGCCGGATATCAAAAAATTGGTGAAAAGGTAGTCGTACACCGGGCACGGCAATATGGCGTAACGAAATTTGGACTCAATCGATTTTTAAATGGCCCATTAGACCTAATGACGGTGGCATTTATGGGTAAATTCGGAAAAAAGCCGATGCACTTTTTTGGTGCAATAGGCGTATTTATGTTTTTTGTCGGTTTTGGCTTGTTTGCCTACATGGGTATTGATAAGGTATTTATTCATCATACCGCAGAAAGGCTTGCATCGCGAACAGATTTTTATGTTGCATTGGTTGCAATGATTATTGGAGTTCAATTTTTCATGGCAGGATTCGTTGCAGAATTGATTGGCCGCAATTCAAGTTCCCGAAACCATTACCTGATCACAGGCAAGATTGGTCAATGATAGAATTCCCGAAAATAAATGGTGGGTGGACGCTTTTTCTAGACCGTGATGGCGTCATCAATAAACGCACCTTTAACAACTATATTCTCGATTGGTCCTCATTTGAATTTACTCCGGGTTTAATGGACGCGGCTCCAATTATTGGCAAAGCTTTTGATAAAATTGTGGTGGTTACCAATCAGCAATGCGTTGCTAAGGGTTTAATTAAGCAGTTTGAGCTTGATACAATTCATAAAAGTATGGTCGAGGCACTTCAGAGCGTTGGTATGAAGATCGATGCCGTCCTTGCGGCAACGGAATATAAAAATGGAATTGAGCAGCGAAGAAAGCCAAACACAACAATGGGATTTGAGGCAAAGGCCATGTTTCCTGACATTGACTTTAGTCGGTCTATCATGATTGGCGACACCAACACAGATATACAATTTGGTAAGCGACTCGGAATGTTCACTATCTTAGTGGAATCTGAAGAACTAATCAAGGAAATTCCAGACTTTAAGATTGGACATTTGGCCCAGTTAAGCGCATACTTATGAAAAATATTTTTCTTGTTCTTTTGCAAATATGTATAGGCTTTAACTTAAATGCCCAACCTAACCAAATTGATAGGAATGGTAAGAAACAAGGTGCATGGCAAAAAAATTACCCGGGATCAAATGTGCCACAATACACGGGGCAGTTTTTGGATGATTTACCCATTGGAATCTTCATTTACTACTTTGAATCTGGCCAAAAAAAAGCTGAAATTAAACACGGATTGCCAAATAATACCGCGGCTGTCATGTTGTATTTTGAGAATGGACAAATTCTAAGTGACGGATTCTACAAACATGGGCGTAAAGATTCGTTATGGTATAGCTATGCCATCAGTGGTGAACTGATTTGTGCTGAAAACTATAAAAATGATGTGCTTGAAGGTAAATGCGTTTACTATTTTAAGGAGGGACAATATTTAGAAAATAAGTTACAGATTCAACAAATTACACACTTCCATAATGGAGAGCCAAATGGTACTTACCAAGAATATTTTTACAACGGTAATCTTAAAATGAGTGGTTCTTACACGGAGGGTGAAAAAAATGGCCTTTGGACAGAATATTATAATTCAGGTGAGCAAATGGTAACGATAAATTATAAAAATAACCTTCAACATGGTTGGGCGACCTATTTTGACAAATCAGGCGAAGTAAAAAACAAAATAATGTATAGAAAGGGTAGAGCACTTTCAGAAAAAGAACTTAGTGAGTTTTTGAATTGGTGTCGTGCACATAACCAAGATCCCAATCTATGAAACAAAATCAGTCCAAGTGGATTTTCTTTTCTGCATTGCCACCTTTTAGGGGGGGGATTTCGAAATTTAGTGCCAAGACACTTAGTGCGCTGACCAAAATTCAAGAAGTTAAGGCCTATACCTTTAAAAAACAGTACCCAAATTGGCTTTTTCCCGGCACAAGTCAATTTGATTATTCGGCTTCAAGCGCTCCTAATGAAGGTATCGTCTCTACATTTAATCCATTGAGTTATGTGTCTTCGGCCCTACGACTTAGAAGAGAAAAGCCCACTGTTTTTATAACAACATATTGGATGACATTTATGGCGCCAATGATGGTTTTTTGGACATGGTTTTTACCTAAAAACACTAAGAAAATAGCTATTATACACAACCTAATACCTCATGAGCAGCGTTTTTTCGATCGATGGTTTAATAAGATGTTTTTAAATGCTTATGACGGTTTTGTGGTGCTCTCCGATGCAGTTAAACAACAAGTTTTAACCCTCAAACCCAAGGCCCTTATAAGTGTTTTGCATCATCCGCCGTATCAATTAGACAATCAAGAATTGACAAAAGAACAGGCATGTATGGAATTGGGCTTAGAGGCAACTAAAAAAACACTTTTATTTTTTGGGCTAATTAGACCCTACAAAGGACTCGAAACCTTAATTGATGCATTCAGTTTACTCGAAGACGATTACCAACTTTTAATTGCTGGGGAGGTATATGGCAACAACCAAGTTTATTGGGATAAGTTAAACCAACTACCCTTTAAAAATTGGCGTTTTGATCAAACATTTATTGCTGAAGATAAAGTGGCTTTATATTTTAAAGCCTGTGACTTAGTTGTGCTGCCTTATCAAAGCGCTACTCAATCTGGTGTTCGCGCACTTGCATTGAGTCAAAAACGAGCGTTATTATGCACAAATGTCGGCGGATTGGCTGAAAATTTGGAAAAAGCTGCTCAAGGATTTGTATTAGAGGATACAGAGAAAACACATTTTTTTAAACGCATTAAGTCGCTATTTGAATCGGGCGAAATTCAAAAGTGCAATACACAACTTTTAACCAATGAATTAGATCTTGAAGGCGCTTGGGAACAATTCGCTGAAGGTCTAGTTAAATTAGCCAAACAAGCCTAGATATTTTATTTGAATTTAAAGTTGCAAAATCCTATATTTGCAACCTTAATTAAATTTCAAATATTCTAGAAAATGCGTTTAAAAGGATTTTTTTGGTTCCTGTCTATACTTCTGACCGCTGTATGTGTATATCAGCTCTCTTTTACATGGGTAGCAAACAACGTTGAAAACAAGGCTGCAAAAGAAGCAAATCTGAAGGTGCAAATGCTTCGAGACGAAGCTAAAGCCACAGGTGGAAAAGCAATATTACCCAATAATACAGAGGTGGATTTCAGCGATCCTGAAGCCATAGAATTGGCGAAAGCCGCTTTTCTCAATGAAATCTTGCGACAAAAAGGAGAAAAACCAGTCTATCCTGTTTTGGGTTCAACTTTTGCCCAGGTTAAAAAAATGTCACTGGCTTTTGGTCTGGACCTCGTTGGAGGGATGAGCGTTACAGTTGAAATTTCCTATCCAGATTTGCTTAAAGGCCAAGTAAAGAGTATTTCAGATCCAAAGTTTTTAAAACCATTTAACAGGGCTTTGGCAACCTACAACAAAGACGGTGGCGATTTCATTGCTACTTTCATTTCGGCTTACAAGAAAGCCAATGGGTCGCTGCCATTAAGCTATATTATTCGTGGCCAGTCATTTGGTATTAAAACTCCAGATGCAGAAGTAGAAAACTATCTTCGCAATCTGGTCGCTTCTTCAATGAAGGGAATTGAAGATATCATTGGTCGTCGAATCAATCAATTTGGTGTTGCACAGCCAAATATTCAGCGTGATAAATCCACTAACCGTCTTTTTATTGAACTTCCTGGTGTGCAAGATGAAGAAACCGTTTCAAGAAAAATTCGCTCTACGGCTAACTTGGAATTTTATGAAACTTACTTGCCTGAACAAATTCAGACCCAATGGGCAGAGGCTACAAGGCTTAGTAAACTAAATGAAATTGTTTCAACGGAAATTGAAGACACTACTTCGGATAGCACAGCAATAGCTAAAGATAGTGCTGAACAAGCCCAAAGTATTAATGCACAAGCCTCAATACCCAATGCCTCTAAAAAAAGTTTAGCAGAATTGTTAACGCCAGTTGGTGGTTATGCAATCGGGTACGTGAATGCCAACGACAAGGCCAATGTAGAGAAAATATTGCGTCGTAAAGACGTTCAAAATGCCTTTCCACAAGACCTCAAATTCATGTGGTCTGCAAAACCTGAAAGTGTCGATAATAAAACCAAGAAGACAGCTTATTTTCTATATGCTTGTCGCATACCTGACAATGGCAAGGCACGTGTTCGTGGAGAACACATTAAAAATGCAAAAGTCGATTATGATCAAACTGATGGAAGCATTATTGTAAGCCTTTCTATGACTGACGAGGGTGCTGATGAGTGGGGCCGCATGACTACCGAAAACAAAGACCGTATCATCGCCATTTCGATGGATAGTTTGGTCTATAGTGCTCCGCGTGTAATCAATGCAATTACCAATGGTAATACGCAAATTTCAGGAAGTTTTTCATTTCAAGAAGCAGAAGATTTAGCTGGCTTATTGAATGGAGGTGCCTTGCCAGTACCATGTGTTATTAAGGACCTTCAAAAAGTAGGGCCAACCATTGGTGCTGAAAATTCAAGGGCCGGTTTAATCTCATTTGGAGTAGCATTTATTGCTGTATTAATATACATGATGTTCTACTATGGAAAAGCAGGCCAGGCAGCCAATATTGCCTTGTTAGTCAATGTAATATTTCTTATTGGAACGCTGGCTTCCTTTGGTGCGGTGCTTACACTTGCTGGAATAGCTGGTATTGTTTTAACCATTGGTACGGCCGTAGATGCTAACATCCTGATATTCGAGCGCGTTCGAGAAGAACAAGCTCTAGGGGCCGATACTCAAACTGCAATTAGAACAGGTTTCCGAAAAGCCTTGCCTTCTATTATTGATGCCAATGTGACTCACTTGTTGGTGGCCGTTATTTTGAAAGTATTTGGAACAGGTGAAGTTGCATCTTTTGCAACCACCTTGATTATAGGAATTTTCACCTCATTGTTTTCTGCTTTGGTAATTGCTGAATTGGCAATTCATACTTGGTTGGCCAAAGGAAAGGCGGTATCATTTCACACGAAATATTCTAAAGGCCTTTTCCAAAACTTCAATTTCAATTGGATGGGCAAAAGAAAGTATTTCTATATTTTCTCAATAATTGTGACCATTGCTGGGGTTGTTTCTATTACTACGCGTGGTTTAAAACAAAGTGTCGAGTTTACGGGTGGCCGTTCCTTTTCTGTGAAGTTTGAGAATAAAGCGGATATTGAAAAAATTCGAACTGAATTAAGTAAGGTTTTTATAGAAAATGGCGAACCTGCTTCTATAGACCTTAAGACAAAATCGAATGATTACAACGTTGAAATCGTTACGAATTATTTGTCAAATAATGATGGTGCAACAGATCAAGTTAATGAAAAACTAAAAGAAGGCCTCAATGCTTGCAAGGACAAAATGGGATCTTATGATATTGAAGGGTCGCGTTCAATTTCAGAGTCTATTTCTAGTGAACTCTGGAAATCTTCAACCATCGCCATCACCATTGCTTTACTGGCTATTTTTGCTTATATCTTTATTCGTTTCGGACATTGGCAATATTCTTTGGGTGCAATTGTTGGTTTGGCCCACGATGCCTTTTTTGTAGTATCTATTTTTTCTTTACTCCACGGATTTCTTCCTTTTTCCTTGGATGTTAACCAAGCGTTCATAGCGGCAATCCTTACGGTAATTGGCTACTCCATGAATGATACGGTCATTGTTTTTGACCGCATCCGAGAAAATCTACGCAAAAGTAAACCTGATGATAATCATGTGGACATTATTAATAGTTCTTTGAACCGTACTCTTTCAAGAACATTTAATACTTCAATGATTTTATTCGTTGTTGTATTGATTATGTTCATTTTTGGTGGCCCAGCCATCAAAGGATTCTTATTTGCCTTATTGGTGGGTGTATTAATCGGAACGTATTCATCACTTTGTGTGGCAACACCAATTTTATTAGACTTTTCAAAACGTCTGCGTGATTAAAAATAAAACGTATAAAAAAAAGCCGCGGTAAGCGGCTTTTTTTATGCGTTTAACTTTAATTTACTTTTTAATAAATTCAAGTACAGCTGAATGTTTAGAGTCGTAGATACCTAAATAGTAAGTCCCTGCGGCAATTTTCGGACTTAATTCTATTGATTTATGAACAGTGCCATTTTCCGCCACTAAATTATAGCTACTGATGTGTTGCCCAAGTATTGAAAATAATTTTAATTCTACATTAGATCCAGAGATACCGTCTATGTGAATTTCAAATTTTCCATTGTTTGGGTTTGGATATAATATCAAATTCTCAAAACTTAGTTCTGTCAATGAGGAGCTATTTACAGTTACTTCAAGAGTTGTTATACAACCGTTATTATCCTTTACATAACACGTATAGGTGCCTACACTTAGATTAGAAAAGAATGAACCACTGTAATATGCATTTCCATCAATTGAATAACTATAAGGTGAATTTCCTCCGCTTGCGCTCATTGAAATGGTACCATCGTTTGCATTAGCCACAGTTGCATTTGCCGTTAAAACAAGTGGATCGGGTTCAATAATTGTAGAGGTAAAAGACTGCTGACAACCATTGGCATCGGTTGCCAATAAAGTATAGGTTCCTGGAGCCAAATTATTGAATACAACATTGCTTGAAACAACCCCATTGAGCTCATAACTATAAGGTGAAGTTCCTCCTGTTACCTGACTTGAGAGCATACCGTCGTTTGCACTATTACAACTTATCATAGTAGGGATTAGATTTACAATGATCGGCTGTGGAGCGCTCACCACGTACTCAATTTGAGCCGTGCAGCCATTGGCATCCAAAATGCCAATGTTATAGGTACCGGCACCTAAATTGACAAAGGTATTGCTTGGTTGGCTTGCTCCGTTATTGATGCTGAAACTATAAGGGGCATTACCACTGGCCGGTAAAACTTCTATAGAAGCGGTTTGGTCTCCGGCACATGCATTTTCAGTCAATAAATTAACCGAAGAATTAATTACTGTACTTGAGATCAAATCAACCGAACCGGACACAGCGCAGCCTGAGGAATCCTCTACGGTATAGGTATAGTTGCCTGCCGCCAACCCGTTAAATAAGGATGTATTCTGTGTTGGAAGTGAACCTAATTGATAAGTTAAAGATCCTGTACTACCAGATACATTAAGGTCAATGGTTCCGTCATTGCCATTGCAAGTTGGCTGTTGAAGAATTAGAGGAACAACATTAATGGCCAATGATCCTGTGACTTGAATTTCAATGTTAAATTGGTCGTCACAAGTGTTTTGATCATCACCCATGCCATTGATATTGGCCAGATTGAGCAATATCGTATTCCAACCAGGTTGTAGCCCTACAACAGTATAATAAATCGTATCTATAGATTGATAATTTGAAAGGTTTAAACTAGTAAAAGTCTGATTTGCACTTGTTGCAGTTCCAATTGTCGAATTCAATTCAAAGGAACTCACACCATTCAAGCCTCTGTTTTCTACGATAACGCCTAATTGTGTAGATGAGCCACATATACCACCATTTTGGGTCGTAAATGCACCTAAAATCGCTAAATCTAAGGTGTCAGGGTCCATTTTGAATGCCGAAATATTGGTTACAATATTATTGCTATTATTCATCACAACGCCAGTGTAGTAAAAGGTCAGGCCATCGTAATCATCGATGCACATATGGTGGTAATCTCCCCATCTGGTATTGGATGTCCTAGATGACAGACCTTGCTTGATAACCATTTCGGGTAAGGTCATTTGCCCTAAAGGATCACAAGCCTTTCGGCCAGTCATTTGAATGGATGGGTAATCAGGCGCAGTATTACTCGATGTAGAATAGGCCATCATAATGTTGCCGAATTTATCAATGTTAATGGCGGGCATCCATCGATTAAGTGATGTGCCCGGCGCAAAGGTCCCTTCCTGATGTAGACTCCAAGACCCGGTGCTACCTGTTGGCCGCCGCAACTCTAACCAGCGCACACCTGCGCGATTATTTCCATTGACATCTGTGGCTAAGCAAAGCACCATTGCTTGATGATCAGAAAAAACCCGCATTGGTGCTTTGTACATTACACATTCACGTAAGGGGTCTAGTTTGACAGTTGTTCCAGGCTGAGGAATACACGAAAAACTCGTTAATCCGCACAAATCTGAATCTATTTCTGCGATAGGGACATCTTGAATTTTTGATACACTGCCCGTATTATTTGTCCAATTGATATTCATTTCCCAAATTTCAATCCAATCGTTTGTTGGGCTATCTGGTGAACCATTGCTGTGCTTTTCATCATCTCGATGCCGCACAAATAGCGGTTTTTGACCAGTGGGAGCAGGGAGGTCCCCTTCAAGATCAACTGGGGTTATTGATTGGAATCCAAATCCATTGAGTGTATATCCAATTGGTACACCAATAAATGGCGAAGTAGCTCCTGAGAGCATGGCGCTCAATTTCATTGCATATACTCTGGGTGGCCCTCCTTCATTTGTGGTTGCTAAAATGGCATCTGATGTTTCACAAATACTCCATTTAGGATAATCTGGGAAATTCGGGCAGGTAAACTGATAGAAATAATAAGCCCCTTGAGGATTGCTTGTTTGGGAAATATAGACCAAAAGTTTTTTCTGAGATTGGGTCGAAAATTGGGTAATAATCCAACGCTTGGCCGTTTTATAATAAAGAACCACTGGATCACCTAGACCAGTAACATTTGGACTTCCCAAAGAAGACATAACCAATGCACCGCTAACTGAGGCGCCAGTTGTCTTGTTAAAAATTTTAAAAGAGCCCCCGCTTCCAGCATTCGTTCCTTGAATGTATACAGTTGAATCTGCCTCGCCACTAGGATCTGGCGGCGAAATGCCATTGCCAATTCCTTGAACTTGCCAAAGCAAGCTAGCCGAAGTTGATTTTTGTGAATTTTGATGTTGTTGCCAAACCCAGTCTAAATGATGGTTGTTGCTCTGTACAGATTGGGGTATTTCTCTGCCTTTGAAATTTGGAACAATTAAATCTTTTTTATTAACGGCTTGGTTTTCAGCTTCAATTAACACACTAATTGTAGGCTCAAAATAGCCATAAAATTCAGACTGTTGGGCTGAGATGCTATCAATTATTATTAAAAAAGATAGAAGATAAATGAGTTTCATAGTTAATATGGATTAAAGCGTACAATGAATTTATTAAACTTTTTTAAATAAGGAGGCGAAACATTAATTTTACGCTTATGGTATTCTTGTTTTCACCCGCTAAACAAATGCGCGCTTATCACTTACAATCAAGCCTTAATTTGAAATTTAAAAAAGAATCTTTTTTTTTGATGAAGGAACTTAAAAAGTGGTCCGTAGAAAAAATAATGACCCAAATGAAGTTATCCGTCCAAAAGGCTGAAGAGACCCATCAAATAATAAGTGCTTGGGGAAAACAATCAAATAAAATAAATGGTGCACCAGCAATTTTTAGCTATATCGGAGAGGCCTATAAATCATTGGATGCAGCCAATTTACAGCAGCATGAACTGCAATATCTTCAAGAACGCTTAATCATTCTTTCAGCACTTTATGGCGCCTTAAATCCAATGGATGGTGTCCAACCCTATAGATTAGAAATGGCGCAAAGTGGCTTGCTCACTAAAGGAACTTCATTGTATTCCTTTTGGAAAAAGCCCTTAAATGTTTATATGCATAAATACTTAAAGTCAAATCAAAAAATAGTGAACCTAGCAAGCTCCGAATATAGCAATGTTATTGTTGATTCATCGTTGAATGAGCGTATGATTACTCCATCTTTTTTAGAAAATAAAAATGGACAATTAAAAACGATTTCCGTTTTTTCAAAACAAGGAAGGGGCGCTATGTTAAAATGGTGTGCACAGCAACAAATTCATGAAACTGAAGAAATTAAAAAATTCGATTTATTGGGTTATCGTTTTAATGCCGAAATTTCTTCTGATACTTCTTGGTGCTTTACTCGTTAACTGTTTTGCTCAAAGAAATCAAAATCTGGGTCTTGGTCTATCAATTCCCAAGTATGATCGGCAAGTAATTTAACACTGGCTAAAAAATGGAGGCTTGAACCAGATTTTCCCCAAGCATTTTTTTCAATCAAGGAAAGCATTAACTTTTGATCTGCCTTTTTATATAAGTGATATACATGATTGATTAGTGGTTCAAAACGCAATTCGGTTTGGTATATGTAGTCCGATATTACTTTACGAGTTTGAATTTTTTGTGCTTGGGTTGCCAACAATTGCATCTGCTCGTATATTTGAGAGAGCTGCATATCGGTCTGTTGATTCATTGCACTAAGTGCCCTTCCTTTTAGTTTTCCCTTATCTTCTGGTTTAATTGAGGCTCCACCAACGCTGTGCGCATAGGGCAATAAATGCGGATTTATGGCAATTTTGTCTATGTCAATTGGATTGACAATTTTTTTCTTTTTATCCTCATTATTTGTCATACTCATGCAAGTTTACTGAGTTCAGCCCCAACAGCAGATCCGATTGCCAGGCCCATTCCTCCCATTCGAACACCTGCGTGTACATTTTTGTTCAAAGAGCGAATTAGTGGTGTTTTTTCACTTCCCACGCCCATGATTCCAGACCATTCATAAGCAATTTCAAATGGTTGATTGGGCAATAATTCATGCGTCAATTTATCTAAAATAGCTTGACGTATGCGCTGATTTTTTTCAAATTTTGTAGTCGTTTCACCATGAAAATCCAAATTTCTACCACCGCCTATCAAAATGCAATTGCCAATATCTCGAAAGTAATAGTAACCCCTGTCGCTATGAAAAGTTCCTGAAATAGAATGTCTAAGGGGTTTGGTTACTAAAACTTGTGCCCTGGCCGGTTTTAATTCTTGTGAGAAATACTTAGAGGCAAAGCCGTTTGTGCATAAAAACATTTGTTTGGCTTTAAGTTCACCAAAATTGGTAAGAATATTTACTTCATTTGCACTTGAAGTCCATTCGAGCATTTCTGTAGCAAATAAAAATTGAATTTTAGCGCTTATGCATTTATGATAAAGGGCATGCATTAGTTTGCCAGGATTAACACTTCCTTCATACTGATTTTTACAAGCCTCTTTGATGCCGAAGAATTTTGATTGTGCAATAATCTGATTATCTATGCTATAGACATCTTTTAACCCAAATTGGAGAAGAAATTCTTTATTCAAATAATCCAAAATATCCTTATCGATTAATGACTGATTAGCTGAAATTAAATCCCAAGACCCACTTTCCTTTAGTTCCATTTCGCGTTTAGATATTCTTTTTTTTAGCAGTGCTAAGCCCTCTAAACGTAAAGCAACTGTTTGCCACATTTTATCCTCTCCTATTAAATTAATATCATCAATAAGTTCAGTCGGACTGCCAAAACAAGTAAAACCGGCATTTTTCGTACTCGCCCCAGTTGGTAAATAACCACGTTCAATGATTAGGATCTTCTCCTTTGGAAAACGCTCGTGAAGAGAGAGGGCTGTAGACATACCAACAATCCCAGCTCCTATAATTACAAAAGTGTTATTTTCAATATACTGTTGTCGTTCCCAAAAGCTTAGTTGTTCAAAAAAAAGCATTTTTTTTACTCGTTGATTTTTAGCAAATTTGTGATTGAAACAAATGTACCAATTTGCGTTCTAACCATATTTGATTAACCTAGAATCATCATGACTAAATTATTCTTGTTGTTGTTTGTGCTACCATTGCAGCTTTTGGCGCAGCGCGACTTGCTTGTTGTCATCGAGGGCAGTACGCAGAATTTCTTAGATAAAAAACCGATCTACGGTGTAAATGTAGATTTAATTCAAAATGATGCCGTTTTAACCAAAGTCTTAGCGGATGAAAGTGGACAATACTACGTTTCAGCCAGAATTGTTCAAGGTCAAGATATCCAATTGCGATTTACCAAAGGGGCATATTTAACAAAATTAATTGCAATAGACCTCTCTTCATTAAAGGGGCAAACGCAATCTGCCTATGGTTTAAAATTGAACAGAAATCTTGTTGCCGAATTATACCCTATTTTATCCGATGTCGATTTAGGTTTTGCCAAGAATATTCCAACCGATAAATATGTTTGGTCAGACGCATCGGCCCGAATTGATCAAATTGTTGCAGTCAAATCAGATGCAGATGCAAAAGCCAGTGCAGCTTATCAGCAAGCCATCGATCAAAAAAAATGTGCGCAATTCCAGCAAAAATATTCCGAACAGATTGCCCAGCAAAACCAAGCAATGGCAATTGTCTATCTAGACTCCATTCTACAAATTCGGCCCAACGATGCTCAAGCGCTAAATCAAAAGCAAAAAATTCTCGATGCACAACGCGACGCAGAACAATTGTCTGAAAATAAAGCCAAGCAGTCCGCTTTATTAGATCAGGCTAATGCCGCTATGCTTGAGCAGGATTATAATTTGGCTCGAATCAAATATAAAGAGGCAGACGCCATTCTACCTGGTAATCAATACATTCAAAAACAATTGGCAGCAATTGAACAAAAGAAGGTTGAATCAGAACAAAATAAAGTTAAATCTCAGGCCTTTCAAAAGGCAATGCAAGCAGCGACATCATTAATTAATTCTAAACGCTATGATGAGGCCATTAAAAAATTGAATGAAGCCCTACAAATTCAGCCAAGTCAGAAGGATCAAGTAGAAGTTGAATTAAGAAGGATTAGAGAAATAAAACAAGATATTTTAACAGAAACTGAATTGAAAAAATTGATGAAATTGGCAAACGATCAATACGTTCAAAAAAAATACGACCTTGCCTTAGAATCCTATAAGAAAGCCGATAAGCAAATTGCTCTTTTTCATAAACAAACGCTTATAGATAACTATTCAAAAGAATTGCAAACGGGTTTAAGTCGTGTAACTGCCGCAATAAATTCGGTTTCTCAGGTCTATCAGGATCAATTGGCCAAAGCGAACGAAAACTTTTTAAAAGGGCCACAATTTTATTCGGTGGCTAAAAATATTCTTAACTCCGATCCTATGAAGAGCAAACAAAACGAGATTGAAGTCATTGAATTAAAAGAAAAGATTAGTGCAATGGAATCGTTTTATGCAGATCGAAAAAATGCCTATTCTTTAGTTAAATCCAAAGATAATGAAGCTGCTTTGAAGGCACTTGAGAATGTTTATGCGAAAGGTCAAAAATATCAAAACTACATTGCTTCAGAAGCATTTACTGCGCTTAAAAAAAGTGCAGATTCCTTAAGGGCTTTAAAGATGCCGGCAGACATGAAAATCGTTAAAGTTACAACTCCTACTCCTCCAACAGGAATAAGTTTAAGCGCTCCTGGCCAACTAGTTACTGCTGATAATTCTATGTCATTTAATAGTTTGAGCCAAACTCAAGAAGCAAAAAAAGAAGCGCCCTATCAAATTCAACAACAAATTCGAACTGAAGTTGAATATCGAAATTACTTTGCTGGACAAAACGCCCAAATTGGCTCTTTTGAGACTTCGGCACAATTGGAGTTGATCAAATCTCAACGGGAAATAAAATCTAACGAGGCGGTTAATACTCAGGCCCAATTACAATTAGATCAGCAGCATATTGCCCAAGCAACCGAGGTCGCTATTGAGGCTCGAAGCGCTGCAACTAGTCAGCGTCAACAAGAAAACGCTGAAAATCTAAATGCCTGGAAAGACGAGAAAGATTATAAAAACATCACTGATCAAAAGGCAGCAGAAGAGCGTCAACAGTATGAATTAGATAGATTAAATATCATTCAAAATCAAAAGGATTTAAAATCGGCGCAAGACAACTTGATTGCAGAGCAAAATGTTAGAGAATTGAATCAACGAAGTCAAGATGTTGAATTTCATAAACAAGTTCAGGAAGAACAAGCAATTAAGGGTGGGATGGAGCAATATGTGCAAATTCAACAAGTTGCTGCATCGAAGGTAGAGCTTAAAACGACGCCTAATTATATCAGGGACGAAAATGGCGTGCTTTTTCCTCCGAACACAATGACGGAGAAAACCTATCAAATTACCAATAAGGAAGGATATGTAATCAAGGTAATTATTAGGCGTGTTGTGGTAGATGCCAATGGTTATGGTGTCGTATATGAACAAACCACCGATGAGCATGGCAAAACTTATTTCACACGAGATGGTCAAGTGAGTACCGAATATGTCTGGTTTAACGATTCCACTGGTGCCAACGTTTTGATAAAATAAGATACATGCATGTTCATTTTATTGCAATTGGAGGTAGTGCCATGCACAACTTGGCCATTGCTTTATCTAGAAAGGGAATTCAAGTAACTGGTTCGGATGACGAAATTTTTGAACCCTCAAAATCTCGATTACAAAAACAAGGTATTTTACCTGAAAATATTGGCTGGGATGAGAGCCGAATTCACAGCAGATTATCGGCTGTAATATTAGGAATGCATGCAAGAGCAGATAACCCAGAGTTAGCAGCGGCCAAAAAATTAAATATTCCAATTTTTAGTTATCCAGAATACCTATACGAGCAAAGTAAAGATAAAATTAGAGTAGTAATTGGAGGAAGTCATGGTAAGACCACAATTACTTCAATGCTTTTGCATGTAATGGCCAAGCTAAATCTCGAAGTAGATTATATGGTTGGTGCCCAACTTGAAGGTTACGATTGTATGGTGCGATTGTCGCAAACGGCCAAATATATGATCTTGGAGGGCGATGAATATTTAAGTTCACCGCTCGATTCAAGACCCAAATTTCATCTCTACAAACCACATATTGCCTTACTTTCAGGGATTGCCTGGGATCATATCAATGTGTTTCCTACTTTTGAAAATTATACTGATCAATTCAGACAATTTATTAGGCTCATTGAAGGCAATGGTGCGTTAATCTATAATAGAGAAGATGCCGTACTGGTAGATCTAGCCGACAATTCACCAGAATTAAAAATAATCCCATATTATACACCCGAGTTTGAGCCAACACCCAATGGCACCCGCGTTTTTTTCGAGGGGAGGCAATTTGATTTGTTAATTTTTGGTGCGCACAATCTTCAAAATTTAATGGGTGCAATGCGTGTTGCCCAACAGATGGAAATCAGTCCAGAAGTTTTTTTAAATGCGATGAATGATTTTACAGGTGCAGGCAAGAGACTTCAGAAGGTTGCCGAGGCGCCAACTTTTGTCATGTATAAGGATTTTGCACATTCTCCTTCCAAATTAAAAGCCACAACTGCCGCTGTTAAGCAACAATACCCAAATCGAGAGCTCGTAGCCTGTATGGAATTACATACTTATAGTTCTCTTCAAAAACATTTCTTACCACAGTATAACCTTGCCATGGAGGCAGCAGATTATGCTATAGTGTATTATAGCCCAGAGGTAGTGGCTCACAAAAAGTTACCAACCTTATCCAATAAAGATGTTGAAAAAGGATTCGGAGGTGGTGTGCAGGTGCTTACGCAAACTGCTGAAGTTTTAGAAGTAATTCATCAACATGACTGGAAAAACAAGGTTTTGCTCATGATGTCTAGTGGAAATTTTGATGGAATTAATTTTGAAGACTTAGGTCAAGATCTGATTTCTAATCTCTAAAAACAACTTTTCTATAAATTACTGCTATAAGCAAACTATTTAAGGTGCTGTAAACTAAGAGCGCTAATAAGCTAATGCTAAGCGTAAAATTAGGGCTAAACATTAACTCATTATTTTTTCTTGCTAGCTCAATAATTTCCTTATCGGTTTTATTTTCTAAAGCGTTGTTTGCTTTTCTGATTTTTGCAATTTTTTCTGGAGTGTCCATATTTTGTTCTATTGCAGCACGTTTGTTTACATTAAATTCTGGATAGATATCTCGATAATAGAAGAACAAGAAAAAACTTATGATTAGGGTGTAGGGTAGGCCAACTTTCAGACCTATTTTCGTATCACTTAAAACATTACTTTCCGTTTGAAGTCTTTTTTGACGATACATAAACAAAGCAATACTTGCGGTGAGCAACGCCATATTGAGTAGTACGAAATATTGTATATCATCAAGATTCCATTGCACTGCAAAAGCAATCATCTTTATAGTTATCCATAAAGAGCTGAAAACAAGCGCGTAAAACCAACCGCTTTTCATCAACTATTCATTGATACAAGAAATTCTTCATTAGAGAGCGTATTCTCCATATGAGATTTCATGAATTCCATCGCCTCGACTGGGTTCATATCCGCAATGAACTTTCGAATCAACCATACACGTTGCAACACATCTTTGCTCACCAATAAATCCTCACGACGTGTCCCAGAAGCCGTTATATCAATGGCTGGATAAATGCGACGATTGGATATTTTTCGATCGAGTTGTAATTCCATATTACCCGTCCCTTTAAATTCTTCAAAAATAACCTCATCCATTTTAGAACCAGTCTCTGTGAGGGCAGTTGCCAGGATTGATAATGAACCACCATTTTCAATTTTACGCGCTGAGCCAAAGAATCTTTTTGGTTTGTGTAAGGCATTTGCATCAACTCCTCCGGATAAAACTTTTCCAGATGCAGGAGATACAGTATTGTAGGCCCTTGCAAGACGCGTTATCGAGTCCAAAAGAATACATACATCATGGCCACATTCTACCATGCGTTTGGCTTTTTCAAGGACCATATTTGCAACTTTTACATGGCGGTCTGCAGGTTCATCAAAGGTAGATGCAATGACTTCTGCTTTTACAGATCTCGCCATATCGGTAACTTCTTCAGGACGTTCATCAATGAGTAGAACAATAAGATAAGTTTCGGGATGATTTGCCGCAATAGCATTGGCGACATCCTTTAATAACATTGTCTTTCCCGTTTTAGGTTGTGCAACTATCATACCGCGTTGTCCTTTGCCAATAGGCGCAAATAAATCCATAACACGTGTTGACAAAGTCTCTTGACTATGTCCGGTTAATTTGAATTTTTCTGATGGGAAAAGCGGGGTGAGATACTGGAAAGGAACCCTATCTCTAATGTATGATGGATCTCGTCCATTGATCGATTCAACTTTAACCAAAGGGAAAAATTTCTCTCCTTCTCGAGGCGGTCTAATGGTTGCTTTAACAGTGTCGCCCGTTTTTAATCCGTAGAGTTTTATTTGATGCTGTGAAACGTAAATATCATCGGGAGATGGAAGATAATTGTAATCTGATGAACGCAAGAAACCGTATCCGTCCTGTATGACTTCAAGAACACCTTCAGCTGTAACGATTCCAACAAGGTCGAATAATTCTTCCTTAATAGCTTGTTCTTGACGTTGTTGTTGCTGTTGCTGCTGTTGATCTTGACGTTTTTGTCTATTGGAATGATCAATACGATCTGCATCTGCTTTACTTTGATGCTTGTCTGCATTCTCTTGCGTTGATTGGTCTGAAGTATTTTCACTTTCAAACACTTTCTCGCTTGAAGCTGTAGTATTTTCCAATTCACGAGTAGTTTCAGTACGCTTAGATTTCTTTGGGCCTTCATGACTTTCTGCTTTTGGCAAGGTTAAATCGTTTTTAGACTCTGCTTCAGAAATTTGAGAAGAACCACCAGAAGTTAAGGCTTCAATGATTTCATTTTTTTTCATGCCGTTGGCATCGATGCCAAAGCTTTGCGCTATTACACGCAGATCTGAGATTTTTTTACTCTCTAGAGTTTTAATATCCATTAATGGGGTCTTATGTAATGATTTTTGGAGAATCCCTAGCTGGGGAGATTTGAATTGTGATGCAAGTTTAAGTAAAATTTTGATAAATCTTAACTTTTTTTTACAAAACTATGTCTTGCGTTTTTGCTTTTTTGCGGCAGGAAATAATATGTTATTGAGAATGAGCCTATAACCTGGAGAATTTGGATGTAAATTGAGATCAGTAGGAGGGTCACCAACGAGATGCTGGTAGTCTTCTGGGTCATGTCCACCGTAAAAAGTCCAAGTGCCTTGTCCATATTCACCATGTATATATTTTGCAATATTGGCTGCCTTATTCTCGCCTAATATTAAAACATTGGGCTTAATAAATTCCTTGTGGAAATCAGTAGTTTGCCCCATGAATCCATTAATCACATCCACATGACATTGGGTAAGCATCGTTGGAACAATATCCCATTTTGCTGAAAAATCAAAAAGTGTGAATTGATCTGATTTTTCAGTTATCAGTCGCTGATTTCTTAAATCCGTAGCATCTATGTCACTGTATTCATAAACCATGGGATCTTTAATTATATGAAAGTCCTTAAATGCAAAAGTCTCATCGAAATTTAGCTTCTCTTGAGCGCGAGCATCAGAGGGCGTTTTGTCGAAAACCGCCTCTTGTATATCTACATTCTGAGCGGCTAAGGCAATGTCAAAAGAATCCGTGCCAGAACACATGGTAAATAAAAAACCTCCACCGATGACAAAATTTCGAATGTTTAATGCAACAGATCTTTTTAATGCGGCCGTTGATGAAAAACCTAATTGAGCAGCTGTTGCTTCAGAGCGTTTTACTTCTTGTTGATACCAACTTTGAAATCGAGCAGACCCGTAAAATTTACCATATTGTCCTGTGAAGTCCTCGTGATGAAGATGCAACCAATCGTATTTTGGTAACACTCCATTTACAATAGCCGAGTCATAGATTTGATCATATTTTATTTCAGCATAGGTCAGTACTAGGGTTACTGCATCATCCCAAGGAAGTTTGTTGGGAGGGGTATAAACTGCAATTTTGGGTGCTTTTTCCAACTGAACCACTTCCATATTGATTTCTGGATCGGCAATTTCTGTCTTAATCTTGTTGACTTGTCCATCGGCTAAAACTTGGTAACTTACATTTCGCAACAAAAGTTCTTCTTCTATGCGTTGTAAATGAGGAATTAAAAAACTACCACCTCGGTAATTGAGCAACCATTCTATCGTAACTTGATTTTCTAATGCCCAATATGCAACCCCATATGCCTTGAGGTGATCTCTTTGGCTTTGATCCATAGGGACCAAAATTTGGCTCGCTTTATATTGAAAAGAAAAACAAAAAATTGTAATGCAAAAAAGTAGCTTAAAATGGCTCTTGTTCATTGTCGTCTTTGCCAAAAATATCTTCTTCATTGTCATCCATTTTACTTTTAATGGTGTAAGTAGAAAAGGCTTCATTGAATTGTGCTAGCCCGGCATTAGAGGTTCCGTGAATATCTAAAGGCTCCATTTCGTCTAGGTTTTCAAAGCGTGCAAAATCTGGAACAAAACGCAGACGCACATTCCTAAGCGCTCCATTTCGATGTTTTGCTATGATTATCTCACCGATCCCTAAGGTGGAATTCCCATCTGAATCTTGTGTTAAATCATAATATTCAGGGCGATAAATAAAGGAAACAATATCTGCATCTTGTTCTATAGCGCCAGATTCCCTTAAATCTGATAACATAGGACGTTTTTCTCCACCTCTATTTTCTACTGAACGACTCAACTGGGAAAGTGCGATGATAGGCACATTGAGTTCTTTGGCAATTTCTTTAATTGAACGAGAAATTGTTGAAATTTCTTGTTCTCTGTTGCCCCCACTTTTTGAATCTTTTGAACTCATGAGTTGGAGGTAGTCAATAATAATTAAGTCTATATGGTGTTGGGCTTTTAATCTTCGACATTTCGCCCTGAAATCAAATACGTTTATCCCGGGAGTATCGTCAATAAAAATCGGTGCTTCGGCTAATTTACTAATGCGCGTATGCAATTGTTGAAATTCATGTTCTTTAAGGTCTCCTTTTCTTAGTTTTTCTCCAGAAAGTCTTGACTCACTTGCAATAAGTCTTTTAACCAATTGCACCGATGACATTTCCAGAGAAAAAATCGCCACACCTTTCTTGTAGTCGACTGCAGTATTGCGGGCCATTGATAAGACAAAGGCCGTTTTCCCCATTCCAGGTCTAGCGGCGATTACAATCATATCTGAGCGCTGCCAACCTGAAGTGACCTTATCTAATTCATGAAAACCAGTCGGTATCCCAGAAACTCCATCGGTATTTTTTGAGGCCAACTCAATTTCATGAATCGCTTCTTGAACAATGTATGACATTGCGCCAACTTGTTTTGACATGGTGTTTTCAGCTATGCTAAAAAGATCTGATTCTGCGTCATTTAGCAAATCAAAAACATCTCGAGTATCGTCGTAGGCATCCCGAATAATTTGAGAACTCACATTGATTAATTCTCTTTTAATAAATTTTTCAGCAAGAATCCGTGCATGGTGTTGGACGTGGGCAGCACTTGCAACTCTTGTAGTAAGCGAACTCACATAGGCAGCTCCACCTGCAAGCTCTAATTCGCCATTTTTTTGGAGTTGTGTGCTGACAGTGACTAAATCAATTGGCTTAGTTGCTCCAAAAAGGGTTCTAATTGCCTTAAAAATATATTGATGCTTGACATCATAAAACGTTTTCTCTGTGAGTATATCAATTGTGTCGTTAATAGCGCGGCTTTCAAGCATCATGGCTCCGAGCACCACTTGTTCGATGTCAGTGGCTTGGGGTGGAATTCGCCCTAAATCAGTAAATGGCTGAGGAGCATTCTTTACACGTGAAATAGCTTTACGATTGTTATCTGGGGCATCCATAGAACAAATATAGCGAAAGGTCTTGGGAACCAAAATAGCCAAGTTGGCTTAATTATGAAAAAGTTGTAAAGGTGGGTTATGAACAATTGTTAATATCACTTTAATTCAGCAATAGCTTTAGGCGTGCCAATTTTTAGCGTAATGAAATCTTTTTCACGTTTAGGACTTCTTGCAGGGGCATATTCCCGGCCATAAAAAATGATTTGCAAATGAAGTTTGTTCCAATATTTTTCTTCAAACAATTTCTTTGCGTCGCGTTCAGTTTGTACAACATTTTTACCCTCAGTTAAACCCCAACGTGTGAGTAGCCTATGAATATGGGTGTCAACAGGAAATGCCGCGAATCCAAAACCTTGAGACATTACAACAGAAGCAGTTTTATGTCCGACCCCTGGCAATGCCTCTAAATCAGTATAATTTTGAGGAACAATACCGTTATATCGTTCGACTAAAATCTTCGAAAGTTCACTTATGGCTATTGCTTTTTTGGGAGCAAGTCCGCAGGGTCGAATGATTTGTTGTATGGTAGCGGCAGGAATTTTTGACATATCAAAAGGGTTGTCTGCAAGGGCAAAAAGATTTGGTGTCACCGTATTTACTCGTGCATCGGTACATTGGGCTGAAAGTAAAACGGCAACTAACAGCGTAAATGGATCTTTATGGTCCAATGGAATTGGCGTTTCTGGATAAAGATTCTCTAAGGTATCTATTAAAAATGCAGCTTTTTCTTTCTTAGACATCATAACAGACCAAAACTAAAAAGGTGAATAAATCGATTCTCACTGATTAAAAACCATAAAATGAAGGCTAAAATAAAGTAACGAGATATGAAAGATCCTGCAACAAAAAGGATATCCGCACTTGCAAAATACCAACTGACAAGCGGAATTAGAAAAAGAAAACTCAACCAAATTTGCGCCCAATAAAAACTAAAGTGAACGGCAATTGATTTTTTATAGATACCATCATTAAAAGAAAGCGCCTTTACTTGATGTAACCAAGGTGTTTCTATTGCTTTTAAGGACTGAACTTTTTGAAGTTGCTCACTTTTGAAATCTGCACACCAAAAATAACGATTATCAGTGCTTTGTAATAGTTGAACACTGTGATCATCAATACTGCCATAAGTCCGAATTCCATATGACTTTACGACAATTTCCTGCTGAGATTCACCCATAAAAAAATCTATCCAAACTACCCCAAATAAAAGCATCCCAAAATAAGCAATTGACAAATGCCATAATTTAATTTTTCCAGATTTCAAACGTTTTATAAACGCTAGTCTGTAGGCTTCTTCTTGGCGCTTTTTGTGACGGAGTTTTTCTCTTGCCGCTTGGCGTCGTTGTTTGTACTTTTCTAAATCTTGTTCAAACTGCGTTTCTTTATGCCTAACAGAGTTGGTTTCAAATTCAGTGGTAACACCATTGCAAATTTGCTCATAAGCGGTCTGGATGGCTAAAAATTGCTTGGCTGCTGAAGGGCTTTTATTTTTATCAGGGTGGTATTTTTTAACCAAAGATCGATATGCCTTTCGAATTTCTGATGCTGTTGCATTAGCATCCACACCTAAAACTTTATATGGATCTCCAATCTGCATCTTTAACCATTTTGGTGGTAGCGTTACGCTTTATTTTGTTATTTATGGTGCGCTTGAACTGTTTTAACCAAAAGTATTTTTTAGGTGTCTCATGTGGTAGAAAATCCAATTGATCTATAAATGACATGTCAGGCTCATTCGAACTTTCAATGAGAAGTCCAATAGTTTGACCCCATTTTTGATCCACAACACCAGTGATAAAAAAAGGTATTTTTAAGTGTTGCTGCAACTTTTCTTCGAGCAATTCAGGGATTATTTTAAAACCGCCAGAATTAATTGCATTATCTGCACGCCCTAACCATTTAAATGAGTGTGAATCTACTAATTCTACAATATCCTTGGTTTTCAATTGATGAATTTGAAGCGCAGGATAGTTTATGACCAAACACGAGTTTTCGACAGAAAATGAAATGCCAGGTAAGGAATCAAAATATTTTGATTCAATAGGGCTCACTTTTCTAAGTGCGACATGAGATAATGTTTCACTCATTCCAAAACTATGCCAGACATTTATTTTTTCTTTCCAACATTCCCTCAGAAGTGCATCGTTCATTGGCCCACCACCAATCAAAATTTTATCTATTTGCATTAATTTAAATGCATCCATTCTAAGACTTTGATGTAATTGTGTCGGTACCATTGAAACAAAATCAAAGGATTCATTAAATTGTTCAAGCGGTCTTGAGGATGGATTTACAATGTACAAATTGAAATTTCCAACCATTGCTCTGGCTAGCTGCATGAGCCCACCTACACTGCTTAGCGGTAAACATAGTAAAACTTTTGATGATGCGTGAAGATTAAAGGCCTTAATACTAGAGCGGGCAGATTGGATCAATTGCTCTTTAGAAAATTTAAAAATTTTAGGTTTTCCAGTTGTTCCAGAGCTTTTCAATTCGAAACTCAAATTATTTTGCCAACGATGTAAAAAATCTTCTAGCGCTTGCTCCATACTGGAATTTAATTTCTCAATATGCCATTTAGGATGCATCAATAGTCTATGTCTAAATTAAAACGATTTTTAAGTGTGTTCAGCTCTGGATTTTTTTTGGCCATTGCAGCAAATTTATCTTTACCCGTTAAAAATTTATCTTCATTTTCACTGGGTGGGGCCTGCACTAAAACAATATCTAAAAAATGATTATTTAGTTGTTTTCGCATAAAATCCTTGAATGTAATTAAGTGTGTATTGATATAGTTGAATTGAACTAAATTGTCTACGGTCAATTCTATAGTTTCGTCTGAAATTAATATCGGATCTCTCTTGATCAGTGCATTGTAGAAGGTTTCCATTCCATCTTCTTTGAGCTGAAAGGCATACTGTTTCCAATACATCTTAATGTGATCAATGTGTAATACTTCACGAGGCAAGTCCTCTTTTCTGAGTTCGTTCTTCGATTTTTCATCTTTAAGCAGCGTTTCTTTGATAGAAATAATTGAGGAACTTATACTAGTTTGCTTTTGCGTGATTTTAATCGCTTGGTTTCTTTCTAAAACTAGATCTTTGGGGCTACTTTTTTTGGGAATCGGACTTGACCTCCTAAGAGATTTTAACGCTGAAGGCAAAATGTCTACTCTATCCGTTAGGCTTTTTTTTTTTCTTCCTCTTGCTTCAATGAACAGAGTTGCATGAGGGCTACCTCGATCAACAAGCGTTTATTTTTAGACGCTTTAAAATCTACATCTGTTTTAGAAAGAACATTCAAGGCTCGTAGCAAACGATTGCCATGCACTTGGTTGGCTTGTTCGATATAGCGTTGTTTAATGGTGTCGGGCACTTCTAATAAATTGGCTGTCTTTTCGTCTTTACAGACCAAGAGATTGCGTAAATGTTCAGCCAATCCAATTACAAATTGGTGCGCATCAAACCCAAGTTCTAAAATTTCATTTAAGATTAACAAAGAAGTTGGAATATCCTCACTCTCTGTTGCATGAATTATTTTAAAGTAATATTCATAATCTAAAATGTGAAGATTGGCCAGTACATCATTGTAGGTAAGTGTGTTGCCAGCGAAAGTAACTATTTGATCAAAAATGGACAAAGCGTCGCGTAATGCACCATCCGCTTTCAAGGCAATTTGGTGTAATGCTTCTGGATCAGCGGATACACCTTCTTTGCTAGCAACAGTAGCAAGATGATCGGCAATGTCTTTCACGCGAATTCTTTGAAAATCAAAAATCTGACACCGAGAAAGTATTGTTGGAATAATTTTATGCTTTTCTGTAGTAGCTAATATAAAAATGGCATGCTTTGGCGGTTCTTCAAGTGTTTTTAAAAAAGCATTAAAGGCATTGGAAGAGAGCATGTGTACCTCGTCAATAATGTACACTTTATGGGTGCCTAATTGAGGAGCAATACGCACCTGATCTATGAGATTTCGAATATCGTCAACTGAATTGTTCGAAGCGGCATCTAATTCATAGATGTTAAGCGAATTACCAGTATGAAAGGATATACATGAATCACATTTATCGCAGGCTTCAATTGCAGAAGTAGGTTCAAAACAATTGATTGTTTTAGCCAGAATACGTGCGGTAGTTGTTTTTCCTACACCTCTTGAGCCACAGAAAAGAAATGCTTGTGCCAAATGCGCATTTTTAATCGCATTTTTGAGTGTGCCAGTTATGGCTTGTTGCCCAACAACGGTATCAAATGTTTGGGGGCGGTATTTGCGTGCCGAAACTACAAATTCACTCATATTTCAAAGATACCGCTATTTTTCTTTTGTAGTATACTGAAGATATCAACACATTTTAATTTTTTAATAATTTGTATTGATCACCTTCTACAAAAAGAAAGTAAGATCCTTTGGCAACATGATTTAAATCAATTTGTTCAGATAAGTTTCCATTTATTATTAATTGCCCATTTGAATCGACAATGTAGTATGGTTTTGACTGTAAGTTTATTGGTACTTGGAAAAATCTTGTACTTGGATTGGGATAAAATGTGTTTGATGTTGGAATTTCATGCAATGATATGCTACCGGTGTTTTGGTTAAATTTGTTGAGGTAAATTTTAAGCGTTCCAGTTCTAACATCGCCCCAAATTGTATATAAATAATTGTTCTGAAACTGTACGTTTAAAAAATCATTTCCATTTTCAAGTAAGATTGAATCGTGTGCAACTATCGGGCTGATAACAAATTCTGGTTCCCACACTTCAGCTTTTTTGATTCGACAATAAATTTCGCTCGAAGTTTGATAGGTACTAGGACTACCCATTCTACGATCGCGCCAGCAGATACCTAAATCCCCATCATTGTCATAATCTGCCCAGACTAAATCTTGCACAACGCCATTATTTTGGGCATCCTCATTGATGCGCTGAGGTGCACTCCAAATGCTATTGTTTTTTTCGATTAAGGCAATATCAGGATCACCAAAAGCTCCTGTAACGAACAAGTAAGCAGCACGTCCGCTATTGTTAGGGTCTAAGGTCAAGTGAGGCGCACTTTTAAGGGTATCATTTGAAGTGCCAAAACCTACTCCTTGATATGCCATTTGATAACTAAAAGGATTTAACCCAGGGTTTTTTTGCACCTCAATCAACCTTGGCAAAAGACTTTGAGACGGCTCGTAACTGGGATAAATTGCCATAAAGATCCCATCGTTCGAAAAAGCAGGGGAGGGCATAGGTTGATTAATTACACTTCCAGATAAAAAAGGAACATTATCTAAAATTTGGGTCGTGAAGCTATTGCCATTATCTGTTGAGGTAGATATATATGGGTGATATGGTGCTTGAATTAAACTTGGTTGATCGGCATTCATGCTGGTAACGACAATTTCATCATTAAAAGGATTTATCGTCATCCAAGGACGGTCTATGCATAATTGATCTGGACAAATCGAGACATCACAAACAACTACGGCTATGCCCCAACTATTTCCTCCATCCAAAGACTTTCGGCAGATAATGTTTCCATTACTAAAATTTACATTGTCATAATCTACATAACTCATAAAAAGCGCTCCATTTGAATTGAATGCCAACGAAACATCAGCACTTGTGTTGCCGCTTTGCTGATGGGATTGCCAATTAGGAGTGCTCCAAGTATTTCCACCATCCAATGAAAAGCAACTTTTTATCACTATTTTTTGATTGAATTGAAAACCCATCCAGGCAGCAACAAGATGTTGGTTATTATTAGGATTAACTGCAAGAAAAGGTTCACCTTCAAAAAGAGCGCCTGTTGAAACCAATACATTTTGCGCATTGGCGTGCAATGTCATAATTAGCCATAGCAGGAGTGTTAATGAAAGTTTGTTCATTTTAGAATTCTATCGAATTTTTCATAACCTGTTTGATAAGTGGTCCTAAGTTACATTTATTGGCTCAAATTTTGATAACTTTGAAAGATGCCTTTTAAAAGATTTATTTCTTGTATTTTTTTGATAATACTAAATACAACAGGGTGCTACTCACAAGGCCTTGTCCCAACCTTAGATTTCAATAATTTTTTCGTTGCTTTTCAAGATGGTTTTTTTCGACAAATTGAGATTCAACCAATCGTGAATTATAAAGCTGGTGATGAAATCATTGCTTACATTGATACCAGGGGCAACCTTAAGCTATTTGATGGAAAATCGCGCATAGATGTTACAACACTTAATGTCAACTATCAAGTTTCCGACCATTTAATGGCTTACAAAATTGCAAACGGTTTAAGAATGTGGGACAATGGCAAATTCACTGAATTGACAAATTTTGGTCGAGAGTTTAGTGTAAAAGACAGTATCATTGTTTTTGAGGATACCCGTTATCAAGCATTAAAAATATATTGGAATCAAAAAATAGAAAGCTTAGTAACGCTGACAAATGGCCTTTCCATGAATGCAATTCTAGGTGAAAATTTGGTTGTTTTCAAAGACAATAGCAACACGTATTTTGTGTTTTGGCGAGGTCAAAAATATGAAATTGGAACATACAATGAAGAGGTACTAGACTTCCAACTAGGCACAGATGTATTTTGCTTTAAGGATCCTTACACGCAGTCTTTCTTTGTTTTCGACCGTGGGGAATTTATAGAATTAGAAACCTTTCCTATTAAAAAATATAAAGCTGGTAGAGGATTTATAGTTTACGAAGATTTAAATGGAAACCTCTGGCATTATCAGGATGGGCTAAAGACGGCCTTATCAAACTTTTCTACCGATCATTGGGATGTGAAAGACGACATCTGTGTTTGGTTAGAAAACTCTTACTTTTTTGCTTATACAAATCAAGAACGCATTCAAGTTTCAACTTATTTGCCTCAATCTTATCTGTTGAAAAATAATGTTTTAGTATTTCGAAATATTATTGGTGGAACTAGCGCTTTGGTTGATGGAGTTTTACAAGAAATCACCAATATGCAAAATGCAGATTTTGAAATTTATGGGAACAAAGTTTTAGTAAAACTTCCCAATCTGAATTCGATTGTTTTCTCCGATGGTCGAATCTATTCAAATTAATTATGAGGTATACGATTCCAATTTTTTTTATTTTATGGATTGGAGATTTTAAAGCTCAAGATGTTAAAATTGAGAAGTTAAAAACCTTATACAAACAAGGACATTATAAAATGGTTTATAGAAGGGCAGGTCGTTTAATGATGAACCCAAGCTATGAAAACAATCAAGAGCTGTCTAATTATAGAATTTTGGCCGCGCAAGAACTGTCCAAAGATATTCATTGGGCCCATTGGGTCCAACGACATGCTTTTGAAATTGAATGGATGCCCAAAAGAATCGATCAAACCCAAGCTATAATCCAAGAGGCACAAAATCACTTAGGCATACCATATAAATACGGGGGTAATGACACAAATGGATTTGATTGTAGCGGTTTTGTGTGTTACGTTTTTGAAAAAAACGGACAAAACTTACCGAGGAGGGCTGTGCTTCAGTATGAGTTCTGTCAAAAAGTGATAAGTGCGAATGTCAGGCCTGGGGATCTGGTTTTTTTTGCAGAAGGGCAGGAGGTAAGTCATGTGGGAATCATTGTGTCGGCAGAAGGAATGCCAAAAAAAATGATCCATGCAAGCTCTTCTAAAGGAATTATTGTTACTGATTTAGAGAATTCATCCTATTGGCAACAACGTCTTGTGGGCTATGGAAGGGTATTAAAACCTTAATCGCTGTATTTGATTAATAAGTAGAAATAGCCAATCAATCCAATCGTTTCAAAAATTATTCCTGGGAGGACAAGCTTTAACTGAACAAAAATACCCATCGAAGTATAAAGCAGCATTGCGATCAGCAATGTGAAATAAATGCCTTTTTTTTGAAGCAATAATTTTTGTTGGTCTGCATCATTGCCTAAACGAGAAATTTTTGACCAAATCAAAACGGCAGTTGAGCACAAAACTGGTACTAAAAGCAATAGTAAATTAGGTCGATATGGATTTTGTAAATACCATACCATAATATAAATTGTTGTGTGTAAAAGTAGGAGCGCAAATTGTATATAAATCCATTTTTTGGGTTTGTTTGGGCTCAATTTGGCCATAAAACTAATAAGGGCCAAAAAAGGGAATAAAAATAATTGGCTACCCCAACCTAATATATTCCAATTATAGCTATTCCAAAAACTTAGTAGGCTTAGGAGTCCAAAGACGATACTTAAAATCGAGGCTATTTTTTTTTGAGTTATTTTCATTTAAGTGTTCTTCTTGAAATTTGTGTCGCACAAACTAGATTCCATAGAACGCGTGCACCAACGTTTGCATCCCAATCATTAACTGAACCTGGCGCAACTTCACACAAATCAAACCCAATAATTTGTCTACCACTCTTTACAAGTTGAAAAATTAAGAACACGATTTCATGCATTTCAAAACCACCTGGTACTGGTGTGCCAGTATTTGGGCACAGATTTGGCTTAAGGCCATCTATGTCAAAGGATATATAAACTTTTTGAGGTAAGGAGTCGATAATGTTATTTACTTGCTCAGTCCAAGTTTTACCTTGAAATTGAGCATTTTTTAATTCCCAATCAAAAAAGGTGTGGACGCGCCAATCTTGTATTGCTAAATCAACCTCATTTTGTGACAGATCTCGAATTCCAACTTGTGTGAGTCCAATTAAATGTTTTAGCTTATTTAAGGCATTATACATGATACTTGCATGCGATTGCTCAAATCCTTCATAGGCTTGTCTTAAATCTGCATGGGCATCGATTTGCAAAATCCCAAATTCTTCATAAACTTCATCAAGGGCAAGTAACAATCCAAGAGGGCTTGAGTGTTCGCCCCCCAAAACACATGGTGTTTTATCATTTCTCAATAAAGCTAAACACCGCTCTTTCAAATTTTCACAAAGTGCACTTTGAGCTAAATTGATTTGTTCAATAATATAACCAAACTTTTCCTTTGCTTTATTTTCTCCAAATTCTTCTATGTAAGAAAGATATTTCTTCGATTCACTACTGAGCTGCTCATTTAATTCCAACCATTCTTCAGACACTGCTGTCATAAAAACTTTGGTTTGGTATGCTTTCGGTAATTCGGGATGAAAAAAATCAAGTTGAGTTGAAGCTTCTAGAATGGCTTGTGGCCCCTTACTTGTTCCTTTTCCATAAGATGCAGTGGCATCCCACGGTACAGGTACTAGAACAATATCTGCACCCTCTTCGTTACAAGGAAATCCAAAAATATTTCCATTGGCTATTCCTACGCCATTTGGATCAAAGTTGCTCATTTTCTGATTGTTTTTTAAATGCTTCTATGGCTTTGCGTACTGAACCATGCTTTAGCAACCATTTTTGAGCCATATGAGGATTAATTTGGAGTTCCTTTGCTACCATAATCGAGCCCCGCTCGACAAGTTTGTCATTAGAGAGTTGCATATCCACCATAAGATTTCCCTTTATATGGCCTAGTTTGATCATGAGGCTTGTCGATATCATATTGAGAACAAGCTTTTGGGCCGTACCAGATTTCATTCTGGTACTCCCTGTAATGAATTCTGGCCCAACAATTGGAGTTAAGGCATGCTGAGAAACTTCGGCAAGAGGAGAATCCGGATTACAGGATAACCCTGCAGTAAGGAGTCCAAATTCTTTAGCTGACTTGATGGCACCCAATACATAAGGGGTTGTTCCTGAGGCGGCAATGCCAACAATTGTATCTAATGGAGTTGGATTGAACTCTAAAATATCCTTCCATCCTTGTGTTATATCATCTTCTGCAAATTCAACTGCTTTTCGAATGGCCTTATCACCGCCTGCTATTAAACCAACAACCCTGCCGTGTTCGACACCAAAGGTTGGTGGGCATTCGCTCGCATCTACAATCCCTAAGCGTCCGCTCGTACCAGCGCCTATGTAAAATAACCTGCCGCCTTTTTTCATTCTTTTAAAGCAATCATTAATAAATAATTCAATTTCAGGAATTATTTTTGAAACCGCTAAAGGAACAAGTTTATCTTGTGAGTTGATTGAGTCGAGTAATTGTGCAGTGCTCATTAGCTCAAGGTGATCAAAAACTGAAGTAGATTCTGTTATTTTATTCATTTAGTACAAGAAAACTTTGGGATCTTTATTATTGAAGTCAACTTCAACGTGATTTTTCAGTGTTGTAGAAAGGCTTAGGCCTGTAAAATCAGTTTTAATAGGATAACGACGATGTTGTCTGTCTATCAATGCTACAGTTTTAATTGCTTTTGTTGCTTGCTCTAAAAATTTAAGCAAGGCATACTGCATGGTTTTGCCACTATTCACAACGTCGTCAGCCAAAATGACGTACGAATTTTTAAGTAACTTTTGATCAATTGAAAAAAGAATGGTTTCGCTCCATGGTTCGTCCTTATTAATTTTAATTTCGAAACACACTATTTTCAGATTGCTATTTTGTTGGATTACTTCAGCTAACTTTTGAGCAAAAATGTATCCGTTGCCAACAATACCACCTAAATAAATTTCTTCTTGATCAAAGGCCTCTTCGATGAGCTGGTGCCCTAGTCTTATTATTTTTTGGTCTATTTGCTTTTTATCGAGAATAGTTTGCATAGAACAAAGATATATAAACACTAAAAAGGCCGCATACAGGTGCGGCCTTTTTTAAACTAAAATTCGAGCTTATTTTTTGATAAGTTTCAGGCACGTTTTTTCATCGAATAAAAAATACACACCGTTTTCAAAAGGGCTTAAATCAATTTGAGCCTCCATGCCCGTTAAAATCTCTTGCCCTGCAATGTTGAAAATGTGGTATGGATTTGAGCGTACACCACCCATCAAACTAAAAACACCACTTGAAGGGTTTGGATAAATTTTAGTATCGTTTTCATTTTCATTTATCAAAGCACTAGAACGTACATCAAATACAATTGTACCTGGAGAAACACCTACATCGAATTGATTTTGAAGGTCGTTGTTTGCATCATAAACAAAAATTTTACCTTCTGAAAAGAAGTCAGTAGCACTCGTGTAAAGAAAACCAGAGCTTGGGTCTTGAGCTAATTCATAAAAATTATTGACAATCCCATTTATCGGACCTTCATTATTCAAGGCGGCTATATTGAAATTATTTAAAATATTGTCCATGGAGAGTTGAAAAACAATTTTGTCATCGCGAAGCGCTGAAGTGCCACAACCCGTAGTGGCATTTGCTATATTTTGTGTCTGAACATTTCCGTTAATATCAATTTTAGAAATTGATGTCCCTGACCAATCTTTATTATTGACGGTGTAAATTTCATTGTTATATAGAAACATATTATCAGGATTTTTCCCATCCTGCCCTAAATCAATTTCAGAGCCATACGCCAGGGTATTTAAGTCGAGTTGCCCAATTAATCCTTTTTCATTTCCCCATTCATACGCGTTGTTTACGGCTACATATGCAATATCGTTTAATACAATCATATTTTGAGTAGACCATTTCGGTCCAGTAATCGTATCGAAAGCTACAATTAGTTGAAGGTTTGATTTATTAAAAACTTGTAAGTAAGAATCGAAGGCCTGTAAATACTCACCTCTGGTGGCTATCAAGTAATCTCCCCAAATTGCTAAATTCCGAACTCCGGGAAGCTCAATACTCCCGATTTGCTGATGTGAGTTTAAATCAAACTTGAATATTTTGGTATCCGCGGCAACAAAATAACTATCGTTATCTATGAGTATATCGGAACTAAAACGCTGTCCAAAAAGCGTGTCGACCACGAAATATACTTGATTAATGGGGTTATAGCTACCAATCGTTGCCGGCTCGATTATAGAATTGGTTTGAAAATCAAAATAACCTTCGTTGGCAATTAAAACTTGATGGGTATATTGCTGGGCAAAAATACCGGGTAAAAAACACAGTGATAAAAAAAATGATACTTTTTTCATAAATAAAATTTTAAAATTCATATTCCAACTTTGAAAAAAGTGATGCATCTAGGGCATAATAATCCCAAGGCGCTATAAACTTTAATCTGAAGTTATTACGCAATTATGAGGCAAGTCTTCTGGCTCGTTTCTTTTTGAGTTTTGCCTTCCCGAAAACCAGTGGCATTATAAAACTCATTTTGAGAAACTTACAGCTGCAGATACAGCTCCGGAATTTAACCGGATTCCTTATTAAGCTTGATTGGCAAGCACCAAATAACATTACAAAATTAAATAAAATTGAAACGTAAGGTTCGAGAATAAAATTTTATTATTTTAATTTTTATTTTTAAGCGAATTTTAAATTTTACAAACTATGGAAAATGATAATGAAAAATTAAATGCATTTGGTTTAGTCGGAATGATTGTAGGGATTTTGACCCTCCTTATTTCTTTAATTCCCCTAATCGGTGTTTTCGCTATATTTTTAGGTGTAATAGCCTTAATATTTAGTATTATTGGAATTACCAAATTGAAAAAAGGATTTGCTATTGCCGGATTAGCTTGTTCCGTTGTAGGTATAGGAATTTCAGCTTTTCAGTGGTATGCAGTTTCAAAGGCGGCATCAGAATTTGACAATACAATGGACGAGTTAGATAACATGAATTACAATTATGATGAATCATTTGATAATTTAGATTTAGAGGACGGCGATTTATAATCTTAAATTAGACATTGAAGCGATTTGGTGAATCGTTTTCCAAAGACCCATTTTTTGGGTCTTTTTTTTATTTTTTTTTAAAAAAATGTTCAAAAAATTCTTTAGTTAAAAACCGCTAATTGATTCTTTTTTACTACGTTAGGGGTATTAACTATAAAAAATTATTGCTATGGAACAGAATTTACCTTTTGTAAAAGTTGGAATTATCGATGATAATTACAACAACCGCGTTTTACCTTTCTTGGGTAAAATAGACAATGGACACTTATTTAAATGGGTCATTGTTTTGATTTGGAGACTACTCTCTTATGCTTTATTACTAGGGGGTATTTACTTAACCTTTGCAGGCATAGCCGGAGATGAAGGTTTCCTTAAATTACTAGATGGTGATGGCTTATCTGGAGGCCAAAAAGCAGGAGCCATTGTTGGGCTCATACTCGGCGTAGTGATCAGTTTGGTTTGCGCTTGGTTTTTGTATAGTCTCGTAAAAAAACGAACCAGTCAATTAGAGGAACATGAATACAACGGTTTACTTGAGTATTTAACTGGAACATTATTTCCTAGGTTGATTACACTAATTGGTGAAATAGGGTTTACGTTATTTTTCTATATGGGATTAATGCAGATTTGTGCAACTTTAGTAGGTTCCTATGCTTATGCTCCTATAGTTGATTTATGGGATACTATAATGAATATGGTAATGAGTTTATCCTCGCCAGGTCTAGATATGGTTACAAGTTTAAGCGCAGAAAATCCAATGGCAAAAATGGTAGCAGGGTCCTATGACAATTTTGGTCCAGAAATGCAGGGAGCAATTATGATAATTGTCACCTCCTTTTTATACTTGATTTATTTTTATGCTTTAAAACAAATTTATAATTATGCCCTTAGCATGGCACATGCCTTAATTCGTTTTATTCCCAGGTTGGCCTTGCCAATTGCCATTCGAACAAAGAATGATTAGTCAGAATAATTTGTAAAATTTATAAAGCCGTTTCGTATGAAGCGGCTTTTTTGTTGTTTTAAAAAGAGTTTGTATCTTTGCACCCATATTGATCAAAGTGGTCAGTTTACATAATAATCATTTACACAAATATTGGCATGTATTTAGATTCAAATAAAAAGAAAGAAATCTTCGCTAAACACGGTGGTTCTGAAGCAAATACAGGATCGACGGAAGGTCAAATCGCGTTGTTCACATTTCGAATTGCCCATCTTACTGAGCATTTGAAAAAGAACCGAAAAGACTATGGAACGCAACGTGCGCTTCAGTTATTGGTAGGAAAACGCAGAAGTTTATTAGACTACTTGAAAGCGAAAGATATTGAGAAATACCGAGCATTGATTAAAGATTTAGGACTGCGTCGTTAAGTTTTATTCAAGTTTGGAAATTTTATGGGAGAGGGGGCTTCGATTGTATCGAAAGCCCCTTCTTTTGTTTTAAAAGTTGTAAATAAATAAAGATGAATATAGGAACAAGAATGTCAATGACTACAGGCGGCAAAGAAATCTATGTCGAAACTGGTAAATTGGCAAAACAGGCAGATGGATCTGTTGTGGTGCGCATGGGCGACACCATGTTGCTGGCTACTGTAGTAGCAGCCCCAGACGCAAAGGAAGGCGTCGATTTTCTTCCATTAACAGTCGATTACCGAGAAAAATATGCAGCTGCGGGTCGTTTTCCAGGTGGGTTTTTCCGCCGAGAGGCGCGACCATCTGAAACGGAGATTCTTGTAATGCGTTTGGTGGATCGTGCATTGCGACCTCTATTTCCAGACGATTACCATGCAGAAGTTCAGGTGATGATCCAACTCATGTCTTATGATGGAGTTAACAACCCAGATTCGCTTTGCGGTTTTGCAGCCTCTGCTGCAATTGCAGTTTCAGACATTCCATTTAATGGGCCAATGTCAGAGGTGCGTGTTGGGAGAGTTAATGGTGAATTTATCATTAATCCAACAATGGCCGAAATGGCCCAATCAGATATCGATGTGATGATTGCAGGAACTGCCAAAGACATCAATATGCTCGAAGGCGAAATGCAAGAAATTTCTGAAGATGAACTTGTAGAAGTTATTAAATTGGCTCATGCCGCAATTATTGAGCAATGTAATTTTCAATTAGAATTGGCAGCAAAAATTTCTACATCTAGCCCTAAGCGTGAATATTCTCATGAAGTTCACGATGAGGAGGTGCGCAATAGAGTTTTTGACTTGGCCATGGAAAAATGTAAGGAAGTAGCGCGAATGGGTCTTGCAAATAAGGCAAAACGCACTGAATTGTTTGATGCAATTAAAGAGGAAGTTAAAGCTTCATTTTCTGAAGAAGAACTAGAAAATGCATCTAAATTCATTTCAGTTTACTTTTCACAGGTAAAGAAAAAGGCAGTGCGTTGGGTAATGTTAAATGATAGAAAGCGTCTTGATGGCCGCCAATTTGATGAAATCCGTCCGATTTGGGCAGAGGTAGATTACCTTCCAATGGTGCATGGTTCGGCAGTATTTACTCGTGGTGAAACCCAGTCACTTACTACCCTCACTCTGGGGGGCAAAATGGACGAGCAACTCATAGATGGAGCAACCTTTCAAGGAACTGAAAAATTTTTGTTACACTATAATTTCCCGCCATTCTCTACAGGAGAAGCAAAACCACTACGTGGAACTTCAAGACGAGAAATTGGCCATGGAAATTTAGCACTTCGAGCTCTTAAACCTGTTTTACCAGATGACTACCCTTACGCAGTACGCATTGTATCTGACATATTAGAATCAAATGGATCTTCTTCAATGGCAACAGTTTGTGCAGGCACCCTGGCTTTAATGGATGGTGGTGTTCCTATTAAGGCACCCGTTTCTGGGATTGCAATGGGCTTGGTTGCCGATGAAGGTAAGTTTGCAGTTTTGTCCGATATTTTAGGTGATGAAGACCACTTAGGAGATATGGATTTCAAGGTTACGGGTACAGCCAATGGGATCACAGCATGTCAAATGGACATTAAAGTAGATGGATTGCCTTACGAGGTTCTTACTCAGGCACTAGAACAGTCCAAAGCTGGAAGGATGCACATTTTGGGAAAAATTACAGAAACAATGGCAGCCCCTCGTCCGGAATTGAAACCGCAAACCCCACGTTTAGAAGCATTTAATGTTCCAAATGAAATGATAGGTGCCATTATCGGCCCTGGAGGTAAAATAATTCAAGGACTACAAAAGGAAACCAATACAACAATTACCATAGAAGAGTTGCCAAATGGCGAAGGCCGAGTGCAAGTACTTTCTAACAATGGTAATGATATGGCAGAAGCCATTAGATTACTCCGCCAAATTGCATTCCCACCTCAGGTTGAAGATGGTGCAACGTATGAAGGAAAAGTAAAATCTGTCAAGGATTTTGGCTGCTTTGTTGAGATTGTTCCAGGTACTGATGGTTTGATACACATTTCTGAATTTGCATGGGAGAAAACAGCTAAAATGGATGATGTGGTTAAGGAAGGGGAAATGCTCACCTTTAAAGTTATAGGCAAGGATCCTAAAACGAAAAAATGGAAGCTTTCTCGCAAAGTTTTATTGCCTCGTCCAGAAAGGCCTTCTCAAGAGCCAAACACTAAAGAATAGATCAATATCTAAAAGAGATAAAGGCGGGGGAAACTTCGCCTTTTTTAATGTTTTGTTCATATCAAATTAATATCGATTCCGAATCAAATGCTTATTTTTATAGTTAAAAAAAATTATGAATAAATTATTACTTTGTTTTCTTTGCTTCTTTTCCTTTTTCTCCTTTGCTCAAACATTTGAATCTTTTAACTTTACTGGTGAAGCATCTGCCAACGGTTGGACAGTGCATAGTGGCTCAACAGGGCCAATTACAGCAATAACTACACCATCGGGTAGTGGCAATAGTTTGTCTTATCCAGGTTTACCCGCATCTGTTGGCAATAGAGTAGGAATGTCTGCATCAGTTTCACAAGATATTAATAAACCTTTTACCACCACCGGGAATGAAGGCTACGTTTCATTTCTAATCAATGTAACAGATTTGACCAATATGACGGCCACAGGTAGCTATTTAATGGCTTTTGGAGGTACGGCAGGCACGTCTGTGACCATATATTTCCCGAGGTTATATATATGTTTAGGTGCAACACCAAATACCTTTAATTTAGGAATATTGAATACGAGTGGTGGAACAGTTACTCCCAGCTACATTGCTCAAGATTTAATCCCCAATACAACCTATTTTGTTGTTGCAAAAGCAACTCAAAATGCCACAGGGGGGATAGATGCAAGTCTTTGGTTAAATCCAATACCAGGAGCTGCTGAACCTGTAGCTGGTGCTACCAATTCTCAGGGCAGTTCTTCTTGGCCTGCCAATGGCATTCAATCAGTAGCTTTGCGTCAAGCAACGGGTATCGGAACATTTGAAATTGATGAAATACGCGCAGGAGAAACCTGGGCTTCGGTTACTCCCTCTTCCGCTTCATCTTGTATTACCTACAATACAATGAGTGCAACGGCTTGTTCTAGTTATACATTAAACGCACAAACATATACTTCGTCCGGTACCTACACACAGACTTTGGCAAATGCCAATGCAGCAGGTTGCGACTCGGTCATAAATTTAAATTTGACAATAAACAATGCGACTAGTTCTACATTAAATATCACTAATTGTGGAGACTATACGCTTAATGGTCAAACCTACACAGCATCAGGTACTTATACGCAAATGACTCAAAATATCAATGGTTGTGATAGTACCATCACCTTAAATTTAAATATTGTAGGGTCTTTACTCTATTATGAAGATTTGGATAGCGATGGATATGGCAACCCTGCGGTATCCCAATTGGGTTGCAACCCAATTGCTGGATACGTCACTAACGATTTGGATTGTGATGATAGCAATAGCGCCATTAACCCAGGGGCTATCGATATACCAGGAAACGGAATTGATGAGGATTGCAACGGTTTTGATGCACCGTTGCAGCTCGGAATTTACGAATTTGCTGGAACGACGGATTGCTCCGTTCAGGATGTTGCAGCAACAAATGCCTCTTCAAATTGGGTGTTTTCTGATTTTATGGCTACAGGAACCACATGTGCTGCTGGTGGAGGAATCTTTAATCGAAGTGGTTGGAATCAAAGCGCAGTTATAGATTTAAACCAATACAACGAGTTTTCCCTAAGTGGTGCCAATTGTACGAATTTAAATCTTTCTAAATTAGCCCTCAATCACCGAACGAGCTCTACTGGTGGTACGCCAACCATTCACTTGCGCTCAAGCCTTGACAACTTTGCAACAGACATAGATACGATTGGAACAGCATGGAATGGTAATGTGTTTTTAGCTGATACAGTTAATTTACCTGCAGCTTTTGCCAACCTTGCAAGCGTTACTTTTAGATTTTATGTAACCAATCAGGCAACTGCAACCTCTACCTTGAGGATGGACAATGTTTCTATTTGGGGGAATTCAATAATTAGCGTACCAACATTATTTTACGTTGACGCTGATGGCGATGGCTTTGGCGATCCATCAATGGACACCCTTATATGTAATGCTCCAGTAGGTTTTGTTGCAAATAACTTAGATTGTGATGATGCGAATGCAGCGATCAATCCAAATACAATTTGGTATCAGGATTTAGACAATGATCAAGTAGGTAATGATAATGTAACCATTACTGGATGTAATCAACCCACTGGTTATGTGTTAGCTGATGGAGATTGCGACGATACAGATCCAAATATAATAGCTCCAATAATGTATTACGTTGATGCTGATCAAGATGGTTTTGGTGATGATGCTACAGGCACAGAAGCCTGCGTACAGCCGCCAAATACAGTGGCAATTGGTGGAGACTGTGATGATATGGATAACACTATTTACCCGGGTGCAACAGAAATATGCGATGGTTTAGATAACAATTGCGATGGTCAGGTAGACGAAGGTCTAACTTTCTTGAATTATTATTTCGACGGCGATGGTGATGGTTTTGGTATTGGTAATCCAACGGTTTCTTGTGAACCAATAGCTGGATATGCCACTCAAAATGGTGATTGTGACGATAGCAACAACATGGCTTATCCTGGTGCACCAGATACAGAGGGCAATGGAATTGATGAAAACTGCGATGGAGTAGATGGTATACTCGGTTTGGAAGCACAAGAGTTGCTTGCACAACTATCACCTAATCCAACTTCTGGTATGGTTAAACTTTCTTTCAACAAACAAATTTCGGCAAACATAATTGTTGCTGATTTGAGTGGAAAAGTAATGTTGGACTTTGCTTTAGATGGCAATGATTATCTTTTGGATTTATCCTCTTTGAAAGCAGGCACCTATTTAATATCGATTAAAAGCGATGCAGCTCAAAGCATTCAAAGAATTGTTAAATTTTAAATACGGAATTTTAAGTAAGTTGTAATAAAAAAGCCACTTTCGAGTGGCTTTTTTATTACCTGAAAGTTCTTAACTTTAAATTAAATCTCCAACATGAAAAAATTTGCTTTTTTATTTTTGCCATTTACAGGATTCTCTCAATATTTTCAACAAGAAGTGAGTTACCAGATTGAGGTTAAACTTGATGATTATAATCATATTTTAAGAGGGAATGAAGCCATAACATATAAGAACAACTCAAAAACTCCTCTCAATGAGATTTACATGCATCTTTGGCCAAATGCATATAAAAACGACAAAACAGCATTGGCCAAGCAATTAAAGCGAAATGAGGGCGATAAGCTTGCCAAGGCAGATGCAGCCGATTTGGGCTATATAGATTCTTTAGATTTTAAAATCAATGGGGCAAGTTCAAATTGGGAATATAGTTCTGAGCATATCGATATCGCCATACTTCGTTTAGAAAATCCATTACTACCTGGACAATCCTTACGCATTACAACCCCCTTCAAAGTAACTATTCCATCGGGAACTATTTCAAGATTAGGCCATATTGGGCAGTCATATCAAATTACACAATGGTACCCAAAACCGGCAGTATATGATCAAAATGGATGGAACCCCATGCCTTACCTCAATCAAGGTGAGTTTTATTCAGAATATGGAAGTTTTGATGTTAAAATTACTGTTCCGGCAAATTATGTGGTTGGCGCAACTGGTGAATTACAAACGTCTTCAGAAATTATTTTTTTAAACGAAAAGGTGGCTGAAAGCCAAAAGAAATTAGAGAAATTAAAAAACGAGCCGTCCAATCGTTCAAAAAATTTTCCTGAATCGGCAAGTACATTCAAAACTATACAATATAAACAAGATCGCGTGCATGATTTTGCATGGTTTGCAGACAAACGCTTTTTGGTGCTCAAGGGCGAGGTTGTTTTACCTCATTCCAAGGATACTGTAACGAGTTGGGCTATGTTTACCCCTCAAAATGCAAGGCTATGGTCCAATTCATTGGAATATATCAATGACGGGACGTATTATTATTCTCTTTGGAACGGTGACTATCCATACAAGCACGTTACAGCCATTGATGGCACTATCAGTGCAGGAGGTGGTATGGAATATCCTATGATAACAGTAATTGGAAATGCCAGTTCTAAAGAAGATTTAGAAGTAGTTATTGTGCACGAGGTCGGCCACAATTGGTTTTATGGTATTTTAGGATCCAACGAACGCATTCATGGTTGGATGGATGAAGGCCTAAATACACTCAATGAAATGCGCTACGTACAAACTAAATATCCAAATAATACGCGTTTTTCTGATATGGTAGCAGGTGGCCGCTTTCACCTTAATGAGCTCGATCACCATGATGCTGGTGACATTACCTACCGTAGTTTGGCAAGTTTTGGACTAGATCAGCCTCTTGAATTGCATTCTGATGACTTTTCTAGTCTAAATTATGGAGCAATCATGTATCAAAAAACGGGTGTGGTTTTCTACTATTTGATGGATTATTTAGGTGCAGAAAAATTTGATGCGGCCATGTCTGCCTATTATCAACAATGGAAATTCAAACACCCACAACCTGCAGATCTCCGCAAAGTTTTGGAAACTCAAACGGGTAAAGATTTAGGTTGGTTATTCAATGACCTCATTCAAACAACCAAACACCTAGATTACAAGCTGAAGTCGGTTCAGATGGCCAAGAATGGCACGGTAATTAACTTGATAAACAAAGGCCAAATAAACGGCCCTGTGGAAGTAAATGTTTATGGAAAAAATGGACAGCTTGAAACAATATGGGCTGAGCCAGGGCAAAAATCAGTTACAGCAAAAACACCAATCGGAGACATCACCAAGGTGGAAATTGATCGCAATAATGATATTCCAGAACTTAATCGTCAGAATAACCTTTGGGTCAAAAATCAGACCTTTCATAGATTTGAACCAATTAAATTTGAATTCTTATTTGGCGATCATCAAAAAGATCAAACGGCAATTTTCTGGACTCCAATGCTCGGTGGCAATGTTTATGATGGCCTCATGGCTGGTATTACGCTGCATAATATCGGTTTAGCGCCTAAGAAATTTACTTATTTAATGAGCCCGATGCTCAGTACAGCGCGCATACGCCCAGCTGGTATCGCTGAATTTTCTTATCAAATTTTACCTACCAAAGCCATCGAGCTCATGCGTTTGGGTCTCTCAGTTAAATCATTTGGCACTGATCGGGTAAATAATAAAGATTATTTTCTTTCCTTATCACCGTATTTGGCACTCAATTATGGTGATCGCCAAGCACGTCACTCTGTGCATTATGATTTATTGATACAAGGGCTTGCAAAAAGCAATGTGGAGTCTCTATTTTCAAAAGAACGTGGCTTCTTTGTGCAGCATACTATTAATTTTAGAAAACCTGCTTATCAGGCACAGTGGATCAATCGATACGAGTACTTTGAGCAAAAAATTAGCCCAAATGACCAACAATTTACTTCTCGCATTTGGTCTAATTTGAAGCAATCTTTCAATTATCGAGTCGGTACTTTAGATCGTAATATTGAACTCAATTTATTTGGCGGTTATACCTTCGCTAGACAGTTTTCGAATAATTTGGATCCAAGTCGTTTGTTTTGGTCCATAAATGGCTTACAAGGGCAGCAAGATTTATTTTTGGAAGATTATAATTTTGGAAGATCTGAAACAAGTGGTTTTTGGTCACAACAGCGTATGAACGCTCAGGGGCAATTCCACACCGCAAACGCGGCTGGTAGCAATATCAATTGGTTAACTACTGCAACAGTTTATGCACAACTGCCAATCAAGCCAAATATTTTGGGTGCTTTTGTCGATTACGGCATGGGTGCTGGTGTATTCAAAACAATGGATTCATACTACAATTCTGGCCTCGCGCTTCGATTTGGCAAGGTATTTGGATTATACTTCCCTCTAATGTCGGGTTCCAATGCGGGGCCTGAAGGCAATTTTATTGCCGATGAATTATTTAAAAATTACGCTCAAAAAATACGTTTCACATTGCGCATCAATCCTGTAAATCGCATCGGTCTTCATACACTTTTAAATTCATAATATGTCAGAGAATCGAATTTCATTTTCCAAGTTATTTTGGCCAAGTTTTTTAGCAGTATTAATTGCGGGCCTTATTGGCATGTTACTGTTTTTTTTAGTAATCGGCGGAATTATAGGTTCATTTGGTGATTTTGGCCCGCAGCCACTCAACCTTAAGGACAATACTGTTCTTCATGTAAAATTATCAGGAACAATTTCTGATATTGAAACTGAATCTTTAGATCCCTATACTTTGAAAGTTGATAAGTCTCTTAATATAGCTGAAATTATAATTGGCTTGCAGAAGGCAGCCAATGACAAGAAAATTAAAGGGATTTTTTTAGAAATGAAAAATCCTGAAATGGGAATGGCAACTGCCAATGAATTAAGATCTGCCATTGAAGATTTTCAGCATTCTGGAAAATTTGTGGTAGCATATTTGGCAGGAGAACAAGTGAGCCAAAGGGATTATTATGTCAGTAGTGTTTGCAATGAGGTTTATGGAATGCATGGAGCCACTTTTCTATGGCATGGATTGCAAGCCGAAAGCTATTTTTTTAAAAAACTGCTCGACGAATTACAAATGAGTGTTATTGTGGTTAGAGGAAAAGAAAACGATTTTAAAAGTGCCGTAGAACCGTTTTATTTGAATCAAATGTCGGACTCATCTCGGCATCAAACAAAGGAATTATTGGACAATTTATGGTCAAATGTCAGAAATGATGTTGCCAAGAGCACAGCCACTGATACTGCCTATTTAGACTCTCTTGCCTATAACCTTAATATTCGAAATTTAACACATGCAAAAAGGTTTAGACTCATCGATAAGAATTTATATAGACACGAAGTCTTATACCTAATTAAGAAAAAGGCAGGAATTGAGGATAATGCTACGCTGCGTTTACAAAAATTTAAAAAATATGCAAAAGAAGCATTTGAAGACAATCAGAAAATAGCTGCTCAAAAAAATCACATTGCGGTTATCAATGCTCAAGGTGAAGTTCAATCAGAAGGCCCTCAAGTTAGCACGGTTCGAATGATGCGATTACTCAAGGAGGTTCGAGAAAATGATCAAATTAAAGGCGTTGTTTTAAGAATAAATAGTCCGGGAGGTTCTGCAATGGCAAGTGAAGAAATTTGGAAAGAAATTTCACTTACAGCAGCCAAAAAGAAATTATATGTTTCCATGGGTGATTATGCGGCATCTGGTGGTTATTATATAGCGACACCTGCCAACAAGATTTTTGCATCACCCATGACCATAACTGGATCTATTGGTGTATTTGGGTTATTGCCTTACGGCGGAGATTTTATGCAGAATAAATTGGGCATCAATACCGATGAAGTTCTTACCCATCAATTCGGAGAATTGTCTTTAACCCGAAGACCAAATGAAACAGAAATCCAAATGATCCAGACTGAAATTGATACAATCTATCAACTTTTTGTAAAGCGTGTTTCTGGGGGTAGAAAAATTTCCAAGGATGAAGTTCAAAAAATAGCTAGAGGTAGGGTTTGGTCTGGATCATCAGCGCTAAAATTAGGATTGGTGGATGCTATGGGCGGTTTACAAAAAACCATTTCAGAGCTTCAAAAAGAATTGGGTATTGAAAAGGTCGTATTTTATCCAAAGAAAAAGCCAAATACCATAGATATGTTTCTTTCCATTCTCGATGAGCAATTAGAGGATGATTTCTCAGATTCTAAAATGTCGATCGGATATTTTTTAAGCTATTTTGAAAAATTTGCGCAAATTATTCAAATGAAGGGCATCCAAATGCGCTTGCCTTTCGTCCTTCGAATCCATTGATTTTGCTGATATTCAGGTACTAATTAACAAAAAGATCTAGTTTTTTGTTAAACTTTGTTTAAAGTTTTTTTCCATTTTCTAAACAAAATTTTACTATAATTGTTTAATAATTGTTTAACGGCGGTTTCCGAAAAGCCAGAAAAGAGTAGGAAAACTAAAACCTATTTATATGCTAATATCTTTATCTAGTGCCCAACAAGTGGCGGCAATTTTTAAAAATGGGGATGTAAATACCTATACGGCATTTACTTTCTTCATTGGAACAATGGCCATGATGGCCGCAGCAGCATTTTTCTTCATGGAAATGCGCAACATGGAAGACAAATGGAGAACCTCCATTTTGGTTTCAGGTCTGATTACCTTTATTGCAGCAGTGCATTACTACTACATGCGGGATTATTACACCGAAACTAAAGAGTCTCCTACTTTCTTTCGTTATGTCGATTGGATGCTAACTGTTCCATTAATGTGTGTAGAGTTCTACCTTATAACTAAAAAGGCTGGTGCCAAAATTGGTTTGTTATGGAAATTGATTTTCGCGTCAGTTGTTATGCTCGTAACCGGCTATTTTGGAGAGGCCGTAGACCGTGACAATAGTGTGATGTGGGGTGTGCTTTCAGGCCTCGCCTACTTCTATATTGCTTATTTGGTGTGGTTTGGAGAAGTTGCCAAATTGGCTGAATCTGCTGGCCCTGCGGTTGCTAAAGCCACGCGCATTCTCGCATGGTTTGTTCTTGTAGGTTGGGCAATATATCCATTGGGTTATATTCTCGGTACACCAGGTGGTTTATTCGGTGTCACCTTTGGAGGTGAGGAATCTGGCGCGTGGATGAATGTTGTCTACAATATTGGTGATGCTGTCAATAAAATCGGATTCGGTTTAGTGATTTATGCATTGGCAAAATCTGATTCTAAAGCTTAAAGAGTTTTCTGTTCCAATAGTTAATAAAAGGGGGAAGCATTCGTGCTTCCCTTTTTTATTTCTAAAAGTTTAAAAAAGTTTAGGGTATTTTAATGGGTCAATTTGGCGCATCATTTCTAATGCTTTTTCTACTATATCGTCCAAATTTGGTTTGCTAAAGTAATCTCCATCAGAACCGTAAGCTGGTCTGTGGTCTTTGGCAGTAAGCGTTTGTGGCGACACATCTAAGTATTGATAGCCATTTTGCTTAACCAAAATTTGATCTAAAATAAACGCGCTAGCGCCACTACTTACATCTTCATCTACAATGAGCAAAGCATTTGTTTTGGACAATGATTTGCTAATAATATGTTCAATATCAAAAGGTAAAAGCGTCTGAACATCAATAAGTTCAACACAAACGCCTAATTCTCCTAGTTGCTCAACTGCTTGCTCACAGATATTAAATGTAGATCCATAGGACACCATTGTCAGATCTGTTCCTTCAACAACAATTTCTGGAATCCCTAAAGGTTCTGTAAATTCTCCAAAATTAATTGGCATACGTTCTTTTGTGCGATAACCATTAAGTGGTTCAATAACCAATGCCGGTTCGTCGGCCTGTAGTAAAGTATTATAAAATGCTGCGGCCTTGGTCATATTCCGCGGCACACACACATGAACACCGCGCAGTGCATTTACTATCATTCCCATAGGCGAGCCGCTGTGCCAAATACCTTCTAAACGATGTCCTCTTGTAGAAACAATTAATGGAGCTTTCTGACCACCTTTTGTCCTATATTGTACAGTTGCCAAATCATCGGACATGATTTGAAGGCCATACAAAAGATAGTCTAAATATTGAATTTCTGCAATTGGTCTGAGTCCGCGCATAGCCATTCCTATACCTTGCCCAATAATTGTGCATTCGCGAATTCCTGTATCTGACACCCTTAATGCACCAAATTGCTCTTGAAGGCCTTCAAAACTTTGGTTTACACCACCTATTTTACCCGCATCCTCGCCAAAAACCAAAACTTCTGGCCGTGTCGCCAAGATCTTTCTAAAATTTTCCCTAAGAATGATCCTCCCGTCTTCGTTTTGTGTTTCGTTTCCATATGCCACGGGAACTTTACCAATATTTGCAATCTGTTGGCTTGAATTTGAATGTAAGTGTGAACTATAGCGCTCCTGTGCCTTTAACCGCATTTTTACAATCCAATTTCTCAATTCATTGAGCTCACTAGAAGCGTCATTTAAACTCTGACGCAATAATTTGCGTGCATGGCTCATTAAATCTTTTCGAATGTTGTCTTTTTCTTTTGAGAGTTGATTGAGGCTCGCTTGGGCTAAATCGTGTTTTGGATGGTTGGCATCAAAACTAGCCAAGATGTCGAGTAAATTCTTCTTATCTTGTTCAATGTCTTGGGTATAGGATTGCCAAGCGATGTTTTTTGCCTTTTTAACTCTTTCTTTAGCCTCGTTTTCAATTTGGTCAAGCTGATCTTGGGTGGCTAATTCTAAACCTTTTTTACTGAAAGATAAAATCCATTCTTTAAATTTTACAATGCAATCAAAGTCATTTTCCCATTGAAGCCTTTCTTTTGACTTGTATCTTTCGTGTGAACCCGAAGTCGAGTGACCTTGCGGCTGATTTACCTCTTGAACATGAACTAAAACTGGCACATGTTCTTTGCGCGCTATCTGAACTGCTTTTTCGTAAGTTTCGCACAAGTGCGGGTAGTCCCAACCTTTCGTAACGAATATCTCAAAACCAGGTTTTTCTAAATTTCGTTGAAAGCCAGCTAATGCTTCTGAGATACTACCTTTTGTGGTTTGAAGATCTCTAGGTACAGAAATCCCGTAGCCATCATCCCAGACCGATAACACCATTGGCACCTGAAGAACTCCGGCAGCATTCATCGATTCCCAGAATGATCCCTCAGAGGTAGAGGCGTCGCCAATAGTTCCAAAAGCCACCTCATTTCCTGAAACACTAAATTTTTTAAATGCTTCAATATTATTTAAATCAGGAAGATTGCGGTATACTTTAGAGGCTTGTGCTAAGCCCAATAATCGCGGCATCTGTCCACTTGTTGGAGAAATATCTGAAGAGCTATTTTTTTGATCACTTAAATTTTTCCAATTGCCATCCTTATCGAGATTTCTTGTTGCATAATGACCACCCATTTGCCTTCCCGCTGATTGAGGTTCAATCTGCTCATCGGTGTGCGCATAAAGCCCAGAAAAATATTGTTCGATCGTTAGGGCAGAAATGGCCATCATTAAAGTTTGATCTCGATAGTAGCCCGATCGAAAGTCCCCATTTTGAAATTGTTTGGCGAGCGCTATTTGAGCCAACTCTTTACCATCCCCAAAAATGCCAAACTTTGCTTTACCTGTTAACACCTCTTTTCGACCAAGTAATGAGGCTTCTCGAGAAAGACAAGCAAGTGCATAGTCTTCGAGTACTTGTTCTTGGAATGATTGAAAATTGAGGTGTTCGGCTGCTGTTTCTTTTTTTTCTTTGGCCATTTTAAGCTGATTACCCACAAATATACAGAAATTGGGCCTGATTTTTGAAGTAAATTATGCAATTTTGCCCTTAATGAACGGACTAAAGCTTGAACTTTGTGTAGCCTCTGTTGAAGCAATTGATTTGGCTTCAAAATATGGTTTTGACCGCATTGAACTGTGTCAGAGTTTAGAACAAGGTGGGCTTACACCTTCAGCGGGGCTAGTGGATTATGCTTTAAATTTAGGCCTAAGTACGCATGTGTTAATCCGGCCTCGGGCCGGCGGATTTTGTTATAGTCATAAGGAATTGACAATAATTCAACGCGAAATAGATAATTGCCGGCGAATAGGCGCGCATGGTGTTGTTGTGGGTATATTAATGGAAAATTATAATGTTGATAAATTGATTCTCAAAAGCCTAAAAGAATGTGCACCAGAACTAGAGTGGACTTTTCATCGTGCCTTCGATGAATCTATAGATTGGAAGCATTCTTTAGAGGTTTTGATTGATATTGGTTTTAATCGTGTCCTAACTTCGGGATTTGCATCCAATGTTGAATTGGGGATAGCAGAATTAAGTGAAATGTGCGCTTACGCCAAGAATAACATTGAAATCATGGCTGGTGGTGGAGTTAATGCGGGAAACATTCATAAATTAGCTGATATAAATGGGCTTTCAGGCATTCATTTTTCTGCCACACAAAAAGTTCTTTTAGATGAAGATTCTGCATTTTCTGAAACCATATTAAGGGTTAGCGAGTCTAAGTTAAAACGCATCTTATCTGCTATATAGTATTCTCACTTCTTTTAATACTTAACTTTGTCAAAGATTGTCGTTTTTAAAAACGTTTTTTAAAACGTACAATCCATCTAATTACATGTTATTTAATGAATTACATTTGGAGCCATTGCTCCTTGGAGCCATTGCTGAAAAAGGCTATAAAAATGCAACCCCAATACAAGAAAAATCGATTCCAATAATCTTAGCAAAAAAAGATCTCATAGGCCTTGCGCAAACAGGTACTGGAAAAACCGCGGCTTTTGCCATTCCAATTCTGCAATTGCTCCACGATAAAAAGCCGCTTAGTGGACATATACAAGCTTTAATTGTTACGCCTACAAGGGAGCTAGCCATACAAATTGAAGAGAATTTCAAGGCTTATGGCAAGCATTTGGGAATGCGTTCTTTAGTGATTTTCGGTGGTGTAAAGCCGCATGCACAAATACAAACGCTAAAACAGAAACCTGCCATTTTGATTGCTACGCCGGGTCGTTTACTCGATTTGCATCAGCAAGGATTCATTAACCTTAAGTTACTGTCCATTTTCGTTTTAGATGAAGCTGACCGCATGTTAGACATGGGTTTTATTCATGATGTGAAGCGGATTGTTAATTTATTGCCAAAGCAAAGGCAAACATTACTTTTTTCGGCCACTATGCCCAATGAAGTCAAAACTCTTGCGCAACGGTTGTTAATTAATCCACAAGAGGTAACCGTGACGCCTGTATCCTCTACTGTAGATCGAATTGATCAATCTATGATTCAAGTTGCAGACAGAAAGCATAAAGAAGGTTCATTAGTGGCGCTATTAGCCAATGACCCTGCAGAAAGTGTATTGGTTTTTTCAAGAACAAAACATGGTGCCGATAAATTGGTTCGCATTCTTTCAAAAAATAAGCTTCAAGCAATGGCTATACATGGCAATAAATCTCAAAATGCAAGGCAACTGGCCTTGAACCAATTCAAACAGGGGAAGATACGTATTTTGGTAGCCACTGACATTGCCGCACGAGGTATTGATATTTCTGGGCTTGATTTAGTTGTAAATACAGACGTTCCTACGGTTGCCGAAACCTATGTGCACCGTATCGGGAGAACGGGTAGGGCAGGAAGGGATGGTCGTTCTATTATATTTTGTGAGCCAGATGACTACAAATATTTTAAAGCCATAGAAAAACTGATTGCAAAAAAAATACGAGTCCAGTAACCCGTATTTTTAATTTGGTTTGTTAAATCAGTGGCTTAAATAGCCGCAATTTTATCTGACATATATTCACCTGCCTTGAGCTTACCAACTATTTTGGAAAAGCAATCGATGGTATAAGCTACATCGTCTAAGGTATGCACAGCAGTAGGTATAAGGCGTAAAATTATCATTCCTTTAGGCACAACTGGGTAAACGACCATGGAGCAAAAAACATTATAGTTTTCACGTAGATCGAATATGAGGTTGGTTGCTTCTGGAATTGAACCACTTAAATATACCGGTGTAACGCAACTATTTGTGGGGCCTATTTCAAAGCCTGCAGCTATTAAACCACTTTGAAGTGCATTGGTGTTTTCCCATAACTTTTCCTTGAATTCAGGATGGTTTCTCATTAATTCTAAGCGCTTTAAGAGTCCTTTAACTAGAGCAAGTGGCATAGCCTTTGCAAAAATCTGAGAGCGCATGTTATATCTTAAATATTCAACTACTTGTGCATCAGATGATATAAAACCACCAATCAGTGCAAAAGATTTGGCAAAAGTTCCAAAGTAAATATCAATTCCATCCTGACAACCTTGTTCTTCACCGGTGCCAGCTCCTGTAGCACCAAGAACACCTATACCGTGTGCATCGTCGACAAATAAGCGAAAGTTAAATTTCTCTTTGAGTGCTACAATTTCTTTGAGTTTACCTTGATCGCCTCGCATTCCAAATACACCTTCGGTAATTACCAAAATAGCACCTCCTGTTTCTACTGCTAATTTAGTGGCTCTCTCAAGTTGTTTTTGGCAATCCTCGACGTCATTGTGTTTAAACACAAACCGTTTACCCATATGTAAACGAACGCCGTCTAATATACAAGCATGAGATTCAGCATCGTAAACAATTACATCATGGCGGTCTACAAGGCAATCAATTGCCGAAACTACAGCCTGATAACCAAAATTAGCAAGGATAGTATCTTCCTTACTAACAAAATTGGAAAGTTCGTTTTCGAGTTCTTCGTGGTAATTTGAATTACCGGACATCATTCTCGCACCCATTGGCAATCCAAAACCATAATCAGATGCTGCTTGCATATCGGTCTTGCGAACCTCCGGATGGTTTGCTAAACCGAGATAATTATTTAATGACCAGTTCAGTTTTTCTTTACCTCGAAAAACCATGTGAGGTCCGATTTCTCCTTCTAATTTTGGAAAGGTGAAATATCCATGAGATTCTTTGGCGTGCATTCCAAGTGGTCCGCGATTAGCCTTGATTTTTTCGAAAATATCTGCTGACATGCGACAATTTTTTTTGCAAAGGTAATTGAATATCAATGCTAAAACACATTCGGCCTTCTTAATTTTTAACAAACTTACCCTTTAAAGCTTGGGCCGTAGCGTTATTTTTTAAAGCCAATATGTTTTTGGGAGGCCCTTCAAAGAGTAAAAACCCTCCATTTGCACCCCCTGTTGGGCCCAAATCAATAAGGTGGTCGGCGCATTTCAATATTTCTAAATTGTGTTCGATTACCACCAAAGAGTGCCCTTTATCAAGTAAGGCATTGAAAGCCATTAGTAATTTTTCAATATCGTAGAAATGAAGGCCAGTTGTTGGCTCATCGAAAATAAAAAGGGTTGGCGCATATTGTTGTCCTTTGCTCAAAAATGAGGCCAGTTTTATTCGTTGTGCTTCGCCACCAGACATAGTACTAGACGACTGTCCAACGTTGAGATACCCAAGTCCTACATCAATCAATGGCTGTATTTTTTCAACCACACGTTGGGCAAGTTTTTGCGCGTCTTCTTTGAAAAAGTCAAGGGCCTCTTGAAGTGTTAGGTTGAGAATATCAGCTATTGATTTTCTTCGATAAAGCACTTCTAAGGTTTCTGTTTTGTATCGGCTACTTTGGCAATGTTTACACGGAAGTTGCACATCGGCCATAAACTGCATAGAAACATTAATAGTGCCTTCCCCTTCACACATTTCACATCGACCCCCAGAAACATTAAATGAAAAAAAACCTGGTTTATATCCCCTTAACTTAGAAAGGGGTTGGCGTGCAAATAATTCGCGAACATCGTCGAATGCTTTTACATACGTTATTGGGTTGCTTCGAGATGATTTACCAATCGGGTGTTGGTCAATAAATTCAACAAATTCAATTTTTTGAAGATCTCCGCTCAATCCGTTGCATTTACCAATTAATTCACTACTCAATCCTAATTCTTTTTTAACAAGGGGGTATAGCAATTTCTTAACTAGGGTTGATTTGCCTGAACCCGAAACACCACTTATGCCTACCAATTGTCCTAAGGGGAATTTTACATCGATATTTTTTAAATTATTTTGACGTGCTCCTTTGATTATTAATTGGCCAATAGCTTTTCTAGAATTTTTAGGTAGGGGAATATTTTTTCTACCTGAAAGGTATTTAGCTGTGAGTGCGTCACTGTGTATTAATTCATTAAATTTTCCTTGGAATACGAGTTCTCCACCAAGTTGGCCTGCCAAAGGGCCTATATCCAAAATTTCGTCGGCAGACTGCATAATTTCTTCATCGTGTTCAACCACAATTACCGTATTTCCTTGCTCCTTTAGCTTGTGAAGTACAGTTATTAGTTGTTTGGTATCTTTTGTATGCAATCCTATAGAGGGTTCGTCCAAAATATAAAGAGAACCAACCAAGCTTGAACCGATGGACGTTGCTAATTGTATGCGTTGTGTTTCTCCTCCTGAGAGTGTGTTAGAATTCCTGTTGAGTGTTAAATATCCGAGACCAACTTGCTGCAAATAAGCCAACCTACTTTTTATTTCTGGTAAAATATGTTTACAAATCTCTTTTTGATGGTTTGTAAGCTTCAGGGATTCAAAAAAATCAAGGGCCTCATCCAAATTCATTAATACAATATCTTGAATACTTTTACCATTAACTTTTACATAGGAGGCATCTTTACGTAAACGCGTGCCATGACAATCAGGACAGGTAGTTTTAGCTCGATAACGAGAAAGTAAAACTCTGTATTGGATTTTATAGGTCTGGCTTTCTATTTGCTTGAAAAAATCATTTAGTCCAATAAAATAGGAATTTCCTTGCCAAATTAAACGGTATTGATCTTCGCTTAGTGCTGCAATTGGCCTATGAATAGGAAAATTAAAATCACTTGCATGTAATATAAACTGCTCTAAATATTCTTGCATGCTTTCACCTCTCCATGGGGCAATAGCTCCCTGAAAAATACTCTTGTTGCGATCAGGAATAACTAAATCTTCATCAATTCCAAGCGTTTGCCCATAACCTTCACATACTTTACATGCTCCAAATGGATTATTAAAGGCAAATAAATGAGGTTGAGGAATTTCAAATTGCATGCCATCGGCTTCAAGTCTGTCATTGAACTGCCGCCAAATTTTTTGATTTGCGTTAAAGAGATGACAATTCCCCTGTCCTTCAACAAATGCCACACTAATACTTTCACTCAGCCGACTTGTTTGATCTGCATTTCTCGTTTCATTTTTAAGTCTATCGACAACGATATATACATTTTTCGGAATTTCCGGCAATGGTAAAATCTCTTGAATTAAATGAAATTCATCATCAATAAAAACTCTTATAAAACCTTCTTTATGAGATATTTGAAGTTTTTTATTTAATTTATCAATTGAATTAAAATTTAATCGAAAGAGAACTGCAAAAGCCTCATTTTCCCAATTTGTATCTAAGAAGTTTAATACATCTTTTGTGTGTTCTTTTCTTACCTCTTGGTTAGATATTGGTGAAAAGGTTTGCCCAATCCTAGCAAAAAATAATTTTAGGTAATCATATATTTCAGTGCTCGTTCCTACCGTCGATCTTGGATTGCCAGTTCCAACTTTTTGTTGAATAGCAATAGCAGGTGCAAGGCCTTTTATGCCATGGACGGCGGGTTTGTCTAAGCGGCCTAAAAACTGTCGTGCATAGGCCGACATGCTTTCAATAAACCTTCGCTGGCCTTCTGCATAAATGGTATCAAATGCTAGGCTCGATTTCCCAGATCCAGAAACGCCAGTTATCACAGTTAATTTACCATGCGCAATGCGCACATTAATGCCCTTCAAGTTGTGTTCGCGAGCACCTTTAACCGTGATAAATTTTTCCATATGCAAAAGTAAAATTTCTTTACTTTTAGAGGTCTAAAAATAATTCAATGTCCAAAAACACCTTATTCAGAAAAAAAACCATTGCATCTATTTTAGCGCAAATAGAATCAAACAAGGGTGGTGATTCTCAATCTCCTTCGCTCAATAAACATTTAAAAGTACGCGATTTAGTGTCCTTTGGTATTGCTGCAATTATTGGTGCGGGTATTTTTTCCACAATTGGGCAGGCGTCTGCTGACGGCGGTCCGGCAGTGATTTTTTTATTTTTATTTACGGCATTGGCAAGTGGCTTTGCAGCATTTGCCTATGCTGAGTTTGCCTCAATGGTGCCAGTTTCTGGTTCGGCCTACACTTACTCATATGTTGCTTTTGGGGAACTTATTGCTTGGATAATTGGTTGGGCCTTAATAATGGAATATGCAATAGGCAATATAACCGTAGCAATTTCTTGGAGTGATTATTTAACTGATATGCTTGAACAAATTCATATTCAAGCATTTAATATAAAAGGAATACATCTTCCGGATTGGATGCAAATGGATTATTTGAGTGCTTCTAACGGGTACCATGCTGCTCAAGAAATGCTTAAAAATGGAACGTCTTTTGAATCATTGGAGCCTTCCTTAGCTCAAGCATATAGCGCATGGACGAGTGCTCCCCAGCTTGGCTCCTTCCATTTGGTGTTGGATCTTCCAGCTTTGTTCATCATCGTTTTAATTACGTGGTTGGTTTATCGAGGAATCAAAGAAAGCCGCAATGCATCAAATGCTATGGTTGTTATCAAACTTGCAATTATCTTATTGGTCATTTGTATTGGCGCCTTTTATATCGACATGAATAATTGGTCTCCGTTTGCCCCAAATGGCCTAAGCGGTGTTCTAAAAGGTGTTTCTGCTGTATTCTTTGCATATATTGGTTTTGATGCGATTTCTACAACTGCAGAAGAATGTGAAAATCCACAACGCGATCTTCCTAGAGGAATGATGTGGGCAATCATTATTTGTACGGTCTTGTATATAGTTATTGCCTTGGTTTTAACTGGGATTGTTTCTTATGATCAATTGGGAGTTGGAGAACCCTTGGCTTTTGTATTCAAGCAAATCGATATGCCTAAAATGACTTTTATTATATCCATTTCAGCGGTGATTGCAATGGCTTCAGTGCTACTCGTTTTTCAAATGGGACAACCCCGAATTTGGTTAAGTATGAGTCGCGATGGTTTGTTGCCCAAGCGCTTTTCTAAAATTCATCCTAAATACAAAACGCCTTCGTTTGCTACTATTGTGGTGGGTTTTGTTGTTGCCATACCTGCTCTTTTTATGAATCTCACGATGGTAACTGATTTGTGTTCAATAGGCACCTTATTTGCATTTGTATTGGTCTGTGGCGGTGTTTTAATACTGCAAAATAAAAAAGACATCCCTCGTGGATCTTTTAGAACGCCTTATGTGAATGCTGCCTATGTGCTACCCGTTCTATTTTTAGGCGCAATAATCTATTTCTATCTTTCAAAAGATTTATTCGAGTTCTTCAGATTTAAAAATCTTCTGGAGTTTGGGCAAAAAATACCCGCAATAATTTTTTGGTCGATTGCACTTTTCTTAACGATTATGAGTATTGCCAAAAAATTGTCTTTAATCCCGACACTTGGCTTACTGAGCTGTCTTTATATGATGAGTGAGATTCCTTTGCAAAATTGGATTTACTTTTTCATTTGGCTGCTCATCGGTCTAGTTATTTATTTTGGTTATAGCAGAAAGCATTCAAAATTGAATCCAGATAACCCAGATCAATAACCAAAGCGATGTTCTATTCCCAAAATAAATGAATGAATGACCTTAATGTGAATTTCTTGAGCTCTATCGGAAAAATCGCTGTAAGGAGCACGAATTTCTAAATCAGCTATCTGGGCCAATGCACCTCCGTCTTTACCTGTTAAAACAATAGTTCGGATGCCTTTTGCTTTTGCCGATTCTACAGCATGAATGACATTGTTGGAATTTCCCGAGGTTGAGATACCCAATAAAACATCGCCAGCTTGCCCTATAGCTTCCACATATCTTGAGAAAACGAAATCATAGCCAAAGTCATTTGCAACGCACGTTAAATGCGAAGGGTCTGAAATTGATAATGCAGCAAGCCCTGGGCGGTTCTTGCGAAAGCGGCCAGATAACTCCTCGGCAAAATGCATAGCATCGCACATAGAACCACCATTGCCGCAACTCATGATTTTATTTCCTTTACTAAGTGCAGTGTACATTATTTCAATCCCACTGACAATTTTTTGCATATTTTCGGCTGTACTAAACGCTTCTAGCGTTTGCTTGGCATGATTAAATTGGGCAGAAATAAGGTCAGTAGTCATATTTAAATTTTCCTCTAAATTAATAATTCGTGTTAATGCGCCCAATGAAACTTTTATCTTTGAGTAATGAAATACAGAGATTATTTCCAAAATAAAGTCATCTGGATTACAGGTGCTTCATCAGGTATCGGTGAAGAACTTGCCATACAATTAGCCAGAGCGGGTGCCAAACTTATCTTGTCTGCACGCAACGAGGATAAACTAAACGCGCTACAGGATAAATTAGAGAATCATAACCAACACATGGTTTTTCCTCTAGATTTAGCAAATCTTTCGAACCTAGGTGATAAAATCTCACAAATAATGGAAAAATATCAGCGTATAGATATCTTAATTAATAACGGTGGCGTATCTCAAAGAGCCAGTGCTTATGAGTCTTCAATGGAGGTTAATAGGCAGCTGATGGAAGTCAATTTTTTCGGAAATATTGCCTTAGCTAAAGCCGTGTTGCCCATTTTTAGAAAACAAAGAAGCGGTCAATTCCTTATTGTTAGCAGCATTGCTGGTAAATTTGGATTCCATTTGCGGTCCATTTATAGCGCTTCAAAATCAGCATTAGTTGGATATTATGAAAGTTTGTCGATGGAAGAAGCTCCAAATGGAGTTCATGTGACACTTGTATTTCCTGGAAAAATCAATACGCCGATCTCCTTAAGTGCCCTTACAGCCCAGGGGCAAGCCCATGGCATCATGGATCACAATCAATCAGCTGGAATGCCAGTTGAGCAGTGTGTTCAATTCATGCTTCATGCCTTGCACAAGAAAAAAAGAGAAGTGCTTATTGGTAGAAAAGAATTAATTGCAGTGCACCTCAAACGGTTTTTCCCAAAATTATTTTGGAAGATAATACCTAAACAACCTGCTACTTGAAAAATTAATGAAATAAAAAAAAGGCCGTCTAAACAGACGGCCTTTTCAATTTCAGAAATTCTGAATTAGTTTACACTTTTAGAAAGGTCTGCACCAGCCTTGAAGCGAACTGTGTTTTTAGCAGCAATTTTGATAACTGCACCTGTCTTAGGGTTGCGACCATTGCGTGCATTTCTTCTAGAAATACCGAAAGATCCAAAACCTACTAAAGAAATAGATTCTCCTTTAGACAATGCGCCTGTAGTTGCGCTTACAAATCCGTCTAATGCACGTTTTGCATCAGCTTTTGACAATCCTGCAGATGCAGCCATTGCGTCAATTAATTCCGCCTTGTTCATAATAAGTTAGTTTTAATTTGTTAATAATTAATTATCGGAACAAATATATCTGAATATCAATGCGCACAACGGTTTGAGTAATAAAAATGTGCTAAAATGTTGAAAAAACAGCAATTTTGTTGATAAAGCCACGTAAAAAGCCCGTCAATATTAGACTTTGGGAACATTTTTAACACAAATTTGTACTATGCGTATGAAGGTCGGTATTATTGGTTCTGGAATTGGAGCGCTTGCAACGGCAATAGAGTTAAGAAAACTAGGACTTGAAGTAAGTGTCTTTGAGGCAAATGATCAAATTGGCGGAAAAATTGTTGAAGAGCGTCTTGAAGGTTTTCGTTTTGATATGGGGCCGTCCGTATTTACTGAGCCAGAATTATTGTTAGACTTGCTAAAAGGGCTCGATCAAAATGTCATTTTTGAATATCATCTTCTAGATGAATCTTGTCGATATTTCTTTAACGATGGCAGCCAAATAAAAATGCCCACCCAAAAAGAGCGTGTAGGCAATACGCTAGTAAATGAATTGAATGAAAACCGAAGTGCTGTAACAGGTTATTTAAATCGTGTAGAAAAAAATTATAGGGCCATCTATCCTGTTTTTATTAAAATTTCTTTGCATCGTTGGCGTCATTTAATTTCTAAGCCGCTTTTGAGCGCATTGGGTCGATTGTTTAAATATGGTTTGCACCAAACTATGCACCAACAGAATAAAAGATATTTTGTTAATCCAAAGACCATTCAAATTTTTGATCGGCTTGCTACCTACAATGGAAGCTCTCCATATGCCGCACCAGCCATGTTGAACATTATTTCTCAACTCGAATTTAACCTTGGGCCTGCGCTTCCTAAAGGTGGAATGGCGCAGATTACTAAAAGAGCGCATGAATTGGCTGCAGCGCATGGTGTGCGGTTTTATACCAATGAGCGCGTAACAAGCATACAGCACCGCAATCAAAGAGTTGTGGGTTTGCAAACTCTAAAGAATTCCTACACTTTTGACATCGTGGTATCTAATATGGATATCCATTATACTTATGAGAAATTATTACCACATTTAAAAGCGCCAAGGCGCTTACTCAAACAGGAAAAATCTAGCTCTGCAGTGGTTTTTTATTGGGGTATCAATAAGTGCTTTGATCAGCTTGGGGTACACAATATCTTTTTTGCCGAAAATTATAAAGAAGAATTCAAGGCCATTTTTGAAACCAAAACGCTTTTTGATGACCCTACCATATATGTTCATATTAGTTCAAAAGTCGAAACTACTGACGCGCCAGAGGGAAAAGAAAATTGGTTTGTAATGGTGAATGCTCCCATCGATGTGGGCCAAGATTGGGATAGTGAAATACAACTGCTCAGAAAACGAATTGTTCATAAGCTGTCTAAAGCTTTGCACACACAAATTGAACCACTTATCGAATTAGAACAAATCAATGAACCGCGTTTGATTGACGCTAAATACAGTGGCAAACAAGGTTCAATTTATGGTAATGCCTCGAACAATAAATTTGCTGCTTTTTTAAGGCATCCAAATTTCTCAAAGCAACTCAAAGGTTTATATTTTGCCGGTGTAACTGTGCACCCCGGCGGTGGCATACCACTGGCCATCAATAGTGCAAAAATTGTGGCGCGTTGTGTAAAGGAGGATTATCCTGGATTATAAGCTGTTTTTGATTTTCTTAAAGATGGCGCTTGAAAATAAAATATCTATTTTCTCCATTGCTATCTTCAAGCCAAAGCTCACCCTCCCAAATGACATAAGACTCAGTTAAGGTTTTAGTAATTGTGCCACTACTTACACGCCTACCCGCATAATAAACGTTCATTTCAATTTCTCCCTGAACAAAATTAGTACCGGTTATTTTGTAAACACGGCTAGGACTCGATGTGTAATAGTAACTTCCAGAAACGGTTTCATCCTTATTAAAAGTCAAGGTTCCTTTTATATCATTTCCAGCAAGCTCACCATAATAAGTTTTGCTTTGTGCCTTGAATCCAAAGGGTATAAAAAATAATAGAAAAGTAAAAATTGTGAATTTCATGGTTGTTTAGATTTAATTAAAAAATAAGCTTCTTTTATCATTTGTTTTTGAACTTCCTTATGGCCATCTTGGGCTTCAATATTTATGTAAGGTAAATTATTACGACCACAATATACGGATAAGGATCCATCATCGAAAACATTTTTACTTTGTAATATCACATTCCTTTTTTTAGACTTAAAAAATTCAAAGTCTGAGCGCTCGGTCACATAAAAAAAATCATCGACATCTTCATTGGGGTTTATGTAGGTTTTTTCAGCAATCGAACTATGGGCGTAGTATCTAACAGAAAAATTGTCATTGGAGTTATTATGAATTGCAACAATATAGTTGAGCCTACTTTTAGGTAGGATTATGGCTAATAACTTTGAAGCAAAATCTTTAATTGGCGCTATAATTTCTTTTGGATAGGTATTATTGTTCTTTTTCAATGAGTTTTCCAATCCAATTTCTGAAAAAATTCTATTTGGATCGATCAAATAATCTTTTCCATTAAACCCATATTTTAAATTTCGCCCACCATTTTGTTGTAATTCTATCAAAATCGGCCTATTTATTTGTTCACTAACTTCTTTAAATGCAATGACCGAAGTGTTTTCATTGTCATGTAGCGAAACAAAGATGGCTTCATTTTCTGATTCCCCTTTAATTATGACTTTGCATAATCTTGAACCCAGTTCAAATGATTTCACTTCATCTGTTTGGATTTTACTTGTAAAACCAAGTAAGCAAAATGAAATTATCAGTGAGTATTTCAACATTTGCTTAAATGTAGAAATAATATTGATGTGTCTATGGGGTCCTAATGCTATTTATAGACATAAAGATATGATAGACTTAAATTGAATCCTATTTAAAAGCATCCTTAGCATCCTTCTTAAAAATTTAAGGGGCTATCAACTTCTATTCAATGCCCGACTTTTGCCAATATGCCATTGGTAACCTATGGTAAAAATATGGCTGGTGCCAAACGACGGGCCAATTTCAAAATTTGCGTTACTAAATGGAGATTTTTCAAAGGAGATGCTCACTTGACCTTTATTGGTCTTGGTATGCATTTGTCCATAAATATAACTTGGAAATATCCTTACACCAGTACTGATGCCAATTTTTTCTCCTTGGTAGCCAATACCAATTTTGGCTGTGGCTATTGAAGGAAGGGCTAGGCCAACTTGGTATTCCAAAAAGGTTTGAGGCGCTATGAATTTCTGTTTACCTATGAGAAACGATACCCCGGGAAAATAATCAAACCCAACAAATGTCTTAGCTAGACCACCATTGATTTCTAAATAAGTACGATCAGCATTCGTTTGAGCCGAGACACCCTCTGTCAAAAATACAAGAAACGCAGTTAAGAGAATAAATTTTTTCATAGGTTCTAATTTGATTCAAAGGTAGGCTTAAAACAAGCATTAGTAAAAATGAATTTAACCATGCGAAAGGCACTGTCTTGCGAATTTCGCAAATGCACAATTTGAAATAAAAAAAGCCCAGTGAAAACTGGGCTTTAAGTAGCGAGACCGAGAGTTGAACTCGGGACCTTAGGGTTATGAATCCTACGCTCTAACCAACTGAGCTATCTCGCCATGTGCGGCTGCAAATATAAGCAGAAAATTATTTTTTCATATGCTCAATTATATTCTAATTCAATTTTTCTAATTCTTCATTGATTAAAACGCAAAGTGTTTGCAAACGATCAGATGAAAAATCAAATGGAACACCCGCAGTTTCATAAATCACATTCATGGGCTGCGAGTAACCCAAGGCCAAGGCTTTTTTATAATTTTCTATGGCAAGCCCATAATTTTCTAAGCTATTTTTCCACACGCCCAATGCACCTAACTGGGCAATTCCATATTCAATGTAATAAAATGGTACTTCAAATAGATGTAATTGGCGTTGCCAAGAACTTTCCATAAGGTCTTCATAGGAATCCCAATCGGTGAGTCCTGTGCCAAAATCTTTAGAAAGCTGTCGCCAATATGCTGTTCTTTGATCAATGGTGTGGTCCGGATTTTCATAAATCCAATGCTGGAAGGCATCAATTTGAGCAATCCAAGGAAGCACTTTTAGCGTGCCTTCGAGTTGTTCACGCATAGCGCGTTTGTGATCTTGCTCGTTGTAAAATTCTGACCATTGAGGCATGCTGAGTAATTCCATTGACATAGAGGCCAATTCTGCCACTTCAGAAGGGATATTTTTAAAAGCTGTTAATGCGAGGTCTCTACTTAAGAAAGAATGAATGGCATGGCCTCCTTCGTGCACCATAGTTTCGAGGTCTCGTTGCGAACCAACGGCATTCATAAAAATAAAGGGCACACCTATTTCGTAAAGTGGATAATTATAACCTCCCGGTGCCTTACCTGATTTTGAATCGAGATCAAGGTGCCCAAGTTCATCCATGATTTTTAAACACTGGCCAAAATAAGGATCAATTCTTTGAAACATTGCAATGGTACCCTTAAGCATTTGATTGCCATTTTCAAATGGTTTTAGGGCAGCCTTGCCCTCAGGATCAACATCCAAATCCCAGGGTTTAAATTTTTCCTTGCCTAAAAGGGATAATTTGTTTTCTTGAATTGTCTTAACCAACGGTACAATGTGCTCTTTTATGGCTTTATGGAAGGCAAAACAATCCTCTTTGCTGTAGTCAAATCGGCCCATTGCCAAAAACTTATAATCCCGAAAATTGCCAAAGCCAGCATTAAGGGCCAGTTGGTGCCGTTTTTTTATCAAAGAAGTAAATAAATCATCTAATTGATCTTTGTCTCTCCTTCTAACCTGGGCCATTTTCTCAAAAATCTCCTTACGCAGGTGCTCGTCTTGTTCTTTGAGCAACAAAGCAGCTTGTTGCATGGTGAGCGTCTGGTCTCGATGGGTAATGCTTTGAGCAGCACTAATGGCGCCAAATTGTTGTGCCTCTTCATTTAAGGCAGCTTCAATTTCAATGTTTTCAGTCCTGTAAATTTTTAATGCTGTTCCGATTGAACGAAAATAAATCTGGTGCGCAGGGTCTGATTTGCTTTTAATAAATGGGAGCCCCATCATTTTTTGATTCAGCTTATCTTCTAAAGGCGCTAAATTGGGTTGAATTTGCGTAACAAATTGGGAATATGCTTCTCTGTGTTTTTCATCGGCAGTATCAATACTCATTTTAATGTAACGCCATGCCAAATCTTCCTCTAAAACGGCTTCTAATTCTGATCGATCTGCAAGCCATTTATCAAAAGCTTCCACAGTTTTTACCTCTCTTTGAAGTAAATCATCGTAATAACTTTTTAAATGCTTAAAATCGCCAATTGCAAATACCTTCGGTATAAACTTTCGCGTTGGTTTTTTTATAATCATTTTACTTACCCCGAGATGAACCTGTTTTCACTGCAACTGGTTTCTTTGCAGCAGCAGGTTTGGCAACTTTAGCCGTGGGTTTGCTTTTTGAGCTAGCCAGCTTTGTGTTTTTGGCTTTTGCTGTTTTTACTTCTTTTGATTTTAAAGTATTTTCCTCTTCATGGGTTTTAAAAACACCTGCATTAATCAAAAGATTATACCATTGAAATATTTTTCTTACGTCTGAAGGGTAGACACGATCGCGATCCCAATTGGGTAAAAATTGTGCTAATGCTGCCTCTAATTCTTTTATATCTGATTTGTGCGAAGGGGCTTCAGTAGGATAGAAAGGGAGCATTTTTTCAAAGATTTCATTTAGCTTAATATCCTCTTCTATGGTAAATACACTAATATCATCTAGTGCAGAAATACGTTCTGAGGAATAAGCCGGAAAACGCTTTTTATCTATCATCGATTCGACAATAACACTATTCTTACCTTGAGTAATAACTTTAAATAAACCAGGGCGCCCTGAAATAGAAATAATCCCGCTTAGTTTCATCATACGAATTTTATTTTGAGTTGTCAAAATTAGAAAAATAACCGTAAGCAAGTACTTATTATCACGAAATCCTTTTTATATGCGTACCTTTGCACGAATTTTAAAAAAACATACATGACATTTGAAGAGCTCGGATTACGGAGCGAGGTGCTGAAGTCGTTAAAAGAATTGGGTTTTGAAGCACCGACCCCTATCCAAGAACAAGCAATCCCTTACCTATTAGGAGAAGATTGTGATTTTGTCGGTCTGGCGCAGACCGGTACAGGGAAAACGGCAGCTTTTGGCTTGCCCTTAATTAATAACATCAACAATGCTGCAAGGCTTCCTCAAGGGCTCATTATTTGCCCCACAAGAGAGCTTTGTTTGCAAATAACAAAAGATCTAACAGTTTATTCTAAATACCTTCAAGGCAACGTAACTGCCGTTTATGGAGGAACAGATATTCGGACCCAAATTTCTAGTGTAAAGAAAGGAACATCAATTATAGTGGCCACGCCGGGTCGTTTGGTGGATTTGATCAATAGAAAGGTTGTTCAGCTTGGTGAAGTTCAATATGTTATATTGGACGAGGCCGACGAGATGCTCAATATGGGCTTTAAAGAGGATATTGACGCCATTTTGGATCAGACACCGATAGAAAAAAATGTGTGGTTATTTTCAGCTACAATGCCCAACGAGGTTGCTCGCATAGCACGCACCTACATGCACGATCCATTAGAAGTTTCCATTGGGCATAAAAACCAGAGTAATGAAAATATTGAGCACATCTACTACGCTGTAAAAGAGCGCGATCGATATGATGCTGTGAAACGCCTAATAGATTTTAATCCGAATATTTATGGATTAATTTTTTGTAGAACCAAAAATGAAACGGCCACAGTTGCCATGAAACTGGCAAGAGATGGGTACAATGCTGAACCCCTTCACGGCGACCTTACACAAGCAATGCGCGATCGTGTTATGGAGCGCTTTCGTTCAAAAGAACTTCAGATTCTTGTTGCAACAGACGTGGCTGCACGTGGTCTGGATATCAATAACATTACCCATGTAATAAATTATAACTTGCCAGATGATATTGAGAATTATACTCACCGCAGTGGACGTACAGCACGTGCCGGAAAAACTGGGCAATCATTAGTTTTAGTCAATACCCGAGAAAATGTCAAAATCAAAGCCATAGAACGTCAGATGCGCATGACTTTTACTCAGGGAAAAATCCCAAATCCAGCTGAGATTTGTGAAATCCAACTCAATAAACTCATAGAGAATACCATTGCAACGCAAGTTAAGGAAGAAGATATTGCGCCTTTTATGGAACAAATATTGGCATCTTTTGATAATTTGAGCAAAGAAGAGGTCATAAAGAAATTTGTATCGGCTGAATTTAATCGCTTTATCGAATATTATGAGCGCGCAGGTGATCTTAATGCGGCTGCAAGTAAGGAGGCCAATTCTGATCGAAAGAACGACCGTTCTGCTCGTGCACGTGAAGAAGGCAAGACGCGTTTCTTTGTCAATTTAGGCAGAAGAGATGGATTAAATCCAGGTGCATTGGTCCGAATTATTTGCGACGCAACAAGCCTTAAATCCAAATCTATTGGTCGCATCGATATCATGACATCTTTTTCATTTGTAGAAGCCGATGAAGCGCATACGCAAAAAATACTCAAGTTAGTTGATGGTTACGAATTTGAAGGCCATAAAGTATCTATTGAAGTAACTGCACCATCAAAAGGATCATCGGACGGTGGTCGCGATCGTAAATTTAGTCGAGGTGCAGGATCAAAAAAAGGACCAGGTTCATTTGGTGGTGCCAAAAAACCAAGTTTTGAAAAGAGAGGTGGCTTTGATACAAAGCGATCTGGTGGTTTTGAGCGCCAAAGAAATTTTGGATCAAAACGCAACAAATATTAATATCTTCTTGCTTTACAACTTTTCCTATGGAAATTAGAAATATTGCTATCATTGCCCACGTTGACCACGGTAAAACCACCCTGGTTGATAAAATGATAGAGGCAGGCCAAGTGCTTAATGAAAGAAATCGCATGACTGGGGAACTCATCATGGATAATAATGACCTTGAGCGCGAGCGTGGAATCACCATCGTATCAAAAAATGTATCGGTTTCTTATAAGGGTACCAAAATCAATATAATTGATACACCGGGCCATGCCGACTTTGGGGGAGAAGTAGAGCGTGTCCTAAATATGGCTGATGGCGTTTGTTTGCTCGTGGATGCTTTCGAAGGCCCAATGCCTCAGACGCGTTTTGTGTTAGGTAAGGCCTTATCTATGGGAATCAAGCCTTTACTCGTAATAAATAAGGTTGATAAAGACAACTGTACCCCTGATGAGGTTCACGAAAAAGTCTTTGATTTGATGTTTGAACTTGATGCCAATGAGGATCAATTAGATTTTCCAACCATCTATGGTTCTGCAAAAAATGGATGGATGTCCACAGATTGGAAGCAACCCACAACCAGCATTAGCCCCTTGTTGGACCAAATTTTAGATTATTTTCCTCCTCGCCAAATTGAGCAAGGAAATACACAAATGTTGATTACCTCACTTGATTTTTCTTCATACGTGGGCCGAATTGCAATTGGTCGTTTATCTAGAGGCCGTATTTATGAAAATCAACCCATTGTGCTCTCTAAGTCCGATGGGAGTCAACAAAAACACCGTATCAAGGAAGTTTTTGTTTTTGAAGGTATTGAACGCGTTAAAGTAAAAGAAATTCAAGCTGGAGATCTATGTGCAATAACTGGAATAGAAGGTTTTGAAATTGGCGATTCTATATGCGATGCAGATCAACCAGAGCCACTTCCAACTATAAAATTGGATGAGCCTACCATGAGTATGCTTTTTTCCATAAACGATTCTCCATTTTTTGGAAAAGAAGGTAAATATGTAACCTCCCGTCATATTGCAGACCGCCTAACTAAAGAATTAGAGAAAAATCTAGCGCTTCGCGTAAATGAAACAGATAAAGCAGATAAGTGGATGGTTTTTGGGCGTGGAGTTTTGCATCTTTCCGTATTGATAGAAACAATGCGTAGAGAAGGATTTGAAATTCAAGTTGGGCAACCTCAAGTGATTATTAAAGAAATCGATGGTATAAAATGTGAACCAGTTGAAGAACTCACCATTGATTTGCCAGAAGAACATAGCGGAACTGCTGTTGAAGCTGTTACTCGTCGTAAAGGGGAAATGACCAATATGGTCCCTAAAGGAGATAGGATGACAGTTACTTTTCAAATTCCATCTAGAGGCATTATCGGCTTGAGAAATTTTTTACTTACCCAGACCGCTGGAGAAGCGATTATGAACCACCGATTTTTAGAGTATCAACCTTTAAAAGGCGAGATTCCAGGCAGACAGAATGGTTCACTTATCTCTTTAGAACAAGGAACTTCGATTCCATTTTCACTCAATAACCTTCAGGAGCGCGGGAAATTTTTCGTCGCGCCCAATGAGGATATTTACGAAGGGCAAGTCATTGGAGAAAATTCGCGATCAGGTGATTTGTGTGTGAATGTGACCAAAACAAAAAAATTAACCAACATGCGTGCATCAGGATCCGATGACAAAGTCAGATTGGCTCCGCCTAAGGTATTTAGTCTAGAGGAATGTTTAGAGTACATTCAATCCGATGAGTATGTAGAAGTTACACCTAAAAAATTACGGATTCGTAAAATATTACTCAAAGAAACAGACCGCAAAAGAGCAGGGAAAGTGTAATATTTTTGCCAACTTTACGTTGTTTTTGCAAATGAGAAAAGTATTAAGTTTCACTTTGGTATTCTTGGCGTTTAATGGGCTAGGGCAACCCAAATCTTTTCTCTCTCGTTCAGAATTAGGTCTTAATGTAGGTAAAACTTATTATTTAGGTGACTTAAATCCTTATCAACAATTTAAAAATGCGCACAATGCAATAGGTGCTTTGTATCGTTATAATTTTAATAATCGCTTGACCTTGCGTTGTACTTATTTAAACGGAAAAGTTTCTGCTGCTGATTCCACATCGCCTTATCCCTTGTTGGTCAATAGAAACTTGAGCTTTCAGTCGAAAATTCACGAAGTTGCAGCAGGGCTTGAGTTTCATTATGTCCCTTTTCAATTTGGTAGCAGTAGGTATCCTGCTACGGCTTATCTTATTGCTCAATTGGGGGTCTTTCACATGAATCCTCAAATTTTTTATAATAATGCATGGCAAGATTTGCAGGTCTTAGCAACAGAAGGTCAGGGTACCTCCTTGAACAATAAGAGACCATACAGTTTATTTCAGATTTGTCTTCCGCTAGGCATGGGAATGAAGGTGAGTTTAGGTAAAATGGCAACATTAAATCTAGATATTGCCATCAGAAAAACCTTTACAGATTATCTTGATGACGTTGGTTCCGACTCATATTTTGATGCTCAGATTTTGGAGGATGAGGTTTCGGATTTATCGGCTACTATATCCAATATGAGCCTAGATGGCAATCGATTCGGGAAGCGAGGAACGAGTAGTACTAAGGATTGGTATGTTTATACCGGCCTAACTTTTACAATGCGTTTGGGTAAAAAAGGCAGTTGTTTTTATTAATCTAATCTATTTGGATTTAAGGCTATTCTTCGAATTTTCGAAGAGCGTAAAATTTTCTTCAAAAACAGATCGATAATCTGACCATTGTTCATAGCCACCTATGGTTTCGTTGTGCCATAAAAAAGTAAAGTATCCGCCACTTGTTTCAACCGCTTTAAAAAGTTCTTGAATGCGTTTAATTGCCTGTTTTGGATCTAATTTAAGGTATTCTTTAAGTGTTCCATCCATATATGCAAAGGGTTGGATTAACAAATTTGTAATTACATTTTTCTGTAAATCAAACCACTTGAATTGCCGGGCAGTACCAGCCCTAAACCCTGTTTGCTCTGCATAGCCCATTGTGTAATCAACTAATATGTCAGCCTTTATTAATAATTTATAGGTTTGCGGCAGTGTCATCATTAAATAATGTTGACGGTTGGCTTTTGGTGCAAAACCAGTGATGCTCATAAAGCGCTTGGCTTCTGTTTGCATTTGTTGTAAGTTGTTACTGGTCAATGAACTATAATGGATGCCAATTTCGGTAACTTTTTCAAAGAGTGTCATCACATTTTGCTGAGCAAGGTTGAGATGAGATAAATTTTTATCGAGTTTTGTATAGTTTCCAAGTAACCAAAAAACTTTTGTTTGAGGATATTTTTGGCAAATGTGCATTATTTGATCATAGGTGTCATAGGGGTCTTTCTGTAGGCCTTTACGCACCATTCTGCGGTCTCGAACGCGCTGTTTTCTATTGTACAATGCATCTTTAATTACTGCTAATGTACTTCGTATGTTGTTCTTGTTTTTATATGCAAATGCATTGTCTATATCAAATGTGGGTTGAAAAATAAATGGAAGTTTTTTAGCTTTTAAATCAATTTTTAGCGCGTTTTCTAAAAATGAGATAAATTGTTGGCTCCAAAGATCACAAATTGGATTTTGGAGCCAGCCAAACTTACTGAGCACAGAAGCGCTTGACTTAAAACGATTCATATTATCTAAAGCAGCACTGTTGTATTCTTCCATTCGGCTCAATACATAAAAAATGGAAGCCAGCAAATCTGGTCTGTCTTCAAATTGCAAGCATGGCATATCCTTAAAAGAGCCTTGGTGTGGCTGATAAGTCAATAATTCATCCTCAAACAATACGGTGGCGGGATTTATTTGTAGAATTCCTTCAAATGAAAAATCTGAATAATTTAGTTTGGGTTCTTCTGAGGCTAAAAATTGAGCGCTGTCATTTGTAATTGTATAGGCAATTTCTCGATCGGCTAAAACAAACGAGAGCGTATATAGCAAGCGTTCAGTAATATATTCGACGTAAATAAGCACTAGAGGTCAGAAATTATTTTTTCACATATAAACAGCGCGGCATTTCCATCGCCAAAAATTGTTGGGTTTGTTTGAATTTGAGTCTTCAATAAACGCAGCGCTGCATCAATTATTTTATCTTTATCTGACCCACAAAGTTGGGCCGCACCTGCCTCTACAACCTCTATCCATTCGGTTTGTTCACGCAAAATAACACATGGTTTTTCAAAGAAGTATGCTTCTTTTTGAACACCACCGCTATCTGTAATAATAAGTGATGCATTTTGTTCCAGGCAAATCATATCTAGAAAGCCTGCCGGCGGACATAGGATAAGATGTTGATTGGCAGTGATTTTTTCTAAAAAGGCTAGGCTCAAAATGGATTTCATTTTTGCGGTCGTTCTAGGATGAATCGGCAATACAATGTGGAGCTTCGTTTGCTCAATAATTTGCATAAGAGCCTCGAAAATATGTTCTAATGCAGTTGGATTGTCGGTATTTGAATCGCGGTGAATCGTACTGAGTATATAAGGCTTATTATTGAGCTCCAATTGAGATAAAATACCCTTTCGACCTTTATTTAGATTGGCAAAATATAAGCTATTGTCATACATTATGTCGCCACAGTGATACACGTTAGGAGCATCTATAGTTGCTTTGTTTTTAATTTCCATATCAAAGCCCTCTTTGAGCAAGTTAGCCATTCCGGCATGGGTTGGTACAAAAAGTAGGGTGCTCATATGATCTGCAGCAATGCGATTTAACTCTTCGGGCATGGCCTTGTTAAAACTGCGCAAACCCGCCTCTATATGCACCACAGGGACGTGGATTTTAGCCGCGGCAATAGCCGCTGCAATTGTAGAATTGGTATCGCCATAAATCACTACCGCATTCGGTTTTTCTTCAAGAATAATATCTTCAAGTCCACTGATCATGGCCGCTGTCATATGACCATGTGTACCACTTCCTACAGCTAAATTATAATGGGGTTGAGGAATACCTAATTCTGTAAAAAAAACCTCAGACATATTTTGATCGTAATGTTGACCAGTATGAACCAAAATTTCGACTAGTTCGCTCGAAAAATGTTGTTCAATTGCACGGCTCAATGCAGCCGCTTTTATAATTTGAGGTCTTGCCCCAATTACAGTAAGTATTTTCTTTTTAGACATGCAAGCGTTGGCCTTAAACGATGTTGCTAAAATAGCCATTATCTCTGAAAATGAAGGGTAGTAGATGAAAGCTTGGAATGTATATCTTTGCTTTATGTCAAAAAAGAAACAAAAGTTTCAGAATGTAGTGTACAGTACCAATCCTAATTTTAATTATGAATTGGAACATTTTGATCAAATAGAGACGCTACCGCCTCAGCAGCAAAGACTTTATGTAAGTATTGATCGCAAACACCGCGCAGGAAAGGAGGTTACTCTTGTCGAAGGGTTTGTTGGCATGGAAGAGGATCTTAAAGAATTAGGAAAGTTACTCAAAAGCAAGTGTGGAGTCGGTGGAAGTGTCAAAGACAACGAAATCTTAATTCAAGGTAATTTCAAACAGAAAATTTTTGAGATCTTACTCAATGCAGGGTATTCGCAAATAAAACAAAAAGGCTAATTAAAACCAAAGCAAAAAGCGGCCCGAAGAGGGCCGCTTTTTAGGATAGGGCAGGTGGACCGCCGCTATCCATAACCTAACTATAAACTACTACATTTACGTTTATTACAAATTCGATGCCAAACTTTTAATTTTTTATCAGTTTGCCATATTTGTTATCGCTTTCAATGAAATAGATCCCATTTTTTAAATGTTCAATATCAATGATTTGATTTGGAAATACGAGTTCATGAAAAACCGTTTTTCCATTGATATCTTTGATTAGAACCTCATTTGGACTTTCAAGACTTAAATCAATATATTTATTTGAAGGATTAGGATGTATTTTCAATGCACCATTGAGTTCTTGAACACTTTCTAATTGGCTATTGACATGATGTGTGGTATTGGTAATGATTGGGTCATTCCAATCAAAATATATATAGGCGGTATTGTCTATTTCAGTACCAAATTGATTGCTAGCTGACTCTATTATCCTGTATGTAAAATGTCCATGGCTTGCGGGTTCATTCGTGCTTGAATCTGGCAGCCAAATTTGATTGAATTCAAAACGGAAAACGCCATTCCCTAAATTTATCACTTGAATAGGGTGCGTGGATTCAAGCAGCGTAAAGGTATTTATATCGAGATTTGGGCTTAAAGTATCAATGATATAAATATTTTGAGCAGGAGCCGTTCCAGTATTTTGAAAACGGATCGTATAAGTCAAAGGATCAATGATGGTATAATCTAAATAATCTGGTGGAAACACACTCCCTTCGAAGTTGTATGAAGTTGCAGCTGTTTTATCATTGGGGTCATAACTATTGCCGACAATCTGAAGTAAACTGCCTTGGTTATTGAATTGTGCACAATCCGTATTGCTACCCGTAGGGTTTATTGTAGAACTAAAGATATGTTGGGTGCCAGAGGCCAAGCCCGATGGAACTTGAAAAGTAATGACATCATAGGTGCTAAAAAAGGTGCTGGCATTGTTTAAATTCCAAGTAATAGTATTGCCGCTAATTGTGTAGCCAGAGTTTTGGATAGAACTCGTATTGAGTGTAACTCCTGCAGGGTAAGTTAGCGTTAGTGTATAATTATTTGCAGCTTGTGGGCCGTAATTTCCCCAGTTTAGCTTGATATAGGCCGTAGATCCTTGATAATAACCAATCCAAGGCGTAACTGTAGTCCACATGTCGGCACAAGTGGTGGCTTGGCCGCCGCAATTAATTGCGATTAAACCGTAATTCATCTGCCCATTATTAGAGCCCAGCAAGGTAATGATTGGTGAGGTCGCAATGCCGTTGTAAGCCAACCATGTAGAACTTACTTGGGCCATAATGACGTTGCTTGTATTGGCAAAGCTTCCGCAGTAGCTGAAGTATCCGAGAGAATCGGTGTAAACAGTTACTGAATTTGAAGTAGAATTTTGAGTGTATAAAATAACGGGTGCAAATGCGATTGGGCTTTCATTGGCATCGAACACGCCGTTGCCGTTATCATCGCAAAATACGTATCCACCGTAGCAAAAGACTGTACTTGGACTAATGCAATTAAATGGAATGTTTGTTGCAATTGGTGGTGCGCCAATTACACAAGGGTACGCAAGCACTGAATCAGGAGCACTTGACGAAATGCTGTTGTTGGTATTGGCCAAATAATTAGGATTGATTTGTATCGGATAATATTGATTTGCAACTCCTGCAAATGAAATATTATACTGGCCATTTGCATTGCTATAGGTGGTTATGCCATTGACAACAACTGGAACATTGTTGAGGGTGGCTTCATTCGAATCAAAGATTCCGTTGTTGTTTGCATCGCAAAAGACAGTGCCTCCAACGCAAAGCTGGACTGCACCTTGATTACAAATTAAAGTAAACATATAGGTCGTTACCCCAGGATTTGGCAATGTAATAGGCCCACTTGGAAAACTGCTCGATACAATATAACCCGAAGCAGCAAGCCATGATGGGTCTATCTGTAAGTTGTAGGTGCCGGGTGCAAGGTTTGTAAATTGTAGCATCCCACTTGTTTGATTATTGTTTTGGTAAACTTGACCGTTACTACCAATCAATTGAAAGGGTACGTTTTGTAGATTTTGTTCTATTGTCCCGTCGTTATTACAATCTAAACCAACTGCTGCATAGGCTTGATAGGTACAAGAACCTACAGTGTAGTACAAACTATCAAAGACATAAGTTTGATTCGCAGGATTATAAATTGAGGTAGTAATTACATAAGAACCTGGAGCGCTATACAAGTGGCTCAACGGTGGATTCATGCTAATGTTTGTTCCTGTAGTAGAGGTGCCGCCACCCGATAAGGTATTGGAACCATCGCCCCAATCTACAACTGCCTGAAATTGAAATCCATTGAAATTGTTTCCAAGTATGGTATAAGGCAAATCATAACTTACAGTGCTATTTGTGGCAGGAGTTACGGCAGAAAAACCTATATTGACTTCTTGATCACAAGATACCAAAACAGTGTTAGGAGATAAGGAAAGACCGGTTAGTGCAAATCCAGTTACTTGACCAAAGTAAGCTGGAACAAAAGCAACAATACCGAGTAATAGCGTAAGAGAGCGTTTCATAATCTTCGTTTTTTAATTATAACGCCAACTATCCTTAAATGGTTGCTTTTGTCTAAGGCTACTTTATTAACTTTGTTCTTGATGAAGACAATTGACCGTTTGCGTTTGGCACAGTTTGGTAATTTAGAATTGCTTGCCAAGCAAGTGGTAGAGGGTTTTATTACCGGTTTGCACAAAAGTCCTTTTTATGGATTCTCTGTTGAATTTGCTGAACATCGGCTTTATAATCCCGGAGAATCGACCAAAAATATAGATTGGCGCTTATACGGTCGCTCTAATAAACTTTTTACTAAAAAATACGAAGAGGAGACCAACCTTCGTTGTCAATTGGTAATAGACAACTCGAGTTCTATGCTTTTCCCCCAAACAGGGGTGAGTAAATTCGAATTTGCAGTTTATGCAGCTGCTAGTTTGAGTGAATTACTCAAACGTCAACGCGATGCTGTTGGCCTTAGTTTATTTGATGCTGAATTGACCTTACATACTGCAGCTAAATCTTCGGTTGCGCATCATCGGTATTTATATAGCCAGCTTGAAAACAATTTGGTAAACTATCAAGAAAAAATAAAGCGTCAAACACAGACTATAAAGGCTATTCACGACATCGCAGAACTTACTCATAAGCGAAGTTTGGTAGTCATATTTACTGATCTTTTAGACGATCCTACTCAAATTAATTTATTTTTTGACGCCTTGCAACATCTTAAACACAATAAACATGAAGTAATTTTATTTCATGTTTATCACGAATCTTTGGAGTTTTCGTTTGAGCTGGAGGATCGACCATATAGGCTTATCGATATGGAGACAGGTGAACGCATGCAGCTTAGGCCTGGAGAGGTACGAGAAAAGTATATCGATGCAATTGGGTCTTATTTCAATGAAATTCAATTGCGTTGTTTGAATTTAGGTATAGATTTTATGCCTTCGCCTATTGAAAAGGGTTATGATCAAGTACTTTTGCAATATTTACTCAAACGCCAAAAGTTGTATTAAGCACTTTATTTTAGCTATTGGTCACATTTTCCACTTTTGGATTCATAATTTTAAAAAATAAGGGTGGAATTATTGAAAGTAGCATCATGCCTGGATAACCCGTGGGCATGGTAGGGACCTCTGGCCTTGAACTAAGGAGTTGATAGACTTTATCTGGTTTAAAATGATGCTCGCTATGTCGGCTTAATTCAAAAAGGATTAGTCTTCCTAATAGATGATTGCTATTCCATGAATGTTTTCCCTTAACGTGTTCATAGCGACCATTTTCGTTTAATTTTCGCAATAATCCGTAATGCTCTATATAATTTACTGTTTCTAAGAGCAGGATTCCAATGAGGGCGGCAACTAAAAAAGAGACCAAGGAGGCTATTTCGAAATACCAATAGATTCCAAATAGGAGAAACAAGTGAGTAGCACTATATACGAGCATTTTGTTATGTAATGAGAATTTAGACTTGCCCATGATGAGCATTCGATTTATCTCGATTTGCCAAGCTTGAAAATAACTCCCAATCTGTGAACGGAACCAAAATGCAAATACAGTTTCATTTTTTCGAGCGCTAGCAGGATCTTGTGGGGTTGCTACATTGGTGTGATGTCCGCGATTATGATAAGGTAGAAAATGATTCTCTAAAGAGCTCAATAAGAGTAGTTCACCTAAAAAACGTTCGTACTTATTTTTTCGATGGCCTAATTCATGCCCGACATTGATGCCAATTACTCCACACATTATTCCCATTGAGATGGCGCGCCCCCACCAAGTAAGGGAATCCACATGTTGATCATACTTTATAATAAAGGCAAAAACAAAAAACCATTGCACTACAACCAATACATACAACAATGCGTTGTAAAAGAAACTGTGAGCGTTTAGGGATTGTTCACTGGCTTGGTTGGTATTCCATTTTTTGGGAATTATCAATTCTAAAAAAGGTACGATACCAAAAAAAATATATAGCGGAAGATAACTCATCCAACCAGTGGTATTAAAGGAAATTCCCACGCTGATTGGAAGTAAAAAGACCAGTAAGTACTTAAGTGGTTTCACTTGGTAAATTCGCTTTTGTTATTTAAAAGGTGGTTTCAATAACGAAATTATAAAATTTTTGAGTTGCTGTCATTGTTTAGCATGGGAAGCATCCCGTCAAATAATTGTACTTTTGCATTTTTAAAGGGTAATGGCGCACAAATCTGGCTTTGTTAATATCGTAGGATCACCAAATGTTGGCAAATCAACATTGATGAATCAATTGGTAGGGGAGAAACTTTCCATTGTGACTTCCAAGGCCCAGACTACGCGTCATCGAATATTGGGAATTGTTAATGATGAAAATTATCAAATCGTATTTTCCGATACACCAGGGGTGGTCAATGCAGCATACAAACTGCACGAAAACATGATGGAATACGTCAACTCCTCAATTCAAGATGCCGATGTGTTGATCTTTATGACCGATACGCATGAAAATGAAATGAATCATAAAGAAACCCTTTCAAGAATTCAGCGCTTAAAGGTACCGGTCTTTTGTTTAATTAATAAAATTGACCAATCAGACCAAGCCAAGGTCATGGAACGTGTTGACTATTGGCAAACAAAACTCCCAATGGCCAAAATATTTGCAGTTTCTGCCTTACATAATTTCAATATCGATGCTGTCTGGGAAGAAATTCTTAGGCTTATCCCTGAAAGTCCTCCGTATTACGATAAAGAGGAATTATCTGATCGGCCGATGAGATTTTTTATTTCAGAAATTATTCGAGAAAAAATTTTTATTCACTGTCAAAAAGAAATTCCTTACAGTACTCAAGTGGAAATTGAAGCTTACAATGAAGAGCCAGGGCTTATACGCATAAGAGCAAATATTATTGTAGAACGCGATTCTCAAAGAGGAATTATCATTGGTAGAGGTGGAGAAATGCTTAAAAGAATAGGTCGCGAGGCCAGAATTGACATGGAAAAATTCCTTGAATCTAAAGTTTTTTTAGAAAACTATGTTAAAGTGGACAAAGATTGGCGCCATTCAGATGCTAAACTTAAGAAATACGGATATTAAGCACAGAATATGAGTAATATAGTTGCCATTGTCGGACGACCCAATGTAGGAAAGTCAACCTTGTTTAATCGGCTAACAGAATCGCGTGATGCTATCGTAAAAGAAGTGAGCGGCGTCACTCGAGATCGCATTTATGGGAAAGGTGAATGGAATGGCTTTCAATTTTCGGTTATTGATACCGGAGGTTATGCCACGACAAAAGAAGACATCTTTGAATCGGAAATTAGAAAACAAGTACAAATAGCGATAGAGGAAGCAACGGTTATTGTTTTTATGGTTGACGTAATGACAGGTATTGTTGAAATGGATCAAATTGTTGCTCAATTATTGAGAAAAAGCAAAAAGCCTGTAATCATTGCAGCCAATAAGGTAGACAATACGGAGCGTTTAGGATTATCATCTGAATTTTACGCATTTGGATTGGGAAATGTTTTTGACTTGAGTGCAACCAATGGCAGTGGAACAGGAGAAATCTTGGATGAAATAATTAAATTCTTTAATAAGGAGGATGATTCCATACTGGAACAAGAAAATCTACCACGTCTCGCAATAGTTGGGCGCCCAAATGTTGGGAAGTCATCGATGGTAAATGCGCTTACAGGTCAAGAAAGAAACATTGTTACTGATATTTCTGGTACAACCCGAGATGCCATCCATACCCGTTATAAATCCTTTGGTTTTGATTTTTTACTCATCGATACCGCTGGAATTCGAAAAAAAGCTAAGGTAACTGAAGACATAGAATATTATTCGGTTTTGCGTTCAGTTCGGACCATTGAAAATTCAGATGTTTGTCTTTTTATGATAGATGCTTCAGAAGGTATTCAAAAGCAAGATTTGAGTATTTACTACATGATTGAGAAAAATGCTAAGGGTGTAGTGGTTTTGGTCAATAAATGGGATCTCATTGAAAAAGACCAAAATACGATGATTAAATTTGAAGCTGAATTGCGCGAGCAACTAGCACCTTTCAATGATGTGCCAATAATTTTTACCTCTGCAATAGAAAAACAGCGCATTCATCGATCGCTAGAAACGGCTTTGCGCGTTTATGAAAATAGGACTAAGAAGATTCCAACTCATGAACTCAATGAGGTTATGCTCGATATAATTGCCCAAACGCCTCCTCCGGCAGTTAAAGGAAAGTATATTAGAATAAAGTTTGTCACTCAATTGCCAACGCATGCACCATCCTTTGCGTTTTTCTGTAATTTGCCCCAGTATCTCAATGATTCATACAAGCGGTTTTTGGAAAACCGATTGAGAGAACGTTTTGATTTTGAGGGGGTCCCGTTGCGTATTTTCTTTCGCAAGAAATAAGGATGTCCAATCACATAAAAAAAGCGAGCTAGGCTCGCTTTTTTTTGATAAGAGTTTGGGCTTTATCTAATTAGATTTAAGTGCCCAGTGACTATTTTACGATAGTCATTTTCTTTGGTCTCAAAATGTAACTTCCACGTATACATGCCAGTTGGTGCTTTTTTGCCTTCTTGGCCGTAAGTTCCATCCCATGCCTGTGTTGCATCATAGGTTTCCCAGATGATTTCGCCCCATCTATCAAATACTGCTAAATGGAAAGAATGCGGATCAAAACCTGTTGTGAAAATAGCTTGCCATGTTTGGTTGTGCTCATCCTCATCTGGAGTGAAGGTATTGGGCACATAATAGATTGGTTCTGCTATAACTGGTAAGTTCAATTGATACTCATCGGAGCAACCAAGTGAGGTATAGGCAGTAAGCGTAACTAATAAATTCTCAGTTACCCCTACATACATATGATTTGGATTTTCTTCAGTACTTGTGGTGTTGTCATCAAAATCCCATACATAATTTATTGCACCAACAGTATTATTGACAAACTGAATTGGCATGGTACCTTCTGTTAAGGCTCCTGGTAGGGCAGCGAAAGAGGCACTTGGATAACTTTCCATGTAGATATAATCATTGTATGTAGTTGTTTCGATACAACCCAATAAATTATATTCCAAGGTGATATCATGATATCCACTTGCATCGAAGGTGTAGGACAAATTGCTACCCTGACCAATTGGATTGCCTCCCCAATACCAAGTATAAACTGCTCCTTGTACAGCTCCAATTGTACTTAGATTTACTAATAATGGGTTGCACCCAGATAGCGTATCTGCAACAAAAACAGGTGGAACGGCAGGAACAATTGTAATGGTCATGTCTACTGTATCCCCACATTGCCCAGGATCTGGGTAAAAGGTGTGCACCGTTATACTCGGAATTGAAGTGTCAATGTTTGGTGGACTCCAAGATCCGGTAATGCCCGGTACATTGTTGGATGTTGTTGGAAAAATAGGATTGGCATCATCCTGACATAATTGTGCAATTTGCGTGAATTGCGGTACAATGAGAGGATCAACCGTAATTGGAATCGTGACAGGTGAGGCACATTGATTTGGATCTGGTGTAAATGTATAATTAACGGTTCCAGGTGCTGCTGTATTCACCGTTGGGCTATTCCATGCTCCCGTAATGAGTGGACCTCCTAAATAGCTACTTGTGTTAATGGCTGTTGATGGAATTACTACATTGGTCATGTACTGACAGATTTGCCCCATTGGATTAAATTGTGGAGTAGTCAATGCATGAATAACAATATCCATGGTTGCAGGAAAGGCACATTCACCAGGATTTGGTGTAAAGGTGTAAGTAAAAGTACCGGCATTGGCCGTACTAATCGTTGCCGGCGACCAAGTACCTGTATAGGGATAAGTATTCGTCGAAGTATTTGAAAATGCCGGCGCTACGTCGTTAATACACAAATCTGGAATTTGATTGAAGGTGGCTTGCTCATTGGCAACAATAATGATATCCATCGTGTTTTGCGTAGCACAAATTCCCGCATTAGGAGTAAAAGTATAGGTGCTCGTTCCAGCAACAGTTGTATTGATTACAGAAGGATTCCATGTACCTGCAATTGAAGGATTATTTGTGGAAAAAGTGGGTAAATTTGGAGGCGTTGCATCCTGACAAATCGGATTGATTTGATTAAAAGTAGGAAGCGTTGGGGTATTGACTACAACATTCGTTGTTGCAGTGGAAATACATCCACCAGCATCATATGTTACTGTATAGGTTCCAGCCATTGCCGCTGTAGCATTCGGTATCGAAGGGTTTTGAAGCGTAGAATTAAAACTATTTGGACCAGTCCAAGTGTATGCAGGTGCACCCGTTGTGGCTGTTAAATCTATTTGATCGCCTACACAATAAGGCCCATTGTTGGCTACGGTAATCATAGTTGAACCAGCAGTATAAGTAATTACCACTTGGCCGTGACCCGTCTGAAAACCTTGCGTACATGTGCCTCCAGCAGGATAGTAACTAGAACCACCGCCGCCACCGCCGCCACCATTGGCACCAGCACAACAATTGTCTGCACCGCCACCGCCACCGCCAAAATAGCCACCGCCGCCACCGCCGCCAGATGCCGTGACGTAAAAACCTCCATTACCTCCTTGACCAATAGTACCAACAAAGCCAGGTTGACCTCCACCCCAAGGTGGGCCGCCATTTCCTCCGGCAATTTGTGTTCCGCCTGCTCCACCAGTGCCTGTGAATGGCGAACCTGTACCATTTTGTCCAGTTGCACAACCACCTTGACCAGCCGTTGCTTGATAGTTTGTCTGACCTGAGCCTCCAGCTCTTCCACCGCCTCCACCGGCAACAACGATGCGGTTATTCATGGCAAATGGCGATACGCGAATATCCGATGCACCACCGCCGCCTTTAGATTCATACTGTGCATTAGATGTACAAGCGTGCCCATTGCCACCACCATTCCAGCCGCCAGTTGGGCCAGTAGGGTTTCCTCCAACTCTTATTTCAAGCACCTGGCCAGGTGTTACAGCGATACTTGGGTGCTGTACCCTAGCTCCATTACCTCCTTGACCAGATCCTACAAAAGGCGTCGCTAATACGCCACCTCCTTTTGCACCGCGAACATCAACTTGAATATTGTAAACACAAGGTGGAACTGTCCAGGTTTGAATTGCACCGGTATAATTGAAGGTGACAGACTGTTGGGCCTGAATTTGAAATGATGAAATTAATAGTAGTGTGAAGAGAATCTTCTTGAACATATCTTGTAGGTTAATAGGTAGGCAAATTTATATTAAATATAATTTAATTGAAACGATTTTTATTGTTTAGGGTTGCTTGTAGGAAGAAAAAAATGTAATTTGTGCCTAAATTCATTGCCAATGACTCCTTATTCTGGCCCTTGGACTGCAGCTGAAGCTGCTCATCTACTTAGAAGAAGTACTTTTGGTGCCACTTTTCAAGATATTCAAAATGCCGTCAATAACGGATTATCTCAAACACTTATTGACCTGTTCATTCCTTCTGTGATTGATCCACCTCTTGCTTATGACGCTGCTGAACAAATTGTCAATTTAGGAGAAACTTGGGTTGCAGCTGTATATCCTCAAGACACTACAGCAAACCAACAAACCGAAGGGGCACGCATGAAATCCTTGGGTGCTTGGATAGCTAAAAATTTAAACCAAGAGAGTTTGAGTTTGACTGAGAAAATGTTGTTTTTTTGGCAAAATCACTTTGGTGTAACTACCTCAGGAGATGCACGCGCTATGTATCAATATTTAGAATTATTGAGACAGCATTCTTTGGGTAATGTTAAGCAATTGGTAAAGGATGTAACTATAGATCCTTGTATGTTGTTATTCTTAAACGGATCATCGAATACGGTTTTTTCTCCTAATGAAAATTATGGTCGCGAATTGCTAGAATTATTTACAGTTGGTAAAGGCACTCAACTGGCGGCCGGCGATTACAGTACCTTCACTGAACAAGATGTTGCCTGTGCTGCAAAAATTTTTACCGGTTACAAGGTTCAAGGTGTGCGTAGCGATACCCTCACTCAGGTTAGTAGTCAATTTATGCCAAATTTACATGATAACACAACAAAAATTCTATCCTATCATTTTTCAAATCAAACCATTAGCGCTGCTGGTGCAAATGAATATGCCGATTATATTGATGTTGTTTTCAATCAAGCTGATACGGCCACATATTTATGTAGAAAATTGTATAGGTATTTTGTTAATTATGAAATCACCCCTTGGGTAGAGCAGAATATCATTGCAGATATGGCGCTTACCTTTGCAGCTAACAACTATGAAATTGCACCTGTTTTACAAGAGTTATTATCCAGCGAACATTTTTTCGATATGGAGGTTCGAGGTGCAATTATTCGATCGCCAATTGAAATGCTCATGGCCATGCTCAATACCTCTGACACATTTGCAAACTTTGATTTGCAGACAACCTATCAGATTTATTTATCGATGTATGGTTTAGCAGATCAAATGGGACAAACCTATGCTGCACCACCAAGTGTTGCAGGCTGGACCGCCTATTACCAAGCACCTGCCTTTTATAGGCTTTGGATAAATTCAACGTACATAAAAAAGCGTTTTGACGTTGCCAATATTTTGACTTCAAATGCATTTAATGTTAATGGAAATCAATTTAAAATTCAAGTCGTTGATTTATTAAATGGCTTGTCCGCTCCATCTGTCGCTGCACAAGTTATTGATGATCTTTGTTTGATATTTTTTCCAAAAGATATACCCGCTGCAGATAAACTTTTAATTAAAGATATATTGACCAATGGCTTGCCCGATTTTGAGTGGACTATTCAATACAATGAATACTTAGCGGACCCAACAAATCCAGTTTTTTATGTTCCGGTTGAATCGCGAATGCAGGCCGTGCTGAACGTAATGTTTAAAATGCCACAATTTCACGTTTGTTAATGAAAAGAAGATCCTTCCTCCAAAAAGGCGCCTTAGCCAGTCTTTCTTTACCCTTTGTTCAAAATGGGCTTTCGATGCAGGCCATATCGAAAAAATTGTTTGATGTGCCAAAAAATGCAGAGGATAAAGTTTTGATTATAATAAGAATGAATGGCGGAAACGATGGCTTGAATATGGTTTTTCCTACAGATCAATATGCAGAATTACTTGTTCAGCGCGCCAATATTTTAATTCCAGAAAATCAAATTTTACCGCTTAGCTCAAGTGTAGGTTTGCACCCGAAAATGACAGGACTTCAAACGCTATTCAATGAAGGTAAGTTAAGTGTAATTCAAAACGTGGGTTATCCAGAGCCAAATAGGTCTCATTTTAGGTCAATGGACATCTGGACAACCGGCGCTTTAGACATTAACCAGACTAGTGGTTGGTTAGGGCGATATTTCGATAGCGAATTTCCAAATTTTCCAGATGATTATCCCAATGTAGATTTCCCGGATCCTTTTGCTATTTCACTCGGTTCAGAGGTATCCACAACGTGTCAGGGGTTGATGGGAAATTTTAGCCATACCGTTTCAAATCCTTTTAATGCTTCCAATTTGTTACTCACTTCGGTTACCAATGACGGAACATACTATGGTGGGCAGATTGAATACATTTCTACTTTAATTAATCAAACCAATGAATATGGTCAGCAAATAAGCAATGCTGCTAGTTCAGGTAATTCATTGTCAAATTTGTACGACCCGAATAATTCTTTGGCCGTTCAATTGAAATATATTGCTCAAATGATCTCGGGTGGTTTGAAAACGAAAGTCTATATTTTGAATGTGGGTGGATTTGATACGCATGATGGTCAAGTGGATCAAAATAATCTTAGTGAAGGAGTACATGCGAACTTACTACAACGTATTTCTGATGCAGTGCATGCCTTTCAAGATGATTTGCAGCTTATGGGGCTTGAGCAGCGCGTTGCAGGATTTACATTTTCTGAATTTGGCAGGCAAATTGCGAGCAATGGAAGCATGGGAACTGACCACGGCGATGCCGCTCCGCTTCTCATGTTCGGATCTTGTATAAGCAACGGTATTATTGGAAACAATCCAATCATTCCCGATCAAGTCAATAATCAGGCTGGTGTTTCAATGCAGATTGATTTTAGAGATATTTATGCCAGCATTCTAAAAGATTGGTTTGAAGTCGACCCCAATGTAATACAAGGATTATTCGAACAGAATATAACTTATTATGATATTTTGCAGGGTTGTACCAATTCTATTGTTGAATCCGAGCCTAGCGGCGCGTTAAATGCACTGGTTTATCCCAATCCAAGTTTAGGCCAACATCAGTTGCGGTTTAACGCAAGAAACGAACACTATGAAATTTACCTATTGGATAGCGTTGGAAAAATGCTTTATAAGGTATTGGATAAGCAATTAACTGCGTCTGAGCAAAATCTGAGTTTTGAGGTTCAAAATCTTAGCTCCGGTACATACTTCTATATGATTAAATCGGGCCAATTTAATCAATTAGTTAGATTTCAAAAGTTATAAACTAGTTACCTTGCTGCAATTGTTCTAATCGTTGTTGACGCTGCATTGGATTCTCACGCGTCTGTTGTTGTTTGAACATTTGATATCTGGAAGGTTGTAAAATTCTAGGCCAAGTATTATTGTCTAAGTCTGTATCGGCAGTTTCTAAAAATGGATCCAATCTAAAGCTAAGCACAGGTTGATCATAAACGAATACTTTGCTTACATTCTGCTCTTGAATTCGCCAAATTTCTGCAGGAATCCGTTCCACTTTTTTACTGCCATCAATAAAGGTAACTTCAATAATTAGTGGCATAACCAAACCCCCTATGTTTTCAAAACTCAGTTCATAAAATTGTTTGTTGGCGTTAAGATAGTCGATAAGCGCAGTGTCATTATTGGCAACAAAATTCGCATAGGCAACTCTATCTAAAGCATCGACTTCAAAAACTTTTCTAGTCGCATAAAAGTCATTTATTTTAGGGTCTTTTTCATTGACTGTTTGTTCTATGGATGTGCGGTTGCGCTGATCGCCAATAAACTGATCTTTTTGCGCATCTTTTTGCTGCAAAAAGGCTTTCTCAATATCTGGATTTTGCGTATTGAGTTCAAACCACTTCACATCGCTCAAGGCAATATCCACATGTTCGGTCGTGTAAAACCATCCGCGCCAAAACCAATCGAGGTCTACAGCAGAAGCGTCTTCCATGGTACGGAAAAAGTCTGCCGGTGTTGGGTGTTTAAATGCCCAGCGTTGACAATAGGTTTTAAAGGCGAAATCAAAGAGCTCACGACCCATAATGGTTTCACGTAAAATATTGAGTGCTGTAGCAGGTTTGCCGTATGCATTGTTGCCAAATTGTTTGATAGATTCAGAATTGGTCATAATAGGAGAAATACCACTAACATCGCCTCTCATATAATCGGCAATGAGATATGCTGGCCCCCTTCTACTTGGGTAATTGCGTTCCCATTCTTGTTCCGTAAGGTATTGGACAAAAGTGTTAAGGCCTTCGTCCATCCAGGTCCATTGGCGTTCATCCGAATTTATAATCATTGGGAAAAAGTTATGGCCTACCTCATGGATAATAACACCCCACATGCCATATTTTTCTCCTTCAGAATACGTTCCATCCGCTTCAGGTCTTCCTCCATTAAAACAAATCATTGGATATTCCATTCCTATCCACTTTGAATGCACTGAAATAGCAACAGGATACGGATAGTCTATGGTGTATTTGGAATAGGTTTTTATTGTATGTGCAACAAGCTTAGTAGAATATCTTTCCCAAAGTGGGTTGCCTTCTTTCGGGTAATAACTCATACATAATACATCTTTGTTCCCAACAGATTGTTTTTGCGCATCCCAAATGAATTTACGAGAAGAGGCAAAAGCAAAATCGCGAACATTTGTTGCCTTGAAGGTCCAAGTTTTGGTATGCTGTGCATGCTGCTTTTCTGCTGCCTCAGCTTCCAATTGAGTAACTATTAATACTGGCGAATCAGATTTTTTAGCCAATTCGAATCGCTTGCGCTGATCGGCCGTTAGAATACTTGAATAGTTTTGACACTCACCTGTTGCACCGACAATATGATCTGCAGGTACGGTAATATTCACTTGGTAGTCACCAACAGGC
>Ga0222714_10000130_pt1 | contig 89452 bp, 95 predicted proteins | sample C33_3DmetaG_FD_165048 | JGI IMG/M metagenome (GOLD analysis project Ga0222714, IMG submission 165048) | Estuarine water microbial communities from San Francisco Bay, California, United States - C33_3D | ecosystem: Environmental > Aquatic > Marine > Unclassified | place: USA: California...
TATCTAAATACCCAGCTATAGTACCAGCAGGATTTATATAAGCAGATACTAAAGTTTGAGAAGAAGCGGATACAATACCTGCAGACGTTGCAAATAGTAATCTATCATCTGACCCGGATAATGTTGTAGCTGAAATAGATCCAGAAACGTTAAGTGAACCTGTAACTACAGAGCTACCTGATACTAAGAGTGAGCCTGTAATAGTAACATTTTGATTTAATGGGTTTACAAATGAAGCGGTGGATGCAAATGAACTAGAAACAGCTTGTAAAACATAACTTGAGGTTTGAGCTGTTATTACATAAGATGCTGTATTTGCATTTGATGCTGTTAAAGCAAGAGCAGCATAGGATGCGGTTCCTAAAAGTGATCCTGTAAATGAACTAGCAAAAACACCTCCATTTATATGTAAAGTTCCTGAGTTTGGAGTTGTAGTACCTATACCTAAATTACTACCCGAACCATATAACGTAGGACCTCCACTACCTAATTTTACAGCTCCTACTCCTTGAGTTTGTTGTCCATAAATTCCAACAGTGTTTGCTACGTTTATATCCCAAAATTCAGCATCATCTCCCCCTCTAAAATACATTGTACCATTTGCTAAAGATATAACGGCATTACTTGAAGTTACGGATGTAGCAGTCATACTGCCCGTTACAGACAACGTAGAGCCATCAAATTGTAATTTTGGTTCGCCTTGTATTGTATTAGCAGTACCAGTTGCTGTTATAATGTAGTTATCGGTATTGTTGTTAATAGTAACACTACCTCCACCTCCACCACTTCCGGTAGTTGTAGTTAGAATGTTTCCACTGCTATCAAATCCTAGTAAACCAACAAGGGTGCCTGAAAATGCGCTAGTGCTGTTGTATTGGGGAAACGACACTTGTTTAGAGTGCATATTAAATTGTGCAACTACAGCATCACTAGCTGCATTTGTACCTCTTAATAGTCGAGTGTAGTTTTGCCAATTATCCCACATTGAAGCGGAAGTATATAAACCTCCACTTGCTTGTAATAAAAGTTGACCTCCTTCACCTGTTCCGCCTGCTGGAGCGGGGCCTAATACTAATGTGTTTTCGTTTGCTCCTAATGAAGTAGCTCCTACAGTTAAACTTCCAGTTATTAAAATATTTTGGTTAAGTGTATTTAAAAATGAAGCAGTTGATGCAAATGAAGCGGAGGTGGCTGTAGTTGCTGTTGAAGCATTACCAGTAACATTACCAGTAACATTACCAGTTAAATTTCCAGTTATAGTACCACTAACTCCTAAAGACCCAGTTACTTCAGCATTTCCAGCACTTACAAAGCCATCTCGTATGTAGGTCTTTTCTTTTAAAGGCATAGACTAAAACTTAGTTTTAAATTAACGTATAATCAAAAAACACATCCCAGTTTCCTAAAGAAGGTGTCATTACAATCTCATTAATACCACCACTTGCAGTTGCTGTAAAGTTTACCATTGAAGTATCCCCAATGTCTTGTGTAGTTGCTTCAGCAATACTTACGTTACCGTTAGCATCAGATACTAGTATTATAGTACCAGCTCTCATATCAGTAGTACCGCTTGCAGTTGTTAGTACGTACCTTACAAACATGGATTTGTGAGCATATGTTGCAGTATTGACACTAATAATAGTTGTTGCAGTTGCTTTGTTTAATTGCTTACCAGAAAATGTTTTTGAGTTGGCACCAACGGATAGGTAATACCCTGAACCGATTGTTACATCTTGATTTAGTGTGTTTACATAAGATGCTGTTGCTGCAAATGATGCTGTTGTAGCTACCGAAGCACTAGCTATTGTACCAGTAACGGTAGAAGCTGTTGCTGCTGTTGTAGCAAAAGAAGCTGTTAAAGCTTGACTTGCATATGAGGCTGTACCGGTTAGATTACCTCTGAATGAGGCTGTTACGGATGTAACATTTATTGCTGATGGCAAATATGCGTTGCCTAAAGTACCTGCATTTATGTTTGATGCATTAAGATAATAGGTATCGGATTGACCATTTAATTGCTTGGCGTTTGATGCAAAAGAAGCTGATAATGATTGTGAGGCATATGAAGCCGTTGTAGTTGTTACATTTGTAGAAGGATCATAAGTTAAAGTTGAACTATCAACTGTTATAGCTTGATTTCCTGTGGTAGCAGATACAAATGTTATATAATATGGACCTGCGCCTGAAGGATTATCAGTTACTGCTACGTTAGTTGTGTTGGTTGCGTTGGTAGCTGTGGTTGCAGATCCAGCCGAAGTTGCATTAGTTGCCCAACTAGCTGTACCAACTAAATTACCTTTAAAAGAAGCAGTAACAGAAGTTACGTTTATTGCTGATGGTAAGTAGGCGTTTCCTATTGTACCAGCATTTATATTAGTTGCATTGGTATAATAAGAAGCAGCTTGGCCGTTTAATTGAGTTGAGTTTACAGCTGTTGTAGCCCAACTTGCTGTACCAACTAAAGCACCAGTTAAAGAACCAGTAAATGAAGCAGATACCCCAGTAACATTAATTTGAGCTGGCAAATACGCATTACCAATTGTACCAGCATTAATGTTTGTTGCGTTTAGGTAGTAAGATGGAGTTTGACCACCCAACTGCTTTGCGTCCATCGCATATGAAGCTGTTAAAGCTTGACTTGCATATGAAGCTGTACCAGTTAAAGAGCCAGTGAAAGATGCTGTTACGCCTGTAACATTGATTTGAGATGGTAGATATGAATTGTTTAACGTACCTGTATTTATATTTGAGGCGTTTAAGTAGTAAGAAGCAGCTTGACCATTTAATTGAGTTGAGTTTGCAGCTGTGGTTGCAAAAGATGCACTTACAGCTTGTAGTACATAAGAAGCTGTGTTAGCCGATAAAGCGTTAGAAGCCCAACTAGCTGTACCAAACAAAGAACCGGTTACACCAAATCCATTTGCAAATGATAACGATCCCGTACTTTGCATACTGCCTGAAAATATGGCAGTTCCTATGATAGTTTGAGTATCGTTTGAAGCATCACCTAATTGGTTAGATCCAGTTGAATAAATAATAGAAGCAGATTCATAAGTTACGTTTAAGTAAGCTATAGAAGCTGTACCGTTTATTATTACGTTGTTGTTAAAGGTTTGGATCCCTGTGAAAGTATTAGATGCGGTTGTTGCATAAGCCCCAGCACTTGCACCGTTTAAAGTTAATGCGTTAGTTGCTGTTGTTGCAAGAGATGCTGTTCCTAATAAAGAACCGGTTATACCTCCCGTTGTACTTAATGAACCAGTGATGCGAGTTGCTCCTTTTACAACTAAACCATTCTGGACTTTTAATTCATTTGCCATGTTGTTTGTGTGCTATTGTATATAAATATGATTAATTGTGTGATTATATGGTTCTTACTATTAATTTTGTTGTCCAAGTACCAGAGGCAACTACACTATTGTAATTAATATCAATACCACTTACGGCAACTTGCCATACAAAATCATCGGTGTTGCCTACATCCATTGTAGTGGTTTCGTTATATTGTAACTGACCTCCTAAAAATATAGTTTGTATTTGCCCTGCTCGTGCATTGACACCATCACTAATAGTATAGTCTGCAAAAGTACCTTGGTAAGAACTAGATGAAAATGCGTGTACTGTTGTTGTGCCAGTTGAAACTATAGCTTTGTTTGTTGTGTAAAGAGCTGGTGCTCCTGATATCCCTATTGTAGCTTGTGTTACATTAACAGTTCCGTTTACTAAAGATGCTGTAGATGTGTAAGAAGCAGTTAATGCTTGAGTAGCGTATGATGCCGTACCTAAAAATGAACCAGTTATACCTGCACTTACTTCTAACGAACCTGTAATAACTTGGTTTCCTATAATATCTAAAGTAGCATTTAAAGAAGAAGATTTTGCTATACCAATTCTACCTGAACTAGAAATAAATAACCTGGTAAGGTTGGAAGCACCAGACTGAAGATAGTGATCTCCAGCTGACCGTAATAACATATATCCTCTGTTACTACCAAATTCTATTGTGTAACCAGTATTACTTATAGTAAACACATTTCCACTGGTTTGATAGCCTTGAAATGTTGTGTTTGCTATTGTAAGAGTAGGATAATAGTTGTTTGGAGGTACAATAGGAATAGTTATACCTCCAGAACTGTTTGGATCTGCCACTGTAAGCGATCCAGTGATTATAACGTTTTGATTAAGTCGATTTATGTATGATGCCGTAGAGGCAAATGAGGCTGAAGTTGCTGTTCCTATTAGAGAGCCCGTAAATGAACCCGTTACTCCTGATGTTACATTTAGTGAGTTTAAACTAGCATCCGATCCGGATACAATAACTTTTTTCCAATTTGGCATCTTATACTCTTAGCAGTTGTGGTTAGATACATACACTATGCCGTGTATATGCCTACTCCCTTACGGCCAACAACTTTTATATAAATATGCTTATTTAGATTTAGATTTGATTACTTGCTGTAATTCTTCAGCTTTCTTTTTTTCTTCTTCTATTGCAAACTCTACTTTGTGTTGGATAGTTGCTACTAATTTAGCATCTTTGCCTGCGATTGTAATTACATCAAGAGCTTGACGTATTACTTGTAATTCATATAATTCAAACATAACTTTATTGATTTTGTAGTGACATGTATTGTTGTTGTAGTTTAGCTGCTGTAGTATAAACTATTTCGACTTGTCTTCCTTTAAAGGATGCGTTTTTCATAAGTGTCAATAAAAATTCTATTTCATGAGCTTCTAATTGAGCTGCTGGTTTAGCCTCTTCTTTGGCTCTTACGATACTTGCTATACTTCCCATAACGTAACTAAATATTTTTTTACGAATAAATGTAAACATCTCCTGTACTTGAATCCACATAAATGTTTCCATATCCAGTGCTAGTACCACCATAAGTTGGACTTCCGGCTGGAGCTCCTGCTGCTGTTTTAGCAGATACAATATATTCTGCTGCCGTTACACTTGTTGCTGTTGGAGATACTGAACTTGACAATGCCCAACGACCAGTAGTAGCTGGATTGTTTTCCCAATACAAAGCTTCACCTGCATTAGCTGAGTTTTGTACTATAATACCACCATCGATTGTTGAAGTAGAACCAGAAGCTAATAAGATAAACTGATCTTCGATATTAACGTTAGCAACATTTAAAGTAGTTGTTGTACCATTAACAGTTAAGTCTCCAGTTACAGTTAAACTATTACCAATTGTTACATTGTCAGGTAATCCTATTGTAATTGTTTGACCAGATCCAGATACTTCAACTTCGTTTACAGTTCCTTGTATTGTTAAAGCTTGTGAAGCAAGATTAACAGAAATGTTTCCAGCTGAAGAGGTTACATATAAAGTTGTAGCTATACCACTTAATCCACTACCATCACCTATAAAGGATCCACTAAACGAACCAGTAGCTTTTAGAGTACCTCCTACGTAAGTTAAAGTTGGAACACCACCTAAAACACCACCATTATTATATTGGATTTCTCCAGTTGAACCTCCAGCTGCAGCACTTGCTGCTGCTCCAGATACTGCTGCGATAGATGCACTAATGGCAGTTAAACGACCAGTTAGGCTCTCACCAACGTATTGGTAAGTTGATAAGTAAACATATTGAGTGTTAGTTGGAGCGTATCCTGTTACCCAAGCTAAAACACCAGTCTTATAATCAAATACATAAGTTGCTGGATCGGCAGCTGCTTCACTAATACCTCCTGCTGTTGAAGATGTAGATTTATAAACTACAACTTTATATCCTGGAGGATTTGCTTCTGTGTTAAATGAGCTGTTAGCGGCTATAATATACTTCGGTGATACAAAGCTAGTTTGTTGATCGGTTTCAACTAACTGATCTGAGGTTACTGTGTTTGTTGGTGAAGATGGATCTGCAGTTGTAAAATAGTAAACTTGTTGTGTTGCATCCGCAGCTGGCTTAAGTTTTTTCCTATACCAATACTTCATGATAGCCAAATCCGGCGATGTACCAGGTACTGCAACACTTGCCGATACAATTAAGCCATTTTGACTTGATCCACTAAAAGGCAAAACAGCTGATGCTGTTGGAATATAGTTTGCTTGAGTGTATACCTCTGCCGCATTAATGTCGAGTACGCTTGTGAAGGCTTCCTGACTAAGACTTAATGCGTCTGTAGTAAATCGTCTATTTTGTAGTAGCCTTTCTGATCTATTAGCTGAGTTATATGCCATTTTCTATCTCTTTATGATTATGATGCTGCGACTGTAATCTGTTGTAACGAGTTTGAAGGTGTGCCTTTATATCTAATCAATAACCACACTTTAGCGTATGTTCCATTGATAGTTTGGTTTAGTGAGTTGTTTAATCCTAATGTTAATACACCACTTGAGTTAGTTGCCGAACTAAAGTCACCAACTACATCAACATTATCCGAGAATGGATCGTATAATCCAGTTGATTGGTTATTTAACGAACCACCATAAGAACCTGCACCTTTAATAGTATCAAATATTCTCGTTCTTGTATTGCCTGAGTTAGCTGGTAACTGAGCTTCAAAGATAACTCCAATAGCAATTTTATCTGCAGTAGTTGTGCTAAAGTCAACTAAGTCTGCACTTGATGCTGGAGACAATGTAATTGTTAAAGTTCCTTTGTTTGAAGTAGCACCAGTGTTAAATTCTCGCAAGTACCATTTATAGTGAGCGCTATTATAGCTACCAGTGTTGTACCAATAACCTTTAGACGATTCTGGATTAACCAAGAATCCTGGTTTTACTTGCAATGCTCCACCATCTCCCATAGTTAAAAGGGTGGTGTGATTCCAAGCAGTTCCTAAAGAAGTAGACGTACCAATAGTTCTTCGATATGATTCAGAAGTAAAGTATTCAATTAAAGTTGTGTTAGCAGTACCTCCACCAAAGTAATATAAAGATCCGGAAGCAGCTGGTTGTCCGAAAGTACCAGCTGTGTGTACATTCACTGTGTCTGTTGATAACGTACTAGCGTTTGAACTACGATCTAATCCAGTTACTGTTAAAGTAAAGTTTGTATCAGTTGCACCGGTTTCTGCAAAAGTTCTACCAGTTCCAGAGATAGTATAGGTGCCTGTAAATCTTGCCACGTCATTATAAGCAGGAGGTACTCCTGTAGGTCGTACTGCTCCTGAAGAAGAGTAAACCGTATTGGCAGTATTTACTGTACCACCTGCTGTACTCAAGGTTGCTGTACCTGCAGTCAATCCTATTGTTACAGTACCAGTAGCTGTTAATCCTGCAGCTGTTAAATATGCTACAGAAGCATTTGCTGCATAAAGTGGATCAAACAATCCCGACGCTGTTACTGCTAAAGTATATTGAGCACTTGTTAAGTAAGGAACACCAGAAATTGAACTTGAAGTAAACGAACCTGAAGTTACTGCGTTAGTTGAGTTTACTGTTAGTGTGTTGTTTCCAATAGCTGTACTGATGTTAGAAGTTGGAGCATAAAAGATTCTGTTGTTAGAATTTGTTGCAGAACTATATGCTGAAGATCCAGAAGCTATTTTGATTGAAGCTGATATATGATAATATCCTGAGGCTGAAACAGAGGTTGTTGTAATGCCACCGTTGTATAAACCACTACTAAAAATAGAAGCAAACTTACCATCTTGGTAAGCTGGTGGAATTACTGCTGGGTTTGCTGTATTGATTTTTCCTACAGTTAAACCATTTGATGTTGTAAATGTTGAAAGCGATAAGAGATTTTGTGAAGCTGAAGTTACTGTAGTACCTCCAGAACTAGCACTCTCAAAAGCCCAGTTTACAGTGCCTGATACATAAAAAGTATTTGGAGTTGAGCCATCAATAATAGTTCCTAATCCAAACAACTGAGCATCTACTGAAGAACTTACTGTTGTACTTCCAGCTGCAACACTTGTGTATGAATAACCAAAAGAACTGTTATTGTATACGGTTAATCCACTAAATAAGGTATTTCCTCTTGTTACAAAACCTTTCCCATCCAAATAAGCTAAAGTTGCGTTTGTGGCATTACTATGACTTGCTGGATAATATCCTGACACAGTTCCAGTTCCGGTATTAGCGGCAGTGGATGAGATAGATGAAAACGTTTTAGTATTTGGTGATGCGTCAGGTGCTGATGAGCTCAAAAGACCAGCTATAAAGCGTAAAATGTCTGATGTGTTTGATTGATTTGTAAAGTTGTTAAAATAACTTCCATCAAGTCCCGATTTCCACGCATTTGTGCTTGGAGTACCATTGTTAATATTGGAAGCACTTATAGCCCCACTAGCTGTTACAGAAGTCAATTCCGCATTGCTTCCAGAGACTATGACCTTTTTCCAGTTTGCCATGTTGTATTAATTAGTTTAAACTACGTCTTATATAAATAGTGGTTCTATTGATAACATTAATCTAATCCAACAAAAAAAGACGAAGAAGTAAAATATATCCCTCCATTTGGTGCAGTTCCTGTTGGTGCTGCGGACTGTGTTGCAATCACAATAACGCCACTTTGACTTACACGAAGTAGTGTTTGGTTATTTGCGTTTTTTACTAAAAACAAATCAGAAGCGCTTCCAGTTACAATTACAGCTCCAGAACTAGATACTGAAAAATAGGTCTGGGATGCTGATTGTATTAAAAAGATATCATTGCTAACGTTAACACTTGCTGTGACGCTACCTGAAGTTATACTAAACCCCGTTCCAGTTCCACCTACACTACCTGATATTTGACCTGCTCTTAAAAGTGCCATGTTATGCGAACTTGCCTATTGCTACTATTTCGTCTGTTAAAATTAAAGTAAATCCTAATTGTCCTACATCCAAAGTTAAGGTACAAATACCACCTCCACTTTCTACAAAAGAAGTAATGGCAGATGGTTCTACATACTGACCGTTAATAAAGAATGTAAAATTAGATGCACTAGTTGCTGGTAGTCCGGTTGGAGCAGCTAAAAATGCAGCAGAGAAGTATACTAAATTTGGTACAGTGATGCTTGTAGCTGCTACAGCTTTGTTTGTATTTAAGTAAGCTACTACAGTTGCATCTGCCAAAGAGGCTGGATTGATTGCTGTTCTTACTCGTGGAGTTGTTAGTTCAGCTCTTCCAGCTTGCATTTCTTCTATTTGTTGGAATACAGTTGGATCCGCATCTACAGTAGTTTCCATTACAACTTGACGTGTATCAAACGTAATGTTAGATTCTTTTTGAGATAAGTTTTTATTTAATGTATCTGGGATTATCTGACCAAATAATGTTAATTGAAAAGTTGTACGTACAATTCTATCAGCATCTTGGAGTAAGTCTGTGGTATTGGTAAAGCTATCTATTTTAGTTCTAAACTTAAACCTTTCCATGTCTCCCCAGTAAGATCCTTCAGAATATAGTATTGACTCTACAATTGTATTCATGCTTTCTACAAAGTCTGTCCATATAATCACATCGTAAGTTATATCAACAAAATCTGGAATTACTGTGTTTACAAAAGTTTTGATTGGCTTGGAGTTAGTAAGAATGCTAAACTGATCGTATTTGTTTTGTTGAGAATACTTTAATTCTTGTGTATAATATATTTGAGGAAAATTTGCATCAATCTTATTAGACAAAGTTCTGTTTTTAGTAACTGCTGTACGTTTGTATGCTATAATTGGTGATAATATCTTACCATTTTTGTCACGAAAGTATCCATCAGCTTGTACGTTTTTCCATCTTTCGGGAGATCCATACATAACTGGAACCTTGACTTTTGCACCAAACTCTACCACTTCTGGTTTAATTACATTTTCAAAATAATACTTAATTGCATTATCAAGATCAAATAGACCTACTGTAAGTTCTTTGAGTGTATCTTCGTCACGACGCACGTCAGTTGCACGAGTGATATCTTTTTTCTCTACACCTTTACTAAGCTCGTACTGTGATTTAGGTAATTTTTTTCTAGTATACATTACACTCTACCATTAATGATTTGTAATCTTGACACTCTTGTAAAGTTAGCTACACAAATAATACTCAAACTTTCACCAAACTCAGGACCTACACTTTTACCATAATCTCCATCTCTACCAAGAATAAACTGGTTTTCGTTTACTTGATTGATTTCATAATAAGTACCACGAACTTCAACAATATCAGCAGCTGCTGGTACTAATCCAACTTCTTTTAGTTTAGGTTTTAAAAATCTAAACGTCATTGGTTGAGTTACGTCTACACCAAATTGATCATCTTGCACGTATGCTTGATCTCCTCTTTCGATTAAGCAAGTAATACGAACTGGTGAATAGTATGTTTTTTGAGCAGAAGCTTCTCCATATAAATTTCCAGAATCTTTAGCTTTGGTTTCTGGTATGTAGAATTTATAATAATCAATCTCCTGCTGAATAATATCATCAAACAGCTCATTGTTTATCTTTTTAATAAAGCTAATATCTCTACTACTGCCAAATAATGCCATTATTTAATGTATATCATTAGTGGTACCTTACTTAATTGAGTTGACATTGCTGTAGCTATTGCTGCTTCTTGTTCAACTTGACCTTTTCTTGTTGTAGCTTCTAACAATTCTTTTAATTCAGTTACAAGAGTAGTTTTATCTTCTCTACCCTGAGTTATTAAATCAGTACCGTTTAAAGTGGCTTCTGCTCCTGGAATAGGTACAACTGAGTATTTACCGCGCACTAATCCTAACATTTCCTTTGAAAGAGCTAAAGTGTACTTATAAATCCATTGTACTCCAATATCCTTAATGTTAGTAAATTGGATTCGTCCATAAGGCACATTACTTAAATCACTCACAGACCCAGTTGCAGTTTGCAGTGGATTATTCCTATCAGCTACCACAACATACTCAAACCACATTTTAGTATCGTATGTTGGTATCGGATATATGTTTAGTTTATTATTTCTCAATTCAAAGCTATAATTTGACTTACGTATAGTATCGTTTAGTTCAATTGCTTGCATTCTGAGTAAGTCAGCATACAATGGCATTACTAAAAAAGATACTGCAGGTGAGTAGGATCCCCAACCAAAGCTATCCAAAAGCTGCTGAGTTCCAGCCCCAGTACCTACATACGGATCAAAATATCTAACAATTGCTGGTGTAAAGTCATGATATACGCGTTTTATCTCGATCTTAGCACCACTTTCACTTACATTTGCCCACAAAGCATTGAGATCGTAGCTTTGAGATCCTGGTACTAAATCAATATATCCTTTTTTGTAATTTACATTACCACCACTACCAGCTTCATTTCCATAGCTTTTTGCCATTTCAATAGTTCTACCCATGTTTGGTGAAATGGCTCTTTGACTGAGTGCATTAGAAGTTGGTGTGCCTATTAAAGTTAACATGTAATCTTTGGCGTTATACATGTTGATTATAGTACTAAATTCAGTGACAGCTTCTTCAAAAGCTGCAAAAAAGTTTAAGTCTTGTAGTTCTACTTCCATTATTGGGTAGCCCAAACGCTTTGCACACCAGTCAGCTACTTTGTCAGCTTCTGATTTGAATGTTACATCTCCATCGTAATATCCAAATGGAGTTGGTCTAGTAGCACTAGATCCCGTATAATAGGATGCTGATATTGTTGCAAATGAGCTTGAACCTGGCCAAATAGGTATATTCATTGGTAATTACTTTACATATAAATAGTTCTTGTTCTCAATAACAAGATCCGATGCAACTACTGAATATCTCTATACTCGGAATATACTTTTAGTACTTCCTCTACAATTTCGTGTCGATGGTTTGTTTTAAGTGTTGCCAACTTAACACCTCCTACGTTTTCTTCTAAACGTACAAAGAAACCTATACCAGAATCTTTTTTAGTTTTTAAATCTATTTGAGCTAAGTCACCGCAGAATACCATCTTGCCACCTTTACCTAAACGACCTAACATCATTTCGGTTTGTTGGTGTGTGATGTTTTGGCATTCGTCTACAATAACAAAACAATTAGGAAATGTTCTGCCTCGCATAAATGCAAATGGTACAATTTCAATATGCCCTTCAGTGACCATCTTATCTATATGCTCTTTACTATATAGCATGTACAAGTTGGCATAGATTGGAGCTAACCATGGATCCATTTTTTCTTTTAAGTCTCCAGGTAAAAAGCCTATTTCTTCTTTAGCTACAGTTGGACGTGTAATAATGATCTTTTCAATCTGACGTTTAAAAAACATATCTAAAGCAGCTTGACAAGCTACTAAGGTTTTACCACTACCAGCCATACCCTTTAGTAATACTACAGGGTTATCGTAGATTAAAGCCTTTGCAGACTTTTGTTCTTCATTTAATTCAATCTTAAACTTGATTGGATTTTTTGGTTTCCTCTTTTCTAAGTTGGTAACCTTTTTATTTACTTGTTGGTCCATAACCGCACTTTTACTCTTAAATAAATAGTTTGGGAAAATAAAAAACCCCTCTTTTAAGGGAGGGGTTCTTTTGAGTTAGTTACTCTACTGATTAGTATTGACCTAAGTCAGCAACGTACACTTTACCGTAGAACTCTGGACGAGTTACAACTTTAGCGTAGCGAGTCATCACACCACGACGTGGAATGAAGTTATTTGGATCGTACACTAATGGAGTAAGCATCAACGGAATGTAAGGAGCATAAACGGCACCAGTTTCAAGGAATTGGTTACCACGGAAGCCCATTAACACAGTGTTTTCTTGCATGTATGGGTTTTTGTACACTTGGTAGCGGCTAGTTAAAGCACCTACTTTTTGTACGCCCATAGCAAACTTCATTTTAGTTCCATCACCATCAGCAGCATATCCTGGGATTGATTCAAGGATAGTAGCAACATCTGGAGAACAAACTAAGAAGTTAGCACCACCACGTAAAGTTTTAGCGTGGATCTTGTTAGATACTTTTTGAAGTTTGGTACCTAAAGTAGCAAACCAAGTACCTTGGATATAAGCCTGAGCTGAAGCGTTAGTATCTGCTGTGAAAGCATTAACACCGTTCCATACTTGACCTATTCTAGCTGACCAGTATTCAGTTGTAGCAGCAGCGTTGATTAACATATCTAAGATCTCAAGGTCAATTTCCATAGAAACGTACTCTGATAACATAGCAGTTAATTCACCTTCAGCGTCAACTGAGTGGTAAGCGTTAAGATCTTGAGCAAATTCAGGAGTCCAGCTTGCTTTTAACTTACGAGTCTTAGCAGTTACTGGAATCGAACGCATTTGCAATTCAATCTCAGGGATGTTTAAGTTAGTGTCTAATGAACGAGCAGTAGAAGTTACTCCAGTAGTTTCGAAGTCGCTACGAGCATCATTAGTAGGCTGGATAGAGTAGCTTACGTTAGCGCTGAATGATCCAGTAGTGATTGCACCAGATGCAGCGATAACGAATACTAAGTCATTTCCAGATTTGTTTGTAAACACTGGTAAAAATTGTGAACCAGTTAACAATACTGAACTAGACAATAAAGAGAAAGCACGAACTGCATAAGGATCAGCAGTTGTAGCAGTTGTAAAGAAGTTAGTTACAGTTACTTTACGGTAGCTTGATAAAGAAGCTGTGTAATCACCGTCAAAGTTAACGTCAGAAGCTACTACAGATGCAGTTGTTACAGCAAAAGTACCAGTTGTGGCGTTGTTAACTGAATAACCAAAACGACCAGCACCATAAAGACCGTCAGATGGGTTTCCAGATGCAGAAGTGATACCTTGAAGAGTACCAGTTTGGTTTTGTCCAGTTGGAGCAAATCCGAATGGTTGCTTGTTAGTACCATATTTGAAGTCAAGATAGAACACAAGACCTGAAGGTAAATTCATTGGCTGTACGCTAACAAATTCTTTTGCAGCGATCTCAGCAAAGATACGACGTACCAATGGGAGAGCTACACCATGGAATTGTTCAAATCCTGCACCAGTTGAACCAGCCATCTGTGCAGAACCTTCTTTTAATAATTGTTTTGCTTGGTTTTCTAAGAGAACAGCAACGGTTGATTTTTCGTTGTTACTCTTTAAACCTTCCATAAGGCCTGTTTTAGACCATTTGGCAATCAACGGCTTCACTTCTTCAGCGCGGTTTGTATTGCCCAAGTTTTCGAATAAATTCATTTTTTTAGGTTTTTTAAATTAATAATTAACGGTTAAAGTTTACAAGGGTTTTAAAACGATTGTATACGTTGTTGCTTTCAGAGATGATCTGAGTTTTCTTCTGTGGTGCAGAAGCTAAACCTTCGCTCATTACTTTTTTCTTAGGAGCAACTTTTACAGTTTTGTTAACTGATTCAGACAATGTAGCATAGATTAACTTAGCTTCACGTACATTTTTAGCACGATCAAAAGTTTCAATAATCTTAATCTTTTGTGATTCAGTCAACTCACCTTTACGGAATAATTTGTTAACAAAAAGAAGTTTAGCATTCAATAAGTTAACTTCGTTAAGCTTAGAACGTAAAAATTTGATAACTTTGTAAGCTTCTTCAAGTTCTTCTTCAGACTTTTCTTCAGCTTCAGTTTTCATTTTTTCTTCTTTTTCGCCTTCTTCTTCTTCACGTAAAGCAGCGATGATTTCGTTGATGTCGATTTCTTCATCCATATGCTTATCGCTTTCTGGAGCTTTTTCGTACTCTTCTTCTTCCATCATCTTTTTCTTTTTCTTCATACCTTCTTCCATTTCTTCTTCCTTTTCAGTTTCTTCAGCTTCCATAGTCATTTCTTCTTTTGACTCTTCTTCTGATTCTTCACCTTCAAGTTCACGAAGAATTTCTTCTAGGTCTTCGTCTGAAACTTCTTCTTCAGATGGTTCTTCCATTTCTTCTTCAGAAGACATTTCCATTTCTTCTTCAGCTGGTTCTTCTTCCATCTCTTCTTCAGCATCCATTTCCATTTCTTCTTCATCCATAGTTTTTTCTTCTGGATCTTCAGTTTCGCTGGTAATGCCTGCTAATTTTTGCATGTTTGCAACTTCCATTGTTTCTTCTTCAGATTCTTCACTTTCAGGCTTTTCTTCCATTTCTTCCTTAATTTTATGAGAAAGCATGGACTGAAGCTTTGGAGCGAAAGCTTCTTCTAAAGCAGCTTTGGCATTTGCAAGCGCAGTTTCGCGAACGGCTTTAGCGTCAGCGATTGCATCTTTTAATAGTTTGTTCATTTTTGTTTTTGATTTGACAAACGTCCTACAGCTATTGAGAGCTATAATGTGATTCTTAATTTAGGACGCTATATACGGATAGCGTATTTGATAATATATATAACGCATATCACCAAAACATGTTTATTCTTAAAAAAACTTGTTTATTATTAGGCCTTTAAACCTATTTTACCTATAAACTCTGCAACCTCTTTACCTTTTATTCCAGCCATTGCACTTTCAAGAGCACTTAGTGAAAAACCTCCACCATGTGCTGCTCCAGAAATAGCTCCTTTAAATGCTCCAATTGCGCCAACACCACTATATACTGCTAACGCAGCTATAATAGTATAATACACAGCTTCTGCTGCTTTTTGTTGTGCTGCATCGTCTTTAATACCGGCTTTACTAAATACACCAGTCATTTTTAGTATCCACTTTAATCCTTTAATATAGCTCTTATGCCACTTGTGTGTAAACTCAATAATTGTTTTGGCAACTTCTTCTTCTTTTCCTTTTGCAGATCCTTTACCAAATATAGACTTAAACACTTGTACAAGTTTACTTAAACCTTTAGCTAGTATTTCAAACACCTTTGGAGCTGCAAGTATTACTCCTAATACCCCAATTACACCAAGTGCTTCGTTTACTTCTACATCAGATTGCTTTACATCTTGCTTTGCTTCCTCTTCTCCACTTTTAAGTTCAGAGCCCATAATTTGAAAAGCGTTACCCATTGCTTGATCTAATTTTGCAATGTTTGCTTTTTCCTCTTCCTCTTTTAGGATTTGTTCGGCTATGCGAGATAATTTCATTTTTTCTGCTTGAAAAACTTTTTTACTGACTCTGACATATTTTCAATATCAGAAAAATTAACCAGCACGTCTACACCATCGGGTTGTGTTGTTACAACAATCCCTTTTTTATCGATGCTTTTAACAGTACCAGTGTCGCTTAAAAACTTAGCGTCATTGTATTGTTTAACCTTGCTTATATTAAACTTTAAAGGTATCCCTGCTGGTTTTTCTTCTTTTTTATCACCACCTTCTTCACCTTTTTCTTCTCCACCACCTTCTTCGCCTTTATCCCCTCCCTCTTCTTCTGCAGCGGCAAAAGGATTTTCTTCTTCTCCTCCTTCTTCGCTTTTTTCTTCTCCACCTTCGGCAGGCTTTTCCTCCTCAGCTTCGTGAAGATGCTTTTTGTTTAAAAGGTCTTTTAATGATATCTTAGTGGATTTCATAGTAGCGTGACAATGTGTGGCCCATTTCTTCGTACAATGACTCTAAACGTTGTTGCAGTTTAGCTACTTCGTTTACAGTCTTCATGAAAGCTTCGTTATTAGCACGTAAACCTTTCATGTTACGCTTTACAGTTACTTCGTCAAACCACTCTTCGGTTTCTTGTAGAACAATCTTTTCAGCGTTCTCAACAATCTTATTGATCTTTTCAGCTGCTTCACGCAATCCTTCAGTACGATAGATCATGCCACCGTATTCGTTGAATTTAGACACTTCTTGTAGAAATGCTGCTTTTTCGTTTAACTCAACCTTTTGGTCGATACTTTCTTTTATTTTCTTGAGTTTCATACTATCTAGCTTGTCTAATCTTGTTATAAAGTCCTTCTAATATTTCTAATGCATCAACAACTTCTTCGCTTAAAAGACCTTCTGTTTCAATCTTGTCATTTAATACCTGCAAGGTTTTAATTGATTGTGTAAGGTCTTGTATGAATGGCTTCATGTGTTTATAATCTGGAGTATATTCTACTTCCTTTATCACCTTTTTAACCTCTTCGCGGATTAGTTTTCTTAATTCTTGTGTTTTCATATTACATTATCGAAATTATGTCGTTAATGAGAGAGTTTACTTTTGTGTATTTACTAGCACCTTTAACAACACCTTCATTTAGGTTGTCCATAAAAGCACCTTGAGTTGATGGGTTACTTACTAGATCCCAACAAACAATTTCAAAATCGTTTTCTACTTCTACCTTACCTTCTCCTAATTCTCTTACACTACCCATACCACGAGAACTAATACCTAAACGAATACCGGCTTTAAGTAATTCTTTAGCAATGTTGCCAGATGGAGTGCCAAGTATTTCAATCTTACCCATTAAATCACTACCATCCCACCACAAATCAACTACGTTATGTGATACATTACCTAAGTTTACCACAGAAGATTCTGGGTGATCTAATTCTCCTAAGGCTCTGCGTTCTTTTACAAATACATTTTTGTATTTTTCTGATTCACGCTTTAGTATTGGTAGTGGATAACTTCTACCATTTTGGTTAAAGTTTTTTTCATTAGAGGTACTACCTCTTTGCATGATCCCACTAACAATGAGTTTACCATTGTTGGAATTTATCGATTCATTAATTTGCTCTGGCGTATATTGAATCGAGCCTATGTAGTCAACTATTACTTGCTTGCTCATGCTTTAAATATCTTGGAAATCATCTTAATTATCTCAGCCTCTTGTGTCATATTACCAAGTACAGTTTCTTTATCGTAGTCTTGGTAAATCAATTGACCGTTTTCATAGTCAATTGCGTACGGCTCACCATTAATCATTACATCCAACTCATACTCATCAGTACCGGATTGGTGGTAATCAATGTCCTCAGGCTTTACTGGAATACCAGCTTTGGAAAACAACGAAGCTATCTTCTGTTTTAAGGATGTTGCTGCTATCTCTTTTAAATTAGCTAATCTACGAGCTTTTTTACTTACTTCTCCTAAGCGTTTATTAATCTTCAAGATAGCCTCGTTAGTACGCTTCCAGTATTTAGAATTATCTAAAGATGATTCTTGTTTAAGTTTTATACTATGATCCAAGTAACGAGATATTTCACCAAGCATTTTGTTGATCTCAAGAATGCGACGATTTACCTTTTGTACTTGTGTAGAATCTTGATTTTCTTTAAACTCCTTATAGCTTACTTCATGAAGCTTAATAAAGTGTGGTTTTTCTTTTGGTGCTTTTTTTGAATAAGCATATTGATCGTCTTCCATATCACGATCAGTTCCATCACCACCTTCTTTGCCAGTAAAAGCAGCTGGAGTTTGGTATCCTGGAACACCAGCAGTTGTACTGCCCTCCTTAATCTTTTTGGATTGCTCTTTTACAAAGCGCTTAATTTCTTCTAACTCTTCTATGCTAAATTTTTTATTTCGCATTTTTAAGTTCTTTTAATAGTTCGTGGTAAAGCAATAAAGACAATACGTGTTCTTCTTTAACAGTTTTAATCTTTTTAAACTTATCTAAGATATTGCGTACTTCTGTAAGTTTAATTGCTGTTACTTTATCCTTTATACTAGGAATTAATTTCTTTAATGCACTACTAACAACTTCACCTTCTTTGATAATAAAACTCCTTAATGTAGTTGTATTGGAGATGTTGTTGATGTATTCTTTTAGTATGTTTTTTTGTTTTACAGATAAACCAGCATACTTTTCGTTAAACTTATCGATCATTAGTTTGTAAGCTAATAGCCTAACCTCTTCATCTTGCTCTAAATAGTTTTCAACAATCTCTTGTTTAGTTTCTGTAGTTTTAGATGATTTTCTAGTTAAGTGCTCAACTATTGTATAACGGCTTTGTACTACTTCACTCACCTTAGCTATGCTAACCCCTTCAAATACACGATAAATAGAAGCGTATATTTTATAGTCGTTAATATTGGTTTTGAAAAACTCTTTTAGATCGTAATGCTTTTTTACCTCTTTAATAAGTGCATATTTCTGATCTCTAAGCTGCTCAACTTTCATTTTGTTGCGTAGCTTGATTGCAGTGTTAAGTAGATAGTTTGCTTTTTCTGGTGCATTGTATCGCTCATTTAAAAGAGTTTGATACAACACAAGTTCTTTAGAAAGTACAGAATCAGACTTAAAAAATTCTTTAATAATGCTAAGTGCTGGAGAGTTTTCTACACCCTTAATGGTGTCAGCTGCTACCTGCCTTGTGAGCAGTTCAAATAAGATTGCTGTGTTCTTAATTTTTGAATGCGATGATTTTTTCATGCAAGAATCTACTGATAATAAATATGCTATGTTAACTTATTCCTCCGGTAAGATGTTGTCTTCACTTAATAAATTTGACTCTTCTTGTATATTTTCTTGTTTAAATGTTTCAAGAAGTGCTTTTTTCTTTTTCATACCCTTAAATAAAGAGTCGTAAGCCGCCAATCTCTTTTCAGAAGTTTCGGTAACATTTCTAATTGCTTTATTCCCAAGTGGATCCCAACCTAATGGATGCTCGTGTGTACCGTGTGTTCCAGGTTCCTCAGGTCTTCCAGCTCCAGGCCAACCTCCCTTTGGAGGTAGTTCACTGCTAAATTCATCGTATCCTTTAGGTACGCCACTACTACCTTTATATAAGGTTGCAATGTCATGAGCAGTACCAAATGATTGACCAGTTTTAACCGGATCATTTCCTTCAGTTTTAATTTGCTCTAATCTAAAGAACTCTTTTGTATCTTGTACTATTCTATTTTGCTCTTGTAAATAAACATCTTCAGTCATATTGAAGAGGTTTTCATAAATCCAGGCTTTACTAAAGATACGTTTTTCCATCATATCTCCAGCCAAAGTAACTTTACTAGTCCAAAGTTCTACTTTTTCTTTTTCATAAATAGAAGAAGGAGCTGTTAAGCTAAGACTAAAGTCTACTAAATCTGCATCTGAAAAGCCTTGAGCGTATAAATGCACTACAGCAACTTTGTAAAGCTCTGAAGCAATAATACGCTGTACACGTTCTACTGTGCGTGCAAAACGGAAATCTTGAGAAGCTAATGTTGCTTTACCAGTTGTGTCTTCTTCGTATCCTAAATAAGCTTTTGGTATCTTTAAAGAACCTAATAAACGATTCTTTAAGTAATCAATATCCTGAATACTATCAAACTGAATACCTGCTAAATTATCAATTGCTGTACCACTCTCGCTACCACGTACTGGAAGGTAAAAGTCTTCCAATAGGTTTTGCATGTTGTATTTTAAGTTATACTCTCCACTGTCTGGATCAATGTATGGAACCTTTTTCATTTTATTGATCATGGCTTCCATGTAAGCATCAACTTCATTTGGTGGAATGTTACCAATATCAATTTTAAAAACACGTTTATCTGGAGCTCTCATAATACGATGAATTAACATCGCATCTTCCATAAGAGTTATTTGTTTCCAAACCTTACGAGATGGTTCAATTATAGAACGACCATAAGGTAAAAAGTTAGTATCTGTAATTAATCGAAAGTGTGCAATCTCATAGTTATCAAACGTCTCAGCGTTGTTGTTAACTGATGCTACGTGTTGACGTGAAGACAAAGCTGTGTAATCTCTTTTAAAACGAACAGCATGTGGGTTTTGTGGATCGTAGTTTTCTTCACGAATCATTTCGTATGGAGATATTGGATCTACTCCTATAACACCATACTTTTCAGCTATGTTTAAGTGTAAGAAAAAATCACCATACTTTACGGTGTTACGAATCCAAGGCCATAAATTAAACTCAACATTCATCACATCGTAAAAAAGATTATGTAAAACCTTTTGTACTTTTGGATTACTTGTTTTTATAGATAGTACATCGCCAAATTCATTTTTAGCTGTACACTCATCAGCGTATATATCTAAAGCAGATGAAATGATACTATCTGTATCCATCGCTTCGTAGTCACGAAATAGCTCTAATCGAGTGTATAATTGCAATTGACCACTATGATATGAGTATCCTGGAATTGCAGAAAATAAGCGTGAGAATCTGTCTACGCGACGATTTGATGCTATATTACCATCTGATTGTATTCGAGATGTATCTATAACCTTTAGTTGATCACCACCAACATTGCGTATTACAACATCAGTACTAAAAAGCTTACGTAATCTACTAAAAAGAGTTCTATTCTCGGCCATTAGTGTTTATTTTTAATAAATAGTCTTTGTTTTAAAGAAGCCAATTCATATCTTCTTGGTTACCATGTGGCGTATTAAGCTTCCATGGATTGCTTTGTGATGTAGATTTGTACACACTAGCAGTTGATTTTATATTTGACAAAGCCATTTTGTTTATCATAATTCCAGCTTGTCTAAGTTTAAGAGCTGTATCTCTAACCCATAAACCTTGACAAAAGCTCATAATTAAGTCATCATTATATCCTGGCGCTGCTTCTGGTCTTGCGTTTTTCCATATGAATACATACATTTCTTCAAGCAGTCGCTTACTACGTATTATACAGCTTTTCTCACGCATATACAACTCCATCTTACTAATTGTAAGTGGTCTTGTTTTTGAACTCATAGTAAACCCAGCTACCATGTCTGATTTGTTAGCCAAGTCGTATCCTTTTACAAGATACTTATCCGAATCTAATACATCATTTTTGTAGGTGTAATAAAGATTTTTATAACCTCTATCTATTACTTGCTGTATAGCAGCCCAACCTACGTTAGCGTTTTCCACTACAAGTAATGCATCGTTATATTCTGTAGCAATAGCTACTAGCATATTGCCATAATCCTTTGTTGTAAGTTGTCCTTTATATTCTGCAACTTGTACACAATTCTCTACGTCAATAACATGGAATGCAGAATAGTCAGTTCCATCACCACGAGCAACGTCAGCTGTTACAATATAATCCTTACCATAATCTGGTACTTCCCATATCCACAAGTTGCCATCAAACCCTCGTTTTTCTAAAGGTTCTTGAACAAATGTTTGCATGTAGTATGTTATAGTCTCTGGTGATACTACTGTATTACCTGAAGTGCTAAAGTCGCAATCACACTCTTGTGCTGCTAATCTAAGTCCTAATTCTTCGTCTTGACGGTTTCGCCATTCCTGATCTCGGTCTGGATGTACTTGCCATGGTAAGCGTTTAGTTTTAAATTTGTTTTCACCAGCCTCAGCTCTTGTCCACATTTTGTGAAAAAAGTTACCAGTTCCATTTGGTGTAGATAGTAGTATACCTTGACCACCAGTTGATAGTGTTTGTTGCAAAGATGCCCACAACTCCTCTGCATTATCTACGAACGCAGCCTCATCAATAATAACTAAAGATAGTGCTTCTGAACGTCCTGAAGTCCCTGTACTAGATACAGCTTTGATTTGAGAACCGTTTGCAAGTCGCATGGACAGTCGATTACTTTCAACTGCTCGCATCTTTAACCAACTAGGTAAACTATCAAACATTACCCTTACTTTAGTTACAAGATTCTTTGATGTGTTTTGATCAATCGCAACTACAAGTACATTCTTGTCGTTTTGAAAAAGTATCATCCATAAAGCATATCCTGCAATAAGTGTGGAGATCCCTAACTGACGTGACTTAAGAATAATAATCCTATCATTGTCTTGAAAGTCTTGAAGAGTATCTTCTTGATAAGGGTATAAGTGAAAAGGTATTTTGCCTCTTGTTGGATGTTGAATCATGCAATACTTCTTCATGAAGTATGTTGCTGATTTAGCACTCTTTACGTATTCTTCTTTTACGAGTTCTTTAAGACTTTTTTGTTCAGCCATATCTATAGAGCTAATAAGAGCACGACAACTATACTAGCTGCTCCTACAACTCCAGTTGAAACCTTTGAGAAGAGCAATTTACGATTTAGCTTTTTGTTGTCGCTCTCTAAACCTGTAACTATTTCTTGATATTCAGATTCTTTAACCTTATATGCTTGTACTTGCTTACTAAAGTTATCTACTTTATCTTTATATGTTTTAATGATATTGTCTTTTTCTTGAACAATTTGTTTAGTGGATTCTAAGATCTCTTTTGTAATCTCAAGCTCAGTTGTTGTGGAATCACATCTAGCGAGATCCAAAGCAACTTTCTTAGCCACATCCAAGGTCAGACAAACTTTATCTGTACCTGTTTGTGAAAAAGCTGTCAAGTTGAGCAACATTAAGCTTGCCAATATGATCAATCTTTTTGCCATGTTTTTTACGTTCTACTTCTAATTTATTATTTGCATCACTTACTTTTTTAGATAAGGTATCTACCCTACCCTCATAGCCTTTAATGATGCTATCAAATTTAATCTGTTCTTTTTCTAATCCTGCTATAACCGACGTTAAGCTGTCAATAGTGCTTTTTTGTTTTGAATAATCACTTTTAACTGGATTGTTAAACAAGTATAAAATGCATAGCAGTAATGCTGCTACTACACACGACAGTATAACCGTAGACTTGTTCATTTAAAATTATTCTCCTTCAGCTTTGTAGTTTTTATCTACATAGTCAAAAAACTCCTTCTTGCGTACTGGATCTTTTAAATCTGCTGGTGAGCTAATTTTAAACTTCTCCATTGCTTTTTTAAAGAACTCTTGATAAGCACTGTCCTCACGAAGACGAGTAACAATGCGTTCAGTAATGCCTTCAGCTAAGATCTTTTTTACTTCGTTGCGAATGTAGGTTTTTAAAGCTTTCATTATCGTACAATCTTGTTTCTAATACCTTTTAATACAGCTAACTTTGTATCACCACTTTGTGTGAATATTTCAATTATATCAGACAGCATGTCGATTAATTCCTCAGTTCCAACCGCAACACCACTATCTTTTAGACGTTTGGTGAAATTTGCAGTTATGGCTTGCAACTTAGGATCTAAACCTTGTTCTTCAGCTGGTTCTTCAACCGGCTCTTCTGGAGTTTCTTCAGTTTCTGCCTCAGGTGCTTCTTCTTGTTCAGCTTCACGGATTCGTTGGATTTCCTTACGAATATAGCTACGAAGCAAGTTTTCTGCTAATTTTTGTTTACTTTTCATCGATTAGTTTTAAAAAGTTAGTTGTTTTGGCATCAAAGTTTTTCTTATCTTTGTTGTCAAACATTATACGTTCAATTTGATTATCTTTTTGCTTCATTTTGCAAACAGTTGCATCAAACTTTTCAAGTCCTGTGAGTGTGTAAACTATACCAAATACAGCATATTTGTCAGTTACCTTTGCAAACAATTTTGCATCACTAATAATTAAATCCAATTGACCAAAGTTATTAAGGTCAGCTACAAAGATATGCTCTTCGCTTTTGGTACCAATATATTTCCACATTGGTTTGTATCCGTGTGCTGTTTGAAATTCACGGAAATAAGGAGTAGCTACAAGCTCAGGATTTGGTCCTTCTTCTGCTTCTCTTAACGGTAATAGATTAATTAATTTCATACTATAAATAAATAGTCTGTGTTTAGTCTTTTATTGGTCCGCCTACAACCCAAGCATCGCAAGTTCTCTTTGCTGCACACTTAAATTTTAAAAACCTACAGTAGCCTAATTGTCCTGCTTCGACTACTTGATATGGATCCTCACTACCCTGATCAGTTCCAATTCCTTGTGCTATACATTTTAGTGTTTTTTTAGTTACATCAAATGCTGCACAATTACCACATAAAGATTTTTTTGCTTCTTCTGGACTGTCCAACTTCCACATATCCATCTTTTCTTTCCAAAACTTTTTGTTTGGCTCATTTGGGTTTAATGGACCATAACCGTACTCATTAATAGCTTTTTGCCTATTTGTAAGATTTAGTTTTATATCTTGTGTAGCTGGAGGACATTTGTCCTTTTCTACTTCATTTAGTATGTGCTTAAGCTTGATCATTTTTTTCCTTTAATAATTAACTCACCTAATACCTCAATCTTACCTACAAGCTTTTGAAACTCTGTCATACCAAGATCTACTTTTTCAGCTGAGTCTGATAGCCTTTTTACAAGCTCATTATACTCCTTTATACCTTCTTCTAAATCAAATTTACCGGCATTAGCTTTTTCATAATACGGTAGTTTAACTATAAAGTGGTTATAGGTAAGCATTGCATCACCACCTTTTTCCTTTGCGGTTTCTGCAATCTTTTCTGCTCCATCGTGACGTGTTTGAGCAAACTCTGTGAAAGATTTAGTTTCAATCTTTTCTTCGTTTAATATGTCTTTAAGTTTTATCATTACGCTTTCGTAAGTAAAAATATAAACCAAAAAAGGACGCTGATACCAGGTAAAAAATTAAATCCGTAGTCCAATAAGAACCGGTCCAATTCATTACTGCTTTGAACAAGGCGTCGAAACCAAGCGGATTGAAGAACGTCGCTATCATAAGCACCGTGGTTTCTATGTACTGGTGTTTCTTCTTGATGATCACCGTCCATGCAAATTTTATTTAGTTCGACTTCCTTTTAATTCTTGTAACACAATTTTGCGAACTGCTTTGCGTAATTGTTCTACTTTTTCAAACACACCTTCTTTGGCATTAATATGTAAAGCAGCTAAATACTTACGTAAAGCTTCTTTATTTCCAGCAGTAGCACCAACACGTTTACCTGTATCTTTTTTATACACTACGTATTTATCTCCTTGCTTTGCTACTCTATACGGCATGTTTTACCACTTTCTACAAGACCAATATCTTGCTTTATGTCTTGGTCCGGGATTATCGCAATTATGACGAGCTCTAAAAGATTTACGTCTTTCAGGATTGCTCTTTTTTATACGCATGTTAGGATCTCCAAAGTTAACTTTTACTACATTACCTTTTGGATTTTTAACATATACTTTAAATTTTTTAACGTCACCTTGCATTGGTTTTCCAAGAGGTACGTTACGACCTTGATATTCTGCTTCGTTAAGCTCATGCTTACCAGCTACAATATCTTCTAATAATGCTAAAGCACAAGCTTCGCAGATAGTTACTTCATTTTGAGCAGCATTAATCTTTTTAGCAGCTGCTACTGATTTATTATAGGCTTCGGATCCTTTGGAAGCTGGTTTTTCACCACGAGCTTTTTTTGCTCGCATATTTGCCCAAAGTCCTTTTGATTCTTCTCCTAAGTCTCCCATTAACTATAAATAGTTACGAGTTAGAAGAAACTAATACTCCACTGAGTGCTGCAGCGTGTAATTCTAGGTCAATAATATCTTTTGAATCTAATTTGGTCTTTTTCTTGGTATAGTCAAGACCCAACACTCCAACTAATCTACCATCGATACCTTTTGCTGCAAATATGTAACCAGACTTGCATCCGTTTGTTTCTGCAATAGATCGTAAACCGTGAGTACGTATATCTAAATCTTTGAAATCTTCTATTGCAATATAGTTGTGATCTATTAAGTGGTTTAAGGATCGACTAAACAATCCTACGGGTACGTTTTGTAATGTTTGTTGTATTGAAGTTACTCCAGGAGCAACTACTTCATATATCATGCTGAGTTTGGCTATGGATTTGCCAGTTGGATAAAAGTGACCGCCATTGTGAAATTGTGTTACCCATACACGATCTGCTTCGTATTTTTCTTTTATAATATCTATTTTAGCAAGCACTCTCGTGCTCGTCTCTAAAGCATCAGTAAGCATATCAGCTTTTCTTTTACGCCTATCCAGATAAGACTTTACAACAAGTATGAGTATTGGACCTAATACTCCCGTTATAAATGCTACAATTACAGAATCTTCCATTGTTAAAAGTTTTCAATAAAGTCAGGGAACTCAGTCTCTTCCATCTTTAGTTTTGTTATAGTCGTTGATTGTATCTTTAATGTTTTTTAATCCTTGAGCTGTAACATCTTCAATATAGGTTTGTCCTACATCTTGCCATTTTTCGACCATACCGTCTTCTGTGACGTTTGACTTAGCAACACTTTCTTTAACATAATCGTTAAAAAACTGTTCTAAATCTTTTACAAAACCATTAGCATTTGCTAAGATTTTAGCTTTTTCATACTCATCCCACTTTCCTGATTTTCTAATTTTGTGTTCCATTTCAATAACACAAGGAAAGCAGGTTTTATGAATTGCCCACATTTTTTCATCTAATGGGTGTTTCATTGGACCACTACAATTTGGACAACAAAGAGGTGTTAAAAACTCTTTACGGGCTTGATCCATTTTAGTGATAGTTCTTTTAATACCATTCTTAATGGTCCATAACTTACCACGTTCTTCCCAAACATCACCTTCAGTGCGTTTAGTAAACTTATTGGCTATTGTAACATGTATATTACTCATTGCGTGCTTGTAAACTGTATTTTTCTATAATGTATTGTATACGTTTATCAAACTTACGCAAAGTTCTGCGTAATTCCAACTTAATGCCTTCTTCTATTTTAGCGCTTTCCTGGGTATCAGCAACACCACGGAAAAACTCTTTACCTCCAGTAGAAGAAACGCTAATAGTAAAACTAAATTCTGGCTTACCTTCTTCACCTACATTCTTAAAACCTGGATCGTAGTGTAGGGTCATGTTTGTTGATGGAGAAGATGCAATGGCTTCTTTTTTCTCATTCAACCTTTGCTTTTCTAATAGTTTTTTAAGTTTCATATTTAAAATTTAAGATATCCTAATATCTGGTTAATTGGAGCAAAAGCTCCTGTTAGTTTGTAAAGTTTACCGTTGTATTTGAATACAAGTCCTTCTGTTGGTAATACAGCTCCAAAACCACCAATGTCTTTTAGTCTGCGTAATTCACGCTTCAAGAATACTAATGCCGAGTCATCAACGGTGTTATCATTTGCTGATGCTTTAATGTCCTCAATAGCTTGACGTAAATCTTGTTTAATCTTACGAACACTATCATTAGGATTTAAAGCTACTAGGTTTTCTACATTTTGCAGAGTGTATACACCTAGTTTTAAAAACAAGTTTTCAACTGGTTGTCCTGCTACTTTTCTTTGAGCTAAATAATCACTCTTATCAAAGTTTGTTAACCAGTTTTTAAAGTCTTCGTTATCCACACCATCACGTATAACTTTTATATTAGTTTCTTTGTTTCCAAAAGCCCATCTGTTAATTAATTGTTGTAGTGTATTTTCTGGTATTTGATATCCGTATTGTTTTGCTGTGTTTGTAATATAATCACTCCACCATCCCTGAAAATATAGACCTAGTTTATCACCATCTTTTAAACCAAAACGCGTTTTAATTTCGTTTAGCTTTTTGAGTAATTCATCTCTTTGGTTTTTATAGTCTTTTGACTTAGCAATCGTTAACGGATCCGTTACACGAATTTCATAGGTTTTTTGATTTTGAGCTTCGATTTGACGTAAAGCTCCTTCTAATTGCTTTGCAGCTTCTAAATCTTCACCAACTACATTTCCAGCAGCATCGTACTCTTTCATATGATGCAGCCTTAATTGTGCAGCTCCATAAGGAACTACGTTTGCTGTTTCTGGAAACAGAACTTCTAGATTTAGAAACTTAGTACCGTTTGCAAAAAACTTTTCTTTTTGTTTTGTCGTAAGACCATCAATAGCTGCTTTTAAGTCTTTCATTGCTTCAACAAAAGCAGTGCGTATAGATCCTCTACCACTAAACATATCAGCCATTTGCTTTACTGTTAAGGAAGCAGCTGCTTGATCTTTAACTTGGCCTTTATTGCGAGCAGCTCTGATTTGACCATCTTTATAAGTGATCATTAAGTTTTGACCATCTAATTTTTCTTGTGCTGATTCGATTGTACCGCTTAAAGAAGCTTCAATCATAGCTTTAATATCAGCAAAGGTAAGGTCATAATCTTCGTACGGATGTGCTAAGTGGCCTGCTGCTCCTCCTTCCATTAATTGCTCAGATGCAAGAACACTACTTTTTTTTGTTAATTTACTAAATATAGTTTTAGTTGTACTATCGGAAGTTCCTGGATAGTTTGTTTTAAAACTATTGTAGTCTAAGTTCTGTAAGTCTTTGCGAAGAACAGAAGCGCTTATGCCTTTTCCATTAAGTTGATCTTTTCTTCCTTTGTATACAAGTGGTTTAGTGTCTACTGGTAATTCCACAACTTGTACACCAGCTCTATGGTATTTTGCACCTTTAGCATGTGCAGTTACAAATTGCTGTACTCGTTTGTAATCATCACCTTTTCCGCTAGAAGCAAGAGCGTATATTCCTGGCTTAGCAGTTTCAATATATTTGTATGCAGCTCCAAGAGGACTGTTTACTGTGGTTGCTTGTATTTTTACATTTGGTACTCCTACAAGTAGATCCTTCCAAACACTTATACTAAGTTCACGAGTAATACCTTCACGTGGTTCAGGACCTACTAATATGATTACTTGAGATACGTTTGGAGTTGTGGCATAGCGTTTAGCTAATTCTAAATGACCACCATGAGGTGGCTTAAAACCACCAGGTAATAAAACTATAATTCCTTTGGTCTCTTCAGCTAATATGCCTTCGACTAAATACTTAGTTAAACTATTCATTATTAGGTACCTGGCTATAAATATGACTGTTATTTAGTTGACGCTTTAAATTGATCACTTCTTGTTGTAGTTTTTCTACTCTCAGCATCAACCCTTCTATAAGCCTGCCTATTGGTGTGTCTTTAATTTCATCGTTTCCTTTAATATATAAGTCTTCAACTACTGCCTTTCCATCTACAAACAATTTAGCGTCCTGATAGTCGGTTTCATCCAAAGAATGACCAACGTAAATGCGTTCTGTATTTCTGTAAGGTACAATTTCTCTCATTTCAATATCCTTTGTTGTTGGATTGTATGAAAGATAGTGCAATATAAAAAAGATTGCATCGCCTTTTAATTGTTCGTCTGTTGATGGTTTTCCAATACGAAGACTATAAGGATTGTCTGTGTGTTTGTCGCGAATTTGTGGCATGCTTTCACCCTGCCATCCTTGGTATATGTTTTTAATTGTAATTTTTCCTAAAGCATGTGGATTAACCAATCCTTCAACTGCAGGAAAAGACTTTCTAACATTGCGTATTGTGCCTGTGTTTATCATAAATTTATTGGTGGTGTGTAGTTTTCTACTCCAGTTTGAACTGCAAATTTAGTTGCAGTGTTTACTACTTGTTGAGTTAAAGATACTGGTTTAATAAAACGTGGGTCAGTTGTAACTCCTATTTTGCATATTTGCAACTCATCTACAACAATACCAAAATAGGCATTATCTGTAAGAGAGCCACTTGCCTCTATACAAAGCTGAGCTGGATAACCATACTGTATGACATTTATATTAAACTTTTCAACTAAGTAGCCCGTTTGAATATCATAAAAAGTAAACTCAGGGGTTCCATTGTATTTGTTTCCCACTGTCACGATATTGTTTGGTGGTGGATACCATCCTGCTGCTCCTGGAACTCGTTTTGTTGAAAAGGGAACGCTGCTTTGTACATCGTGAATAAACACAGTCATAAAGCTACCAGTATCCGGTTTATAAGCAACTGCTGAGGAGCTTATATAGCTTTTTAGTGAAAATTGTACGTTATAAATTCCACCATTTTCATCAAAAAGTTCATTAGCTTTATATCCAGTAAAGGTTTTTAACCAATAATCTGTGCCTGTTGTTGCTCCGCTTTGTGTTACCGGTACAGGGAAATAAAGACGTCTTGCTTTTAGTGCTTTGGTCAGCTCGTTCTGAGCAAACAGAGTATCCGTTGCTGAATATACAGAAGCTGTTACTAAAGATGCACTAATAGCTGTTTGAGTTATGCCAGCCCCACCAGCTATATCAAAATACTGCTTGTCAACTGAGGATGTTGCGTATGTTCCCAGAGACGATGTAATGTCTGGGTAGGTGATTGGATAACCAATACTAAAACTATTTTCACTATGTCCTGCTACGTCTTGCGCTGCTAGTTTGTATGCTAATTGTTGACCGTTTGATCCAACAAAAGTTGGATATGTAGATGCACCATTCCATACATGTATATAAGAAAACAATCCTACAGCAGCTAACTTAGAATCAAGAATTGTCCAACTCGAAGTTATTGGATAGGTTGCTACTCCAAAAGAAGATACCGATCCAGATCCATACTTTCGGTAAAAACTCTCACTGTTGTAGGTAACAGTCCAAGTTCTTTGAGTCCAAGTATAAAACGAATAACTTCCACCTACATCCTCATAAGACCATGATGGTGTTCTTACGTTCCACAAAAAGTCAGCAGCATGTGATCCCCATGGTAAAGCTACGTATGTTGCATTACTTGCAGAGTTGCGCGTTGTTACGTATTGCCAGCTATTTGTAACGTCGCTTGGAAAGTTTAAAAAAGCGCCACTAACGCGCATTCCTTGAGCTGCAGCTGCTGATGATGATATGGAAGATGTGTACCAGAATTGTGGTAAATATCCTGCATAGCTTGTAGTTGGATTTGCTTGTACGCTTCCAGTTGGACCTAGTCGTTTATAAAATAAATCAAATGCTCTTGTTATGTGTCCCATGTTTAACTATTTGTTGGTGGTGTGTTAATTGAGCTAGAGCCAAAGGCTGTTGTTGCGTAAAAATATATTTTATGATCTTGACAAGTATTTGAGGGTACATCTACTTGGTAGTTTAGTACAACATCATCTAAATAGGTTGTATACTCAGATTGCTTACCAGTATAATCAAAATAATCCAATTTAAAGTTAATAGATTGTGATAGTGCCGAAGCTTCTATAAGCTCTGCTGGCAGTGGTACCGAATATTGTAGTATGTTTGGTGTAAATCCATTTAATACCAAAGCTTTAATGCTTACATCTGTAATATAAACACTACCTGAACTACTTGCTGATTCGCCTTTTACACGAGCTCTAAACAAGGGTCTGCCTAAACCATTTTCGTCTGTTTCAAAATCAAATTGATACTCTTGAGGTGCTGGTGGTCCTTGTTGTCCCTCAAGACTCGAAGGAGGTTGTATGCTGACTGTGTAGTTTGGTATTTTTCCAATAAACTTTCCAAAACGACTTGATCCTCCGCTATATCGATTTCTTTCTATATTTTTGTCTTTAACAAAGCCTCTAAGATAGGTTTGAGGAACTTGAGTATACAAGTTTATAGGATCGCTATTCATATAAACTTCCATTTCAATATTAGGATCTAACAATGCTTTAAAACTCAAGGTAAATGCTTTTTTTGCTGGGTAGTTTTGGTTAAATTGTGTTGTAAAGATACCCGATTGAGTATAAGCTGTTGGTATGCGTGCATAACTTCCAGAGCTCCATATAGATCCTGTAATGACACCTACAATGTTTGGATGTTCTTGAAAAAAAGTCCAATATGTATCCAATAAAGATTGCGATTCAAAGTAACCAATTAGTCTATAATCAGTATATTTACGCCCTCTTGTTGTTTGGTTTGGAAATGCAGCGTCGGTTAAATACTCTACTGGTTGTACAATTTGATCGTTAATAAGTTTGTAATCACCAACAATAGAGCCTAGCTTTGCTGATGTTTTAATCCTATACACTTGACCACTTATTGGATTTAGATTTCCAAAAGTTACTTCAAGATAGGAAGAACTTACAACAGAGCTTGTTACAAAGGATATAGGTGGTGGTAGATACGCAATACTGCCGGTAAAACCACTAAAGTTTACTATAGGAAAGTAGTTGCGTCGTACCAAGAGATCTGCGTAGCTTAATTGATTTCCATAATATTGTGAAATAGGTAAATCTTTTCTAGGATCAACACCAGCTATATATGCTTGCTGACCTCCGGATGCTATTAATGCCAGTTTAGTGTTATTAAAAAGCTCATACTCATCATCCAAGAGATAAGTAGGACCTCTTTGTAAACTAGCGCCCACATTAAAGCTATCCTGACTTCTGTAATAAACAAGACGCAAAGGTTCAGAAAGTCGTAATGTAAACTTGTCTGGAACCTCAACAATGTAGGCTGCATACTTTATTAACTGCTTATATAAGCCATCTTGATCAAAAGCCAATCTAGCTACTTTAAGTTCTTTTCCTATTGATTCATATAGAGCGCCTTTTTGGTACGAAGCTAGTGTGGATGTGTTTATGATTGTAGGTGTTAGTATACTGCTTGATTGTACGTATGTAATGTTTGAGCCGGCAAACACTACGTCTGGTATAAAGGTGGATATATTGCTTAGTGAGGATGTGAGTATTGATTGTAAGGAGCGTGTAGCGCATGAACTTAATTGAGCAATACTATTACCACTTAAACTTTCAGAGCTGTAAAAGCTAAAAATACCACCTTCCAATTCTTTAGAAAAAAGTGGAGTATCTGATCTTACCACTACTGGGTATTGATCATTATAATTTATTACGCTTCCATTAGTCGAGCTAATCAAACTTCTTACGGCTGGTGGAACTGTGTTTGTAGTGCTTGATCCTTGACTTGTGTTAATAATTATACTTTGTAATCTTGGATCAAGTGTTTTAGTTGTAGGTTGAGAGCTTGGAATAGCTTGTGTTGACGGTTGTAATAGTCGCAAGTTATCGGATACACTAGACGTGAGTATTGAAAAGTTGTAAGCACTTTGGGTTACGGATATTGAAACACGAGTTGGTATTGTTATTTGAGCTACTCCAACTTCAGGTGGATCGTCAAATAACAATTCTGCATTATTTCTTTCGGCAGGAAGTATGTTAAAACGACCTACCCATTTTACGTTAAATCGTTCTCGCAAATCTGTAGTTACTCGGTTTCCTGCTGCATCAAAGGAAGCTAAGCCTACTACAGTCGCGGTAGCTACTCCTGGCGCTGTAATATCATATATTTCAAAGGAGATGTAATAATTGTTAAATCTGTCTCTAAAATTGGTTACTTCGCTGTATATAGGATTTCCTTCAATGTCTAAAATTTCTACATCTATTTCTGAGGCTACGCGTAGTGTATTAGGATTTCCTTGCAAGGAAAAAACATACTTACCACCACCTACTGCAGTTGGAAAGTTGGTTACTACAAAGTAGTTTTCTGAGCTTCTTGAGGTATCCTCAATTAAAAACTTCTTTTCTAGATATCCCTTGTAAATTGGTTTTCTGTATACAGATTGAAAAGCCATTTTGTATAAATATCACCTAACAATTTATATGACTCAAATCATCTTTACGATCTATTGTTAGTATATTATCTACCATATCTCTAACAACATCAATATGGGATATTACTAAGCTAAACCTAAAAATATCTTTCATGTAGGTAAACAAGGTATGCATGGAGTTAAGATTACTGCTATCCAGTACTCCAAGTCCTTCATCTATAGCAATAAAATCAGGCTTTGGTAGGTTAGTTATCTTGATTAATGCAATACGAATAGCTAAGGATGATAAGAACCTCTCCATGCCTGAGCTAAGCTCTAATGGCCATTTTGCATCATCGTAGCAAATAAACACATTAATGTTCTTGCCATCGGTCTCCATTTCAACTGTAAAGTCAATAATTTGGCTCAGTATATTGTTTACGTATTGCTGAATGTACGGTACTGCTTTGCTAATCAATACGTAGGGTATCCCATCCTTACAAACAGCTTGACAATATAGATCGTATGCAAGGTATTTATCAGCTAACTCCTGCATATGTACTATGGATTTGTTACACTCTTCTATGGTTTGCTCAGCAACCTTTATCCTACTATGGTGGTCTTTAACTACATTGTTAAGCTTAGATACTTCTATCTTTTTAATTGTAGCTTGATCCTGGACTTCTTTGATTTGAGCGTGTATTGTCTTATTTTGTTCTAATACTGCTAAGTTATCGTTATAGGTTTTAATGTCTGCGTTAAGCTTGGCAATCTTATGGCTCTCAATGTCTATATCTTTTTCACACTTTTCTCTCTGATTTTGTATCTTTTCAGTTTCTGCTTTAGCCTCTCCAAAAGATTTAGAAACTACTTGAATCCTATCTGCTTGCTCTTGAATAAACTTATTGGCTTCAATGAAATCCGTTACAGCTTTAAGCTTTTGCAAGAAGTCATGAACAGTCTTTTTATCCTCTTCTAACTCACTCTTAGTGTTAATAGCATCCTTCACAAACACATTAGATACGCAGTACTTGCAATTAGGATCATACTCATGCTCATTAAGCTTTTGCAGCTTAGACAGCTTGTTAGATATAGTGATCTTTAAGGTAGATAAAGTGTTGTCTAAGGTAGTCTTTTCATGAAGCTTCTCTTGATACTCTTGGTATAGTTTGGCGTTAAAGGTTTGTTTATGCTCCTCAAACTCAGTCGATAAAGTTTGCACTAAACTATCCTTTTCAATTAAGCTGGTTTTGATCGATTCTAGTGTGGTTTTGTACTGTTCACGCTTTTGTTGTGAGAAGTCCAACTCTCGTTGCAATACACTAATATCTAATCCATCAGCCTTAGATGATTGTAGTTGCTTGTTTAAGCTTAAAAGCTGTGTGTTAAGAGCCTCTAACTCATCCTCAGCTATTTCTGCTTTAGTCTCTGCCTCCTTATGCTTTTGCTCTTGTATCTCTTTGGTTCTCTCAGCATCTCCAAGCTTTGTCTCAAAGTCCTGCTTCTGATATTCTTCCAGCAAAATTACAGTGGTTCTACTTTCTTTATTCGCTAATTCATATAATGAGTCAAAGATTTTTAAATCCAAAAAGTTTGCAAGTAAGTCTTTTCTTTCACCTTGAGTCTTGTCTATAAAGTTGGAATTATTGCCTTGTAATGATAGTGCTGTTAGTATGAAGTCATCAAAGGATCCAACGTATGTTTGAATGATCTTATCGGTATCACGACGTTGCTCTCCATTAAGAGAAACCTTCTCTCCAGCATCAGTAACATGCCAGAAGTCAATGTCTACACGAAGCTTTCCAGCTAATGGACCTTTAGCATAACGTGCAGCACGTTTTTCTATGAAATAATCGATACCTCCAAGCTCAAAGTTAAACTTACACCAAAAGCCATCCTTCTTTCTATTCAACACTTGTTCAGCCTTACTAGCACGAAACGAATGATCAAATAAACAAAAGCACAATGCATCTAGTATAGCTGATTTACCTGCGTGATTTGGTGCAAATAAACCGCAAGTACCCTCAAGAGTGTCAAAGCTTACAACATTACCTTCTCCATATGAGAACATGTTATCAAACTCAAACTTCTTTGGCTTCCATATTATATTACGAGCTGTTTCTCCTTGTTGTAAGGTCTGGTTTAAACCAGCGTTTATCTTTAGTACAGACTCAATGGACTCAGCATCTATATCCTTATGTTGAAGATAGTCTTTAATGAGTTGGTTTTGGTATTGTATGTTTCTAACATCTCCTTGATGTAAAGATTCACCAAACAGCTTTCCATCGTCACTTGAAGCTACTTTATCAAGCTTTTGCACAACAACATCACTATTTCTGTAAGACTTTCTTATCTCTGCTAGGATCTTTTTAGTATCCGCCGCTGATGTGTTTTTAGTTCTTAGCCTAACATTTGTCTTGGCTGTTATCGGTAGGTTTGTTGGTAGTATTCCATCCTCTACATCGAGTGTAAAAAAGCCATAATCGTTAGGAATATCATGGAATGTGTACTCAATATCATTTTGTAAATTGATTAAAGCATACCCATGTCCTTCAAAGGATTCACCAAAGTTTTGTTGAACCAAAGACCCTGGATAAAACATGATAGGATCTTGTTTACTTAGGATTTGTCTCTTATGGATATCGCCTAATAAAACTAGATCATATCCAGCAAAGGTATCCCAATCTAATCCGTGAGACAGCAATAAACCACTATCAACTTTACTGTTTGCAACAGTGCCATGATACATAGCTATTGTATGCTTAAACTTTTTAGGAAAAGTAAGTTTATCAAATGTAACATACTCACTTTTGTCTTCAAGTAAAGACATTACACTTATACAAACATTACCAATTTCATATAAACCCGAGTTACGTAAGTAAAATAAATTAGGATGTGCATTTGCTTCTACAATTGGTGTTAAAGCATCTAATCTACTGTTGTTATTGAGATTGGTATCATGATTACCGCAGATAACAATTGTAGGCCTCCTATCAGCTAATCCATTAAACAGATATGAAACCATGTTGATAAGTTCTGGACTCATGTCGGTCTTGGCATGCACTATATCACCACCTACTGTTACAATGCCATTTTCTGGTAAACTATCAACTGCTTCAAATAGCTTTTTAAACACCTCCTTGAACTCTGTATGACGTTTCCAGTTCCGAAGATGTATATCAGCTATGTGTAGTATCTGATCAACCTCTTTAAGATTACATTTAATTTTATTAATCATAGTTCCATTTTAAACTTAATTAAGTCGAGAAAATCTACTGTTTTTGCTCGACTTGTTGCTCCTACCATATCACTATACCCTACCTCACTTGGATCCTTTCCAGGTAAACTAATAGTGCATACTTCTACTCCATTATTTAAAAAATACTCAACTTCCTTTACAGAGTCATCAAAGGCATCACCATCAAGTGCAAGATATACCTTCTTTACTTTTCCAGTTAGTATTTTGCTCCTTAATGTAGGCATTATTTTCTTTCCAAACAACGGGATTGCATTACGTTTGGTTGCAATTGCATCAAACGCACCTTCAACAATAGTAACTGGCTCTTTCCAGTTTATTTGATTTTCAAAACCAATAACATCCTTAGATATTGGTGGATTCTTATGTCTTACTGTGGCATTACTGTAAAAGCTTCTGCCCACATAATAGTTGAGTGTATTGTATTCATTGTAGCTTGGAATAATAACCATTCCAGCATAAGGTCCTTCTTCACAATACCCAACTTGATAGCGTAAAATATCAATAGGTGTTAGCTTTCTAACATTCATTACGTAATGCAAAGCGTTCTTGTAGTCTGGTGTGTTTTGTGAGATGTAAAGTGGCTTATAGTGATCTGGTAATCCTACCAACTCACGACCTAATTCCAACTTGTTTCTAAAGGAAGTATCACCATATATCTCTTTTATCTTTTTGTAAAGGTCTATTGGTGCATTACTCTTCTTGAACAAAGATAGTAATGTCTGACCCTTGCTATCACAAACCCAGCAATGCCACTTTTGTGTGTTTAGGTTGATTTGTAGTTTGTGTTTATAGTGATTGCAAAAAGGACAAAAATAGCTTATTTCACCATCTTTCCTGTGTTGAATCCCAGCACCTAAATGCTCATCAATAATATGTTTGACTTGTAATAAGTTTAGAGTCATATTCTAATATACGACTTTATTTCTATTCTAACCAAGAATTTGGGATTGTCTTATCTGCATAGATAAAGCCATGCTTTTCACACCAATCTGCGTAGGTGGTTTTAGATCCTTTTCTAATCTTGTTTTTAGAATTTTGAAATACAAATCGTATATCTAACTCTGGATGTTGTGATTTTATCAAAACGTGTTTCTTTCTATCTTCTGTAACAAATCTTCCTTTTGTTTCTACATAAATGCCATTAGGTAGTTTAAAGTCGGGTGTATAAACGTGTTCTGTAGCTGGTTTGGTGTATTTAATTTTATGCTTCTCATACTCACCATCTATGTTTTTTTGCTGCAAACCTTTGTCAATGTCCTCTTCTAAGCCACTTCTATAACCGTTTGCCAAAGCTGCTTGCTTTCTTGATCTTCTCATGTAACTAATATAATTTAGCGGTCGTACCTTATTATAAAGGTCGTATCCATGTTATTTGGAGTTTGTATTGGTGTATTTAATTTTCCTATGACAAGAAGCTGTCCGTAATCGTTATATAAACCAATTGTAGTAATAAAAGGTCTAAAAGCTGAACCCGTTACAAGAGCTTTATACTTATATTCTCCTAACGAAGGATCCCATTCTTGTAACGATGGGTGCATACTCATACCAAACTCACCAGGTCCAACTGTACAAGAAACTTCTTTTTCCCATATAGTATGTGTTCCTCTTGTGCTGACAGTTTTAATTGTAGAGTATTGCATTGGTGGTGATGTAAGAGTCATCATACCATGATTATAAAAAGCATTACCAACTATTGTATTACCAACACCAAGTGTGTGATGTAAAATTTTAGCATCATCACTACTTAGTTTATTTTTGTATATCTTAACATTATCAATGACTCCTGTGAATCCTTGACTATTATCATGGTTATTTCCTATATAGATGTTGGATTCGTTAGAGCTGTGTTTGTCTGGAAAGGTATAGCTTGCGGATACTGAGGATGAGGTTATGTAATTGCTTACGTATAAAGTAACTAATGATCCCGTCTTCGATACCATAACATGGTGTAAGTTGTTTAAGCTCATTGATATGCTACTTGTAAGTGCAAACAAGTCATAGCCAACATACTTTTCAAATTTTACTTTTAAGCTTTCGGAAGCGTAAGTAATTCTATACGGTGCTTTGGTTGGCACTGGTTTTGTATAAACATTGCCGTTATCATCCACTCGCAATTCGTCTACAGTTCCTTGTTTAGTAATAAGTGTAGATCCGGATATGTGTGTTGGATAGGCTGTTGGCATTACCATCATGCTTATAGCAAAGTCGTCGTTTTCAAAATTATAGTACTGTCTATAAGCAGGCTCTACACTCGGTTTAACTTCAATTCGAGAGTTTTGAGAGGCTGTAAAAAACAGTACAGCTCCTAGTAAATTTTTATCTGTCGGATACGGTTCATATCCACCACTCAAAAAGCTACTACTTACGTTTGTATATAAACTTTCCATTTGCCAGTAACCTTTGTTAAAGCTACTTGTGTGATTAAATAAACCTACGTTAATATACTTATACAAATCATCAAACGGCCATTCGCCTACTGGATTTTTAGATACTGAAGAGGAATAGTTTGTAAAGGCTCCTCCTATAGTTTGATTATAGGGAGATAGAATGCCACCCGTAACGTATAAATTTCCAAATAAGTCATCCACTACTGTTGCTAATCCTGAGGTTGTCATTGACCCTGTTATTGCTAAAGACCAACTTACAGTCATAGTAATAGATCCTGGTAGTATTGCTTCACCAAATTTAGATTGTGGCATGCTAACAACTTGAGCTTTATCTTCTAAAAACCTAAACTGTCTGTTTATATTACCACTACCAAAAGAAGCTTTGTTGTTTTGGTAAAAGTCTCTGTAATACAAATGGTTTATTGATGCATGAACAACACGTTGAAATTTTCCATCAGACGTTGTTAGTTCTTGGGCATCAAAGTAAGGGTTACCTTGATCAAAAGTATCTTTTAAAAAGTCTACTTGGGGATAATTTGAAATGGGATTGTAATTTGCTTGATATATAGTATACACAGAACCGCTTCCTGCTTCACCAATTGTGTCTGCCCATAGTTTGTAGGTGCGGAAGGGAGTGACTCTTATATCTGATTTATCTAAGCTCTTAAAAACTCCAGCCATTTAATATAAATATACTCACAAAAAGAAACCCCCAATAATGGGGGTCAATCCTTGAATACTATTCAAGAGGAGGTTAGTAATCTAATTTTACCTTAATTAAGGCTTCACGATTAAAGCTTTTTAACAAAGGTTTGCTTAATTTAGCAACCGCTAAAAGACGATTTCTATCATCATACATTCCAATTGTAGTAACATAAACACTTGGATTACGAAGCATACTAGCATGTAAAAAATTACCATTGCTTCCAGTTACAAACGTTGGATTGTTTGAAAAATTAAATTGTTTATTTGTAACACGTACAAAATAGTGTGTTGAGTTGATTTTCTCTTCACTACGAGCTGCAAAATACGAAGATCCTGACATGCGAATTGACATGGTCACATGATTGCGTGCTTGTATAGCTGAAGAAGAGTTGAATGGAATGCCACAACCTGTAGCACCACCTGCTCTCATTAGACCAGCATGGAATACAAATACACCTTGATCTGGATAAAATAAACCGTATTGTGTACTTGAGGCAGTTACTCCGCCCGATCCACTGTAGATTCCAAATACACGACCAGCTTCGTTTACAGTTGGAGAATCTCCAGCTCCGCTAGCATCAATAAAAGATAGATAGCTACCGGTCCAACTTGAAGCTGTAGATCCACTACCAATACGAAGTTCCCAGTTACCTGGATCAATCTTTTGACGGAAACGTGCGCGAGCAACGTTAATAACAATGATCTCTTCAGAATCAACACCACCAAAAGTAAATATAGCGTCTCCTGGAGGAAGTAATTGATTGCGATATTGTGAGTAAATTGCGCGAGATGGTGTATCGTTAGCGTTGTTACCTACAGTATTTGCATCACCAACCGAACCACTACCTTGACGATGTCCATATGCTAATGCAAATTGAATTGCTGCATTAGGATCGATTTGTGGATTACGATGATATACATTCATATAGTAATCACCAGATTGGGATAGTTGTGTTGATGAGGTAAAGAAACCTATACCGCTTGCAAAAGAAGCTGAGTATGGATTCATATTTTCTGACCAAATAGGTTGTGATACTGTTTGAATATCTCCAGGTACTATATCGTCTTGAGTGAAGTTTTTATATATTTCTGCCATTGTCTTGTTTATTGATTGTATCTAAACTTATACTACTGTTTCTGCGTTTATATTTGGATTGTTTGGAATTTGAACAGAAATAGATACTGTTTTAAATCCACCCGTTTCATTACCAATAATAGTCAATAAAGCACGATAAATTCTATCAGTTTGAATTTGAGCTTTTGGTGTAAGAATAAATTTAGTACCAGTTTTAACAACTGTCTTACCAGCTGTTGTTTGGCCAGTTACTTCATCATCAAGGAAGCTTGTTGTGCTAATAGTACCAATACCACCATTAGTAACAGCACCTGGAGCTGCAATACCACCATCAGGAGCAACTTCTAACATTGCAACAGTGTCATCAGACAAAATAGCAGTGTATCCAAGAGAGCTGTTGCCACCTGGTAAATTAAGTGTAGATGGCTGTATAGTTACTGATTGGTTTAAATTTGTTAAACTTACAGTTGTTGGTTGAACGCTTATTACGGGGATACCAGTTACTGTTTTTGGTAAAGTTACTAGCTTATAACGAAGCATTTGGGTTTCGTCTGGTAGTGCTTCTAGTATAGGCATGTTTTCAATAACAGCTCCGTAATAGTTAGTGCCTAATGTGTGAGCTGGATTCCAAAGATCGTAATCAATTTCGTCATCAGAAAGTGCAAACTTGGTAATGTTTAGCTGACCACCTGCTGCTAATAATTCACGACCTTTGTTTGTTAATATTGCGTCTACAGTAACGCTTGAGTTATCTAAATATCCCATTGTTGTTTATTTTAATATAAATATACTGAGTTTATGATTTATACATCGGATAGTACTCTAAATGTTCCATCTGACGCTTTCGGTTCTACTAATAGTTGATTTCCTTTTCCTATAAGCACAACAACTACAGGTCCTTTATCCACGGTGTCATTACTATCAGCATTCCAATCTGGCGATGTCATTTTGCAACCTTCGTATCGAGCATTTACCATACCTTTACTATCACGTAAATGGTAATCTTGTATTTGCGATCGGTAATTAATACACTCAACCTTTAATGAAGTAATATAAAAAGTGCTTAATGTAAGTCCTATAGTGCTCCTCACTCTAAGGCCTAACCACGGACCGTTTGGTTGTATAGTAAACGATTGTGTTGCAGATGTGACAGACTGAGTTATACCACAATCCAAGTCTCCAAGGTGTAGTTCTAGACCAGCTGTTACTGGGTTTGTCTCATTGGATTGGATTGTTATTTTATAAACATAGTTATGAGTAGTGCCGTCTTCGTTATTCCAAAAGAAAGCTGGAAGTTTTATTGAGCCAGTGTATTGTTGCGAAGTGCTTGTTGGTTTAAAATAAAGACCTAAACTACCAGTTAATCCCCAGTAAGCTGTCGTACTAAAGGGAGTAGATTGTAATGTTCCTCCAACATAAAGAGACTCAATACGCAATCCATAATCCACAGTCCAACGGTTTTGATACAAAGCTTCTGATGAACTGTATATTGTTTCGTAATTGCTTGCTGCTCCAGATGTATAAGAACTTACTCGCTGAAAGGCTCTACTAAAGTAGATATCCGTGTCATAATTCTCATTAGTAACATTAGCGGTTTGGCTTAGTCGAGAATTTATAATTACAGGTCCTAAAGCTTCGTGGTAATCGTACCTACTGGCTGTTATTTTATAGGGTAGTGATGTGCTTGTGGTACCGGCCGAAGAGCTCGCATAAGTACTAGATCCGTATAAACTTGTTCCATAAATTCCACCTATAGATATACTCTGACTTGTTGCATATGACATAAACAAGTATTGAGAGCCTTGCACTCTTACATCACGACCATAACTCGATTTTCCTAAATCAACGGTACCAGCTAAGCTTCCTGATTGAGATGGAAGATCTGCTATTCCAGTATTATTAAACTGATTTGCGTTACCAGTTACTCTGAGCGTTAAAATACTCTCTTGCTGCGCTAGGTAAGTTCTATCGGGATATTGTATTACTTTGTTAACATCCCTTGCTTGCTGTTCTTGACCTGATATTCTGACATATTCAGTTTCAATGGTTCCTCCTTGTACATAACCTGATCCATCTCGGAAAGGCTCGCCATCTCCATCTTGTACCGCACCAGCTGGAATTATGGTATCTGGCATTACTATTGAGGATGAATAGTGGTTTTCTTCTACTACTGGTAGTCTTGTTGGTATTTTACTTCTGTGTAGAATTGAAGGCTCCACAACAAGTCCAACTTGAGCATTTGCTCTATAAGGAATAAACTTTTTTATTAGTTGAAAAAGCGCTGCGTCAAAGTGTTGTATTAATCTGATATAGTTCTGTGCCTTAGCATTACCCGTATACTTTTTAAAGTATTCGTGTTGAAGTCTTTCTAAGTCTGGATACACTTCATCATCTAAGTGTGTAGGATTTCCTATAAAATCATCTATACTCAAACCACCAAACTGTTCAGCAATATCTTGGTTTGTTTCGTTTAGTGGCGATAAATAAACACCCAAACGGGGACTATCTGGTGGGTTGTTGTCTGATATAGACTTTTGAACTTTAGTATTTCTAAAAAGCTGTACCTCTCCTGCGGTTACAGTCTCGTCTATTCTAATTTTATTTGAAACACTTCTATTTCCACCCAAATCAGGCCATTCTAAAGAATGTATTTCTGTTACGGGATTGTAGAAAGAACCACTAAAATTAAAAAAGGAAGCACTTTTAAACCCAGCCACAAAGGTGTTATCTTGTTGGTTTGGATGCTGCGATGTAAAGCTTGTAGTAGTTGCAAAATTTGTTTTTTTATTATCAGATCCTAAGCATAACCTAAATCCTAAATCATAAAAGCTTGAAGTACTTCCTGTAAACGTATCCGCTAAAGGACCTTGAAAGCTTGTCGGTGCTAATGCATGATTGTCCAGTACAGCTTCTTGAAGTGGAGATGACCAATATCTAAGCTCTTGTACACTACCAGATAAGATAGCCATAGAATGCGAACTTGCTGCCGGAAAGGAACCAGAACCTGGGATCCATAAATTTCCTGAAGTGATAAAGCTCTGTATATAAGATCCACTATTAGAACCGCTGACAACCAAGGAAGCTGTTGTAGTTGCTACTACTTTTTGGTAATTTGTTTGTCTAATACCTAAAGTAAACCTTTGATTATTGCCTGAGCTATAAGCGTCACTAGCATTATTTCGTTGTAGTGATATTAGATGAAAGTCTCCATTGTAAATAGAAGAACTTACACTTGCTGTTGCCCAACCTTGACTACCACTTAAATAAAAAGCTACATAGTTACCACTGCCACTCTGAAAAGCTTCAACTTTCCATTTGTTAGGCACTTCCATTATGGTTTGTGTTTTAGATTGGCTTAGTGCCATTTTAACACGAAGCTCAACTCCCATTGGAATCAATCCATTAGCATTGAGCTGTTTCCATGGTACATTAATAAGTTGTGCAACTTGCCCAGATGTACCTCCGTTGTAGCCTACAGTGGTTGAATAGAAGAAACGCTCATAGACTAAATCTGTTTTTGTATCAAAGTCCGGTTCGGGTCCGCCATATTCGCGAATACGTAAAATTGTTTGTGGAATACCAAAACAGTTAATTAAAGCACGAACACCTCTTTCAGTTCCTTTTGTTTTAAGTAAATAAGGTAGATTGTTAATAATACGTTTCCATATTTCTTTAGTTTTGTCTTCAGTCGTTACGTAATACGTCGAAGCTATGGATCCAGAAACATTTGTACCTAACGTATAGCCCCAAAGTTCTTCTAAAGTTGCTCCATTTTCAAAATCTACTCCTAAATTTCTTGACAATTCATAAACTAATTGCTTACTAAATCCTTCGGTGAGTGATTGATCACGATTGTGTATTTTAGTTAATTCTTTAATATAAGCAAATATGAGATCAAAATAATGACCAATCATATTCACAAACAACACATACTGGTCGTTTGCTTCGTCTTCTAAAATATGAGCTGGAATGGTCTTGTATAAAGCGTTTAGATTGTTTTGATCGTATACGCTTGCTGATTTTATTATTCCGTCAAACCATTCTTGTGCTTGAGATGAAGTAAATGAAAAGTTTGCGTATGGTTTGATGCTTGTTGACTTTGGCCAAGTGGTAGGATAAAATTCACCATAACTATTAGTTACGTAGCTGCTAGACTCGTAGTATAGGTATTTTTCGTATTGATCAAAAGCTCCTAATAATGCAGCTTTTTTATTTTGAGCATCGGTTATATTATTTAAAAAATATAGGCTTGATGATACGCTACTACTAGGTAGTCCTGATAAAGCTGAAGATAGTTGCTGAATGCGTGCATTATAGTTTTCTATTAGTTCTGCCTTATACTTAAAGTTATTTAAGCGTTCAGTAGCTGAACCAAAGTTTATGTAGTTTTTAAACTCTTTATAATCGATGTTTAAATCAATTCCTTCAACTAAAGATCCACTAAGTAGTTTGTTAACTATGTCTTGAGAAGTTGTAGTTTGTGATGATAACATATCATCCCAATCTTTGTATGGAGTTGACACTACCGTTTTAGTTTTACTCAATACGTCCCAATTTGGTCCAGCTATTTTAATAGTTGTACCTCGAGTTCGTGGTGGTGTTAACGTGATATTATCAATCAAGTCATCACTAACTTGTTGTGCTAACCAAACAAAGTCATTTACAAAAAAAGTATCAGATATTGGTGTTGGGAACTTTAAGATGATACTATAAGGTACATCTGGAAAAGTAAACCTATCTTGAATATAATCAAAAACCGGAGTAAAGGTTGTAGCGTTTTTAAAAAGAGTTAAGTTTGTTAAAATTCTACTTTTAGTCTTAATAAATAAACTATCACGAAATGCTTCTAAAAAACCATAATTATCAAGTTGAGTAGCTAAACTCGGTACAATCCGAATCTCCAATCCATCTGCACTGACTTCTTGAATCTGCATTTTATGAGCATCACCTGCACCTAAAATGTTTCGATGAAATTTATACTCTACACGATATCTTCCAGACACATAACCAAGTGAGCTTAAATCTTGTTCTGGGTTTGTTGTTACTGTAAAATCTTGCTGGCTGTAGTTTGCTACTCGGTATGTGGTTTCAAGATATTGATTATTTGCATTATATATGTCTAACCTGACTACATCATTGGGATAATCTACTAATGAGCTTTTATAAGCACCAAATGGCAAAACTTCGCTAACCGGTAAAGATATTGATGAGCCAAAATCATTCTTACTTTTAGGATTAGAGGTGATTGAGCCCTTACTTAAACCAAAAGATTGAAGTTCGGATGGTGTTGTCGTTTGTAAATTTATTGATTCTTGTTTAGCCACGTACTTTGATATAAATATAAAGAAATTATATTATAGAGGTTAAGGTTGGTAGGCCTCCTTTACTAGGTCCTGATCCCGATCCTTGTGGAGGAGTTGGAGGTGTAGGACTAACTTCAAAAGGACTTGATACGATTGGTGGTTCTTGTAGGTTTTGAGGTTGATAAAGTTTATATGAAAAGTCAGCTGCGTCTGCTGTATTGTAAGCATTTGGATCTGCATATCGTTTATACATCATTCCTAATACGGTATCTGCGGAGGGTGGCATGCTATAGGTTACGTGCTTGTTATCAATTTGAATATTATTCACTGCAAGTAAAAGTTTTATAGAAGTAATTCCACATCTTGGATTACCATATTCTGATAAACGTCTACTCGTTCCAGATTCTTGTCCATAATCGTTATTGTAAATCTCCGAGTCTTGCCATCCTTTTATTGCAGGTAATGGGTCCTCTAGTATTATTGAGTCGTGTCGAAATATAACACTAACTCTTATTGATCTTGTTCTAGGTGGTACTATTACGTTTCGACCAACACCAAACATGGCAGCTGCGCCATAATCGTTTACTCCATTTTGTGCTGTAAACTGCCTTGCTGTACCTGGCATTGAGTAGTCTCCGTTATTAGGTGGATAAGCGGCTCCCCATTTTGTAAAGTCGTATTTATTTAACAAAAACCGAGCATTTTTATCTTGTATAGGTGATTTGTCTTCAAACTGGTTTATAGTTGTAAATATTCCATTTCCATCTAAACTATCTAAACCCTTTGATAACAAGCCAACACCTCTACCAACTTCTTGTCGTGTGAAGAATGGACGAAGTACATTAGTTGTCGTGTACTTTTGACCAAGCACTCTTATGCTTACGTTTGCATCAAAACTACTTGGTCTTAAAAAAGTGTACAAAGGATATAGTGTTAATGGAAAAAATACTTTTTCTTTAACAGCCCATATGTCCAAGCTTGAAGGACCTTTGATAGATTCTTTTTTCAATACAACACCACTACGATCAATAAAATCTAATACAACTTCTGTTGTATCTGCTGTGATTGGAGTAATTTCAATTTTTGATCGATCCTCAAGAAAGTAAGATCGTTGAATTTGAGCTTTATAAAATGCTTGTTGCTCTATATCTAATAACCATTGTTTCTTTTTAATATTACCAAGATCTGTCGAGGTTTGGTTAATCAATTGATCATACTGTTCCTCTGTTGGTTGTGATATTATAGCTTTTTCTGTCTCAGCCTTTTTTTGTTCCATTTCTCTTATTCTGTCGCGAAAATCAAACAATCGAGCAATTGGAGCAAGTATCAAAGCAACACCTGGAATGCCCACGAGCAATTGGCCTGTGACAATTATTAGAGAAAGTGTTGGTATAAGCGGTATAAGCCAAAAAATTATTGGACCAAGAACAGCACCTGCTATAGCTGCTTTAGCTATAAGCTGATTTCTTTCTTTACGGCGTCCTTCTTCAAGATTTAAAATCTCTGTTGTATAAGCTGGAAGAGCTGCTTTTAAATTTAAAAGATTTTGTTTTTGTTTTTGAAGTTCTACTTTTTTAGCTTCTAAAGCTTGTGCGCTAGCATTGAGAGTCCCTTGCGTTAATGTTTCTGGATTAAACTTATCAGCTAGTTCTTTGTAAGAAATAAATGGTCCATTTGGACCCTCTGCATATACATCATCTACGTATTCCCCTTCTTTAAATGCAAACAATCTAGCATATTGCTCCGAATCTCCAATGTAATAATTAAATGTTTTTTCAAAAAAAGGACCTATGGGATTTTTTGAAACCTTTGCTTTGACTTGGTATCCCGTTATTCCTGTACCAATGTAAGCAAAAAACTGAGAGGTAAGGTACTTAATTCCATAAGCGTTACCATCTATCATGTCGGCTAAATCTGATATGTCAACTGTTTGAGATAACGATGCTTGTGATGTTCCACCTACGTTTGCAAATTTTAATTTTTCTCGAGTAAAATAAGTAATGTTTTTTCTATGTATTTCAGTACTTAGGTTTATTTCCTTTGTGTCTGTGTTTTTATTGTAACGATCCATCCACAAAGGACCCGGAAAAAAGCCTGCTACTTTTGCATTTGGTACTCCATAATCTTCATTAGCTATAATTTGTGGTAGTATACCTTCAGAGATGTAACTTTCTTCAGGATTTAAAACAGTTGATGCGTTTGATTTTGCATTTATGTTTTTAAAAGTATCGTCTTTTTGATAGCGTTTTAGAAAATATGGAAAAAATAAACCATAATGACTCCCATTAGAAAAACGAAATTCAGGTGGCACGTTGTTTGCCTCTTGTGTATCTTTTTTAAAAGTAATCAAACCGCCAAGTCGAAAACTTGCAAAATTTTTAGCAAACACTAAATGTTCTTGAAAAGCTTCTGTTCGTATTTCTCCTTCAGTCTCCCAACCATCTGTTCCACCACTACCATCTCCATTGTTGATTAGGTTTTTATATAGTTTTGGATGATTGTCTGGATCTACGATTGTGAGGTTTATGTTTTCTGTGTTTGTTGTTCCAAAATTGTTGGTAACTTCGCAATGATATATGCCAGATTTGGCTGGCGTACATTCTGTGGCAGTCATTGTAAATTTTACACTACCACTTCCTTTACTAAATCTAGTCAGCGTTGCATCGTCGCGTTTCCATTTATATGATAATCTATCACGTTGGTTTATTGGATCTAAATTTGAAGGATCTGTCGCATACACTTGTATATTAAAAGTAGTGCCTTGCAACATGGTTAATCTATTTTCTTGTGGTTGTATTGTTTGAAAAATAGGTTTACCATTTTCGTACTTCTGAATCCAAGTTGTTTGGTTTAGATTGTTAAGCGGTTGTGTAACAATTTCTGGTGAAACTTCGTTTGGTGGTAGTAGCGAAAAAGGGCTTGAATATTCCTTCAAACTCACTTGAGCTGGTTTCAGCTTAGCTGTCAACGATTTACTCATCTAATATAAATACCTTAAACGTATGGAATTGTTATGCTAAGATCACTTGCATCATTAAACCTAAATAGATTTTTTACTAAGTAATCTATTTTAGTCTTATCGTCAAAAATAGGTAAAAGTACAAGGTTTAGGCCAGTAACCATTCCGCGTGGATCGTTGGCTACTGGTAAAATATCTCTAAGCTGCTTATTTTGATTATCTGGTCTTTTTCTCAACAATCCTTCAACAGTTTCTTGAGCAATATTTCCAAAAGCAAATTGGTTATCTATTGATGGTGCTTGATATTGTATTGTTTCAAAAACAATTGGTGATTGATCTATACCCTCTTTCCACAACTCATACATTCGTGGGTCATCTGTAAAAAAGGACATAGTAATTCTAATTTTATTTGTCTGTTTATTTAATTTTTCTAATACAACTTTATTAAACTCTACATACTGGCCGTAAGTAAAGACAGGTAATCCGTTTTGTAAAAACAACTCATCTGTTACTGATAACAACAGTTCTCTATAGTCGGGATTATTGTATTTTGGTAATCTTTTTTTCCACGGATCTGTAAATTGGACTTGTTGTACTGTTGTTGTTCGATAGCTGTTTTCGTCTAACACTGTAGATGCAATTTGGCTACCATGATCAAATTCTTCTAGGGTTACGGTTATTGTTTCGCTGATGTTAGCTGGCGATCCTGCTTTTAATATATTTTCTCGACTTAGTCGTGGTTTTTTTAAATCATAATAATTCTCTGACTTACGACCAAAGTCTTCAATAAGCATGTTTCTTGTTGGAATGTATTGTGGAATAGCAGATCCTATATAGCAGCTAAATACGGCTCTAACTCCTTGAACTCCCAGTACACCACCTTTAATTAAACCTTCAACATCAGTTAGATCTATGTCTTGATAGGCTTTTACTAAAAAGCTCCCACCTTTTTTTTCAAAAAATAAAGAATCGCGAGTAAAATAACTAGCTTTTGGATTAGACATTAGTGCGTTATAATCAGGACCTTTTAGTACCGGTGAACTTAGTTGTTGTGGTTGTGGATGCATCATATCAACTGTGTAGCCAAATATGTCAATATTATTGGGTTTTAAAAATTCAGTCGAATTAACTCTACTAAGTGGTTTACTTTTAAGTAGGTTGTTAGAGCTATTCCAGTCAGAAACCCCATCTGCACCTATTGGATTTTTTATTAAATTTGTGTAGAAAAGAGCATTATAATCAAGAATCAGTATTTCTAAAGTTAAAGGTTCGCTTATTGTTGTTCCTGCGTCGTTTAATGCTTCACATGTATAAGTTCCTGCATGTTCTGGTTGTACACTGTTAATAGTTAAGATATTGTTTTCAATGACAACTTGAGAAGCTAAGCCAAATGAATTTTGAGGTGAGACTATGGTTCCATCCCTTCTCCATATATAATTTACACCAACATTTGCAGGCTTAATAACCGGTTTACCGTTTTCTACATTCAAAGTCTGAGGTTGTTCTGCTTCCATTATTAGCTGAAAACTTTCTCCTGCTAAGATCTTTATGTTTCCGTCTGGATGAACGTACAGTGCTCTTTTGGATCCGTAGTACAATTCAGAGTAAGATAGTATGCTTGGATTAGAAGCCTCGTTTATTGTTTTAGTGATGACTGGTGGTTCATTTATTATAACAGGCAGTAGTGTGTACGTAGTTTGATTTTCATCTATACTTGACGATTTGTATATAGATAAACTGCTAGATGTTGTAGCCGATACATTGTCATCTAGATTGCCTATTAATGTGCCGTTTGGGTATCTCATTAGCTTCTAGTAACTTTAAAAATCCACTTTTCGTCATATACCTGATAAGCTGTGCTTGATCCTGAGTTAGGAACTTTAAGCAGTATTTTGTAGTACTTTTCAGGTTGAAAACTATCTAAGTGTAATTTTATATAGTTGCTAGTCGCGTCATCGCTTAGTTTAGTATAGTTACTAAAACCCACTACAATATCATCACTCTGAGCGTTGTGTATGGAATACTGGCTTCCTGATGGAAGTCTGTATCGTGTTAGATAAACTGATGAAGTTGTAAAAGCATCTGCTGGATAGCGATAACGAGCTGAAAAGCGTATTAATGGAGTTGAAGCTTCACTGTACTCAGGTTTTAAATTAACAGCTGTAATGTTGATATCATCATCAGTATTAATTAAAGTTAAAGATCCAGTACTTACACTTTCGTCGTATTTTGCTTCAAGTACTGGTAAATAAACTGTATGCGTATCTTTGCTAAAAAACTTAAGACTTGTAAAAAGGTTAGCAGAGCTTTCATCTGTATCGCTTTTTTTAATTAAAAAGCCATTAAACGAAATAGATCCTGATTGAATTTGACGAACAATTGATGTAACATCCATATCCACATCAGCTGTTGTGTAGCTAAAAGATTGTGAAGCTACACTGGCTGTATACCAATTTCCACCACCAGCTGTTGTTGCCCAAGATCCTGTACTACCTGCTGCAAAACTTCCTGTTTTCCAAACAGTTGTTGCATCATCAGCTGTGTTTTTGTATTGCCAACTTACACCATCTGTTGTTTCTGGTAAGTTACCATAACGGCCAACACCCATACTCCAACTTCCACTTATTGGATAAGCATACAGCGAATAATCTGTCGGAATTTCGTTAGCATCAGAAACGTATAATTTCAAGCTGTAATTAAATAAATTAGGATTATAGCCTAAAGCTGTAATGCTGGATGATATTGATGAATAATCAAAATCTATTAAAACTCGAGAGTTGTAACTTGAACTATTTACAACAACTTTGCTAATTTCAAGCATAGCATCTAACCCTGTGTTTCTTTCTGGGTAGTACTCGTACAATGTAGAGTCTTTTTTAGGATAAAATCTTAGTATCATTTTAATATGTTGCTATGCGACCTCGAATGTCATTGTTAGGATATTTTACTTCAAATATAGCTGGATCTAAGCTTGGATATACTATTCCATTGCGAGTTGCCTCTTTAATACTATAAACAACATTACTGTATCCTAAAGTGCTATCATTTAGATTGCTTATTTGGATTTTAGAAACCGTTTGAACACCTTTAACCATAAGTAGTGTGTTAAAAATATCGCTATGGATTATAGGCTGATTAATTTGCCAAGCATCAGGATTAAAAAAAGATTTGAGCGTCTCTACACACTTCAATAAAACCTCGTTAGCATTAAAGCTCGGTAGAGAAATAATATCAAAATCAACACCAATATTAATTATGTATGCATCTCGAATGTTAATACTATCGGTCAGCATTCTATACTGACTTAGGTATGTTTTTAAGTTTTCTTTTACAGCGCGATTTACTATCGTAAAGTTTTTATTACTATTGTATCCAAGCGTATACATATTCATAGCTAATGGGTTTGCAACAGTATCATTAATCTCGGAAGTACCTATGTTATTTTGTTCATCAGGTGTTATGTATACTTTGGATACACTTCCGTATTTAACTGGCATTGAGTATGCTCGAATTATGTAATCTTCTCGAGTAACAGCTCTATTTTGGGAAGATAGTTGTGCTATTGTGTTTTGTCTTATTTCATCGATTGTTTCTTCACTACGACCTCCTGAAGCAGCTATTGGATTATTTACAACAACAGAATTTAAAATAGTTGTATTCAGAGTTGGTGTGCTTGTTGGTAAGTTAACTCCGTTTGCTTGAAGATTGGTAATTTGTGTAATTGTATTACTTGGTACATTAGATGCAATACCTCCTCCAACCAGATAAGTAACAGTTAAAGTTATGTTTGAAGGAGCAATACCATAGGCAGTTGTAAAAATAGGTGAAGCTGGATCTAGAGAGCTATCTGTATCGTCCTTTCCGGTTGGTAAAGTTAAACCAATATTTTCTGGTGTTGGTAAAAGCTCCTCATCTGGTGTAGATACGATGGCAGCTCCAAATTGGATTTCTAATCCTGTTGGAACAGTGCGAGCTACAAAGCGTCTTGGAACTCGTTTTAATTTTAAAAGATATGGAGTTTCGCTACTGTAAGTTGCTGCATCTGGATCGTTAAGTGATGTATTTTCTACTTGCTCAAATATAGAATCTTGAGCTAAGTATGGAACTTCATACCACGTGTTTCCATTAGAATCGGTTATTGATTGTATTCCAATTAAATTTTCTACTTCTAAGAGTATTTTATAAAACTTTGTTGGACTTCCGATTACAAAGGTTTGTGTTTGAGTAGCTGCAGAAATTGCTTTGGTAGTCTTCTTAGCTAAGTAGTAGTTTGGAGCTCCGTTATTATCTATTGAATAGACAGAGATCTCTGTTGGATCATACACGTTATTAATGCTAAAATCCACTGTATTCTGAGACACAAACTCAATACCTCCAACACTACTTTTTGCAACCATTCCTGGCTGTATTCTGAGAGCGTAACGAAGGTCTGGCTGAACGTTTGCACCACTTCCTGATGGTGGTAAAAGTTGATATACGTCTAAATCTACAACAGATGGTACACTTAGCTTTGGTTTATATCCCATTGCTGCAGCAATACTTAAAATACTATTTCTTTCAGTCGCATGTAGTATCAGTGACTCTTTAAATTGGGCATCAATATAGTAATTTAAAACATCTCCAACATAGGCAGCCATTTCAATAAACATCATACCTGGATCCGATTCGTTAAAATCGTTGTAAGTGTTTGGATAATAAGTTTTAGCAAAGTCTATTAAACCGTTTTTAAGAGATACAAAATCCCTACCTAAATACTTTACATCTTTAGAAAGTTGTGTAGCCATTATTGTGTGTTAATTAGTTCAAAATTAATTGATCGTTTATCTATATCATTACCTTTTAAATATATTTCAAGACTAATAAACAATGAGTTTGTGTCGTTGCTTGGTATAATATTGAGAGTAGAAATTCCGATATAAGGTAACCATATCTCAAACCCAGTTCGAATATTACTCTCCAGTATCTCTATTGACTCTTCTGTTATATTTTCGAATAAAAAGTTTCGTATATTGCAACCAAAATTAGGCTGCATAATACGTTCTCCAGTGTTTGTTAGTAATAAATTTTTGGCATTAGCATATGCTTGATCCAAAGTAGTATAGTTTTGTTTAAAAAGAGTTCCTTTTGACCCAATCATAGGTAGGTCAATACCAACAGCTATATTTGGTTCAAAATCAATTGGATCTATTCTTATTTCAACTGCCATTATGGTCTATATCCCTGAGCGTGTTGATCAGCTGCTTTCATTACCCCACTGTAATCTTTCATCAAACTTGCCATAGGATCTGCATTAAAGCGTTGTGTTTGTGCTGGTTGAGATCTCATTGGTATTGCTGGTGCTTGCTCAGCTGTAAAAGTGCCTCCGTTCATTTCAGGCCAGTCTTGCATTTCAGCTTGCTCGTACATTTCATGTCCTTCCATGATTGAAGATGGTGCTTGTTGCATTGCTGCGTATGTTTCTTTTAATACATCAGCTAAAGGACCTTTAATACCTAAATCAGGCATTGGTTTAGATTTTGGTTGAGATTGTGGTACTGATATGACTTGCTTTTTTGTAACCGGCTTTTGAGCTTCCATTAACATGGGTTTGTAAGCTCTAAGCTCTTCTTTTACAACAGTCCTCACCTCTTCGCGAATTACTTTACGTAAGATTTTAATAAATTCTATGGATTTCATGTTGTTTTAATAATAAATAGTTGAAAAATTTATTTGTAGCCAAAAAATGGTATTGGTAATATACCAGTTGGTGGTGGTGGAATAACGAGGCCTGACATCTGGGTTAGTTGACTTTCAAAACCTCTTGCCATTTGCTTTATTAATCCAGAAGCACCCTCTTCTACTGCTGCGTCTATCTTCACAAATTGGCCTATGTTTAGGGTAATATGGTTAGATCCAGTTGGTCCAATCCACGTTGCTCCAGTCCAAAATAAACGAGCTGCTAAACCAAACAATACACTTGCAGCAAGTGCATCTGCCTTTACTGCTGCCTCTCTTTTGGCTATTATTTTAACTCTTTCTTCTTGTTGCTTTTGTACTCGTTCTCGAAACTCTTGCAATCTTTTTCGTATACCCTCAAAGGCTTCTTTGATCTTTGCAGTCACAAACGCTGTGAATTTTTTTAACTCTCTTTTGAGAAGCTTTAAAGCTAATACTATAAAAGATTGATTTTTTTCTAAGCAATTTTTTATTTTTAAAAGAGTGGGATAAAACTTTGTAATTTTTAACTCTTCTGCTAAGCTTACTGTTTGTTTAGCAATTTGTCTACTTTTTTGAAGATACTTTCGTTCAAGAGCTAGTAGTACGTTTACTACTTGAATATCATCTAAAGCGGCTAATACAGTTCCATTTATTGCTTGCTTTATTTCTCCAGGTGTTTGTGGAGGATTTTCAATTAAATTTTTTATAGCTTTTACAGATTCTGGTGTTAGTTTTTGCGTTAGTTCGTTAAACTCTTTTTTAAAGTCGCTTTTTGCTATGTCCTTAAAGGTCTCAATTAGACTGTAAACTAAACTTTCAATTATATACAAAGCCTTAAATGCATCTTTAACTTTTACCTTTTCTAACATCAAAGTTTTTTGAACTGCTGGAGGTTGTTGGTCCATTCTAATAATGTATAGGTTATCTACCATTAAATTAATGTTTGTCTGGTTTGCACTAAATTTATACTCTCCTTGTGTTATTTTCTCAGTAAATAAGGTAAAACCTCGAACAACTTTATATAAAGCCTTACCAAGCTTGATAGTATGATCAACTTTTTTCTTCACATCATCTACACGTCGCTTCTTGCTCAATATAACTTCTTTTTTATTTTTTATATCTTCTACAATACTGTTTAAAGGCACTAAACTTAATGCAAATACTTCTGCATCTTCTCGAAACTTTAACAACTTGGTAGTTAACTCTTCTTTTTGTTCTTTTATAAACCCTCTAATCTTTTCGATTATTTTTTTTATTTTAGGTCTTAAACGTGTTATCAGTGCATTTAGAACATCTTTTAAGGATCTTTGCTTTTTATTAGACGCAATAACTATTCTTTCTGGCTTTGGCTTATAGTTTTCGTCTTGCAGTTTTCTTATTGTATTTTGTATTTTTTGAATTTGCTTTTCTAGCTCACTAATCTCATTAAGGTATTTAGGCCAACGTGTAGATCGTCTTTCAAAAAAACGCTTAAATAAATCAAAAGAGGTTTTTGTTTGTAAAAGAACTCCAGCTGCAACTTCTGCAAAAGCAGATAGATTGATTGAGTTAAGATAGTTTCGTAGTAAGGTTAGTTCTTTATCCTTTATTATAGCTTGATCTACTTGTTGTATTGTAGGAACTGTTCCGGTACCTAGACTAATGTTTCCAGCTGTTGTTGGTATTTGTTGTGTAGCTTGACCTATTTTAACAATTGATTGTTTATAAGCTTCTATATCATTTTTTATTTGTTGAAACTCATTTTCCAATTGTTTTTTTAAGTTAATACTTTTTTCAAAAATAGCTGTTGCAGCTTTAAACGCTTCATACGACAGTTGTATGTTGGTTTTAGTTTTTTTAATCTTTTTTTCGTTTTTCTTTTTAAAGTCGTCTACTTTTTTCTTAGCTTTGGTAAATATAGCAATCTTTTTTGATTCACGTTTTTTAGAAGTGTATTCTAGTGTTTTTTTACTCAACTTATCTTTTAAGTCGTTTAGTTTTGTTTGTATTAGTACTTTTAGTTCTTTTATCAGGTCTTGCTTTTTTTGTTCTAATCTTCGTATCTTTGGTTGAATACGTCTTGTAAAAGCATCAAATTTTTTTAACTTTTCTAATAGCTTGTTTAGTCTAGTTTTTGACTTTGATATAGATCTAATATAGTCTAGTATTTTTACCGGATTAAGCACCCCATCAGCAAGACTTAGTATCTCCTCTGCAGCTGTTATTAAGCGGTTTGTAATATAGTTTTTTAATAAGTTTTGTGGAGTGCTTACTTGCAATCTCTGTTCGAGGTTTTGAGTTTGCTCACTGATAAATCGAAGTAGAGTTTGCACACTATCTACATTTGTTATATCAAACTCTTGCAATATATTATATACCGCTAACTCTTTTTGAAAAACTCTACTAAAGTCAGCCTCGCCAAGTTGCATTTTAGATGAATTAAATAAGGAATCGACTGATACTTTGAGATCTTGAATAATCCGCTTAACCTCTGCTTGAATTTCTTGTACAATGTTTTTAATTAATTCTGGTGCTTGTTTGAGTTCTTCGGATAACGCTTTTAGTTCGTCAATAGTTGTGCGAATATCACGTTGAGTGCTTTTTATCTTGAGAATAAGAGTTTTTACCATTTTCACTAGATTGTCAATGGCAGCTTTGTCTATGGATAACTGCTTTGCAAGATAGTAAGCGTAAACTGTGTTATAAAAAAGTTTTTCACGAGAAGCTGCTGTGGTAAAAGAGCCTGCTCCAATTGCAAATGGAACTCCTAATTGAGAAGGTGCTGGTAATGTCGGAGGTACTCCTTGAGGTAGTCCTGTCTTGATTGTATTTATATAGGCTTTAGTAATAGCGTTGGCCCAGTCTTCTGGACCGGCTATTTCACCATTGTCTAGTTTAAGAATTAATGGTTTTGTAAATGTAGCTTCAAAACTGTATGGCATTATGTGATGTTTAACTGATCAAGACCTAGATCTGAATAAAAACGATTTGCATTAGTTCCTTTTATCAAAGCATATGGTCCTTTTTTAGCTTTGTCAGGCCAATATTCAAAATGCCATTCCTCTGAAGAAACAGCTCTCACAAAGCCGTATTTCCAGGAGTTTTTTACCAACCAAATAAAAACATCTTCGTTTAGTTTTTTATTAAACGCAGTTCTACTACCTGTGTTTAAATCTAAAGCTTCACCATTGCCGTGATTTGAATGGCCTGGTGGTGCTGTTGCTGGTGTTAGTGCGTGTGCTGGTGCTTTAAATATAAAATCCTCATCACTTGCAAATTTACTTCGCCAACTGCTTATCCAACGACTCTTATCACGCCTTAGAGTTTCTTGTGTATAAAACGTAACTTTTTTTCCTTTGCTAGTTTGTCCTGAAAAGTTAGGACCAAATGCAGGTCTAAATCCAGAGTTGATTAAGATTCTTACTCCTTCTTTTGCAGCTGCTTGTTGCATTATAAGAAAAGCAATTGCTGTTGTTTTTACTACTGTTATCCCCCCAATAACACAAATCTCAGGAATGCGACCACCATTATCTTTAACCTGATGGCCTACAACCATTTCCATATCTCCTGGTGCTCCTAACGTTGTAGATGCAGCTGGTGGTGTAGCTTTGTTAGTTTTTATTTCTTGCAAAACTTCTTTTACTTTTTCTGGTGGATTGGGTTGGGATATTGTTGCTACTTTTGATGAAAGTAATGATACATACTCTGAATCTCTTTGATATCTACCCAGTATAGTAACTAAAGCCTCCTGCTGATCTAAAGCTTGTGTTAAAAACGTAACTACCTCATCTAATCCAATAAAATACAAAGCTTTGCGTTGAACATCGTCGTACGGTACAAATCCAAAACTTATAGCATTATTGATAATCCACCTCCATACGTCAAAATTGTTAAGTATTCCTTCCGGTCCTACAGTAACAATTCTACCACTTTGTCTTGGATCTTCGCCTGGATATCTCGGAAATGGGTACACAAGACCACCATCTGTAGCTGAGTCAAATGGAACTAAAATTTGTGGGTTAAAAGCGCCTCCACGCAACTGACGCAAAGTTTCGTACACTTGTGGATAAACATCCTCGTTTGGAAATGTTTCTGCAGCATCGACTATTTCTAACATAGATCTATTAAGAGCAAGCTTTGCACTTAACTCAGCATCAGGATCTTTTACAGACTGTCTTAGTCTATCGGTTATCTCATACTCAGACAAGTAGCAATCCTCCGCTGTCATGTCTACAGCTTTGTCTTTTTTTAATGCTGTGACAAGTTGCTGAAATCGTAATTGTGTTTCTGGATCAAATACAGCATTTCCTGTTTGAACTAAGTTATTTTTATCTACTTTAATATTGGATATTGCCATTTTTAAAATTTATCCTGGGTGTGATGGTTGTGTTGGATACTTTGGTTTGTTTATAAATGGATTAGTTACTGTGCTAGTTTGTTGATTAGTTGTTTCTGGTAATGGTATTGTTACAGTTCCAGTTAATGTTGTAGGAGGTTCTGTTAGGGTAGCTGGTGGGGTAGGCTCAGCTAATACTGAGTTGTGACTAATACCATCAACATAAGCAAATGTGCTTAACATTTCAGGTAATCGAGCTTGCAGTGATTCGAGTTCGTATTGCACATCTTCCCGAAAAGCACCTTTACCAACTGGTGTAAGTATTGTTGCTGTTTGCAACACCTTAAGTAAATCGTCAATTAGATTAACAAGCTTTGTTCCTAATACTAAAGGTTCATAAGCTGAATCTATAGTTGGTTGTGCTTTATTTTTAGGTTGCTTAGTGATACCCTCAACCGGAGTGCCATCTTGATTTTTAGCTCCCTTTGCTGGCACACCTAGAAACAAACCATCCTCTCCAAATACAGTGACTGCATCGTCAGCATCAATATTAACATTTCCTTGCGAAGAGACTGCTACACCCTCTTGGCCGAATAGCATTAAATAATTTTCTCGCGCGTTTACAATAACACGATCGGAGTTGAGTAACAGCTGAGGGCCTCCTGTATATGAGTTTACTCCTCCTTTGACTCCTAACAATTCCCCTAAGTCTGTTTTTTCGCTAGCAATTGATGTTTTAAAAGAAAGATCATCCATTGCATAGTTGATGGCTGGAAGTTGTGGTACTTCTATTACTACAGTTCCTGTAGCAAAGCCTGGTTGTGGTGGCTCTTGATCAAGTGTTTCTAATGGGGATGGAGTATATGGTTCTGAATCTAGAATATCGTGAGCTGCTTGGTATAATGAGCTTGAGTCTGCTGCTGTTGTGATGGGACCTATCTTGTAAGTTGCTTGCCAAGTTTTTAATTCTTTTGAACCACCAAGTATAAGATCTACTTTCTGAGTGGTCGTGAGGTATATAGATGCTGCATCTGTGCTTATATCCTCTCCAGTAAGCATATCCTTTTCTTCAGATACAAACTGGTCATCTACACGCAAAATCATAATCCCATCACCAGAACTGCCTGGACGGACTTCTCCTTTAGACCATGGAGTTTCCGTCTTAGCGCTTGTGGATCCAAAACGTATACTATTTCCAAAACGTCCTTGCAACACTACATCTCCTTCGTATGGCTTTAGTTGGGGATAGACTTTAACACTTCCTTCAAGACTTTTTACAGAACTAATGTCTACTGCTCGACGATCAAAACGCGTATAGAATATATTAGGATCTGGTGGGCTTAGGGAGCTTATTAAACTCTGGAGCGGACCAGTTGATATTTTTGGATCTGTAGTTAGCTCAGGATTGACGTTGTAGCTTATGTTGTGGGATAAGGCAACAACATTAGAGTAGAAATATATAGGTCTTATAGGTACTTCTTTTGGAGTTTTATTTGGAGTAAGATACGGTTCTCCAAAAGCTTGTGTAATAATAACCTGCTCACCTGGATATGGATACCGTATCATTGCTCTGTCTATTGGATACGCAAAGTTGAGTATTTCATCCTCAACTCGCATATTGTCTCGAATAAGATTTCGAAAGCGAATTAATCCAATATCCCTAGGTGATTCGTAAAAAGCATCAGATTCACTTAATACAACATCTAACACCTGCGCAGGAAATATAAGAGTTTCTGGTATAGCGGTTGAAATGCCACTACTATTAGCTTGTAGGACGTTATTTAACCCTTGATAAACCGAACTAGCCATTACTTGCTTTGATCAATTAAATCTTGTGCTTCTTTAAGTAACTGCTCCTTTTCAGCTTCTGAGAGACCCATCTCATCGCCTGTGTTGGTTTTAGCATTAACTACTAATAACCTTTGAATGATTGCTGTTAACCTTACTAAGTTATCATCATTCTTTACTGAAATCTCTAAATACTCCTTTATTAAAGGAACCATTAAAGAAGCATCAGTCATGTTTCTGATTAAAGGTTTTAACTGATCTATAAGCGTGTTGATTTGAGTTTCTTTTTTCTTGGTATTGTTGTATACATCACGCAAAAGATCACTAAAGGACTTATCATCAAATAATATACTGTCTTTGTCCATGTGACTATCTTTGTAATAAATAGCGTGACTTAAAATTATTTTCCTCTATATTCAGGAAGAGTATTTAGTGCTTGTATATAAGCACGTAGAGATTTTATTCTTGCACCAGCTAACCAGGACTCTCTATTATCGTAATATCCTAATTGCTTGAGCACTTGAGGATCTGTAATCTTGGGATCAAAGTCAAACGCGTTTAAATTTGGACCACCTCCTACAGTTTCCCAGCATTTTATTTCTTCCTCTAAGAAATGTTGTAGTTGCTCTTTGGAAGTAACAATAAGCATTAATAAATTTTGTTTTTAGGAATAAAGCCGTGAGTGATATAATCGCTATACATTACTTTATACTTATCACGAATTACTTTAACCATTTTAGTTATTTGCTGAGTATTGGCGTCAGACATCTCACGAATGTAAATGTATAGAGCTTTTTTATTAAAGAGCTCAATCTTTTCTCTTTTTCTAAACAGTTCAATTACAGCAGCTGCTAGTACCTTATCCGCCTTTTTAGGAAAAGTTGTTTCTAAATTCTCATCCCAATACATTACAAATCTATCAAGAAAATCTACTAAGGTTGGTTGCTCTTCTTGTAAATCTACTACATCCTCAAGGTTTGAATCTACAGACAGATCGATGCGATCGTGTGAGGTAAGCTTTTTGTAATTGTTTTTGTTTTTTAGGATGCAGTAGTTTTTAGCAACAATAGAAAAATAGCTAAATGCTTTACCGTTATCTTTATTAAAGCGTGGTAGCTTTTCAACTAAGAAGCTTACAACTTCGTGTTGTACTTGCTCGATTGTTTGTCCATCAGTGTAATAAAACTTGAAAGTGTGGATAATATTTTCCACAAGCTTTTCAAAAGCTGGTTTTATTTCATTTTGATAGATGATACTCCTTTGTAGGGTATCATCTGTTGAATTATACTTAATAATGCTTAGGTCAACTTCCGGACCGAAGTACATTCGTTTAGTTTTTGGTTTCCTTGTTTTCTTCGGTTTTGTTGACATATCTTGTAATAAAATCATATAAATCGTCTATTGATCCATCTAGTTCTTTAAATATGCTTCCGACCTCATCATCGGCTCGGAAAGCTCCTAAACGATCTACCTCTTTCATTTTATCTCTTGTGTCAGAGAATTTAAAATAAAGAGCGGAGATAAATCGTACGTAAGCTTCACAATACCCTTCTGCGATCTCGGCCTTTCTAAAGTTAATATACAACAAATATCCTAGAACCCCCACAGCTAGTGAGAGTATAATAATAGCTATTATCATATTATTTAAACAATTGGTTAAATGTATTCATCAAATCTTTTTGTTGATCTGATGTCATAGAGCTTGGAATGTTTGGTTTGCGTTTAGTTTGCACCACTTCCTTACCTTGAGATCCTTCATTTCTGTCCCACATTTCAAACTCTATACGAGCTGCCATATGATCAGCATGATGTAGTATTACTGGTAAGTTAGTACGTAACTTGGATTCTTTTGCATGTGAAATATAATAAGGCTTGTTTGCATCTTCGTATAAACCATCATGTAGTTTGATTCCTAAATACTCATTAAAGCTTATCTTAATACCACGAGCTTGTAATAAAAACAAACTACGATCAGGTACAGTCATGAATGGATTAACAGGGTTGTGTTTGTAAATCTTACCTAAGTTTTTTCTATGCCATTCTGAATCGTTAGGCTGATATTGCTCAGCTTCTTCAGTACCTATTTTACCTAAGTCATGATTCATTGCTGCAAATATAAGCTCCTCATCGGTGTAGTTTATATAAGCACCAGTGTCAGCCCATAACTGTTTAAGTTTAAGAGCACAATCCATAACTCGCATTACGTGATCTACATAACCTCCTGGAAAGGTGTTGTGATGATGATCTATACTTGCAGCTGGCATTAGCATTATACGTTCCATATGATCTGTATAAAACTTTGTAAGCTGCTCTTTACGATCGCCAGTGATATATTTGTCAATATAAGATAAAAACTTAGTGTAATTTTCTTGTAACTGTTCTGCTGTAAAATTCATATTATATTTGTTTTTGTAACCGTTTAAGTTTAGATTCTAATTTCTTTTTATATGTCTTGCGTGTTTCTTTTTGAAAAGCTTTTTTAAGCTTTCCATATTCAGCTAGTAAAGCATCTCTTTCTTCTTTCTTTTGTGCTTTACTCTTTTTAGGCTTGATCGCAATTTGTGTTGCTTGCTTAGTGCCTTTTAGTGTGGGTTGTTCTACACCTCGATAGTACACAGTACCATCAGCATGTACAAACTCTTTCATGAATCTCCAACCTTTAGGATATCCTTGTGCAGTTGTTTGCTTAGATTTTTTGGTAGGAAGTCCCTCATCGATAGTTCCATCCCTTTGCATATCTTCAATAACGCACCTCCAGCATTTAGTTGCTTCCGTGTACTCTGGCACCTTAACCAGATCTCCGCATTGCATGCATTCAATAGACTTTGACATGATATAACTTTATATCTAAGTATCTTTAAAATAGGAAAAAAATAATTGATTGTCAACTAGTTTGGGCTAATTGGTTCAAAATGAAAGTCTCTATCTACAAGTAGAGTATATACGGTATTACCGTTTATAAACATTTTGCCAGTGTAAAAAGCCATTTCGCCAGTTTGATTGTAGTTGTAATTGATAGCGTCTTTTATTTGTGATTTGTTTTTAGTGTACGCAAAAAGATATTGATCAGCTTCAAAAAAGAATATGGTATCGGGATGATTCCAATCTTTTAATGAGTTTGTTATTTCTTCACGAACATAAAAGTAATACACAAAATCGTCATAAACGCGTTTTCTTAAACCTCTTTCAAAAAAGAACGTAAGTTGAGCATGGCTCTTTTTACCTTGTATGGTTTGTCGAGCCATGCTCAATTCCCGAGAGACATTTTGCAAGAAACGTGATTGTACTAATTTCTCAAAACATCTCATAGTCCTTTTTAGTTATTTGGTTTTTGACCGTTAGGATTTTGGTTGCCTCTTTTCTTAAAAGGCTTTTTTGCTTTTTGTTGATTGCTATTAGGCTGTCCGTTTTGGATTGGCTTCTTGCTCAAATCCGCGGTAGCTTTTAATAAGGTAACTTGGTTAGCAAGATTTTGCTTCTCTTGTTCTAACTTAATAATCTTTTGACCTGCTTCATCGGCAAAAGTCTTAGTAGATTCAAATTTAATTTGAGCATCTTTAGCTTGATTCTTGTAATCAAATACATAATAAGCAAATACTCCATTTGCTAATAAACTTGCTACTAAAATTGTAACTGTAATCATAATTCTCTTTTTTAATTGTTAAACATTTAAGCACTTTATGTGCTCAATATCCGGATTTTTTTCCAGATAATCAACAGTGAAAGAACGATTTTATAGATTATCTACCCTGACCAGCGTAAGGTTTACTGTAGTTTTTGCTATTTTTATTTTTACTTTGTTTTGTTTTAGCATGTACTCCAGCACGAGTTACTTTTGGTTTTTCTCGAAATGTAGATTCTTTTTGTACCTTTGATTTTGCCATAGATTGTGTTTTCTATAAATAGTACACAAAGGCAATAAAAGAAAGGCCGAATACCTTGTATCCGGCCCAATCTCACGCGCGTAAATATATGTTGATTATTTTACGACTGATTCTGTAGTTACAGCAGTAGTAGCTGGTATAACAGTTGTATCAAGATACATTGCACATGTATCAGCACAAGCAGATGGAGTAGCAACTGCAGTTGAATCAACAGATTCGTTTGCGGTAGCCTCACCATTACCTGAACAACTTACCATTACTAACGCAGCAACGAATGCAAACATTAAGTTTTTCATTTTGTTTTGGTTTTTAAATTGTTATTACTCTTATATAACTATACAGAACTTTTACATAACTTGCAACAGAGTAATAATAAATTGCAAATTTTGCAAATAGTGGAGTCGGAGAGATTGTGTTTTAGTAAACAATCGCATATTTATACATAAATACACGATGAGTACTATAAGACTACAATGCACTAACTGCAATACAACCTATACACAAAAACTATCGCAACACAAATACCAGACGAAAAAAGGCAGATTAAATTTCTGCTCTCGGTCGTGTGGCACATCTTACTATAATAAAAATAAATCAAAAACGCCACAAGCATATGATATATCTATACATGCTTCAAATAGGCGTGATGAGTTTACTGGTTTCAGAGAGTTTATAACAAGAATTAATAAAAGAGCTAAGTTGAATAGCAAATTTATAAATCATTTAACTCTCCAAGATTTAAAAGAAGTTTGGGAAGCTCAAAATGGTATATGCCCTTACACAGGGCTTAAACTAGAGCTTCCCAACATTTCTAAGGTGTCTAAGAATAAACTTGCAAAAGCTTCTTTAGATAGAATTGATAGCAATAAAGGCTATACTAAGGATAATGTACAGTTTATGTCACCGTATATTAACTATCTAAAAAACGATCTAACTCAAGCTGAGTTTAAATCAATACTGCAATTAATCAAAGAACACAACTAATATGGTGGAGTCGGAGGCATACGATAGCCTCGTCCAAACAGTAATTCAAATTGACTCGTTCACAAGCTTAGTAAGTTTTTCTAAACTAACAAAATATCAAGTTTGTAATTGTACTCCCACTTGCAACCCGTAGTCTACTTGATTCACGTACCCAAGTAGCAAAAACGTATTGTTTGTACCTTTCTGTTCCTAGGATTGGTACCACCCGTTGGTTAGGCTGCGATTGCAACTTCACCGCTTACGAAAGACATTGCGTCTTCGAAAGTGAAATCAGAGATTTCGTTATTTATTGGTGTACTTAGGATATTAAAGTGCTTCCAAAGCTAGCACTGCTTGCATCATCTCAAAGAACTCGCCTGCCTGTCAAAACCGGACGACCCCATGAATATAAATATAGGAACTATTTTTTAATCTTGCAACGGCTTGTATAAAACCATTGGTAGGGCACGTCCTCGCTCATTTGGACCATCCATTCCGTATCCCCACACCCACTCATTGCCCATGTCAAAGGCGTGTAAATCCACTGGATAAGGACACTTGGACTTTTTCAGAAACACGCACGTTTTAACTTCTTTAGCGCCATATTGCATAAGCATTTGTGCTAAGAAATCTAAAGTTTTTCCTGAGTCAGCTATGTCATCAAACAGCCAGATTACACGTCCTCTGATAAGGCTCGGATCCACCATTTTGTAGAGATGAAATTCACCTTGACGTTCTCCTTTATATGAACTTACGCCAACGTAATCAATATAAGGATTAAAGGTGATACCTCTACAAATGTCTTGAAAAAAAGTTGTAGCTCCTTGTAAGATAGGAACAAATAAAACTTGTTGCTCGTTTTGCTCGTTGTATAGAGCGTTGAACTGTTTTGTTATGTCTAAAACCTTTTTTTGAATTTCTTGTGATTGTATTAATATGTTTTCCATTTGCAATTGACTTCCAGTGTTCTACATTAATCTTGCAATGCAGTTGTTTGTTTTTATTAAGCTTAAGAATGTGTTTAGCTATTTGTTGATCATTTAAACCTATCCACTCCTTAACGTAGGGTTTTACTTTTGGTAAGGTTAATTCGGTATCAAGTAAATCCATCACAAGATGTTTCAGCACATACAGCTTAGCATCTTCTTCATACTCAGAATCTACTACATTATAAACTTCTTTTGCTCTACGCATTGCCCACTTTTCAGAATTATATTCAGATAGATAACTATAGAGTCTTTCACCAGTACTTATATGACCAATCTCATGTAAGGCTACCAAGAAACTAAAACTATCAATTGGAATAGGAACATGAACTCTGCGTGACGAAACATAAGCTTCATACATCATCTCATCATTCCAGTCAGACCACTTCTGAACTTTTGTGTTTGTAATTTTAAGCTGTTCACGAAACCAACCTATATAAGGATGCTTTTCAGCTTCTTTTAACTTTTGTTTGATCATTAAAAGAACTATAGGAAACTAAAAGAGAAAATGCAAATTTAGTTATGGGCAAGTGCCTGTACTAACCCAACCGCTACCTATTTGCCAATCAAACCATTTATATCCTGAACCACCATTTTGGGTTCCATAGATACCACTTGAGGCAGATGTTGTTAAAGCGGTGTCTGAAAATATAGTTGAACCTGAATTATAAGCATCTAAAAAAGTTTTAGTACCTGAACCCGAATAATAAACAGTAACAGCCTGATTGGGTCCTATATCTGCACAAAATCGACCTGATACGCCAGAGCTATTATAGTACCCTGTTATTGTACCATAACTAACTCCACCACCACTACTTCGCTTAACCGAACTCGCTATCACTCCTATTACACTCGTAGACGCCATACTATTTTACTGCTCCTATAACAGCCCATTTATATGGTACTCCTGATCTTTCAATCAATTTCGCAACAACAGCCATCCCAGTTCCTGCAATTCTTGGAGAAGCTATGCTACCTGAGCATACAATTGTAGTGTTTGAACTTGTTGTAAAAGTGATATCGTTTGTTGCGTCTGAAGCAAAAAATACAAACTCATAGCCTAGATAACTGCTTCCACCCAAATCATCTAACTGAATACTTACAGCATTACCACCAGCATTTACAGGAAAAAATCCACCTGGATAGTTTTTTAAATCTAAGCTGGCAGTGTATGCAGTCAAGGTCAAAGAAGTCTGCACTTCAGATACACCTTTATTAGTACCACCACTTAAACTGGAAGGCAAATTAGAAACATTTTGAAATAGTATTGTTCCTCCATAGAAAGAAGCGGTTTGAGCTGTTATAGATAAACTTGCAGTACCCATTAAAGAACCAGTAAACCCAGCAGAAGCGCTAATAGGTGCCGATCCAGTTACAGGTCCGGCAAATACTAAATTGTTTGCTGTTGTTCCATCCAAAGCATCAATGATGTTTGTGATGTGGGTAGCTGAAATGGTATTACCATTGGTGATCCCTGTTTTACTAATTGTTGCCATTTACTATAAATACTACTTGAATTGTTTTATAAAGTATCTTGGATCTCCTTGCATTGGTCCAAATCCTATCCTACGCCAAAAAGGTTTACTACTTGCTGATGGTAAAGCAATAATTTGTTTTAGGTTTAACATTTCTACTAAAGCGTTTATAGCTTGAGGTCCATATCCTTTACCTCTATGATCTTTGTTAAGGTATATAGAAATTATTTCTACAGACTCTGGACCAGTTTCACCGTATTGAATTTCTCCAACCTTAGTGTTAACTGGTACCAAAATTTCCATATACTTTTCTTCTCCTTTAACATAGGAACTATCATAGCCAGGACCAAAGTCCGACTCTTCAGGTTGTATAGGTTTAAGTACAACCGCTTGTTCAGATAACAAACGCTTTAATGATATCATTAAGCTAATGCTGCGTAAAATTCTTTAAAGTGCTTAATGCGATCTGCTAATCCAATAGTACCACCATTAACACGTTTTGTTACAGCTGTTACTGTAGCATCATCTGCACCTTTATCGCAGATAGCCCAAAGACTATTTGAGTTAAAGAAAAATGCTGCTGAAGCCAAAGGATATTTAGTTGCTACTAAGTCTGGGTTTGCTACGCAATCTTCACCTATAAATTTAGTAAAGTTAGTATAGTTGGATTTGCCGGTTAATTGAATATAACCACGACCACGGAATTTCCAACCTTCTTTTGATGCTTCATCTCCATTACCCATCCTGTTTGCATAAACTTTAGATGCAATCATTTCAGGTTTTCTTTCATACTGGGCAGCAGTGGCTGCATTAAAGTATTTAGGAAACACACCTAACAATCCTTTAGCACCATAGTTTAGGTTTTCGTTAATTGCTTTAAATCCACCACTTTCATGACCACACTGTGCTAAAAAGTGAGCAAGACGTAAATTAGTTGTAATGTTAAATTTTGCTGCAGTATCTGGTATTTGTGCGATAACTGCATCCGGAACGTGTCCTTTTAGTTTTTCTAGGTTTAAGCTCATGATTAATTGTTTTGTATAAATATCTCAGTTACTCTGATTTATTTTCTGATGCATACTTTACTCCCATTATAGTTCCAACTATACTAAAGGAGTTTGTGAGTAATATTCCAATGATATTGGTCCAAGTTGATTCTATGACAGCTACATTCTTACCCGAAAACATAGCCATTAAATAAACAACTGTTGTTATTATTCCAACACCAAGTATCACCCATAAAGCCACTTTAACTATTTTTCCAATTAAAGCTGTTTGTGATCTTTTTTGCAAAACATCTAAATCATTTAAAGCAGCCTCTTTTGCCTTTATTGCTTCATCTTTAGATTTTTCTGCTTCAACCTTGGCCTTCTCTGCTTCTACACGAGCAGCCTGAGCCTCTTCTATTAAGTTGCGATGTCTAGTTTTGCTAGTAATCATCAACTCTTCGGCAACCTCTTTTGCTTTTATCGCCTCGTTCTTAGAAATTTCAGCCTCATCAAGAGCTCTTGTGAGTTGACGATTTACTCGATCATTCTCTTTTTGAGCTATTTCTAATTCTTTATTTTTACTCTGAATTTGTTTTGTAATCTCTAGTCGTCTTTTTCTATTTTGTTTGTCTTTTTCTATACAATCACGCAAATAGATTTCAAAATCCTGATCACCCTCAGAATCAACAATCTTTAGAATGTTGCCTTCAAGACATACCTGAGACTCCTCTGCTAATTGAAGTAACTGCTTGCGTGTATTGGAACCAAACTTGATCATTACTTATACACCTTGAATGGTGCTGTTCTACTTTTATATCCTTCAAAATCTTTTTTAAAATCCTCTAATCGAGGCTCGATATCGTCAGATTTTACAATCCAAAACTGGGCACCAGCTTTAATTGCTTTAGCTTGCTCATTCTCATCTGAACTAGAAGATATTATACCTACCACGCATCCATTTCCGTATTCAAAATTAATCTTACGGATCATTTCAATACCATCGTACTTAGATCCAACAATATTTAGATCAACAAACACACACTCTGGACGAGTGTCTTTTTTTCTAAAACGTTCTAAGAATATCTTTTCAGCCTCTTCTGTAGAGCTAACACTTTTTAATGACAGTGTAATGTCAAGAAGGCTACAAGCGTCTTCAAATACAAGATGAAATAAGTTTTCATCGTCAACGAGTAGAATAGAGTCAATCATTTTATTTTTATTTTTAGTTTAGTTCCTTTACAAATAGGGGCATCTGTCGGTTGGAAAAATATCACAGCTTTAGTCCTACCAACTGTAGATAGCCTTGATATAACCTTTCCCTTATAATTATGCTCTTTAGCAATCTTTTCAATATTGCTTCGATTATAGATGTAGGATGTCGGACTCCATGCAACCATTTCATCCATACGAACTAAGTCAGCTTCAAAGGTTTCTTGATTACCAACCTTCTTTTCGGCAGTAATGCTAAACTTATGTTCATCTAGAATAGCTGTACAGATATTAAGACCCAATCCTGAACCACCCTCCTGCTGTCCCTCTTTTCGCACATATGGCTTAGAAAGCTCTACAAAATCTTCTTGACTCATACCCCTACCATTGTCTTCTACAATAATAAAGTCTTCCTCTAAATATACTTTAACTACTTTGGTTTTACTGTCATTGTACTTCAATCCATTACGAATTAAATTATCAATAGCAGTACAAAATAAAGGCTCATTTATTGTTAGAGTAGGTAGATTTTCGTTTAAAACAACCTGATCCTTATAAGATGTTAAATCTAAATAATCTTTTAAAGCATCACGAACATTGCATTCTTTTTTAGCTAAGGTAGCTCCTTGCTTTACCAAATTTGTAAACTCATAAACTCCAGCATAAACTTTTTGAGCATGCCGAACCCCGTCTTGAATAAGTTTTAGTGGAGCTTGTATTTTTAACTCTTCAATTACCTTTTCATTTAAACGTCTTTGTAGGGAAGATACTCCTCGAGGAATGTAGGTATTAATTCCAGAATGCATATCATGTCTAATAATCTTAGCAGCATGCTCAAGAAATATATTCTTTTTACTCAACTCCACAGCTACCTCTTCTTTCTTTTTAAGAAACTCAAATACAACCATAAAAAAAGGTGGCATAAAAGCAATAACGCAGTAATAGCCAAATAAAGCTAGTTTATAGCTCGGACTACACCATCCAAACGCTACACAAGTTTGTACTCCAAAAAACACAAACATAATAAAACCTGCAATTAGTAACGCAATTTTAGATTTTAGAGATATACCATCCAATGCCTTAGACATTAAAGCTTACTTTTTTCTAATCCTAATTTTTCAAATAACCACTTTGATGGACAGAATTTTGTCCATACTCCAAGCTGCAACATGGATGCTACAAAAGCAACAATCCACCAATTTTGCATTAAGATTGAAGTGCATAGTACTAACGACATTAAGAGATATACCGCTCTAACGGATGTCCATTTTTTCATAGCTGTGTTTTGTATAAATATATTATCTTACAGAGTAAACTCCAATTTGGTACTGGGCGTTTGATATTAACCACTTTTCAACATTTGGAATACGTTGTAAAAAGTCTAATTCCCATTTATAACACAATGCTTCTTCATAATCTTCATCTAATTTATTTCCTGCTTTAAAAAGTTGCATATGAAGCGATTCGTGTACTAAGCAGGCAGCAATATCGTTTATACAACCTCTATCCATTACTTCTACTGGAAGTACAATTAAAGAGTTACCATCACTTGTAGCAAATGGAAATAAACCAAAATCAATTTGTTTGCATTCATACATTAAAACATTATACTTGTGTATATCGTATTTTTGTACAACTTTTATAGCTGCTAGAACTTTGGATTTCCATCCATCACCAACATCTATAATTTTAATTTGTGAATTAAGGAGTAGTGGGAATAGTACTATGGCAACAATGAAACGCATTCTTGTATGGCTTTTTTTATAGCAGAAGAAACTGTAGTTTTTTGAAACGGAATGCCGTCCTGCAACTCTATCATCACAGCCCTTACCTCTGTTTCTGATTCACCAACTCCTTCATACTTTTTGTTTTTAAAATAAAATCGTACACCAACTTGAGTAACCTGATTAGATCGTTCGTAACCAGCTATTCTTAGAGTTGTTTTTGGAATACCAAAATAATAAATTTCTATTTGTATTGCATCACCGGCGTTAGACAAACAATATTTTTCAGACAGCAAATCTTCTGCCATCTGCTTTACACCAAAGCGTATATCGCGATTACCCAACTCGCGAAGCTTTGCAGTGCAATATACGGTATCTACTCGTATGCAGTTTTGACTTGATAAAACAAAAGACATAAATAAAAATATAAACAATATACACCTCATTGTGTGAAACCTGTCCTTAATAAGTATACTGTTGAAGATCCTCCATTGATAGGAGATATAGTTAATGTTTGTACTCCTGGATAGGTAGTTTTTAGGTTTGTAGATCCGTTTTTAATTATACTCCATTCAGTACTATTGAATAATCTATAATCTGGTGAGTTTGGGAATGCAGCAAATCGTCCTGATATTCTACCAAACAATAAATAAGAATCTGCTATTGAAATATGACCATCATTGTTAATATCCATTTGATAGTACAATTTAGAGTTTAATGGAGTATTGGTTAGTAGCATTTGTGAAGGATACTGAGCTTGTACAGCTGTAAGAGATGGAGTGATAAGTGATTCTATTCTAACTTCAAACTGATATGATTGAGCATCTAAGTTAGGTGTCATGCTAAATGTTCCGTTAGCGTTAGTTAAATAAGTACCCTTTAAACTAAAAGTTACTTCAGGTGCTGATGGAGTAAATCGTATTGAGTGGTTTGTTACTGACCAAGCAGATGCATTTTTACCACCAGCAGGAACTACATTTGAGTTATCTACATTTACTAAACCTGCTGTTGCATTGTATCCACCACATAAAGGTTTAGAAGCATAATTAATATCTATTATACCAGTTGTTTCATATATTATAAACTGAAATGTATGTAAGTTGCTTCTACAACCATAATGAGGTACCTGATTAAAGGATACAACTAAAGAACGATTAGGAGCAGTACCTAAGGTTGTATAAAATATATTTGCATTACCAGGATATAAGTCTTCCCAATCTCCTAAGATTGTATTCATAGGAGATGAAGCATTTGGAATATAAGCAGCTACGTATCCTGAAGTTTGATTAGGACTAAACCCAATCCAACCATTTGATCCAACATAAAATTGAGTGTAAGTGTTTCCAAAATAAGTAAACGAAAATCCTATGTTAAAAGGACCATGCGTTACATCGTCTGAAGAAGGTATAGCAGTTCCATTATTGTAAACTGCATTTGCTGGATATGTTGGATACGTAACGTCATAGGGATCTGTTCTTCTACCGTACAAGCTAACTGGTATATTTGCTAGGCCTTGTTCGTTTGCTCCCAACACTAAACCAGAATAAGTGAATGGTTGAGCTTGTATGATTGAACAGAATAATAGTATTATAGCTACTAACTTTTTCATAGTGCAAATCTTGTTCCACACATAATGGTAAAGTTTAATACATCCTCCTTAATAGCATAAGTACCACCCAGATTGATATTAAACTTAAACCTCTTTGTTATACCTATGTTCGTTCCTAAGATTGGCATGATTACGTATGGTGATTTTAAAACAATATCATTATAGTAGCTTATGAATGGGGCATATATAAATAGACCCATCATTTTTACATCAACACGCTTTGCAACTTTCCAGTCATACATCCCACCAGTAACAAAAGCAGTACCTACAAACTTTTCTTGAAACAACTGACCCCAAGAGGTTGTCATTAGGTAGATTACTTTAGCTTTTTTAACAGACCACATCTGACCAAACGCTGCAGTACCGTATAACGATCCTTTACCAATAAAGCTTGCAGTTCCAGTTACAGAAATTAAATCTATTCTTTTCTTATGCATAAAGGCATAAAAAGCTGTTACATTAGGGCCATTGGTTAGCGATGTGTAATCGATCATTACACCATGAGTTCTACGACCATCCCAACGCATTGAAGTAAATCCACCAGTTACTTTTCCTCCATAAACAACATCATTGTTTTTAAAGTTAAAGCCTGTAAAGTCGCTACTGAGAACTGTTGTAGGCTTGTTACCTTCACTCTTTCCAGAAGCGTTAGCAATTGAACTAACAGCCCCACCTAAAACATTACTTTGCTTAGTTTCTTCTTTAGGTGTTGCATTACTACTTTGATCTGGTGTAGAAGTTTCATTTTCTTTTGACGTTGCAGTTGGTACATCTTGATCACCTTGTGCATTACTTTGGTCACTTTGTGCTCCATTTGCTTGTTGATTTTGAGGTGCAGGTGGGTTTACAGATGACTGAGTCTGGCCACCTCCGCTTTCAGTTGGTTGATTCGTAGTCCCAGAGTTTCCTCCTTGTACATTAGTTGAAGAGTTAGTTGATGAGTTAGAGTTTTGAGTTGTTCCGGATCCGTTGTTTGCGGAATTTGATTGAGTAGCTCCTTCACCAGCTTGGTTATTATTATTGGTTGTTGTGATTCCATTAGTAGGTGTTTGTGAATTTTGGTTAGTCTCTTGAGACTGGCTGTTACCGGTTTGTGGAGTTTGTTCACCTTTGTCGTCTTTTTTATCTTCTTTCTTACTTGATGACGATTGTGCTCCTCCAACAAACGATGTCACATCTAACATTCCTCCTCCGGATAATTCCGAAGCTTGATCTGCTCTTATATCGCTTATAGCAGATAGGGAATTAAGTAACCCTATAACATTGATTGCTGTTCCTTGTGCAATATCAACAACACCAGTTAAACCTACTGCTGTACCACAAGGACTGTTTTGGCCATACTGATCAAATACACCAGAAGCCCATGTTTCAAAACTACCGTTTAAGATATCTGTTTTAGAAAACGTTTTGATTTGTTTATAATATGTAACTGTTATACCATCATTTGGTACATTTAATGTTTTAAGAGATCCAGTGCAGGGATCGATATAAGAATAAGTTAGTGTTTGGCTGCTAACAGTAAAACATAACAGTAAAAATATGCTTAATAGCAGTTTCATTTTCTAAAAATACCCTTTTTAATCATTCTAGAAACAATTCTGGAGCTAGCGGTTTCAAGGGATTTTTTAGTTGTAATGCCTATTGTTGATTGGTTGAATTTTATATCATCTACATCCGATAAGATAGAAGATGTTTTAACTGTAGAAGCTTCACCTAACCCACTACCAGTTAAAACTTCACCTGATTGTGCATCAACAAATTTTACTTGAAGACCTAACCTTGTTGTTTGGGTTGCTTTAGCGCTGCCTGTTATTTTTACAACTTCATCTTCTGATACACTAAAGTCATATACTTCAATGTACACAAAATATCTTGCTAATTTTATCTTACCACGTCCATCAATTTTGTTTTCAGTAAATCCTTTATCTGAAGCTTTAAATTGTTGGATCATTCTTTCTTTTATTTCAAGTTTATCTTCTGTGAAGACAAAACGATTAGTCATTTCTAAGTACTCCAATACTATATTTGTTACACCCAAACCAACACGTTTGTCTTTAAGTTCAGGATACATAGAATAAAGCTCTTCGTTTATTCCTATCTTCAATAGCTGAATAGGAATTTGTATTGTATCATTATAATCTGATACAGCGTCTATAGATTGTTTCTTTTCAAACTCAGCTTGGTACTGCTCTGTTTGGATTGAACCAATTTGAGCAGTACCGTAGTTGAATAATGAAGTAACAAATATAAAAACTAATAAATAATGCATTACTCTTCTGATTGAGTTTCAGATGGAGTTGGGTTTTTTCTATTGATCCACTTGTCAACAGAAGCAATACCAAATGCACCTAAAACAATTACCATAAAGCCATCAAAGATATACTCGTTAATAAGCAATTCTTTTCCCATCCAACCAGTTATTAAGTCAACAGCCATAGCAGCTACCATTACAATAAATGAAGCAAAGCCTACTACTGATTTTTCGTTGATTGAATTGTTGTCGTTAAATAAGTCTTTAAAAAATCCCATTGTGTGTGTTTTTAGATTGTTTTACCATGGAGCGTCGCTGGATTCGCTCTTTTTCTTTTCTTCTTTTTTCTCAACTGGTTTCTCTACTACCTTCTCCTTGATAATAGTTGTAGTACCACCAGCCTTCTGCTGTTGAGTATTTTCTTGGTTTTGTTGAACATTTACAATAACTGGAGCAGGCGCAGGAGCAGCTGCTTCGGTTTTGTGTTCTTCTTTAGCATCACCATGACCACCAAACAAGGTAGTAGATAACCAAATACCTCCTCCAGTGATTACAGTTGTTAATGTACCAATGATTGTTTTCTTTAATCCAGACCAAGATCCGTCGTTAGTTTCTGGTGTGTTTGTTTCTTCTGACATAGATTACTTTATTAGAATTGTTTTGTTTGTTACTACTTTAGTTGTGGTTTTTAGTACAGTGTAATATACTCCTGGAGCTAAATCTTTTAGGTTTGCAGAGTAGCTGTAAGTACCATCAGGAAGACGTTGGTTTAGTACATTTATTACTTGCTTGCCATTAATATCTACAAAGGAAAGGTCTACAACATCTTCCATTTGATTGTTAAATTGAATGATAACTTCTCCAGTAGTTGGATTTGGAAACACTAACATTTCTTCGTTTTTAAGAACTAAGCCAGGACCCATTCTTCTAATCTGTGCTACACCGTTTGTAAATCCTATATTCATGTCCATTGCATATTCATTTCCTACAAACTTACGAGATGTGTATAATGGACTTTTACCCCATTCACCTTGAGGTGACTTAGCTACAAACAAAAGTGTAAAAGCAGTTTCACCATTTTCTAATAACTTTTTACCGGCAGAAGCATCATACCCTCCCCACTCTACTACACCGTCAGTTGGATTAATAAAGCTCATCCAACCCATTGTTTTGGTTGTATTGTTAAGTCCTTTGAATACTAATAAGTCTCCATCGTATTTGAGAGCTAATTGTAAAGCTCCAAGCTTACGACCACCAGTTAATACCTTTACTGGAACCTCAACCATATTACCATCGTTTACAGTAATGTTTGGTAAGTTAACTTCAACCCAAGGCAAATCAACATCGTATTCAACAGCTTCATCAATTACATAGCTATAAGTGTTAGCTGGGTTAACAATTTGAACTGGTCTTACACGAGCCATGTGATAACCGGTCATGTTAGCATCACCCGGAACCAACACATAAAAGTTAGCTGAGTCAGGTTGTCCTGGAAGTATATTGTAAGTAAAATTAGTTACACCAGTTATTGTTGCTGATTGGTTTACATTTGGATTACTTACTACAGTTGAATACTCGGTAGGAGTAAAGAATTTAATATCCATTACGTTGTTTGGCCAAGTAGAAAAACGACCTGCTATTCTACCAAACACTCCATAAGCATCTGAAATTGTTACATCGTTAGATCCGTTTACATCTGCTGCATAGTAATCCCAAGCTTGTGGTGTAACAGATCCTACAACCCAACTATTAATCATTTGAGCATCAGCAGTTGTAATTACGTTACCTACTCCCATTGTATCACCTCTCACCTCAAAGCGTACATCATAAAAACTAGTATCAATTGGTTGTTGAAACTGATATTGACCTAAAGTATTTGTAGTTACTGTAGACACCAAAGACCAGCTGTTTGTTGCTTTTGGTTTTCTATAAAACCCTATGTTTAAGCTTTTAGATGGAGTTGAGTTTACGTTGGTGAAAGTACCATGAAACTTAATCTCAGGACGTACAAAAACACCTCCATAGTTGTGTAAGGATAAAGCAATATCATTACCAGGTTGCTCTGCAGCTACTTGAGAAAAAGTTTGTGTGCCTGTAAAGGTTAAAGGAGCTATTGGACCTAAATTTAAAAAGGTAGCAATTGGTGTAGTGTGTGTTAAAGTCACATCAAACATCTCACCGTCAGGTATAGTATAAAGAGCACTTGGACCAGTATACACTAATGTTATTGTTATGTATCCATTAGCGTTATCATCTACATACTGATGATACAAGTTTGCTGGAGATCCTATAAGGGATACTGTAGCAGAAGAAAATGCATTTTTATCATAGAACACTCTAAACTGAGTACCAGTGATCTTAGATATAGTAGTATTTTTTAATGTTATTTTTGCTGATGTATAACCTTGTGTAGCAGTTCCAACAGCATAAGTTCCATCAATAATAGCCCATATACCAGGAGATGGTGCTGGCGGACCAGTTTGACCGATTGCAGCGTAACCCATAGCTATTAAGCATAGCAATGCGTTAATTAAATTTTTCATGTGCGTAAGTGTGTGTTACGCTAATAAATATCTTGGGATTTGTTATCCTACTCGATTAACTGTAACAATTACGGATGGAATGAAAGGTCCAATGCTAGAACCAGTTGCTAGTAACTGCACATTACCAACAGTACCACCATACATTAGTTGAGCTGTTTCATTTGCGGTTGTTGTTTTTACAAAAAAGTTCCAAGCCGCTACAACTCGTTCATCAGATCCACCTGCCAAAGTAATGTCTGTATTTGTATTTGGAACATCTGTACCATTTTGTCTTAACCAAATAAATACGTTTGATTTAGTACCTGAGGTTTTGGTTATCTGAGTCGAAAACTGAATATCATATACTCCTGGATTTGCAAACGTAATATAGCTCTGGTCTGGGTTTGCTACAGTCACATTGCTAGAAAAATCCGTAGTGCTAAATGACATTGAATACAAAGCACTAGGAGTAGTTACATACATTGAAGCAGTATGGTAAGCAGATAAGTAATATGAGTTAGCTTCATATGAACCAGATGCTAATGTAGCAAATGTTGTTTGTTTAGTTATTCCTCCTTGTACTAAAGGAAATATTTCAGCTCCTGTTAACGCACTGGCTGAAGGTAATTGGGATATGGGTAAATTTGGCATATTATATTCTTGCGGTTACTTGTATAGTAGATCCATCTTCTTGTAATATTAAATAGTAGTCAGTTTGTCCGTAAAGCACATAAGACTCTTCTTGTGCAAGATCTCCAGTTACAGTAATCCTATCACCAGTACCTCTTACAACCTCAGCACGCATTAAGTTAAACTGATATACATAAAGTTGGTATTGGGCTGTTTGTTCGTTTATAGATAATCGTGCAACGTGTGGTTGCTTCACAAATTGCTGCCACGATATAAACCCATCATGCATCATATAGCTACATCACCAGCCTCCGTAGTGTGAACTATTTTTAGCTTTACATTAGGATACCTTATCTTTAATGCTGTTACAGCGGATACATTCTTTGCAGAGTCATCTATAAACACAATATCAATATACCCCTTTTTAATCTCTTTTTCAATATAATCTGCTTTGTGTTGTGGATTATTAGACCCTAATGCAATTACGTAAATATCCAAGTTGTAATTACGTTTAAGATATAGCTTAACTGGAAATGCTAATCTGCGAGCTGTAAGTATAGTTGTTTTAACGCCAGGCGATTCAGCAGCTTTTTTTAACAGCTCTACATTCCGCTGAATAGGAGATGCCTTTTTAATGATAGCATCAAACTCTTTAAAGTTAAATAAATCTCCAGGTTTAGGTTCATATACAGCAAACTCAGCTGGCGTTAATTCAAATCGTTTTACGCCATTTCGCACATGAACTTTTGCACTTACTTTAGCTAAAGTATCGTCAAAATCAAAGATGCGGAGTTTCCTACTGGAAGCTAATTCCTTGAGCATTTAATATAAATATCACGTAAATACGTTCACGTGAAAATGCCCCATTTTAGGTCGTTGTAATTAGTTGATAATCAGAGTGTTAGTGACCGGTAAAATCCCGGATATAAGAGCGTTTTTTAGCCAAAATGAGTACAAATACCAACGGAAAAATGCCCTCCTATAAACGAAGAAAAACCGGCTTAAAATCGATTTTACCGGCTGTTTTTAGTGGAATTGCCGGTGGAAGATGGAGGGGTAAAAAACCGGATTTTTCGATAAAAAACGTAATAAATTGTATCGTTAATTCTCCCCATTCTAGTGGTAGAAATAGTGTCTCCATTCTCTAGAATTGCGCAGTATTTGGGAGAAATTTCCTCGTGAATACTTGTTTGTTTTTTGCGCATTATTTGCGTGATTACGTGCTTTTCAACACGTTCAATATCGTGGGATTGAGGAGTACAAAAACATAAAAAAAGTAGGACTAAAAACGAAAATCTCATAGTCTAACATAAGAAAAAAATAAGAAACTACAACCTAAAAAGTTGTAAAAGTAGCATCGGGATTTATTTGAGACAGATCAGCTATCACATAAGACTCTAATGCTTTTACTAAGTCTGTATATGGATTGGTTGCTGGGGTAGGATATGTTAAAGTAGCAATGTTAATTTGCTGATAAGGTATGGCAGTTACTTGCATCATGCTTCCGTCTTTTTCAACAAAAACATTTACATCCATTGTTAGATTTCCTCTGTAAGCCAAATGAGGTACTAAGGTTAATTCCGGATCTTTATAATAAGTTAATCCGCCTATCTTTATCATTCCAGTTGCTTTGATTGCCATACTCTTTTAGTATAAGTATTACAAGTATAAATAAAAAAAGGGCAAACGCTTTCGCGAATGCCCTTCCCTATACACACTATGAAATTACTAAGCTGCTAACGTCATGAACTTTTTATTCAGCTCACGAGCAATCATTAGAGCACTACTTGGATCTACAACAGAAGCGTCACGACCGTACATAGTCTTGAACTTTGTCCCACCACTACTTTCATTAAACTCTTTAACTAAAGCAGCATACGCATCAGCACGTTCCGTTGATGTTTGGTTTTTCTCTTTTGAGGTATAAGTACTTTCAATAAAGAACGATAACACTTTCATGTTTAACTCACTCTTCATTCTGTTTATTATCCTAGCTGTATGCTGTACAGCAGCTTGACCTTGATAACCAGTACAACCTGGCTCGCCATCAGATATATTTAGAAAGTAACTATCTACATCCTTTGTAGCTTCCATAAACATACCCTTCTTAAACTGAGCCTCAAAACACAAACCTTCGGGTGTCATAGAGCTTGGACTAAACAATGTAAACACAGCAGCAAAGTGACGCAGTGAATTTTTTCTACTATCGTAAACTGTATACACTGTAGGACGTTCAGGGTTACTACTTGTCACACGAATCGATATTTGAATACTAATACCTTGAGTGTATGCAGCAGCTTTTACAATTGCAGCTGTCATTTCTAAAGTTGATAACCACTTACGACCATTCATACTACCCGATCCGTCAATCGATATATGTAAGTTTGCTTTTTTGTATTTATCGATACGTATTTGCTTAAACACATTCTCAATACCATAACCGGCATGAGCTAATCGTTTAGCATCCATCCTACCGGTTGTTAACCTATTGTCAACACGCTCACGAGACTCATTATGAAGTTGTAATTTTTTACCTAACAGACCACCTACCTCAAAACCTTTTGCAATAACCGCTTCGTAGTCTTCATGATAGTAACGCAGTTCTCTTGGTAAAAGATCTTCCTGATAAGAGTCTTTCAGAGCTTGTATGCTATCAGCAATCTTTCTACGCTTTTCTTGTTCTGAATGAGGTAACTCATATCTCTGTTTTGTTAACACACCAATTTCTTTAAGAGCGCTGTGTATGTTCAAAATAAGGTTAGAAGTAAGATCGTGCATTAAGCAAGTAGTTGTTGGAATACCGCCTTCACCACCAACTGATTGAGTTGAAATATCTTGCTTAGCGATATCTTCCAACTGCTTTGTCAGTTTCTGACTTGCAGTCTTTTTTGACACATCACCATTCAGAAACTTACGTTGCTTTTCCAAAAGATCATGTAATGTGTTTAGCTCTTTTTGACTTAAACCACCCAAGTTACCATTACCACCATCGTCTTGGCTTTCTCCATTATCATCACCTGCTTCACCTTGTGAACCACCTTCTCCACCTCCATTAATTGGATTATCACTTGGACCATTACCTTGACTTTGTTGGTTAGCTTGGTTCTGTAGTGCCGCTTGCATAGTCGATAGTATTACCTCCGCAACTGATAAAGCTACTGTTAAAGCTTCACCTGTGGATTTAAGACGACTAATGTTACGTACGTCGATGAGTGAAACTACTTCATCCAATCGTGGCATAGCAGTTTTATCAAACACAGGATTTAGCATATTGATAACTTGAAACTTCCAACTATCCAACTCAGCAGGTTGTCTAAATTCTTGCGACAATAAGCCTTGTGTGATCTTTTCATCATTCCAATAGTGGTCATACATCTTATGATAGTAAGCCTTATAACCAGGACTTGTTGAGAATATGTAATGATCTATACGACGATCTTCAATCCAATTCAATAAGTCTTTAATAAGATACTTACATTCATAAGAGCCAATTTTAGTATTGCTGTACTTTGTACACAAAGCTTCAAAATCAGGATGCTTGTTTTCCATAATTTCCTTCAGTAAGGCGAAGTCGGATAGTACAATGTGAGAAGCCTCATGCAAAGCTAAACCAACCGTAACGTCAAAGTTATTATCTTTAATATCGGTTGTAAGATTAATAGCTTGTCCGTCAGTGTATGAATTAGCTCCAGCCCAAGTAACGTGTATGTCTTTGTTTGTTACAATCTTTACAAAGTTTGTAATTGCACGACGATAGTTACTTAGCTTAATTAGCTTAACAAGGTCAGTTGATACATAACCGGTTGTTGACGGTAAGCCATCAAACTTAGAATGGTTATCCCATTCATCATTCATCCAAAAAGATGAGTAGTTTTTCTTAATATTCAGACCACGAAAGTCTACAGCTTTACTAAGACGTGAAATCGTTTTCTTCGCTGATTTCATAGCGGATTTATAACTTGCTTTTTTCATAGTGTATATAGGTGTATAGTTAATGCCCTTTGTATTATAGTAAAGTTCACCCTTTTGTTTTGATAAACAACCGGTTAAACAAAATCTTTCTCCCTGAATATCAGTTAGTTATAACTGACTGGTTATCAGTAAGTTAGATCTTTGCAGCAACAAAGGCGGCTTTCACGTGAGGTGTAAGTCGCATGTATTGCATATTAAAACGCGTTGACATTCTACTCAATACAAGGCTGTTTGAGTATGGTGTGTTTCCAGGTTTAGACCATTTACGTGTGTGACGAATCCAATTGTAAAAATGAACATACGCATTGGCTTTTCTGATGTAGTCGTCCACGTTGATGTTTAGATTCCATTTGCGGATCATTCGAACAGCTCTTTTTTCATTATCGAGTTCCAAATCCCTTGCAATAGCTAAATGCTTATCAATGTGATGTATACGTTTACCACCTAACCATTGATCTACTTTTAACAAAGCATCATCAGATTTAACCCATAGATCAATTCCTTCTGTCCATTGGGTTACATGACAATACTCATGCACTAAAATGCTCAAAGCATCGGGTCGATTCATTGCAACTACAAGTTGTTTATTCTCTGAATCAAACCACCCTGAGCATTGTATATTTTTGTCGAGTTTTACATATTTGCTTGGCCGAAGATCTACCTTCACACCAAGCTCTTTACACTCAGCTTTTACAAACTCAATAAAAGCGAGATCGTTTTTAGTGAATTTATTCACCACTTTCTTTTGCGAGTTTTTTAAAGATTTTTTCTTCATTGAATGCGGCATTTGATTTTCTTATCATGTTTGTAAACCAGATGCTATACTTAGCATCATCCCATGCCTTTCTCACTGACTTTGCTAACGGGATCATTAGTTCGCCATTTACAATCGCAAAACCACCATCATCTACAACTACATATTTCTTGCTGCCTTCAATAGTAGTTTTTGCAACTGTGTGAGCTCCAGGGAAACGCTTCATTACGAAGCGCTTCACCTTAGCAAATTCTTTTTGTTTTGGAGTTAAAATAACTTTTTGCTTTTTCATATTAGAATGCAGGATCGTTAGGATTAGCTTCTGTATTAAGGTTTTCACCCATCAAGTTATCAGCAGTACCGTCATTCACAAACTTCTGCACTAATTGCTTAACAAAAGTACGTTCTGATTGCAAACCACCGTCTTGTGAATACAATGGATATATACTAACCTCAGCACACTCAGTCAATGTAAAACCGTCTACAATCAAACCGGCCATCTCCAACACTGAACGTGTCGAAATAGGAGTTTGAATACGTGAACTATCCGACTTAATCTCTACACGTGTTAGTCCAGCAATGTCAGCCAAGTTGTTAGCTGCCTTAGGTTCGATAGCTGGGAACAACTGTGTAATTAAGCTCGATTCCTCAGTAGGAGTAAGGAATGGTATCTCTGCAATAACAAAGCGGTCAAGTAACGCACGGTCCATAACACGAACAGCAGTATACTCATTACCAATGTTAGCTGTACCAACAAACGATACACCTTCAGCAACCTTGATAGTAGGACTATCTACAGCCTCATCTAAACGTAAATAACGTTGACCTGGATCAAGTACAGTCATAAGGATATTCCAAGCCTCAGGATGCGCACGAGAAACCTCGTCTAACAGTATTACCGTGTTTGGTTTTTGTATAGCTTTCACAAACGCAGACTCATTAAAATAAGTACCGGCATCTTTACTAAAATGCGTGTTACCGATCAAAGTACCACGTGGATCTTGTGTAGCACCTAAGTTTATATAAAACAATTCACGGTCCATTGATTTAGCTACTGCAATCGCGGTCTGAGACTTACCGGTACCGGTTGGACCTGTAAGTAGTATGTTTCTACCACGCATTACTGAACGGCAGATAAACTTCCATGTTAAGTCCTGACAAAACAACGATGCAGGACGCTTTTCAACACACGTGTTAAGAAACGCCATAACGTTATCTGCTTCAGATTTAGCAGTTTCAACTTCCTTTGCTGTTGGTTGATTTTTCACTATAGTTGGTTCAATCTGACGCCATTTACCACTACCGTTTTCCAACCACATTCCAGCTTTGTAAGCTTTACTCAATGTCATATAGGTTATTTCGTTTGTGATATCTTCGTCAGTTGTGTTATTGTATGCACGTACTGACATTCCTTTTTTACCTGGGCCCATAGCCACTCTCGCGATGATTTGTGTGTTTTTCATATTTGTTTTTTTAGTTGATTACTGTTTCTTGTAACGCACGAAACCCGTAAACAGCGTTCACGGGTTGTGCATCCGATTAGGTAAAGTTCACCATAACTTAAAGAGTATGCAACTTTTAACCTAAATCTATTTGCTTGAGTATCAGAGAGTTATGTAACTACCTGATTATCAGAGAGATTATTTTAATCCCTCATTCTGCATGAAGTCCTCGATAATATCTTCAATGCTTTCGTTGTCCGAAATAACCTCATCGATAATATCTTCAAATCCTTGTGTTTCTACATCTACACTATAGCTTTTGTTATATGTGTCAAAATCTATTGATACCAAGTCGTCTGCATCCATTCTACGCAGGTCTTCTACTATCTCTTCGGAGAGGGCACTTGAAAAGTGCTTAGCAAACTTCATCAGCAAATCCTTTGTAATTGCAGGCTTTTCAACCACAATAGTATCCTTCACTTTTTGCGCTGCAATTGCTTCTCGTTTTACGTCTTCTATCAAGGCGGTTAGCGTCATTTCAAAGTGAACTGTACCTAAAAGAATACGACAAACATCGCAAATCTGCTCGTTGGATAGACTGCGATCATCTCCAATAATTGTATAGTTTATGTCTGCAATATCAACCACATATTCATTCGGATTTTTAGACAAAGACACAAAAACCTCAAACGTCACTTGAACGTCTTTAGTTCCAATGTTTATAGTACGATGTAAGTGATATTGAGTAGTTATAGCATTAACTGTTGCTTGTTTATTTTGTTCTTTTTTGGCGTCTGATACCGAGCTAATACTATTCATTACACGCATTGGATTTATGTTTTTCCATGGATTAATTTTATGTGCTGGTGGAAGGTTATTCCAATAAAACGAAGATTTTTCAAGGTCTTGTAACGCCCATTTACTTGTTAAAGCATTAATATGGAACGAACCAAACCACTCTGGGATTGGAGCATTTATCTGCCATAAACCGCGTTTGATTGGAGTAATACAACCTAGGTTTTTTAATGCACTTTGATAGCAGCGAGTGGTATAGAATGTATTGTTGTAACTGCGTTTCCAGGGAGTTGAACTCTCATATTGACCTACAAAAGTATTGAGTTCGTTTGCGGTGTATCTGCGCTGACCATCAGCCCACATGTTGTTGATCATTTGCTTGTAACGTGAGAATAAAGTTTGTGTAGTTTTCATAGATTTTTGTGTTTATTAGTTATTAATTACTTGTAAAATTTGGCGTAGTTGAAACGCCTGAGACGCGTTAATTACATACTCTTTTGTCTGCTTCTCAATATACAAAAGAGCACTACTAATGCCTTGATATTCCAGCAAATACATTGCCTCAGTACCGACTTTATCAAAGAGTTGTTTGGTCCCTATAAAGTTGTTGGAAACGCCGTGTTTCGTGCGTTTAGGATTGTATGTGTTAGTCTTACTGCCACCTCTCAAAACCGTACCAAAACGTTTTCTTTCGCCGATTTTATTGATCGCATCAGCCTGCGTTTTAGGCATTGGTTGAACCGTGTTTCCGGTCTTATGGTTAATGATATTTACGAATCCGTACGTCTCTACAGACGAACATTCTACGCAATCTTTGAACCCTAATTCAACGCGTTTGTGCGGTATCTGTACACCGCAATTTATGCAAGTTTTACTCATAGTATTTTCCCGTTATTATATAAAGTAAAGTTCATCCATCTATTCCGTTTTACAACCGGTTAAACAAAATCTTTCGTGCTGATGCTCAGTAAGTTACATAACTACTTGATTATGAATAAGATAGTTTTTACGCTACTACTGCGGCGTCTGCATGAGTCAAAACACCCACTGTTTTCCGGATGTATCGATCCGTTGTAATTAGCCTGCCATCTGCACTAAATGCACATATGTTCCGGCGAAATGGATTAGTGCTCTCAGCCAAAGCACAATGCATTAACATGTGTGTATGATCCGCTGTTATACGGATATTGCCGTGATATGCACTTACTCCAACTTCCCGATCTCCAACAACCTTTCCAGCCACCTTCCACAGCTCTCTCGCAAGCATATTCCAACTATCGTGGTTTTTATTCTCAGAAACATCATCACGCAAAAAGCTATACCAATCTCGTATTAATATAACGCCACCACCAACTGTATCTGTAGTGATAATTCCTTTTAATGTGTTATCAGAGGGATCGTAATGAGGATGCGCAGATGCACATATAAAATCACGAGCATTGTTATTATAGCCACGACTACGAATAACGGAGTTTATACCTCGTTCAAGTAACTGCAAATCAGAAGTAACCGTGACTTCCAACGTCATGGTATTATGCTCATTCCAAACCTGTCCATACGGAGAACTCACATGACCAAGAGCAACAAAGCCACGACCTGACATTAAACAGTCATTATTACCATCCCTACTCATAATGTGATATATCCACCCATAATGATCACTGCGATTACAGTGCTTAGTATGCCCCATTATTAATCCTTCAGCACCGTTTGGAAAGGCGTCACGATGATCCCCTCCTTCTCGTGGTGGAAAGTTCATTTCATTAAACTTTTTAGCGTAACTACTAAAGGTGTGACCACCGTGTACAATCCGAACAATAGTCCCGTTTGGAAGCGGACTATCCTTTAATGAATGCTGTTTTGTAATGTCTTTAAATGTTAAGCTTTGCATATTTCGCGCAGTTTTTTAATTAATCCCTTTATCCTTTTATCCCTTTAACCTTTTAGCCTTTTAGCCTTTTTGCCCCACTAATAGCGGGGGGAAGATACTCATGTTAATCCACAATGTCACAAGATAGACCTTCCATAACAAGCCCCATGTAAGCAGGTTGTAATTCTTCCATACTACCGTGCATTACAAGGGATTTACCTTGGTGATGTATACGTAAAGTGTGTTCCTGAGCTTGTGATATAGTGTGATTACAATAGTGTATTAAACACTGTATTACATGAGTAAACGTATTTACATCATCGTTATACACAATAATGCTTTTGCATGAGTCCATGAGGTTTTGCACCAACCCATCTATATCCGGTAATACTTGCGTATCTGGAGCTATTTGAGGTGTAGGAGAATTGTTCATATGTGTGTGTTATAGTTTTTGTATTTCGTGTTTAACATCTTCCCAATAAGAATAGTAATAGGTTTTATCCCAATCAGTTTCAATGTATGCCCCATGTTTGAGATTGGTTTTGTATATTTCATCTACTGCTATTAATGCACATTCTTTAGCATTTTCCAGCGAAAGAGTGGTGTATTCAGCTTGCTCCCATTTAATTCCGAGATATCCGAACTTTTGACATAGTTGGAGTGCTTTTTCTCTTGGTGTCATATGTGTTTATTAGTTAATTGTTAATATGCTAGTAGTCGGAGTGGGGAGTATAGGAGTATGGGGGGAAGACATACACTACACGCAGTGTATCCGCAGTGTCTAACTCCTATAGGAGAAAAAATCACCTGCGTTTGTTATACACGTGTAGTTTGGATGTAGGCGCCCCTATCCACCCGGTTTTCACGTTATTATCACACCCTACCCCCCCTGCGAAATCCCGTGTTTTCATGCGTATTTCCGCAGGGGATCCCCATGGTTATATACCGGTTATTAGATGGGTATCCCCCCCCTATATATCCCGGTATATACACCCCCCTCTGTATCGTACTATTATCTGCAATCAGGAGCAGTTATGATCTGCATCTCCCACCTACCATGATGAGGCTTTTACCTTGCTTAAGCTATCCTGATTGTTTTATATGTCCCCCGTCTTTCCGGAGCGTCCCATGGAT
>Ga0222714_10000131_pt1 | contig 89233 bp, 94 predicted proteins | sample C33_3DmetaG_FD_165048 | JGI IMG/M metagenome (GOLD analysis project Ga0222714, IMG submission 165048) | Estuarine water microbial communities from San Francisco Bay, California, United States - C33_3D | ecosystem: Environmental > Aquatic > Marine > Unclassified | place: USA: California...
TAAAAGCACGAATGTTGGCCATTTTTAAAATTTATAACTAATGCCAATACTTGGTAAAATCGGGAACTGGTATATGATTTCGTTGGTAACGCGATTCACGTAAAAAATGTTATTGCGGTTATACGCATTGGTAATTCCTCCAATGAGCTCTATGTTTGCTTTGTTTTTAGTTTTAATGTTATGTTTAACAGTGATATCTAGCCGATGATAGTATGGCAATCTTTGCGAGTTAAATGAACCAAGCATTGTTGCAATTGAATTGGGATTGTTAGTCACATAATCTGTAGTTAGACCTTCACCAAAATTTTCCAATTGATAATAACCAGCTGTAGGAGTAAAAGGCAGACCAGAACCAAGATTCCACCTTATGTTTAATTCTGTGCGTTTTTTCTTTCCAAACTGATACGAACCGACGATATTGACGTTGTGGCGTCTGTCGAATACCGGGAAGTATTCATTGAAACCATCCCAACGTGTATTGTGTCCTAGTGAATAAACGGCCCAAAGAAAAATTCTATTTTTCGAATATTTCAATAAGGCATCAACACCATAGGATTGTCCGGATTCTATGATAAAATCTTTTTTGAAAACGTCGTCAATGAGCTCAAATTGGGCGATGTCTACATAAAGTTTGTTTTGATTGATGTTGCTTAATTGATCAAAATATTTATAGTAGGCTTCGATGTTTAGATTCCAAAATTTATTGATGTCGTATTCAAATCCTGTAATGATATGCCATGCATATTGTAGTCCATTTTTAACGGTGGAAACTTGTTGAAACTCATTAATAAATTGATCTTGAACATTTGAAGGTGCCGAAAGTAAACCATTAAATAAATTTACGACATCCTTGTCGGACGAAGCGGAAGTAAAATTTTGAGAGAATCTACCACCAGAGAATTTCAATCTAAATTTATCCGTTGCATTGTATTTGGCACCAATTCTAGGTTCTATTGAAGCCGTGTTTAGGGAGGCATATAATTGCATTCGGATACCACCTTGATAAACCCAACGCGGCGTTACAAGTCGGTAATTTACATAAGTTCCGATTTCGGTTGTAAAGTTACTAGCCTCGATTTTACGTTGTAATTCATTATAAGTAACAAATTGTGTATTGAACCCACTAAGATTAAAACCATAGTTGAGTTCACTTTCATTTTTTTGAAAAAAGGTAAAATCAAAGCCCATGTCAAAACCACCAATTTTAGAAAAACGTGGTTCCTGGCCAATTTCTGCAAAATTTGTCTGATAATTACTTCCATTTACATGGCCGCGAATAAAAATAGGGGAGCTGCTCGGTACTAAGGTAAAATTAAGGCCTCCACCCGCTGCTTGCCAATCCAAGTCGGCAACATTGTAGTTGACAGAGTCTTGATTTGTAAAACCAAATACGCTTACTTTTGAACCCCCTTCGCCATTAAAGGTCATTTTACCATAAATGTCTGTAAAATTAAATGGCAGCCCATTACCATCATTGATGCTAGGGTAAAGTGACTTACTTGTGTAGTCTAAAAGTGAATGCTTGGCAGTGAACATGTAAGAACCCGGGGCTAATCCGTCTTTGTTTTTTTGTCCTATTGGCCCTTCTAATACAGCTTTACTCATAAATGGAGATGCCGATATCTTTCCAGAAAACTTGTTTCGGTTGCCATCTCTGTATGTGATATCCATAACAGAAGAAATCCTTCCGCCATACTTTGACTCAAAGCCTCCTGTATATATATCTACCGACTTTACTAATTCTGTTTCGAAAATGGAATAAAAGCCAATGGAATGAAAGGGATTGTAGATGGTCATGCCATCGAGTAATGTTTTGTTTTGTATTGGCGTTCCTCCTCGAACATAAAGCTGCCCGCCTTGGTCACCTGTGGTGACTACCCCTGGCGTAACGCTTAGGGCGCCAACGATATCACTCTCTGCACCATACATCGGAATACGTTCTACAGTTTTTTGATCCATCTTTACTTCAGACATACCAATTTGCTGTTTTTTGGCTTTGTCTTGATTGCTTACCCGTACATCTTGAACATTCAAAGTGTTGGGAGATAAATTCCAAGAACCCACGTCAAATATTTTTTTATCTGGCGTAATTTCTACATTTAAAAAGCTGCGTTCATATTTGGCCTTTTCAATTTTTAAAATATAAGATCCTGCATTTAATTTTGGTATGGAGAAAAAACCCGCAATATTAGAATAGCCCACAGCAATTGGCGTGCTATCAGCTTTTAATAATTTTACACGTTCATCTGCCACTGGTTCTCCATTAGAAGCATCGTGCAAAAAGCCACGAATGATATAATCTTGAGCCGAGGCAGCTAAACCTATAAAAAAGGTAAATGCAAGAAAAAATCGTTTTGTCATTTCAAACAAAGATAAGAGTCCTCGAAGTTAGTGAATAGTTTTTATTAAGCAACTTTACTTACTTAGTCCTAAAGTAAATTATAAATGAATTTTTAACACTGAGAAAACAAGATATATTGTGAAATATGGCCTCAAAGAAAATTAGATTTTAAGCAATTACATAGCGTTAAAAACAGCATATGACATGAGTGCCCAGCGTATTATTTTGTGAAAAAAAAAGCGGCAAAGGCCGCTTTTAAATTTATCCAATCCTATACTTTTCCAAGCATTTTATTTTTTAATTTGCCATCAGCAGGATTGCCACCTAGCCAGATAGACCAAAGTGCTTTTTTGAATTCTAAGTTACCTACAACACCTTTATAGTTGCCATTAATCATTACGGCAACTCCTTTACCTGGTTTGTATATTAACAAAATGTCATCCTTATCTTTTATCTCGGCAGAAAAATAGCTTTTGAAAAGTTTTTTTTGCTCATCAGTTGCTTTTCCGTGAGTAGCTTTCGAAAATCCTTCAGAAACGGTTTCGTTAAATTTGTCTCGTGTTACTTTATTGGAAATGATTTTAATGTTAATGCACTGAATTTCATCAGAATTTATAATCTTATTTGCGTCAGATGTTTGATTGGGCAAGTATAGCGCACCCACATATAAATCGAAGCCGTATTTTTGTCTTAATCCGGCACCATTATACGTTAATACATCACCTTTAACGTCCAACTTCTTTTTGAACGTAGCTCCAGAAACGGTTATATTCTGGGCTTGAACAGATAATCCGAAGAACATCAGTGATAAAATAATAATATTTTTCATTTCGTAAAATTTTTGATTTAAACTGATAATTATTTACTAAGATAATAAATACAAGCCTTTTTTTACTATTTTAGAAAAAAGTTTACTATGACATCTATATTTATTTTATCCCTAATCGGTGGAATTTCCCTTTTTATCATGGGGTTTCTTTTAAAAAAGAATGGAAAAAAAAGTGCTGATGGAAAAATTCATGGTTATGGAACCATAGCAACCTACCTTGGATTGTACTTATTGATTTTTGGCGGTGCTTATAAGTTTCTTCATAAAGATGCATGGACTGATGATAACAGACAACTATTTTTATTTATTTTAATTGGGAGCGCCTTACTTTTTTCCATTTTATTTGGTTTGGGTTTTCTGCGCTACGCTTCAAAATCTGGCTCAAAAATTGCCTTTAGTTCAGCGATTATTTATTCTGTCGCTTCTATTTTAGTTTCATTTATTGGATTTTCTAAGGTTTCTTCTATGAACGATGGTTGGACTCAAGAAAAAGAAAAACGATTCTTGGATAGATGTAAAAGTGAAGATAAATACGATTGTGATTGTAAATTAGATATTGTCAAAGCGAATTATCCAAATCCAGAAGGTTACAATGCAATTGTTGACAACGAAGCAAATAATGCTAAGGCCGTCAGTACATTAAATGATAAATTTAATACAGCCTGTATGAAATGTGATTCAATAAAGATTCAAAGAGAGACAGAACAGGTGGGTGAGGGTGAAGGAGGTTTGCCTGCAGACTTTTAGCATCGAAATCAAATAAAATTCTTTATATGTTGCGGTCTAATTTGCGATATTGAATGGCCTCACTGATATGATGCGTTTTGATATCCAATGACGTGTCGAGGTCGGCGATTGTTCGTGCAACTTTCAAGATACGCTCGTAGGCTCTTGCAGAAAGACCAAGCTTTTTCATTGCTTTCTGTAATATGGCTTGGCCGGCTGGTTCAAGCTTGCAGAACTCTTCGACTTGTTTTCTGTTCATTTGGGCATTGGCATAAATTGCTTGGACTTTGCTAAATCTGTCTTGTTGTATTTTACGCGCTTCCAAAATTCTGTTGCGTATGCTTTGGCTCGATTCGCTTGAATTGGTCTCAGTGAGTTCCATATATTTTACTGGGCTTACCTCAATATGCATGTCGATTCTATCTAGCAATGGGCCAGAAACACGCTGGCGATAACGCTCAATGGTTTTGAAGTCGCAACTACAAGCCTTTTCTGGGTGATTTAGAAATCCACACGGACATGGATTCATAGCTCCCACCAACATAAAATTTGTTGGGAATTCTAAAGAATATCTAGATCGTGAAATAGAAACAACCCGGTCCTCTAATGGCTGTCGTAAAACTTCGAGAACTTGTCTTTTATATTCAGGTAATTCATCTAAAAACAACACGCCATTGTGTGCAAGTGAGATTTCACCTGGATGCGGAATACTGCCTCCACCAATTAGGCCAACATCTGAAATAGTATGATGGGGCTTTCTAAAAGGACGCTGTGTTAGTATTCCGTGGTCACTTTTTTTATTGGTTACACTGTGTATTTTGGTTGTCTCGAGGGCTTCATCAAGTGTCATTGGCGGTAAAATCGTCGGCAATCTTTTGGCTAACATAGATTTTCCCGCTCCTGGCGGGCCCACAACGATAATATTATGAGCTCCTGCCGCAGCAATTTCAAAAGCACGTTTGGCAATAAATTGCCCTTTAACATCGGAAAAGTCAATTGAGTAGGGTTGTAATAATTGTTCAAATTCTAGGACACTTAATGGTGTTGTTTCTTTTATGGATTGATCTCCATTGAGAAGTTTTATCACCTCAATGATGGTTTTTACACCAAATACTTTTAAATCTGGTACAATCGAGGCTTCGGCTGCATTTTCGATGGGCACGATGATGCCTTTGAATCCGTTGGCTTTGGCTTGAAGTGCTACTGCAAGAATTCCTTTAGTTTTCTGAATGCAGCCATCTAAGGATAGTTCACCTAGGAGTAAAAAGGAACTCAGTAAGTCTGTTTTTATTTGATTGGTTACAGCTAAGATTCCAATGGCAATCGGCAAGTCAAAAACGGAGCCTTCCTTGCGCATATCGGCAGGCGATAGATTGATTGTGATTTCTTTACCTGGAAAATGGAGCTTATTATTTTTAAATGCAGCCTTGATGCGCTGATGACTTTCTCTAACAGCATTATCGGGCAGGCCAACCAAATGAAAGTTTATGCCAATATCCATATTGACTTCCACTTGAATAAGAGTAGCAGAAATACCAAAAACAGCGCTTGAGTAAGTTTTAATGAACATGAACCTTGTTTTAATTCAAAGTTCAGAAGAGTTTAGAAAAGGTTTTTCGGTAGAATTACGCAGTGAGTTTCTTTATTGCTAGAATGAGCTTACTCTATCCGTATTTTTTGACAAAATTCATTGCCTATTGTCAATAAGTAAAAGCCCCTTGGTAGATTTTGTAAATTAAGCGTAGTAGCATATGCTTCAGCTATTTGACTATGCACTAAATTTCCAAGTAGATTATATAATCCTATGGTAGTTTCTTTGTATATACCTTCAATATTAATTTGTCCGTTTGAAGGATTCGGGTAAATAGTGAATTGTTTGCCTTGAAGCGCATTTATATTGTTAGTAACACAAGCTCCTTGATAATAGGAGTCAATGCCATAATAAAATGTTGCGACACACCAATTTTGATAGGTAATTGAATCACACCCACATACTGGGTCATAGGTATCAATGCAGCAAATAGAAGGATCCATCAATGAGGAATCAATACAGTTGGTGTTTAATGTTGTATCTGCTAAGCAAGCACTGTTGCAAGCGTAAGAAGAACTAAAAAATGAGGCGTTATAATCAATGCCATCGCTTCCAATAGGGCCACATCCCGAGATGAGGACACACCCCGTGTCAATATATGCCCAACCTAAAACCATTTGGCAAGCGCCAAAATTAACACCTAAGGGAATTGCGTTACAGGTATCGGTTTTAATTGGCCATTCTTGTGCTTTAGAATTTATGGCTAAAAGTGTGAATAGAAGAACGATTAAGCCCCTCACTTTTCTAATATTTTTTTAACCGAAGAACACACCGCCTTAATTACCGTCTGGACGTCTTTGTCACTAAGGTCATAATATACAGGCAATGAAATTTCGGTGGCATAATTAGCAAAAGCATTTGGATATTGATCCATTTTGTAACCTAACTTTTTATAGGCGCTTAGCAGCGGAAGTGGCTGGAAATGAACATTTACAGCCACCTCATGTTCGAAAATTTCTTGAATGATGGCATCTCTTTGCGCCTCCGTACACCCATTAATTCTCAACTGATAAAGGTGAAATGAACTGATTTTATGTGCTGTTTGGTATTTAGGTGTTTCTGCCCAATCGAAATTTGCAAAAACACTGTCATAGCTTTTAAAGATTTCTTTTCGACGGTTTAAGTTTTCTTGATATCGATTTAATTCGACAAGTCCTATGGCTGCTTGAATGTCGGTCATATTGCACTTGAAACCAGGTTCCAATACATCGTAGCGCCATGCGCCTTTTTGAGTTTTTGCCAGTGCATCCTTAGATTGTCCGTGTAAAATTTTGATGTTAAATGTTTTATAAATCTCTTCGTGGTCAAAGACATCCGGTAGTTTAAAAGTGATGGCACCACCCTCTGCGGTTGTCAAGTTTTTCACCGCATGGAAAGAAAATACAGTTACATCGGCAATGCTGCCAACCCTTTTTGACTCGTAATAGGCACCAAAACTATGTGCTGCATCAGCGGCAATTAAAATTCGGCCCAATTTTTCTTGTTGTATTGAGTTTGGATTAAATAGTGACTTTTTATCTTCAATAATCGCAAAAAGCTTCTGGTAGTCGCAGGGAAAACCGCCAATATCTACTGGCATAATTACTTTTGTTCGATGTGTAATTTTTGCAGCAACCTCAGCTACCGACATATTAAAATCATCTGAATTGATGTCCACCATAATTGGCGTTGCACCGGTATGCAAAACGACGTTTGCGCTCGCACAATACGTGTATGCAGGAATTATAACTTCATCTCCTGGTCCAACGCCCCACCAACGCAGTAAGATTTCCATGCCCATCGTCCATGAACTAACTGCTATGGTGGTCTTGGCATCACAATACGCGGTTATTTGTTTTTCGAATAGTTTGGTGCGCGGCCCGGTGGTTATCCAACCACTATTTAAGGCTGCATTTACTTCGTCTATAACGGCTTGATCAATTCTTGGAGGTGAAAATGGAATCATCATAGAGATTTAAAACGATTATACAAAGATGCTGCAATTTGGTCTCGATTAAAAAATTCACTCACATATTTTCTTCCATTTTGTCCGGCCTTTTGAATTAAACTTGGATTTTTTTCAATTTTGAGTATAACATCGGCTAATTGATTAAAATTCCCAGGTTCAAAAAACCAACCTGCTTGGGCAGTATCGATAAAATGATGCTTTGCCTCGCCGTCCACCCCAAGGAGTAATGGAACTTCCATTGACAATGCTTCAAAAACTTTTGATGGAATGGCCCCTTCAAATAAGGGCAGTTTTTTAAGCGGAACTAGCGCAATATCTACTGCTTTTAAAACGCTTGGCATTTGGGATTTATTGACGGCATCAAAAAAATATACATTTTGCAAGGCTAAAGATTCTTTGAGCTCTTTTAGCTTGTGTAACTGTGGCCCAGAACCCTGAATGATGAACTTAATTTTTTGATGCTCACCGACAATTTGAGCTGCTTTCAAAACTACTTCTAGCCCTTGTGCATGCCCAATTATACCGCCATAGAAAAACAATAGATCATCATGATTGAATCCATTTTTTTCTCTAAAATCGCCAAGTTTAATCTGTTTGGGATTATAAAAATCAATATTTACACCATTTGGTAACCAGTGTATATTTTTTAAATTAAAGCGCCTTGAAATGTCCTTAACAATTCCTTGTGTTTGCCCAGTAATCAAATCCGCTTTTAAATAACATTTTGATTCAAGCCTATAAGCTAGATTCAATAACATTTTATTTTGAACAATACCAAGTTTCTCAGCGCTTTCTGGCCAGAGGTCGCTGACATTGAAAATTAATTTAGAATTCAGTTTTTTTGCCAAGCGCATTGCACTGTATCCAAGAAATAAAGGTGGGCTTTCAACAAAAAGAAAATCAAACTCAGGCAGTTTCTTTCCGCGCCAATATGAACTCCAAACAAAACTAAAATAATTTAATAATCTAGAAAAAATCCCTTTTGAATTAGAAACGTAAATCCAAGATCTGTGAACAACAATACCATCAATCAATTCTTCTCTATTTTTTTTAGCCTTATATTCTTGATGAATTTTCATTTGGGGATAATTGGGCAAGGCAGTTAACACCTCAATATGCGCACCCAAATCCTTTAATCTAATAGCAAGTTCATGCAAGCGGTTTTGAGGTGCCCCGATTTCTGGTGGGTAGTATTGCGTAAGGATCAGAATTCTCATCTAGAAGATTTAATTAATGTTTTATTTATCCAAAAAGTATTGAAAACACAAAACCAACATACAAAAAATACAATTCCTGATTCACGTTGTAAGACACTTTCGAAAAGCGAGAAAATAGCAAAAACAATTGCAAATATTATTAGATAGATTTCGTTTTGTTTGCGAGCACAACGAATAAATTGTACAATAATTGCTAAAAATAGAATGAGGCCAAGAATTCCAATTTCATTTAAAATTTGTAAAAATTGGTTGTGTGGGTTAAACTGTTTTTTAGCCTGTAAAGGATAGCCCCAATGGATCAATCTAACGCTCAATGAAGGCTCCATTCCTCCTAATCCAAGACCAAAAGGGTAGGCGTAAGCCTCTTGAAAACTTGCCGTCCATAGAATAAGCCGAAGTTCATTGCCTTGAAGTGGCTCTTTTCTAGATTCTACAAAGGCTTGTGGACTTTTTAAATAGTCAGAAGTAAAGTCAATCGCATTAAGTGCATCGGCTTTAATTTCCGAGCTTTGAAGTGCAGTAATAATACCACCACAAAATACCACAAGGCCAAAAAGAATGCTGCGATACACCCCCCATTTTTTCGCCAATTCGATGCTTAAATAAACCACAAATATCATGATAAGTGCCAACATTCCAGCGAGAGTTCCTAGATGGAGATGCATGGCACTAAAGACACAAATCAATAGCCAAGATATCCATGACCTTTGTTCATCAAACCAAGCTATCTTTTTAAATAATAGCCCAATAATGCTAAGCAACAAAAAAGCCGAAAAATAGGAGGGGTGATGGACTTGTGAAAAATAGGTTGTACTAAAACAACGAACGCTATCGCCCAAGGTAAGCTGACATGCAATGGCATCGTAATAAGCGATGGCTACCAATAATAGACAGCCAATGGCATGCGCTAGCCACATTTTTGATATTGGAAGTGGTTTACCCCATTTGAATGCGAACAGTAAGGGAAATGCAATAAAAGCCAACTTTCTTTCTAATGCTTCGTAATCTGGAGAAGATGACCACAGTAGTGACAATGCGTAGATCCCGAAAAGTAAAATCCAAAGCCAATTAAGATTGTTAATTCTAAATCGATTTTCATTTCTTTGATTGCCGATAAATGACAAAATAAGGAGAATGATTAGAGTTGGGCCTACTAAAGCCTTTAACAGAAGCCAAGTTCCGCAAAAGGCGATTAGAATTATATGATATAAGCGTTCTACTCTTGGCATCTAAAGTGTTTGGTAAAAAATACGAAGCTTCTTTGCTTCCTCTTCCCAATTGAATTTTTTTTCAAAAAGTTGTCTTGCATTTTGACCATATTGAAGGGTTTGGGTCGGATTTTCAATAAAATCTTTCAACGCTTCCTCAATTTGAGACACATGCATTGGATCTACAAAACGCCCACAGGTGTCATCACCTAATAGTAATCTGTACAACGGAAAATCACTTGCCAATATAGCACATCCACCGGCCATGTATTCAAACATTTTAATCGGGTAAGCTTCTTTGTAGCTAGGAGTGGGGTGTAGGGTTACTATTCCCACTGCGCATTTTTTGAGTAATTTTTGAATCTCGTCTCTTTTAATTTGGCCATGCAATGTAACTTTTTGCCATGCCATACTTTGCTCAAGTTCCTTCTGAAGAGCAGGATCATCAAAACTTCCTGCAAGATGAAGATGACCGTCAATATTTTCCATTGCCAAAACAACCTCTCTGATGCCTCGAGATTCATACAAGCCCCCTATGTAACAAAATTCACTTGGGTTTTTTAATGTAAAATTGACAGCCGGAAATTCATGGGCAAGCGGAAAATTTCGAATCAGTTCAACTTTTGAATTTATTTTACTAAATCTCTCACAAATCGTAGGAGTAACAGAAATAATCCCATCTAGTTTTTTGGAATAATAGCGCTCGTATTGCGCATAAAATATAGAAATAAAACGACGCAATATCCAAGGGATCCAATGTTTATCCATAATCTGCTTGGGTACATCCTCGTGTGAATCAAAAATAACCTTTGCGCCGTTTGCTTTCAATTTGCTGCTCAAGCGCAACAATTCAGGATCATGGAGATGATAAATATCTGCATCAACTTGGATTGCGACTTCTAAAACCTGATTTACGGTTTTTTGCATGCGTATTTTCCGATTTTTTGTTTCAGCTTCAAAACTATGAATAGTAACTCCATCATCAATACGAGATTTCGTGTTGGGCACCACAATATGCACTTCAAAATCACTTGACATGGTTTTAGCCATTTTATGAAATATCCTCACATCACCGTCTTGGTGAACACTTGTAAGGTGGCAAATGCGAAGTGGTTTTGACATGTATGGCTACTTGTTTGGGCGCAAAGTGAGTAGTAAGATAATTAAGCCCCAACCCCCACTAAATAGAAGCGTAAGTAAAGACCCCGAACCTAACAAAATTAAAGGAAAAAGTTGTAGACTAAAGGCAAGCGCAGTATTGGTTTTTATATGTAAGTTGTTTAAAAACCAAAATAATATAGCCAGTTGAATGGCTGCCCAAGGTAAACCCCACCATCCAAAATTAGCATAGGCCCGCATGAAATGGGCAGTATTAACACTTCCTTTTATACCTTGTTTGGCATAGCTTGGATAAAACAATGCATATAGTTCTAAATTGTAATCAATAGGTTTTTGCTCAATCAATTTAGCGTATAAATTAAAATCGCGCCCATATAGGTAAGGTTTATCTTTTGGAACATGATCAAACCACAGGCCAATGGTTTTACCCGGAACAATTAAAACACGATGCGCAATACCTCGGGCAATAAGATTGGTTTTTGACTCAGAATGTTGTTGCACCTTCAAATCGTGTTTTCCTCCATGTAATTGCGGATTATTGGCATAAACAGACAAAACAAATAAACCGATCATTGTAAGGGCCATAAATACAGCCATGCGCCAGTTTTTAGATAAAATAAGGAATGTCACAAGTGGGAAAAGAGACCATAGTATTAGACTCTTTTGCATAAGTAATAAAGCATAAATGACTCCTAAAGTAAGGCTAATGATAAATCCAATCTTTTTCTTTTCAATAAAGAAAAATAGGATCGTGGACGGCAAAATTGCTCGGATGGTCCAGGTACTCGAATAATGTAACCAAGTTGGTAAACTAGCTGAGCTCGATTTTCTTATTTGATTTGCTTCAGACAAATTTTCGGCAAACCAGGCTTCAATTAAAGGGATTTTTCCAAGCCAAATTAGGTGAGTTACTATTATTAGAGCACTACTCAATAATAAAAACCATTCTATAACCGCCCATTTTTGAGTATTTATTAATGCGCTGAATTTTAATTCTGGTAAATAGACGCTTAAGCCATAAGCCAGACATAAGGGAATAAAAAAAAGAAAAAGAAGGGCAGGTGCATATTGCAGTCCAGAATGTTGAATCAAGCCAATTTGCAATAATAAGTAGATGCATGTATAGCAAATGAAATACGGGTGTTTTAAAAAAATGTATTTCAAATTCTTCATGAAATGTGTTTTTCATAACGCAGAACAATGAGGTAAATTAATAAATAATATACCCCATATGCGGCAAAATCAATATAGCAATAGCGTAAAACAAAATCTTCTATTCGCACACCAGGATTAAAAAATAGCCATGTCATGGCGCCAAAATAAAGTAGTTGCCAAAGAGCACTAAATCGAACTTCTTTTAGCGCAACAAGTGTTGAACTCATTGGGGAGACAATGAATTTAATTGCTTGACCAAAAATAAGAACAGCAGTTAAATCACCAGCCAATTTCCATTGGTCTCCAAAAACAACCCTAAAAAGCGGGCTTGCAAAGAAGAAAAGAATTAACGCTAAGGGAATACTCATCCAAAACAAAACCTTACTTATTTTCCAAAAATCAGCTGAAATACTGTGTTTATTTCGAATTTTTTCGGCCTGATGTTGTAAATACACTTGGGAAAGTGATGTTGAAATGAGTGCCATAGGCAAGGCCAAAACCAATCTACTCAAATCAAATTGGCCAGTTTCTGCTTTTCCATATGCCGCATGTACAATAAAAACGGGCAGCATGAGTGAAATGGTATTTAAAAAAGAAGGAAAAGCATGAAAAATGGGAAATTGCCAATAATCAAGAAGGGTTTGTTTTAATTTCTTGAAGTCCTTTTGGATTGCAAAGCCCACTTTTTTTATCTGAATAAAAGCGCCAAAAAAATTAACCACATCGCCAATTAGACTTCCCAAAAGCAAACCTTGTTGGTATCTGAAAAGACCAGATGAGGTTTGAGCCAATGCCTCTGAACCACGACGATATACTTTGTTCCGTGCAGAAGCTTTGTATGCCTTTTTGCGGATTAAGTAAAAGTTGAAACATTGGTAACTACTAACAAAAAACACACTGAGTGGAATCAGAAATAAATAGTTGACCTCGTCCTTATTGAGTTCAAAGTACTGTAAAATAGTAGATTGAAAAAAGAAGATGAAAACGCCAATGCCTAAGGCAAATAATAAACTGATCAGTACGCCACCTCCAACAAGTTGGTGTGCATCTTCATCCTTTTCTGGCAAAACAATAGCGCTTTCATATTTGAAATTTGCAAGTGCAACCAGCATACTTACCCCTGTTATATAAAGTGCTGCTGTACCGAATTCTTCGGGAGAATACATGCGGCGAAGAAAAGGCTGAAAAAGAATTGGTATGAGTTGGGCTATTACTGTACCAATAATTAGCGTTGTAGAGTTGCGAAATAACCCTCCTTGACTGTAACTTTGAAAAAGGCCTTTAAACATGTAATTGCTTTCTATGCAAATATAATCAAATCAAAATGTAGCGAATTGAAGTCCTTGTTATCAAGGAGCAGTATATTTGTGTAAAGAAAACGAATTATGAAAAAGGTAGCAGTTATTGGTGCAGGAACAATGGGTAATGGGATTGCACATGTTTTTGCCCAATTTGGATTTAAAGTTAATTTAATTGATGTTGCTCAGCCAGCCCTTGAGCGTGCAATAAGTACAATTACTAAAAATCTCGATAGGCAAGTTGTTAAAGGAAGTCTCACAGAAGAACAAAAAATCCAAACTCTGGCCAATTTGTCTACGCATTCCGATTTGGCAGAAGGAGTAAAGGGGGTTGAGTTAGTGGTTGAAGCTGCAACTGAAAATGTTGATTTGAAGCTTAAAATTTTCAAAGATCTAGATGCGCTCACCTCTCCTGAAGTAATCCTTGCTACAAATACTTCTTCTATTTCGATTACCAAAATTGCCGCTGCAACCTCTCGTCCTCAACAGGTTATTGGCATGCATTTCATGAATCCTGTACCGGTTATGAAACTTGTAGAAATTATTCGTGGGTACTCAACTTCTGATGAAGTCACAAATTTAATCATGGAGACTTCAAAAAGTTTAGGCAAAGTTCCTGTTGAGGTCAATGATTATCCTGGATTTGTGGCCAACCGAATTTTGATGCCAATGATCAATGAAGCCATCTATTCTTTATATGAAGGGGTTGCCGGTGTAGAACAAATTGATACGGTAATGAAATTGGGAATGGCCCATCCTATGGGCCCACTTCAATTAGCAGATTTCATAGGTCTCGACGTGTGTCTTGCAATTTTAGAAGTGCTTTACGAAGGATTTGGAAATCCTAAATACGCGCCATGTCCGCTACTTGTCAATATGGTGACGGCAGGAAAACAAGGTGTGAAAACAGGCGAAGGATTTTACAATTGGTCGCATGGCACCAAAGAATTGGTGGTAGCGGCAAACTTTAAAAAATAGTCAAATTTTCTTTTAGAAATTTCTCAATTACTTGCTGATCTATTGGAAAAGTTAAGTCTTGTGGCAATAATTCACTGAGTTTTACCCAACGCTGTTTTTCTTGCTCCTCAGAAAAAGGAATTGAATAGGATGGAAGTTTACCTAATTCCATTTTAGGCATTCGGATGATATAATAGAACGCAACCAAAGTACTATTGTCAAAGGCCGATGCTTGATGAGATTCATTAAAGTAGAAAAAAGTTGCTTCTGTATTGCAATAACCGAGCTCTTCGTTTAATTCTCTTTTCAGCGCCTCTCTAATTCCTTCATTGGCTTGAACACCACCACCAGGAAATTTACTGAAAAATTTACCATATCGATATTCATCTGATATCAGTATTTCATTGAATTCATTAACAATGAGTGCGTATACCCTTAGGTTAAATTGGCCCAATTAACGAATGTACTTGAAATTTAAACCTGGATATACAGCAGCTTCTTCCAATTCTTCTTCTATGCGTAAAAGCTGATTGTATTTTGACATACGATCAGAACGCGAGGCAGAACCTGTTTTAATTTGTCCACAATTAAGTGCAACTGCAAGATCTGCTATGGTATTGTCCTCTGTTTCTCCACTACGATGGCTCATAACTGAAGAGTAACCATTTCGTGTGGCAAGATTTACAGCTTCAATCGTTTCAGTTAATGTGCCTATTTGATTTACTTTGACAAGAATAGAATTTGCTACACCTTCTGAAATCCCTTGCTGAAGTCTTTTTGTGTTGGTTACAAATAGATCGTCTCCAACCAATTGTACTTTGTCACCTAATTTTTCGGTGGCAAGTTTCCAACCCTTCCAGTCATCTTCTGCAAGTCCGTCCTCAATAGAAATTATCGGGTAACGCGCGCACCAATCCGCCCAAAAATCAACCATTTGTTGAGAATTCCTAGTTTCGCCCGTTGAGGCAAAATTGTATTGACCGGTGGCCTCATCATAAAATTCCGAAGCAGCAGCATCAAGGGCAATGAAAATATCTTTTCCTGGGGTAAATCCTGCTTTTGTAATTGCCTCTATGACTACTTCAAGCGCTTCTTCGTTTGATGCTAAGTTTGGAGCAAAACCACCCTCGTCACCAACATTTGTTGACATACCCCTTGATTTTAAAACTGCTTTAAGGTGATGAAAGATTTCAGTGCCCCAACGCAATCCCTCTGAAAAGCTTTTGGCACCAAAAGGCATAACCATAAATTCTTGAATATCTATAAGATTGTCAGCATGCGAACCGCCGTTAAGTATATTCATCATTGGGACCGGCATGGTTACGGCCCCCACCCCTCCAATATATTGGAATAAACTCAACCCAGCCTCTGCGGCTGCGGCCTTAGCCACGGCCAACGATGTGCCTAACATTGCATTTGCTCCCAGATTAGATTTATTGGGGGTATTATCAAGCGAAAGGAGCAAGTAATCAATGTTTTTTTGTTCAAAAACATCCATACCAACCAAGGCACTTTGTATGGTAGTATTTACGTTTTTAACTGCATTGAGGACGCCTTTGCCTAAATACATTGATTTATCTCCATCGCGCAATTCTACGGCTTCATGAATGCCCGTTGAGGCTCCTGAAGGAACGGCTGCGCGTCCCATAACGCCATTTTCTAATAGGACATCAACTTCTATTGTGGGATTTCCACGAGAATCAAGTATTTGTCGGGCATGAATTGAAGAAATTATACTCATTTGTTTTTAGATTGTTGCAAGTTAGATATGAAGTTGTCAAAAAGGTAACGTGAGTCATGGGGGCCTGCAGAGGCTTCAGGATGGTATTGTACTGAGAATATTGCTTTGCCTTTAATGGCAATCCCTGCAATGGTTTTATCATTGAGATGTTCATGGGTTATTTCTATGTTTGGATTGGCCTCAACGCTATCTCGAGATAGAACAAAACCATGATTTTGTGATGTAATTTCACCTTTTCCAGTCTTGAGATTTAATATGGGGTGATTGACGCCTCGATGGCCATTGAACATTTTAATAGTTTTAAGACCTTGACTAAGCCCAAGAATTTGATGCCCAAGACATATGCCAAAAACGGGTTTATTGTCATTGGAAATTTCTTTTACTAATGATATACTCTCTAACATAACAGAAGGATCTCCAGGGCCATTTGAAAGCATGTATCCATCTGGTTGAAATGAATCAAGGCTATCCTTTGTGCTATTCATTGGAAAAACTTTTACATGGCAGCCGCGATCCACCAAACAGCGAATGATATTTTTTTTAACTCCGAAATCTAAAAGTGAAACACGGTATTTTGCATCTTTTGGACAGACCTCGTAGGCTACCTTTGTCGAAACTTGAGAAGACAATTCCAAGCCTTCCATTGAAGGTATTTCTGAAAGCTTGCTTTTGAGTTGTACAATGTCTAAAATTTCAGAAGAAATTATAGCATTCATTGCCCCTTTGTTGCGAATGTGCCGTACCAAGGCCCTAGTGTCAATGTCCGAAATTCCAACGGTGCCATTTTTTTCCATTAATTCTTGAAGTGAGCCATCTGCTAGTGTGCGGGAATATCCTTGGGAAAATTTTTTAGTAATTAACCCAGCAATTTTAATTGAATCTGATTCAATTTCTTCGTGTTGAATACCATAATTTCCAATATGGGAAGTAGTCATTATTAATAATTGCCCAAGATATGATGGATCAGTGAATACTTCTTGGTAGCCTGTCATTCCGGTATTGAAGGCAATTTCACCTCCTGTGGTTCCTATTTTTCCAATCGCAACCCCGTGAAAAACTGTTCCATCTTCGAGGAGTAAAATAGCAGGTTGGTGTTCGTTCATAAATAATTTTCTTCAAAATTACTCACTTTGGTAAAATTTGAACGAACTAAAACAAAAAAAGGCGGACATTGTCCGCCTTTTTTATCAACATTCTGTTGAACTATTCTTCTGTTTTTTCTTCGTCAGATGCCGATGCCTCTACCGAACTATCATTTTCTTCTGCTGTAGGCGTCTCTTCAACAACTTCTTCAGCTGCAGGTGCTTCTTCAACAACTACTTCAGCTGCAGGTGCTTCTTCAACTGCTTCTTCAGCTTCTGGTGCTTCTTCAACTACTTCTTCAGCTGCAGGCGTTTCTTCAACAAGCTCTTGGGTTGGTGCTTCTTCAACTACAACCGCTTCTGTTGTCTCCTCAACTTCTTGTGCAACTGTTGTCGATGACGAAGCGTCTGAAGATTTTCCACCTCTGCGAGATCGTCGTGTTGTTTTTTTAGTTGTATTGTTATACAATTCGTTAAAATCAACAAGTTCGATCAAACACATTTCGGCATTATCTCCTAATCGATATCCTGTTCGAATGATACGCGTATAACCACCCTCTCTTGAAGCAATTTTTGGCGCAACTTCACGAAATAATTCAGTTACAGCCTCCTTGCTTTGAAGATAAGAGAATACGACTCGTCTTGAATGTGTTGAATCTGTTTTTGATTTCGTAAGTAAAGGTTCTATAAAACCGCGCAATGTTTTTGCTTTAGCAACAGTTGTCGTAATACGCTTGTGTTCTATTAAAGAACACGCCATATTAGAAAGCATTGCTTTACGGTGGCCGGTTTTCCTTCCTAAGTGGTTTATTTTATTTCCGTGTCTCATGACTTTAAAACTTAATCTCTGTCTAATTTATATTTCGCCACATTCATCCCGAAGGTCAAGCCTTTAGAGTCAACTAAATCTTCAAGCTCAGTCAATGATTTTTTACCAAAGTTTCTAAACTTTAATAAATCTGATTTGGCATAAGATACTAAATCACCAAGGGTTTCAACATCTGCCGCTTTCAAACAATTTAAAGCACGAACAGATAAATCCATATCAACTAACTTAGTTTTTAATAACTGACGCATGTGAAGAGAAGTTTCATCAAATTCTTCAGTTTCAGCTTTAATTTCACTGTCGAGCGTTATGCGCTCATCTGAAAATAGCATGAAGTGATGTATAAGAATTTTTGCAGCTTCTTTAAGCGCATCTTTAGGATGAATTGAACCGTCAGTTTTGATATTAAACACCAATTTTTCGTAGTCAGTCTTTTGCTCAACACGGAAGTTTTCGATGCTGTACTGAACATTTACGATGGGTGTAAAGATAGAATCAATAAAAATAGTCCCAAAAGGAGCACTAGCCGATTTGTTTTCTTCAGCTGGTACATAACCGCGACCTTTGACGATGGTCAATTCCATTTCTAATTTAACCGTAGTTTCCATGTTACAAATCACTAATTCTGGATTTAAAACTTGGAATGCGCTTGTAAATTTACCGATGTCACCTGCTGTTAATTGTTGCTGTCCGCCAATCGAAACAATAACCGTTTCTGAGTCTGTGGCCTCAATTTGACGTTTGAAACGCACTTGTTTCAAATTCAAAACAATTTCAGTTACATCTTCAACTACGCCTTTAAGGGTAGTGAATTCATGGTCTGCACCTTGAATCTTAATAGACGAAATTGCAAATCCTTCCAATGAAGAAAGTAAAATTCGTCGTAGGGAGTTACCTATAGTAATTCCGTAGCCCGGTTCTAACGGACGAAACTCAAATTCTCCATTGAAATCATCGGAGTTGAGCATGATAACCTTGTCAGGTTTTTGAAAATCCAATATTGCCATTTTCTATCGCTTAGGGTTATTTAGAATATAATTCGACGATCAATTGTTCGCGAATATTTTCTGGAATCATTTCTCTTGCAGGTAAGTTCAAAAGCTTACCACTCATATTTGTAGCATCCCAATCGAGCCAATCAAAATTCTTGTTGCTAGCCGTTAAGGATCCTGTAATTGCTTCTAAAGACTTTGACTTTTCGCGAACACCAATGACGTCGCCAATACGTAAAGTATAAGAAGGAATATTTACTACATCACCATTCACGGTAATGTGTTTGTGCGAAACTAATTGTCTGGCAGCACGTCGTGAAGGCGCAATTCCAAGACGGAAAACGGTATTATCTAGGCGAGTTTCACATAACTGCAATAGATTTTCACCGGTAATGCCTTTCATACGAGAAGCTTTATCGAACATATTCGCAAATTGTCTTTCTAGAATACCGTAGGTATACTTAGCTTTTTGCTTTTCACCTAATTGAATTGCGTATTCAGATTGTTTGCCACCTCTTCTTTTGGAGGGGCCGTGTTGTCCCGGACCATAATTTCTTCTGTCCAAGGATTTGTCTGGACCAAAAATTGGATCGCGAAAGCGACGCGCAATTTTGGATTTAGGACCTCTGTATCTTGCCATTTTCTATATAAATTGCGTGAGCGTCATGAATTAAGGCATTCCTTCGATGACAATATGCCCACTGGTTAAAATATTATACTCTTCTACGTTTTGGTGGACGACAACCATTGTGCGGCATAGGTGTAACGTCTACTATTTCTGTAACCTCAATGCCTGAATTGTGAAGCGCTCTGATGGCAGACTCGCGTCCTGCACCTGGCCCTTTGACAAATACACGCACTCTACGTAGTCCGAAGTCATGTGCTTCTTTGGATGCATCTTCGGCAGCAACTTGTGCAGCATAAGGCGTATTTTTCTTAGATCCTTTGAAGCCCATTTTGCCAGCAGATGACCATGAAATCACTTGGCCAGCATTGTTCGTTAAAGAAATGATAATGTTATTGAAGCTAGCTTGAATATGCGCTTCACCTGCTGCATCAACTTTAACGTTCTTCTTCTTTTTTTGATTTGTTTTTGCCATTGTATGTGGAACTAGTTATTATTTAGCTGCTTTTTTCTTATTTGCAACAGTTTTACGTTTCCCTTTTCGGGTACGAGAGTTGTTCTTTGTGCGTTGACCACGTAACGGAAGACCAATTCTATGACGTATTCCGCGCTGACAACCGATGTCCATTAATCGTTTAATGTTTAATTGAACCTCGGAACGCAACTGACCTTCTGTTTTAATTTCATTTACAGTATTTCTAATAGCTGCCAATTGATCGTCATTCCAATCTTGAACTTTGATGCTCTCATCAATCGAATTAGAATTCAAAATCATTTTGGCGGTGCTTCTACCGATACCGTAGATATAAGTCAAGCCAATGACTCCTCTTTTATTTTTTGGTAAATCTATACCTGCAATTCGTGCCATATATTAATTATTATCCTTGACGTTGTTTTAATTTCGGATTTTTCTTATTGATCACGTAAACTTTTCCTTTACGCTTCACAATTTTACAATCTGCAGTTCTTTTCTTAACTGATGCTCTGACTTTCATAATTCAAATTATTTATATCTAAAAGATATTCTACCTTTTGTTAAATCATAAGGAGACATTTCTACTTTTACGCGGTCTCCAGGAAGTATTTTTATATAAAACATGCGCATTTTGCCCGATATATGAGCAGTAATAACATGTCCGTTTTCAAGTTCAACCCTAAACATTGCGTTTGGCAATGCTTCTAGGATGGTACCATCTTGCTCTATGGAAGTTTGTTTTGCCATAATTTACATTCCTGAAAATTCGTTAGCACCCCTACGACCTCTTACGCGCGTACCCTCCATTAGAGAATCCATATTGCGATTCAATTGATAAGTTTCGATTTGTTGCAATGTATCTAAAACAACCCCAACCATGATCAAAATGGAGGTTCCACCAAAAAACATAGCAAATCCATCATTCACACCAGCTATTTTTGCAATAGAAGGTAATATCGCAATAGCTGCTAGGAAAAGAGACCCTGGGAAAGTTATACGTGACACAACTCTATCAACATGTTCTGCAGTATCCTCGCCCGGGCGCACACCCGGAATAAAGCCACCACTTTTTTTCAAGTCGTCAGCAATTTTGTTGGGATTAATCATAATGGCTGTATAGAAATAAGTGAAAATCACAATTAAAATAACTAATAGCGCATTGTAACTAAAACCATAAGGATCGCCGAGGGTTTTTGTTAACCATCCTGCATCTTGTTGTTGCGTAACACCTTGATATACCATCATTGGAATGGTCATGATTGCTTGGGCAAATATGATGGGCATTACCCCACTAGCGTTTATCTTAATTGGCAAATAATTACGTGCCCCGTTTACATCTTCCATAGCTCTAGCGCCAGCAACTCGCTTGGCGGTATTGAGTGGAATGCGCCTCACACCTTGCACAATAAGTATAGTAATTAAGATGATTAAGAAGAACATGATGATTTCTAAAACCAAACGTATTAGATTTCCAGCTTCAACAGACTTTCCAAACTCCGCAAAAAACGCTCCTGGTAGTCTAGATAAAATCCCTACTGTTATCAGTAATGAAATACCGTTGCCGACGCCTCTTTCAGTAATGCGTTCTCCAAGCCATACGGCAAACATAGACCCTGCAATTAGTAGCATGATGGTTTGAGTCCACCAAAAAGTACTCGGGTCATCAGGCATGGCATTTTTATTGCTTACATATAGCGTTAGATAGCTAGGCGCTTGAAGTGCACAAATTACTATAGTCAAAAGACGCGTGTAATTATTGATTTGCTTTCTTCCTGATTCTCCTTCATTTTGCATTTTCTGTACGGCAGGAACAGCCATTCCAAGTAATTGCATAATAATCGAAGCACTGATATACGGCATGATACCTAAAGCCATAATAGAGGCATTTGTAAATCCTCCGCCTGAAAATACAGAAAGGATGCTTTCCAAAAAGTTCTGATCAGTAGCTTTGCTAGCCAAAGCGTCATACTTCACACCTGGTAAAATGACGTATGAACCTACACGGTATGCAAGAATAAGCCCCAAAGTCAAGATAATGCGTTTGCGCAGTTCTTCAACTTTCCAGATATTTTGCAGGTTTGTTATTAATCGTTTCATCTAAAAGCGTGCAAAGATAGTTAGATTTTTGTACATGTACCACCCAATGCTTCAATTGCAGCAATTGCTGTATTTGAAAAACCATTGGCTGAGATATTAATTTTGGCCTTTAATTCACCACGACCTAAGATTTTTACGAGTTCATTGTTGGATAAAAGACCATTTTGACGAAGTACTTCTGGAGTAATGTCTAAGATTCCTTTAACACTAGCAAGATTTTCGATAATATCTAGATTAATGGCTTTGTATTCAACACGGTTGATATTTTTAAAACCAAATTTCGGTACACGACGCTGTAAAGGCATCTGCCCACCTTCAAAACCAATTTTGGTTTTATAACCAGAGCGAGATTTAGCTCCTTTATGACCACGTGTCGAAGTTCCGCCACGACCTGATCCTTGACCACGACCTATACGCTTTTCAGTTTTAACTGAGCCTGCTGCTGGTGTAAGATTATGTAATTCCATTTCTTTGTTAGTCTATTATTCCACTACTTGAATAAGGTGCTTCACCTTATTCACCATTCCCATTATTTGAGGGTTTACCTCTTTTTCAATAACTTGGTTCAAGCGACGAAAACCTAAAGCCTTAATTGTAGCTTTTTGATCAGCTGGACGCTTGATCGCACTTTTCACTTGTTTTATTTTGATTGTGCTCATAGTTGCTTTAATTATCCGTTGAATACTTTGTCTAGAGATATACCGCGTTGCCGAGCAACAGCTACTGCATCACGCATGTTCGATAAGGCATCCATTGTCGCTTTGACCACATTGTGCGGATTGGAAGAACCTTGTGATTTTGCCAAAACGTTGTGTACACCTACACTTTCAAGGACAGCACGCATGGCTCCACCGGCAATAACTCCAGTACCCTCAGTTGCTGGTTTTAGCAAAACTTCTGCCCCACCATATTTCCCTTTTTGTTGATGTGGGACAGTCCCACGTAAGATAGGTACTTTAATTAAGTTCTTTTTGGCATCATCGATACCTTTAGTAATTGCTTCAGTTACCTCTTTTGCTTTACCTAATCCGTGACCTACTACGCCATTTTCATCTCCAACTACAACAATTGCAGAGAAACTAAACGTACGTCCACCTTTGGTTACTTTTGTAACTCGATTTACTGCTACGAGTTTATCTTTTAACTCGATATCAGCTGATTTAACTCTATTTACGATTTGAGCTGCCATTTTATTTAAAATTTGAGTCCTCCTTCACGAGCTGAATCAGCTAAGGATTTAATTCTACCATGATACAAATAACCATTACGGTCAAAAATTACGCGTTCAACGCCCGCTTTCTGAGCGACTTCAGCGATTTTCTTTCCTACAATAGCTGCCTGATTTACTTTGTTTGTTTTTTGAGCGTCTTCCATTTTAAGAGATCCAGCAGAGGCCAAGGTACGACCACTATTGTCGTCGATAATTTGCGCATAAATCTGCTTGTTACTTCTAAAAACGGTAAGGCGAGGTATAGCGGAAGTTCCAAAAATCTTTTTTCTGATTCTTCGCTTTATTTTTGCTCTTCTAAGTACTTTATTTAGTGCCATAATTCTTTCGATTATTTTTTACTTGCTGATTTTCCAGCTTTTCTGCGAATTTCTTCACCGACAAAGCGAATTCCTTTTCCTTTGTACGGTTCAGGTTTTCTGAAAGAGCGAATCTTGGCAGCAACTTGACCAAGTAATTGCTTATCGTATGATTCTAGTGTAACGATAGGTGCTTTACCTTTTTCAGTTGCAGTGGTAACCTTCACTTCTTTCGGGATTTCCATAACAATGGCATGAGAAAATCCGAGTGCTAATTCGAGTTGTTGACCATTAGCATTTGCACGGAAACCAACTCCAATTACTTCTAATTCTTTTTTGAATCCCTCTGATACGCCATGAACCATATTGTAAACCAAGGCACGATATAGACCGTGCTTCGAACGATGATCTGGAGCGTCAGATGGACGCGAAAAAGTAATAACGTTGTCCTCAATGCTTACATTTACTGAAGCATCAATATGCTGAGCTAATTCGCCTTTTTTACCTTTGACGGTCATTACCGAGTCAACATAGTTAACTTCGACGCCGCTTGGTATAGTTATAGGTGCTTTTCCAATTCTTGACATTTCTATTTATTTTTTAGTAAACGTAACAAAGTACTTCGCCACCTACGTTATTTTTTCTTGCCTCCTTATCGGTAATTACACCATGAGACGTGGATACGATGGCAATTCCTAAACCATTTAAAACACGTGGCATTTCTTGAGCATTGCTATATTTTCTTAAACCTGGACGCGACGCACGTTGCAACTTTGTGATTGCTGGTACTCTAGTCGAGGGATTGTACTTTAATGCTATTTTTATTATACCTTGTTTACTGTCTTCCTCAAATTTGTAATTGAGAATATACCCTTGATCAAATAAAATTTGTGTCATAGCACGTTTTAAATTCGAACCTGGTATATCAACGGTCTTCAAGCCTGCTGAACTCGCATTTCTAATGCGCGTTAAAAAATCTGCTATTGGATCTGTATTCATTTCTTTAATATTATCTTATTTACCAACTTGCTTTTTTCACTCCTGGGATTTTACCAGCCAAGGCCATCTCACGAAAAGTTACACGGGAGATTCCAAATTGACGCATATAACCTCTTGGGCGACCAGTTAATCCACAACGATTGTGTTTTCTGTTTTTAGCCGAGTTTGCCGGTAATTTTTGCAAAGCCATCATTGCGTCCCATTTTTGAGACTGAATTTCTTCAGACGCTTCAGTAGACTTCAAAATTTTAGTGAGTTCAGCTCGTTTCTTTTCGTAACGGTTGACTAACCTTTCTCTTTTGCGCTCACGCGCTTTCATTGATTCTTTAGCCATTTCTTTTTATTTTTTAATAAATGGGAAACCAAATGCATCCAATAATGCTTTTGCCTCTTCGTCACTACTTGCAGAAGTAACGAATGTAATGTCCATACCTAATATTCGATTTACTTTATCAATATCAATTTCAGGGAAAATGATATGCTCTTTGACTCCGAGGTTAAAATTACCTCGTCAATCAAATCCTTTAGGATTAATACCACGAAAGTCACGTGTTCTAGGTAAGGCAACTGCTAGTAAACGATCTAAAAAGTCATACATACGGTCACCACGAAGTGTAACTTTTGTACCGATAGGCATTCCTTTTCTTAATTTGAAGTTTGAAATATCCTTTTTAGAAATCGTTGTAATTGCTTTTTGGCCAGCTATACGAGATAGGTCTGCTGCAGCATTGTCGATTAACTTCTTGTCTGCAACAGCATCACCCATACCTTGGCTGAGAACAATTTTTTCTAATTTAGGAACGCTCATTACTGATTTGTAATTGAAACGCTCTTGAAGCGTTTGCTTGATTTCGTTCCTGTACTTCTCTTTTAATCTTGGCGTGTAACTCATTATTTAATCACCTCCCCTGATTTTTTTGAATAACGAACTAATTTCCCTTTTTCCTCTTTTCTACCGATGCGCGATGCAACACCACCGTTAACCACCATCAAATTAGAAATATGAATAGAACCTTCTTTTTCTTCGATTCCTCCTTGAGGATTTGTTGCGCTAGGCTTGTTGTGTTTTTTGATCATATTGACCCCTTCCACGGTAGCACGCATTTTTTGGCGATCTATGGAGGCTATTTTGCCTTCACGACCCTTGGATTCACCAGAAATAACCTTCACAGTGTCTCCAATCTTGATATGTAATTTCTTTTGCATATTTCGATGAATTATAACACCTCTGGTGCTAGTGAAACAATTTTCATGTAGTTGCTTTCACGCAATTCTCTGGCTACTGGGCCGAATATACGTGTACCACGCATTTCTCCAGTTTGATTAAGAATAACACAAGCGTTATCGTCAAATCGGATATAAGAACCGTCTGGACGTCGCACTTCTTTTTTAGTACGCACAACCACAGCTTTGGCCACTGATCCTTTTTTAACTGCTCCATTTGGCATTGCACTTTTTACAGTCACAACTATTTTATCACCAACGGATGCGTAACGACGTCGTGTACCGCCTAAAACGCGAATGCATAATACTTCCTTAGCTCCGGAGTTGTCTGCAACTGATAGTCTGGATTCTGTTTGTATCATTTTCTCCGATTATTTAGCGCGTTCTACAATTTCTACCATTCTCCAATTCTTTGATTTACTCAAAGGACGGGTTTCCATAATGCGAACAGTATCGCCAATATGGCAATCATTGTTTTGGTCATGAGCAACAAATTTGGTTGTCTTCTTAACGAACTTACCATATTTGGGGTGCTTCACTTTTCGTTCAACAGCAACAACAATCGATTTTTCCATTTTGTCACTGGTGACGATACCAATTCTTTCTTTTCTTAAATTTCGTTTTTCCATGTTCATTTTTTTAACTCAGGGTTAATCCTGATTTGAACGTTTAGTTAACTCTGTACTTAACCTAGCTACTGTTTTACGCATATGATGAATGCGCAATGGATTTTCAATTGGTGCCGTCTTATGAGTCAATTTTAAATTGGTCAGTTGACTTTTAAAATCATCTAAACGACTTTGTAAATCCGCAGTAGAAAGTTTTGCAATTTCTGTTTGTTTCATCTTAATTTATTAAGCTGGTATAACATAATCATTGCGAACAATAAACTTACATTTCACTGGCATCTTCTGTGCTGCAAGTCTCATTGCTTCTTTAGCAATGTCGTAAGGAACACCGTCTGCCTCGAACATTATTGTTCCAGGTTTAATCACCGCAACCCAATGACTTGGTGCACCCTTACCTTTACCCATACGTACTTCAGCTGGTTTTGAGGTAACCGGCTTGTCTGGGAATATTCGGATCCAAACTTTTCCTTCACGCTTCATGTATCGAGTAACGGCAATACGTGAAGCTTCAATCTGACGTGAAGTAATCCATCCTGGTTCCAAAGCCTTCAATCCGAAAGATCCAAAAGCGATTGTCGACCCACGGTGAGCCAAACCTCGATTTCTTCCTTTCTGTACTCTTCTAAATTTTGTTCTTTTAGGCTGTAACATTTCCTATTATTTTAACTGTCTTTTATTTCTTCTTTCTTTTAAATGATGCAGGTTTGCGGTCACCACCTTGATGGTTACCAACACCTGAATTCATGCCAATATTAGGCGCCAAGTCACGTTTCCCATAGACCTCACCGCGGCAGATCCAAACTTTAACGCCCAATCTACCATATGTCGTATGGGCTTCAGATACTGCGTAATCAATATCTGCACGAAAAGTGTGTAATGGTGTTCGACCATCTTTATACATTTCAGTACGAGCCATTTCAGCACCATTCAAACGACCAGAAATTTTCACCTTGATACCTTCTGCACCCATGCGCATGGTACCAGCAATTGCCATTTTGATAGCACGTCTAAAAGAAATACGCGCTTCTAACTGACGAGAAATCCCATCGGCAACCAAACGTGCATCTAATTCAGGACGTTTTACTTCAAAAATATTAATCTGAATTTCTTTTTTGGTAAGCTTTTTCAGCTCCTCCTTCAATTTATCAACCTCCTGACCACCTTTACCAATGATAACTCCAGGACGTGCTGTGTTTATTGTAACGGTTACTAGCTTCAGGGTGCGCTCGATAATAATTTTAGATATACTTGCCTTGGCCAAACGCGCATTAAGATAGCGACGGATTTGGTCATCTTCTACGATTTTATCTCTGTAATTGCTACCTCCATACCAATTTGATTCCCATCCGTGGATGTAACCAAGTCTATTTCCTATTGGATTTGTTTTTTGTCCCATTTCTTCTAGTTTTTAGTACCATCAACTACGATAGTCACATGGTTCGATCTTTTTCTAATTCGGTGTGCACGACCTTGAGGAGCTGGTTGAATACGCTTTAGCATTGTTCCACAACCAACTTCTATTCGGCTTACAATAAGGGTTTCTTGACTGATATCAGCGCCTTCATTTTTTTGTTCCCAATTTGCAATTGCAGAACGAAGAAGTTTTCCAAGACTTGTCGATGCCTCTTTACCGTTAAATTGGAGAATGTTCAAAGCTTTGTTTACTTCAACACCTCGAATTAAATCAGCAACCATTCTCATTTTCCTAGGTGAAATTGGAGAATCATTCAATCGGGCAATCGCCAATGATTTTTTATTTTCTTTTAGCTCTTCAGCTCTTAAGCGTTTTCTAGCTCCCATGACTATAATAATTCTTAACGTTTTTTATCTTTTTTATTACCAGCATGGCCACGGAAATTACGAGTAGGGGAGAATTCTCCGAGTTTGTGACCTACCATGTTTTCTGTGACAAAAATTGGAATGAATTTGTTGCCATTATGAACAGCAAATGTCAATCCTACAAATTCTGGAGTAATTGTGGATGCTCTTGACCATGTTTTAATTACCGCTTTGCTGTTTGACGCTTGAGCGTCATCAACGCGCTTCATTAATTTATAGTGAACAAACGGTGGTTTCTTTAATGAACGACTCATACCTTAATTATTTCTTTCTTCTTTCTACAATTAATTTATCGGAATACTTGCGTTTTGATCTTGTTTTAAATCCTTTAGCAGGCATACCATTTCTTGATCTCGGGTGTCCTCCAGCATTGCGGCCTTCACCACCACCCATTGGGTGATCAACAGGGTTCATAACAACACCACGAACACGTGGACGACGACCCAACCAACGAGAACGACCAGCTTTTCCTGAAACAACAAGGTTATGCTCGGCATTTGACACAGAGCCAATTGTTGCCATGCAAGTAATTAGTATCATGCGTGTTTCTCCAGATGGCATTTTAATAATCGCATATTTTCCATCTCGGGCATTCAGTTGAGCGTAAGTACCAGCACCACGTGCGATGATACCACCACCACCTGGCTTTAATTCAATATTGTGAATCACAGTACCAAGAGGAATATCGGCAAGAAACATTGCATGGCCGATATTAGGTTGAGCAGTTTTACCTGAAAGCACAACATCGTCGACTTTTAGTCCATTTGGTGCAATCATATAGCGTTTTTCACCATCTGCATAATACAATAATGCAATGTTCGCCGTACGATTTGGATCGTATTCAATTGATTTTACCGTTGCAGGAATATCAAATTTATCGCGTTTAAAATCTATAATACGATAACGTTGTTTGTGACCTCCGCCCAAATATCGCATAGTCATGCGGCCATCATTATTACGACCACCTGATTTTTTCATAGGAGCCAACAAACTCTTTTCCGGTGTAGATTTGGTCAACTCCGCAAAGTCTGAAGCTACTTTGTGGCGCTGGCCAGGAGTTGTTGGTTTAAATTTTTTCAAACTCATGGTTACTCATTAATAATTGTTAAATAAATCAATGGTTTCACCATCTGCTACTGTAACTACAGCTTTTTTCCATTGTTTGCTGCGTTGCTCAACAATACCTTTGTTCGTGTATTTCACAGAGGATACCCCACCACCATAATTTAATGTATGAACATCTGTGACATGTACTCCATACATCTTTTCGATGGCATTTTTAATTTCGATTTTATTGCTATTACGGTCTACTTCAAAAGTAAAGCGATTTGCAGTTTCGCTTAGCTTGGTAGCTTTTTCTGTAATAACTGGTTTTTTGATAATAGTATGCATAACGCTTAGTTAAGAATCGTTTGAATTTTCTCAATAGAGCTTTCAGCCAATACAACTTTGGACGCATTTAGCACATCGTAAGTATTGAATGAATCTGCTGTTACGACTTTTACACGCCCAAGGTTTCGTGCAGCAAGGTAAACGCTGTCTGTTTTGTCACCTAGGATGAAAAGTACTTTTTGATTTTCGAGATTCATGGACGCTAAAAGCGTTTTGAAATCTTTGGTTTTGGCTTCCATGTTCAAATCTTGAATAACCATTAACGAATCGTTTTTCGCCTTAAAAGCAAAAGCCGATTTTCGAGCTAAACGCTTCAACTTCAAGTTTAATTTGAAATGATAGTTACGTGGTCGCGGGCCAAAAATACGGCCTCCACCCACACGAGTTCCAGATTTAGCCGATCCTGCGCGAGCGCCACCTGTACCTTTTTGACGCTTAAGTTTTTTCGTTGACCCAGCAATCTCGCTACGTTCTTTTGCTTTGTGCGTTCCTTGACGTTTATTAGCCAAGTGCTGTTTAACATCCAAGTAAATAGCATGGTTGTTCGGTTCTATTCCAAACACTTCATCTGAAAGGGTTACTGACTTAGCAGTAGCGGTACCTTTTGTATCGTATATTTTCAGTTTCATTACTTGACAATTGTTACAGTTGAACCATTTGCTCCTGGAATAGAACCTTTAATAATTAAAAGATTCTTCTCAGCAATTACTTTTAAAATTTGAAGGTTAGCTTGAGTGCGTTGTTTGTTTCCCATTTGACCTGCCATGCGCATTCCTTTGAATACACGAGCAGGGTATGAACAAGCGCCAATAGAACCTGGTGCACGCAAACGGTTGTGCTGACCATGTGTAGATTGACCGACCCCACCAAAATTGTGGCGACGAACAACTCCTTGAAAGCCCTTACCTTTTGAGATCCCTGTTACGTCCACAAATTCTCCTTCTTCAAAAAGATTTGCATCAATGGTGTCTCCAAGGTTGGCAGATTCAAAATCTTTGAATTCTACCAATTTTGCTTTAGGAGCAGTGTTTGCTTTTTTGAAATGACCTTTTAATGCATTTGGGGTATTTTTCTCTTTGCGAGATCCAAATCCCAACTGAACAGCATCGTAACCATCTCTGTCTTGTGTTTTGACCTGCGTCACCACACAAGGACCAGCTTCAATAACAGTGCATGGCAACGATTTGCCCTCGGCACTAAAGATGCTAGTCATCCCGATTTTACGTCCAATAATTCCTGGCATATGATTTGTAGTTAAAAATTATACTTTGATTTCAACGTCTACTCCACTTGGTAACTCAAGTTTCATAAGGGCATCAACAGTCTTGGATGAACTGCTATAGATATCCATTAAACGCTTGTAGGCGCACAATTCGAATTGCTCGCGTGCTTTCTTGTTCACGTGGGGTGAACGAAGCACAGTGTAAATTCGTTTGTGGGTTGGTAGAGGAATAGGACCACTAACAACAGCACCTGTGGATTTTACTGTTTTTACGATTTTCTCTGCCGATTTGTCTAACAGATTGTGATCGTAAGATTTTAATTTTATTCTAATTTTTTGGCTCATCGCGTTTGACTTTTTTATGCTGTGACTTTACCATTTGCTTTTGCTACTACTTCGTCTGCAACGTTTTTAGGAGCTTCGGCATAGTGAGAAAATTCCATTGAAGAACTTGCACGACCAGATGTGATGGTACGTAATTGTGTGACATATCCGAACATTTCTGAAAGTGGCACATCCGCTTTCAATACCTTAGCTCCGTTGCGATCGTCCATACCCTTCATCATTCCACGACGACGGTTAAGGTCACCAACAACATCACCCATATTTTCTTCTGGTGTAACTACTTCTAATTTCATGATTGGCTCAAGAAGGATCGGACGGCAAGCTTTCAATGCTGCACGATAAGCCATCTTAGCACATAATTCGAATGAAAGTGAATCGGAGTCAACGTTGTGATAAGAGCCATCGATTAATTCAACTACCATTGAGTCGATAGGAAAGCCGGCCATTACTCCATTCTTCATCGAATCCTTGAAACCTTTTTCAACTGATGGTATGAATTCACGAGGAATGTTACCACCTTTGATGCTATTGATGAATTCTAATCCTGTTTTTTCTTCGCTGTTTTGAGGAGAGATCTTCACAAAGATATCGGCAAACTTACCACGACCACCAGTTTGTTTCTTGTAAACTTCACGGTGTTCTGTATTTCCAGTAATGGCTTCACGGTATGCAACTTGAGGTGCACCTTGATTCACTTCTACTTTGAATTCACGCTTCAAACGGTCAACGATGATTTCAAGGTGCAATTCGCCCATTCCTGAAATGATTGTCTGACCAGTTTCTTCATCGGTATTAACGCGGAACGTTGGATCTTCCTCAGAAAGTTTAGATAAACCAATAGAAAGACGGTCTGTATCTGCTTGCGTTTTAGGCTCAATTGCTAAACCAATTACTGGATCTGGGAATACCATTGATTCGAGTACAATTGGTGCGTTTTCAGCACATAAGGTATCTCCGGTTTTGATGTCCTTGAATCCAACTACCGCACCGATATCTCCAGCTCCTAGTTCAGGAATTTGGTTTTGCTTGTTGGCGTGCATTTGGAAAATACGAGAAATACGCTCTTTGCTATCTGAACGAGTGTTCAATACGTATGAACCAGCCTCGAGTTTACCTGAATAAGCGCGAACGAAACACAAACGACCTACAAATGGGTCAGTTGCAATTTTGAATGCAAGTGCTGAGAATGGTTCGTCGTAAGAAGGTTTACGGCTAATTTCTTGGTCTGTTTTAGGGTTAGTACCTGTAATTGCTTCAACATCAAGTGGCGAAGGAAGAATTTCCATTACCATGTCAAGCATTGCCTGTACACCTTTATTTTTAAATGATGAACCACACATCATCGGAACAACTTTTCCTGCGATTGTAGCTTGACGCAAGGCATCTAGAATTTCACGTTCAGTAAGTGAGTTCTCGTCTTCAAAGAATTTCTCCATGAGGTTTTCGTCAAACTCTGCAACTGCTTCTAATAATTCAGAACGCAACCTACGTGCTTCATCAATAATATCAGCTGGGATTTCTACTTCTTGGAAAGTCATTCCCATGTCGTGCTCATTCCAAACAATACCTCTCCAGTTGATCAAGTCAACAACTCCCTTGAAATTATCTTCCTCACCAATGTTAATTTGAAGGGGAAGTGCATGACTTCCTAACATATCTTTAACTTGACGACAAACCATTAAAAAGTCTGCACCTTGACGGTCCATTTTATTTACAAACCCAATTCTTGGAACATTGTAATTATTGGCCAAACGCCAATTGGTCTCAGATTGTGGTTCTACACCATCAACTGCTGAAAATAAGAATACCAAACCATCTAAAACACGTAGCGATCTATTTACTTCAACTGTAAAATCTACGTGTCCTGGTGTATCAATGATATTCACGTGGTATTTCTGACCTCTATAATTCCAATCAAGGGTAGTGGCAGCAGAAGTAATGGTAATACCGCGCTCCTGTTCTTGCTCCATCCAGTCCATTGTAGCTGCACCGTCGTGTACCTCACCAATTTTATGACTTACACCACCGTAATATAAAATACGCTCAGTAGTAGTGGTTTTTCCTGCATCAATGTGCGCAGCAATACCAATATTTCTAGTAAATGTTAAATCTCTAGCCATTGTTAGAATCTAAAGTGTGAGAATGCTTTGTTAGCTTCGGCCATCCGAAGCGTATCTTCTTTCTTTTTAAATGCAGCACCTTCTTCCTTAGAAGCCGCAATAATTTCCGAGGCCAAACGTTGGGCCATCGTTTTTTCATTTCTTTTACGTGAATATCCGATTAACCACTTCATGGCTAAAGAAGATTTTCTTTCTTCACGAACTGGAGTGGGAATTTGAAAGGTAGCACCACCAACACGACGTGAGCGCACTTCTACACTCGGCGTAATATTCTCGATAGCTTTTTTCCAAGTTTCAAGACCATTAGCGTCTTCGATTTTATTTTCTACAATGTCTAGTGCTTCGTAGAAAATTCTAAATGCTAAACTTTTTTTGCCGTCTAGCATCAGGTTGTTAACGAATTTAGTTACGACAACTTCGTTAAACTTTGGATCCGGTAGGATTGCAATTTTTTTCGCTTTTCTTCTTCTCATGATGTCTAGCTTTTAATTATTTCTGCTTAGGACGTTTAGTACCATACTTTGAGCGTCGTTGGCTACGGCCTTGAACGCCTGCTGTGTCTTCAGCACCACGAACAATGTGGTAGCGAACTCCAGGTAAATCTTTTACCCTTCCTCCGCGTACTAATACTAATGAGTGTTCTTGAAGATTGTGGCCTTCACCACCAATGTAAGCGTTGACTTCTTTTCCATTTGTCAAACGTACACGCGCTACTTTTCGCATTGCCGAATTCGGCTTTTTTGGAGTAGTCGTGTACACACGAACGCAAACGCCTTTGCGTTGTGGACATGAATCAAGCGCAGCAGACTTACTTTTCTTCACTACCGCAGTTCTTCCTTTGCGAACTAATTGTTGAATAGTTGGCATAAAATACTCTTGTTTTATAAAATAAATAATAACCCCCAAACGTACTTTGAGGGGTGCAAAGATAACTATATATTTTTATAAACCAATACCGATTGAAAAATATTCAATTATTTAAGAAAGTTTTATTCAATTTTTTTTACCCGAGTAATTTAACTACCCATTTCAGATAAAAAAAAGGAACCCAAATGGATTCCTTTTAAAAAATTTAATGAGAAAAATTTTCAAAGATTATCTGTATAGTGTTGCTTTAACAGCCTTAACGATTCGCTCTACATTAGGCAAGGCCTCGTCAATTAGGGATGGCGAGAATGCAAATGGTGTATCGGTTTGTGTAATGCGCTGCACCGGAGCATCAAGGTAATCAAATGCATAACGCTGCAAATGATACGCAATCTCAGAGGAGATACTTGCCAAAGGCCACGATTCTTCAACTACCACACACCGGTTGGTTTTTTTGATTGATTCGACAATGCACCCGAAATCAATAGGGCGGATGGTGCGTAAATCGATGATCTCAACACTGATATTTTCCTTAGCCAAAACTTCTGCTGCCTCTTGGGCAACTTTAATGATCTTACCGAAGGTTACTAAGGTAATGTCTGTTCCTTTTCGTTTTACATCGGCGACCCCAATAGGAATAATATATTCTCCTTCAGGTACTTCGCCTTTGTCCCCGTACATTTTTTCTGATTCCAAAAATACAACGGGGTCATTGTCTCGAATTGCTGCCTTCAATAATCCTTTGGCATCCGCAGGATTCGATGGTGTAATTACTTTTAAACCCGGGACATGGGCATAAAATGCTTCAAAACTTTGGGAGTGTGTAGCAGCAAGTTGACCGGCTTGCCCATTCCCCCCTCTAAAAACAATTGGACAGCCATATTGTCCACCTGACATTTGAAGCATTTTTGCTGCTGAATTAATAATTTGATCGGCAGCTAATATGGCAAAATTCCAAGTCATAAATTCGACTATAGGTCTCAGTCCATTCATCGCAGCACCAACGGCAATACCTGAAAAACCAAGTTCTGCGATTGGCGTATCGATCACACGCTTTGGCCCAAATTCATCTAACATGCCTTGAGATACTTTGTATGCACCGTTGTATTCAGCAACTTCCTCGCCAAGTAAAAATACATTTTGATCCCGACGCATTTCTTCCGACATGGCTTCCCTAAGTGCTTCTCTGAACTGTAAGGTTTTCATATTTCTTTTTTTAGAATTGGCAAAATTACAAATAAGTCAGATAAGTAATCTTATTAAGCCACTTTAAGTGTAGCAATTTTCGATTTTCCAAATTGTTGGGTGGCGTAATTGATATCCACATGTAAGTTTTTAACAGAACCGCTAGGCAAATTGTACATTGCATCTGTGAGTATCGCTTCACAAATTGATCTTAAACCCCGAGCGCCTAATTCGAATTCAATTGCTTTTAAAACAATAAAATCCAGTACTTCATGATCAAAATCTAACTTAACACCGTCCATATCAAACAATTTCGTGTATTGCTTAATTAGCGCATTTTTTGGTTCAGTTAGTATTCTTTTCAAATCGGCCTCACTGAGTGGTTCAAGGTATGTTAAAACTGGAAAACGGCCTATCAATTCAGGAATGAGTCCGAAAGTTTTAATATCGGATGGCGCGATATACTTTAAAAGGGAATCTCCTTCTATACTTTGTTCATGTTCGTTAGAAAAGCCAATAGTTTGCCTGTTGACGCGATTTGCAATAAGTTTTTCTATACCATCAAAAGCTCCACCACATATAAATAGGATATTCTTCGTATCGATTGCAACCATTTTTTGTTCGGGGTGCTTTCTACCTCCTTGTGGTGGCACATTCACAGTCGCCCCTTCAAGTAATTTTAGTAAGGCTTGTTGAACCCCTTCTCCTGAAACATCCCTTGTTATACTCGGATTGTCATTTTTACGAGCAATTTTGTCAATTTCATCAATAAAAACGATGCCCATTTGTGCACTTTCAGCATTGTAGTCTGCTGCTTGAAGCAATCTAGAAAGGATACTTTCAACATCCTCACCCACATAACCAGCTTCAGTCAGAACAGTAGCATCCGCAATACAAAAGGGAACGTTTAAAAGTTTTGCAATTGATTTAGCCAAAAGGGTCTTTCCTGTACCAGTTCGTCCTACAAGAATGACATTAGATTTCTCAATTTCAATATCGTTTTCTTTTGTTTTTTGTTTGAGTCGTTTAAAATGATTGTAAACAGCAACGGAAAGCACTTTTTTTGCATCCTGTTGCCCTATTACATATTGATCAAGGTGCGCTTTTATTTCTTGCGGTTTAAGCAGATTCAAAGCATTTATAGCCTCTGAAGTATTTGATGTAGTTCCATTGAGTTCTTCTTGAACAATTTTATTGGCCTGGTTTGCACAAGAATCACATATATGACCATTTATTCCGGCAATGAGCATACCCACACCAGAGCGCGGCATTCCACAAAAAGAGCAAGTTGTTTCTTTTTTAGCCATCGTTTATTTTGGATTGCGTAAAAGAACCTCATCCACCATTCCGTATTGCTTAGCTTCCTCGGAGGTCATCCAATAATCTCTATCAGAATCTGCCCATACTTTATCGTATTCTTGCTTACTATGTATGGCAATTATATCGTAGAGTTCTTTTTTCAATTTTTGAATTTCACGCGCCGTAATTTCTATATCAGAAGCCTGACCTTGAGCGCCGCCTAGAGGCTGATGAATCATAACTCTTGAATGTTTCAGAGCACTGCGTTTTCCATATGCACCAGCACAAAGCAAAACTGCACCCATGGAGGCTGCTATCCCAGTACAAATAGTGGCAACGTCTGGTCGAATATATTGCATGGTATCATAAATCCCTAAACCTGCATAAACTGAACCACCAGGTGAATTAAGATAGATTTGAATGTCTTTTTTTGCATCAACAGACTCTAAGAAAAGCAATTGCGCATTGATGATGTTTGCCACTTGATCATTAATACCCGTGCCTAAGAAAATTATTCGATCCATCATGAGTCGCGAGAACACATCCATTTGTGTCATGTTTAATGGTCTTTCCTCAATGATATAGGGGGTCAAAGATGACTCAATGTAATGATCCACATACATACTTCCAATGCCCATGTGTTTGGTGGCGTATTTTCGAAATTCGTTATTGTCCATTGTTTTTTTAAGACTAAAATTAATTATAAAGGTTGATTTTATTTATTGTTGCAAATCAAAAAAAAATCCTGGAAGTCCAGGATTTTTTTCAGACACTTAAAAAAATCTTATTTAATCAAATCTATAAAGGATTGATCATTCATAATTTTGATGAATTCACGATCTAAGCTTGCTTTTTCTTTTAAAGAGGGGTTTTTAGAAATTGCTGTTTTCAATTTAGCAATAACTACTTGAGCATCTGCACCATTTCTAGCTTCAATAATTGCTTTAAGATAAGCTATTTCAGCAGTCTCATTTAAGGAAGCACTTGACTTATTGGCTGCATCGAGATTATTGCCTAAAATTAATGCTAAAACTTTGTTGTAGCAATCTTGGCTAATGTTCTTTTGCGCTGCATTGTAATTTCCCTCCATTATATCTATAATTCCTTGATTGTAATTGTAGACACTTGTTTTTGACGAGGACAACAATTTTTTGGCTGCTTCACGATTTCCTTCGAGAATTAAACTAGCCGCAAGATTATTATTGGTAACTGGATTGGTTTTTAAATCATTTGCCTTTTTAAATGAATTGGCCGCCTCTTTGGTATTGCCAAGTTCAAATTGGCTTACACCCAGATTTGTATGTGTTCGGTAATCTGATGCAAAATTTGTCGCAGCAATTTCATAAATACGCGCTTTCTCGTTGGCATCCATTGTCAATTTACCAGCTGTAAACAACAATTCTTCAACGTTCAAAGTAGCAGGATTTTGCACAGAAGCTGTCCTTAATTCATCATCAGTTAGTCCAAATTCAGTATAGTTTACCACAATCACTGCACGTCGAATCATCGGAAAAACATCGCGTTCCAATTCGGTATATGCTTTACCTAGATTAATCATGTCCTTCTCTCTTTGTTCGGGATCTTTAGTCATTTCCAAAATGCGTATAAAAAGATTTTTATCAGCTTCGGGTATTGTGCTTGTTGCGGCCAATTGAGCTTTAAAACCATCAAAATCTTCACCAAATTTGGCGAGTTTGTAAGCACTTGTATCAGCATAGATGTTTAACTTAGCTTTTTTCATAAGGTCAATAAGTGCCTTACGTGCTGCAACGGTTCGGTCTGAAGAAAGGTCGTCGTTTTTTGCTACTTCTCCATCTGGTGACGCGTAACCATTAATTTGGATTGAATTAATCTTGATTTTAGGATTATTTTGCGCTGCTTGGATCCAAGCCATGAGCGCTGCAATGTCTGCATCTTTAATTTCATTTGGACGCACATTAAATTTCCCTTTTTCAAAATTAATTGTCGCAGTGGTAGATTTTTCAAATTGTCTAACCAAAGCGTCTGGTTCTGAGAGAACTTTAAAAGTTTTGTCCACAAGATAGGGTGTGATTATTGTTCCATCGGCAATTTTAGTCTCTGGCAGAGCACCTTTCTCTTTTGTTTGTAAGTATAACTTTCCGGTGATGATTAAATCAGCTGCTTCCATCGAAGGATTATAGGCTAAAGTTTGTTCAAAAGTTGCCGTTCCTCCGGATTTGAAATCTATAGTCGTTCCATTGCCGGTAACCTTTGAACCGTTGATATTCCAAGTACCAACCGCAGTTGAACCAAGCATTGGAGTAAATTCAGCTTTTGCTTTATTTTTGATGCCTTTTTCTGGGACATTCACAGTAATGCTGACCTTTACGGAATCACCGTGCATTTCCAGTGGATTTGGATTGACGGTATAAGTTAGGTCTTTGACTAAGTCACAAGAGGCAACGAAAAACGCAGCAATTCCAATAATTAGTGCACTTTTTAAGCGATTTAATTTCATGGGTTAAAATTTTAATATTCCTTACAAAATTAAGCAATTAATTTTACTTACTCAACTTTCTTGAAAGCTTACCAAACTTAACTTTATTCAAGGATTACAAAGTCTAAATTCAAAGATTTTAAAGGTTGTATTACAAAAGGCCGTTCATGATAGCGCGGATGGGGGATTTGTAAATTAGGCTTATTTAAAATTAGGGATTCGTAAAAGATTATATCGAGATCAATACAACGGTCTTCATAAGTGGAAGATTTTCTTGTTCTGCCGAGTTTTTGCTCGATATTTTGAAGTGCTTTTAATAGCTGTTCTGGAGGTAAATCAGTGTGTAAAAGCAAACAACCATTTAAAAATTCGTTATTTGAATCAAATCCGATTGGAAAACTTTTAAAAAAAGGAGAAACCTGAGAAACTTTGCCACATTCTTGATTGATTAAATCTATGGCTTTAGCAATTGTTTTTTCTCGATTACCTAGATTTGATCCAAAAGCAATTACAACCCTGTTGCTCGTTCTCATTTCCATTCAAAACTATTGACAAGTTCTTGAAGATCAGTTTTCAAGTATTGCAATGCAGGCCTCAGCGAATCATAATTGGGTCTACAATTCAAAAGTACTTCACCGCGTAAAAAATGCGTTGTCGAATCGGTTAAATAAAATTGAAAATTAGTGGCAACGTTGCCTTTAAGTTCAAAAAAAGTCCCGTAAACCTTTTTTAGTGGATGTAAGATTAGTTCATAATCAATTTTATCGGCCATAATCTTGTGTTCATCCACTTTATCATTAGCAAAGTTGATGATTTCTGCCAGAGAATCTATGGCAGAAATCCGTACATAATACAAAAATAAAGTTCCGTTTAATGGCCCTAAATCTATTTCTTGCAAACTAAACTTTTCACTTGTCTGCTCAAAGTTTTTGGAATTATAAATGTCTGCTAATCGGAATTTAAATGATTGTGGACTAATGTATTGGCGGTAAGCGTGATCGGGAAATTGAGTGCGCAAATAAGTACTTGGCTTCGGGACCGGATTTGGTTCGGAGCAGGCCCATAAAAAGCCGATCAAAATCAAGAGCAAACTAATTTTTTTCATCAACCACTATTTTTATCGATTTGACGCGTTTTTTATCCGAAGAAACCACAATAAATTTTAATGGGCCTGTAATAATGAATTCGTTGTTTTTTAATATGCGACCAGCCACCTCAGCAATTAGACCTCCTAAGGTTTCGGCTTCACCTCGAGCTTGCTCTATGAATGGCTCGTATTTTTCTCCGAGTATTTTATTTAAATCAATTAAAGAAGTTCGGCCCTCAAAAATATAGGTGTTGTCAGCAGGTTTGGAAAATGAAATCTCCGTATCATCAAATTCATCGGTAATATCTCCAACGATTTCCTCAAGAATGTCCTCCAGAGTCACAATTCCACTAGCCCCACCATATTCATCTACTACAACAGCCATATGCATTTTCATATTTCGAAATTCTTGGAGTAAATCATTGATTTTCTTGTTTTCGGGAACAAAATAGGGTTCACGAAGGACTTGTTTCCAATCGAAAGAATCATCTCGATCAATATGATTGAGTAGGTCTTTAATGTATAGTATACCAATAATGTTGTCAGGGCTATTTTCAAAGACCGGTATACGCGAGTAACCTACCTCAATGATTTGTTCCAAAACTGAAGAGAAATGTTCTGCTGCTTCAATATCTTCTACCTCAATTCGTGGAGTCATGATTTGAGAAGCTTCTGTTTTTCCAAATTTTACTATTCCTTCCAAAATTCTTTGTTCTTCTTCAGAGCCGGATACAGCTTTAGTAATAGCCACCGCTTGTTCTAATTCATTTTGGTCAATTGAAGTGGTCTGATTGCCCCATTGTTGAATGTTGATGGTTCCTTTCACTAATATTGATTTGAGCCATGAAATAGGTGGAGTTTTGCTTAAAATTCTCAAGGGATAGGCGGCAATTTTGGTCACCTTCAATGCGTTTCGATTTGCAAAAATTTTTGGAATCACCTCACCGAATAGAAGAATAACTAAAGTAATGCCTAAAACTTCTACGATAAATCGAATTAGAGAAAAATCATCGGATTGCGGAAAAATGTCATTGAGAACAAATGAGGATAAAATAACAATACCGACATTTATAAAATTATTAAAAATCAGGATGGTTGCTAATAATTCTTGGGGTTTGGACAATAATTTTAAAATATTTTTGGCTTTTGCTGAGGGATCATCCTTGAGCTCTGCGTTATCTTTGGGCTTTAGCGAAAAAAAGGCGCTCTCGGATCCAGAAACAAATGCAGATAAGCCAAGGAGGATTAATATAATAAGTAGATAAATATAACTTGCATCGCTTATTTGGCCAATTAGACCAAACAGGGATGCTTCAAGACTCGGAGGTTCTATTGCGTTTTGCATGCGTTAAAATGGAAGATCATCTGAGGAATCAGGTGCTATACCAGTAATCGCTCCAGGTTGATCGGGCCGCCCTTCATTACCATAATTACTTTGGCGCTCGGAGTTATCTGGTCGAGATAAAATGGTTAAATCGTCGCCAACTACTTCTGTTGCATAGCGTTGATGCCCTTCTTTATCAGTCCAAGAGCGCTTTTTAAGCTTGCCTTCTACATAAATTTTGACCCCTTTTTTAAGATATTTTTCTGCTACTTCAGCAAGACCACGCCATAATACGATGTCATGCCAGTCTGTAGTTTCTCTCTTTTCTCCACTTTGTTTATCTGTGTATACCTCAGAAGTAGCCAAAGGAAAAGAAGCCACCACGGCTCCATTTTCTAAACGACGCACGTCTGGGTCTTTTCCCAAATTGCCAATTAAAATGACTTTGTTAATACTGCCGTTCATCTCTTATTTTTCAATCAATAATAGTTATTTTTTTCGAATTTGGCGTTTTTTAATTGATTTAGTTGGTTGATTAGCTGCAATTTCCAAACAATCCTCTAAGGTTAATAATTCTGGTTGACAATCTTTGGGTAATTTAAAATTATCCTTACCAATTTTAAGATATGCGCCATATCTACCATTGAGTAATTGCACCTCTGGATTCTCTTCGAATGTTTTAATTATTGCCTTTGCCGCTTCCTCTTGTTTTAACTTATCTAGTTCGATGGCGCGTTCTAAACTAATGGCCATGGGATCTTCGTCTTTGGGTATAGAACTGAAGCGTTTCCCGATCTGCACATATGGTCCAAAACGGCCAATATTAACTTTCACAACCTCGTTTTGCGATTCTCCTAAAATTTTAGGCAATTCAAACAATTTTAATGCTTCCTCTAATGTAATATGTTGAATAGATTGATTCGCTTGAAGGGAGGCAAATTGAGGTTTTAGTCCATCGGCTTGTTCATCACCAATCTGAATCATTGGCCCGAATCTGCCAATTCTTGCAATAATTTTCCTTCCGCTTTTCGGGTCAGTGCCTAATTCTCGCTCTCCGGTTGCTCGATTTGAATGTGTTAAAGTATCTTGAACTTGGTTATGAAAAGGCCCATAAAAGGATTGAATCATAGCTTTCCAATTGAGTTTTCCTTTTGCAATTTGGTCAAACGAAGATTCGACTGTGGCTGTAAATTTATAGTCCAATATTTGTTCGAAGTGATCTACTAAAAAGTCCGTTACAACAGTGCCAATATCGGTTGGCGACAGTTTATTTCGCTCTTTACCTGTATTCTCGGTTTTTTCCAATTTTTGTATGCCATCCTTGTCAAGAACATATTGGATGTAATTTCTTAAAACACCTTCACGTTCTTTTTTTTCTACATAATTTCTCTTTTGAATAGTAGAAATTGTTGGTGCATAAGTCGATGGCCGACCAATACCCAATTCTTCAAGTTTCTTAACTAAAGATGCTTCTACATATCTCGATGGAGGACGACTAAAGCGTTCTGTAGCAGTACATCGCTCGAGCAATAGCGATTGACCAACGGAAACTTTGGGCAGGAGCTCTTGGGTAGCATTTTCATCTTGTTCTTCTTCCAAGGTAGCTGCTAAATAAACTTTTAAAAACCCGTCAAAAACAATTACTTCTCCCTTTGCAATAAAATAATTTGGTCCTTTGAGTCCTGCTATTTTAATTTGGGTTCTTTCGAGTTGAGCCGCAGACATCTGACTAGCAATACTTCGTTTCCATATGAGCTCGTAGAGCCTTTGCTGATCATTGTCGGCGTCAATTCGCTGAAGCATGAAATCAGTTGGTCTAATTGCTTCATGAGCTTCTTGAGCACCAGCACTTTTTGTAGTGTATTTAGTAGGTTTGGAATAAGCTGAACCGAATTGATGTACTATGGCATTCTTTGCAGCGTCGATAGCTGTCTGAGAAAAATTTAATGAATCAGTTCGCATATAAGTTATGAAACCTGCCTCATAAAGACGTTGTGCAACACTCATTGTTTTGCTCACTGAAAAACCTAATTTAAGACTCGCTTCTTGTTGTAGTGTTGAGGTTGTAAAAGGAGCTGAAGGAAATTTTTGAATTGGTTTTTGTTGTACATCCTCAACATGAAACTCATTCTCTTGTGCCTCGTTTAAAAGTTTTTGAACCTCATCGCTGTTGTTCAGATAAGTATTGAGTTCAGCTTGAAGTGTACTTTGTTTATCAATTAAATTAAATTGCCCTTGAATGCGATAGAATACTTCAGATTTAAAATTATCAATTTCCCTTTCGCGTTCTACAATAAGTCTTACTGCTACAGATTGAACGCGGCCTGCAGATAAGCTTGGGCGTACTTTTCTCCACAAGACAGGAGATAATTCAAAACCAACAATTCTATCTAATATACGCCTAGCTTGTTGTGCATCCACAAGTTCTGTATTTATTTCTCGAGGATTTTCTATTGCTCGCGTTACTGCAGTCTTGGTTATTTCATTAAATGTAATGCGTTTGGTGTCTTTTTTATCAAGCCCTAAAGTTTCAAACAAATGCCAAGAAATGGCTTCTCCCTCTCGGTCTTCATCTGTTGCTAACCAAATAGTTTGGGCTGTTTTTGCTAATTTTTTAAGTTCTGATATTACTTGTTTTTTATCGGCGCTAACCTCATATTGTGGTGTAAAATCTGTTTCGATATCGACAGCTAGGCCTTTTTTAGAAAGATCTCTTACATGCCCATAACTCGATTTAACAATATAATCTTTACCTAAATAACCTTCAATTGTTTTCGCCTTAGCAGGAGACTCAACGATAACCAGATTTTTTGCCATTTTGGAGAATTTTGGGCACAAATGTAAAATTAAAATATTTCAATATTCAAGTAGTTCGCATCAATTTTTGTCTGTTCTAGACCTAACCTACGGTTATTTTTTTTGAATTGATGGCTTATTTCACTCATGACAATTTGTCAGCAGATTGATTTTGCCCTATTTTTGCAGTTCAAAAAATTCAATGGAATATCAAAATAAAATAATCGATGAATCGGTTCAAGGTACTGCACTTGAGTTGAGTCATGAGTTAAATGCTGAGGCAAAAAAGCTCTATTTAGAAAGTTACGGTTGTCAGATGAATTTTTCGGATAGTGAGGTTGTTGCATCTATTCTTGAGCGTGATGGGTATCAAACCACACGCAATATAGATGATGCAGATGTAATTCTATTGAATACATGCTCGATTCGCGAGAATGCAGAGCAGCGCGTACGAAACCGGCTCACAGAATTTAAAATTAAAAAAGACAGAAATCCACAACTTGTCGTTGGGATTTTGGGTTGTATGGCCGAACGCCTCAAAAAAAATCTATTAGATGAAGAAAAATTAGTGGATTTAATCGCCGGTCCGGATGCTTATCGCGATTTGCCCAATCTTATCGAGGAGGTAGGTTCTGGACAGAAGGCCGCCAATGTTCTACTTTCAAGAGATGAAACTTATGCTGATATTTCACCTGTTCGTCTAGATCAAAAGGGAATATCTGCTTTTGTAACTATTACTCGTGGTTGTGATAATATGTGTTCGTTTTGTGTCGTTCCGTTTACACGTGGAAGAGAACGCTCTCGCGACCCTCAAACCATTGTTTCAGAATGTAAGCATCTTTTTGATTCAGGTTATCGTGAAGTGACTTTGCTGGGTCAAAATGTAGACTCATATCGATGGAATATTACGGCAAAGGGTGAAATTAAAAACCCTGAGCTCCCCACCACTAATTTTGCTCAGTTGATGGAAATGGTAGCTTTAGTTTCACCAGAATTGCGAGTTAGATTTAGTACTTCTCATCCCAAAGATATGACTGATGAGGTCTTGACTATGATGGCCAAATACCCCAATATTTGTCCTTATATTCACCTTCCGGTTCAGTCAGGAAATTCTGATGTGTTGTATAGAATGAATCGCGGTTATTCCAGAGAATGGTATATCGATCGAATTGAAGCAATTAAACGCATTATACCTGGTTGTGCAATCTCAACAGATATTATAACAGGATTTTGTGGAGAAACCGATCAGGAACATAAAGACACCCTGAGTTTGATGGACATTGTTCAATATGATTTTGCTTATATGTTTAAATATTCTGAACGTCCTAAAACATTAGCCGAACGTCGTTTTAAAGATGATGTTTCAGAAGAAATAAAAGCACAACGCTTGAATGAAATTATAGATAAACAGCTTGCTCATTCCTTGGCTTCGAATCAAAGATTGTTGGGAACAATTCAAGAAGTATTAATTGAAGGAGAATCAAAAAGATCAAATTCGCATCTGTGCGGGCGCACTCCTAGTAATGTAATGGTTGTATTTCCAAAGACCGATGCTAAAAAGGGAAGTTACGTGCAAGTAAAAATTACCGAGTGTACCTCGGCTACTTTAAAAGGTGAAATTGTATAAAGTTAAGAATCATGAATGTCCAACAAATTAAACAGCGTTTTGGAATTATTGGTTCAGCACCATTACTTAATAGGGCGCTAGAAATTGCTATTCAAGTGGCACCTACGGATATTTCTGTATTGGTAACAGGAGAAAGCGGCACGGGTAAAGAAATAATTCCTCAAGTCGTTCACCAGCTAAGTGCCAGAAAACATGGAGAATACATTGCTGTAAATTGTGGTGCTATTCCAGAAGGAACGATTGATTCTGAATTGTTTGGTCATGAAAAAGGATCTTTTACTGGTGCTCAAGGAAGCCGGCAAGGATATTTTGAAGTTGCAAATGGTGGCACAATATTTTTGGATGAGGTTGCAGAATTACCTATGCAAACCCAAGTTCGCTTACTACGGGTGCTGGAGACCGGCGAATACATCCGAGTTGGTTCTTCTAAACCTTTAAAAACGAATGTTCGGGTAGTTGCTGCAACAAATGAGAATATGCAAAAGGCAATTGCTTCAGGTAAATTTCGCGAGGATCTTTATTATAGGTTAAGCACAGTGCCTGTTGCATTACCTGCATTGCGTCAGCGTGCCGAAGACATACACCTATTGTTTAGAAAATTTGCCAATGACTTTGCAGATAAATATCGAATGCCAGCTATCAAGTTAACTTCCTCAGCAATTGAATTGCTGCAGGCTTATCCATGGCCCGGAAACATTCGTCAACTTAAGAATCTTGTAGAACAACTATCTGTTATAGAAACAGCTAGGGAAATAGATCCAATCACGCTAAATAATTATTTAACCCCGATAGCCGAGAATGCTAGTGGTTTACAAATCAACGACCAAAATCAAGAGTCAATTTCTGAACGGGAGCTCATGTATAAATTTTTATTTGACATGAAAAAAGATCTTACGGAATTAAAGAAATTGGTTTTAGATTTAGCTGGAGGCACCACGAACATAGAACTCAACGCCGATCAAAGTGCGGCAGTATCTAGGTTATATCAGGAAGTTTACGAGCAAAACCCAGCGCGCATTTTAGCCGCACCCAGTGCGGGTTCAGAATCTACCTCTCTGCCAAATTTAGCATCATCAAACGATGATTTCGAAGAGCATATCGAGTTAGAAGAGTCGTTGAGTCTTGAAGATCGAGAGCGTGAATTGATTCTAAAAGCCTTGGAAAAACACAAAGGAAAACGAAAGTATGCTGCTTTAGAGCTTGGAATTTCCGAACGAACTTTATATAGAAAAATTAAAGAATTCCAATTGGGAGAATGAGACGATTAATTACATTGTGTTTCTTGGGTTATGTTCTCAATTCTTGTTGGCCAGAAAGCTTTTCTTTTAGGGATACAGGAGGAATGCCTTTAGAGTGGAAAACATTTAGCATTCAAAATCTCGAAAACCAAGCACCAAATTGTCCGCTATCATTTGGCCCCTTGTTGAGTGAACAATTGAAGGATGGCGTGCAGAACAATACGCGCTTGTTGCTCGACACGCAGAATGGGGCAGGGCAAGTACATATAGAGGGTGCAATTACAAATTATCAGGTACAACCTGTAGCAATTCAAGGTTCTGATAATGCGTCGAGCAATAGACTGACAATGACACTTCAGTTAAAAATTAAAATCAGCGTACCCAAAGAAGAAGAATGGCAGTTCACTTCAACGCGATTTGCCGACTTTTCATCAGGATTAAATTTAGCGGATGTCGAGCAAAAGTTGTTTAATGATATTGCAGCCCAAATGGTGCAAGATCTTATCAATAAATTATATAGTAATTGGTAATTTAGTAAGGTGTTAAGTAAGGAGCAACTACATAATCAAATATTAGACCCAAGTCAATGCAACGGTGCCTTTCTAGAAGATATTGATGCCTTACGCAGTTCATATCCTTATGCTTCTTCTTTTTCTATTCTATATCTTAAAACCTTGGCCAAAGAGCAAGACGTGCGTCTTTCTCAAGCGCTTGATCAAAGTGCTTTTGCTATTCAAAACCGAGTCGTTTTATATGAACTACTCAATGAGAGCATCCAAATAGGTGATAGCCTTGAAAAGAAGGTAGAACCATCTGTTGAACCGATTCCACAAATTGAGCAAGCGCAAAAAACATCGGACATACAGGAACATCAAAAAGACGAATTACCAACGGAATCTTCTCAAAAAGATCCAACACAAGAAATTCTTGATCAGCAGATGCGATCAAATTTGATTAGTCATGCCTATGTTGATCTTACCTACACTGAGGAGCTCACTGATTTGGAAGAAAATAATCAAACTGTTATAAAAGAAATTGGGTTGGAGTCAGCATCCAATTCAACTATTATCACGCCAGAAAGCCTGAGTGAACGCCCTTTTATTGGTTGGCTTCACTTTAACGATGAATCGCAAGAGGACCAAGAAATTAAGTTCTTAAAAATTGAGAAACCCAAGCAGGATTTTTATTCTCCATCGAAAAAGGCAAAAGAAAGTGTCAATAGCGATCATATACCTGTTTCTGAAACACTTGCAAAAATTTATACCATGCAAGGAGCAGTACAAAAAGCCATTCAAGTATATGAACAATTAATTTTGCTTAATCCAGAAAAAAAGAGTTTCTTTGCAAACCAAATTAAAATTTTAAAGAAAAACATCAATTCCACATCATGATCACAACCATTCTATCTTTTTTAACGGTTATAGCAAGTATTTTATTGATTCTTGTCGTGTATGTTCAGAATCCTAAAGGAGGAGGTTTAAGTGCTGATTTTGGCGGTGCATCTCAATTAGGCGGAGTACAACGCACCAACGAATTGATTGATAAATTAACTTGGGGCTTAGCAGCTGCCATTGTAGTTTGTAGTTTAGGAATTTCTTTAAATCAACCTAGACCGCCAAAGCAGGTTGTAAACCAAACTCAAGAACAGGCGCCTCAAGGTCAAAATCCAGCACAGAATTCTGGAAAATAAACTCTTAAAAAATCTCGAATAAATGTCAGTATGTCACAGATGCTGACATTTTTTTTGCCTAATTCTGAAATTTTGACGCGATTTAGGGCTTGGCATGTTTTTGGTCTATTGTAGGAAAATTAAATTATCTATTATGTCTATTAAATTCAAACCATTGGCAGACAGAGTTCTCGTAGAACCAGGTCCTGCAGAGCAAAAAACAGCGAGTGGAATTATAATTCCCGATACAGCCAAAGAAAAACCGTTGCGCGGAACTGTTATAGCGGCTGGTTCTGGAAAAAAAGATGAACCGATGTCTGTAAAAGTTGGTGATGCAATCCTTTATGGGCAATATGCCGGAACTGAAATCAAAATTGATGGGCAAACATATCTCATCATGAGAGAGTCAGATATTTATGGAATTTTTTAATGATAAATTGAACTTAAAATGGCAAAAGAAATTCACTTTGATGTCGAAGCACGCGAAAAATTAAAAAAAGGTGTAGACGCTTTGGCAAATGCAGTAAAAGTAACCCTCGGTCCAAAAGGTCGAAACGTTGTAATTGGAAGAAAATTTGGTGCTCCCAATGTAACTAAAGATGGCGTTACCGTAGCAAAAGAAATCGAACTCAAAGATCCAATTGAAAATATGGGTGCTCAAATGGTTAAAGAAGTGGCGTCTAAAACTGCAGATATTGCAGGTGATGGCACCACAACGGCTACCGTTTTAGCACAAGCAATAGTTACTGCTGGTTTAAAAAACGTAGCAGCTGGGGCCAATCCAATGGATTTAAAAAGAGGTATTGACAAAGCCGTAACAGAGGTTGTTTCTAACTTGCGGAAACTTTCCAAAGTTGTTGGCAACGATATTAGTAAAATAGAGCAAATTGCATCAATTTCTGCTAATAATGATGAAAAAATAGGTAAGCTCATTGCCGAGGCTATGAAAGTCGTGGGCAATGACGGCGTGATTACAGTAGAAGAGGCAAAAGGCACTGAAACAGAAGTAAAAACTGTGGAAGGAATGCAATTTGACAGGGGATATTTATCTCCATACTTTGTGACGAATGCTGAGAAAATGATCACCGATATGGAGAATCCACTTATCTTGATTTGCGAAAAAAAGATCTCCAGCATGAAAGAATTACTCCCAATACTCGAACCGGTAGTGCAGTCTGGAAAATCGCTATTAATTATAGCAGAAGATGTCGATGGCGAAGCACTAGGGACATTGGTCGTAAATCGTTTGCGCGGTTCTTTGAAAGTTGCTGCTGTTAAAGCACCAGGTTTTGGAGACCGAAGAAAAGCTATGCTTGAAGATATCGCAATACTAACTGGTGGTACAGTTATCTCAGAAGATAGAGGCATGACCCTCGAAAATGTAACTTTAGATATGTTAGGTTCTGCCCAGAAAGTGGAAATTGACAAGGACAATACTACCATTGTTAATGGAAAAGGTACAAAAGCCGATATTCAGGCCCGAGTTGGTCAGATTCGTGCTCAAATTGAACAAACCACTTCTGATTACGATCGCGAAAAGCTCCAAGAAAGGCTTGCTAAGTTAGCAGGTGGAGTTGCCGTTTTATACGTAGGTGCTCCTACAGAAGTTGAAATGAAGGAGAAAAAAGACCGAGTTGACGATGCGCTTGCCGCAACAAGAGCAGCTGTTGAGGAAGGAATTGTACCGGGTGGGGGCGTTGCATTATTGCGTGCCATTGAAACATTAGACAAGCTCAAAGGAGCCAATGACGATGAAATGACCGGTATTCAAATCATTAAACGTGCAGCTGAAGAACCGCTAAGACAAATCATTGCCAATGCGGGTGGTGAAGGTGCAATTATTGTTCAAAAAGTGCGCGAATCAAAAGATGATTTTGGTTACAACGCACGAACTGAGAAATTTGAAGCGCTTTATAAATCTGGGGTTATCGACCCAACTAAAGTTACGCGTATTGCCGTAGAAAATGCATCGTCGATAGCGGCCATGCTTTTAACTACTGAATGTGTGATTGCAGATGAACCTGAAGAAGTAAATGCTGGTGCTGCGATGCCTCCAATGGGTGGTGGAATGCCTGGAATGATGTAAAGTAAAAAAGAGCCTTCGGGCTCTTCATCGTTTCTTTCTTCCCGCATTTGCGGATAGCGAGAAATGTCTATATAAGAGCCACTTTCGGGTGGCTTTCTTTTTGTACATTTGAGTGATGTGTTACAGCAATTCTTCTACTTCGACAACCTTACAGCTTTCAGAAAGGTACAAAAAGCTTAAGCCCTCATCACCCATTGAATTTACCTATTATTTTGCCTCGGGATTCCATTTCCCAAATTGGATTGTAGCAACCGATGATGAAAAATTACAGCAAATGCGATGGGGATTATTGCCTCATTGGTTTAAAGGTAATAATTGGATGGATTTTGCTTCTAAAACACTCAATGCAAGGCAAGAAAGTTGTCATGAGAAAGCTTCCTTCAAACATTTGATTGCCAATAAGCGATGTTTGGTACCTTCAACAGGTTTTTTTGAATGGCAAACGCATGGCAAAGAGAAAATCCCACACTTTATCCGCCACGCGCATCAAACTATATTCTCTCTGGCCGGCCTTTATGATGTTTGGTTAAATCCTTCAACAGGCGCTCAAGAACTTACTTTTACCATTCTAACAACCCAAGCCAATGATTTCATGTCAGAGATTCATAATACAAAAAAGAGAATGCCATTAATTCTAAATAAAGAGGAAGAAAATCACTGGTTGGGTAAAGAAATTTTGCTTCAAGATATAGCCAATCGTTCAAAGGTAGAATTGGAAGCCTGGCCTGTAAATAAAAAATTATTACTAAGTGCTGACGCCAACCAAGAAGCAGTGCAACAGAGATATTCGGGTTTATTGGGTATGCAAAAAGGCTTATTTGATTAAATTTGGCACTACAATTGTTAGTTGAATTGTATGAAAGTTGTTTTAGGCCTTCTAGTTCTTTTGTCATTTGTTTCTTGCATTGAAATTTCCGATGACATCACCATACATAATGATGGATCTGGAACATTTCGATATAAAATAAATTTAAGTGCAAGTAAAATAAAAGTAAATTCAATTCTGGCCTTAGATAGTTTGGATGGGAAACCCATACCAAGCATTGCTAAAATAAGTGCTAAAATCAATGAATTTGTAAGAATTCTCGATGCTCAGAATGGTATTTCAAATGTTTTAGTTGAAGAAAACTACACAGATTATATTTTTAAACTTTCTTGCGATTTTAAAAATATTAAGCAGCTCCAAGACGCTATTCGATTGAGCATTGCCCAAATCACTGACGATAAAGTAACTGCGCCTATGGATCAATATTGGCTTAATTGGGATGGAAATATGCTCGTTCGCAATATACCTACATATATTACTCAACAAATTAAAAGTTACAAAATACAGGATTTAGATTTATTAAAAGAAGGTGTTTATACTTCAATCGCCCGTTTTGACCGACCTGTTGCATCATGCCAAAATAAACTTTCGGTTATTAGTAAAAATCAAATGGCGGTTTTGGTCAAAACCAATACTTATGCTTTAAAAGAAAATCAACATCTTTTGGATAATACCATTGTTCTTTCACCTAGATGAAACTAACCTATTTTAATTAACTTTGTTTAAATTTTCATGCTGACGTGTTAACATTATCCTTTCGCCGATTTTGGCTTTTTGTGGTTCTTATCTCCACCCATTCATCTTGGTCTCAAATTAATTCTATCCATTCTGAACAGTTATTACCCAAGGATGCTGTAACGGTATTTAGCATTAATAACATCAGCTTATTGCAAAAAATAGCAATGGATGATTTAGTCAATTATGAATTTATGTCTGAGGTACATCAAGAATTATTTGATGGTTCTACTTCAAACAAAACGCTTAAGGATGCAGGAATTAACTTTGACGAACGACTAAACTTATTTTATGGCAAGTCTATCAAATATGAATTATCTGGTTTTACTTTCGGTGTTTCGGATAAAAAATCATTGTTTGATGTATTTGATGATTTTCAATATGATCAATCTCAATTTGAAGGATTAGAAGTTTATGGAACTTTTTTTAACAATCTCCTGATTAAGGATAATCAAGCGTTGCTTATTCGTATAGAACCGACAATGCAATATATTGATGAGGTAACAGATTCAATTTGGTTTGCGCGGGGCTATGAAATGCCTTTTGAATTTTTTGATGAGGAGTCATTTGACGAGGAAGCGTCATTTGAAATTGATCCATCTTTTATTGACGAAGAAAGTGCTCTAGAAGAACAAGAATCTATTTTAGAGGAAGAAATCTATGATGAAGAGCAAGAGAATTCAAATGTTTTTCCTGAAGCATCTGAAAACCCATTAGTTAAGAATTATTATGAATTGCGAGATAGCGTACAAGTCATACTTCAGCAAAAGGAGTTTTCACGCGTTGTAGAGGAAATTTTTATCAACGGCCAAAATTTATTTAATGCTGATGAAAGATTTGCGTCTCAATTAAGCCACCAGGCTGAAGCAGCATTTTACATGGATAACGCCAGAAATTTAAACAAAGCACAAGGCTTTTGGTATTTTCAAACAGTGCTTCCTACCTTATATCAAGACATTCAGGATCTCTATGCGGGCAACGTAATTTTAGGTGATTTATTTTTGAGAGATAATCAAATAGACTTTGAAGTTGAAGCCCAATACGGAGCATCCCTAGGTAGTATTTATACTCAAATGAACGATGCGCGTTTTGATGCAAATGTATTGGATTATATTCCTGCTTCAAGCCCAGCTTATTTTACTTATAATATCAACTTGCAAAAAGCTTATGAGCAAGCCTTTAAAGTTGTTCTTCCTTTGTTGAGTGATGAAAAAAATGCGCAAATTGCCGTAAACGTACTCACCTTAGAATTGTTAAATGAGTTCATCAATAAAGATGCCATTTTTGATACCTACAAAGGAAGTATGTTTGGAACTTTTAATGGCATTAAAAAGGTGAATACCAAAAAAATAGAATTTACTTTTGACGAACAGTCCTTTGAATATCAAGAGATAGAAACCGAAACCCAAACGGACATGCCCATATTTACATTTGGTTTTTCAACCTCTAGACCTGATATTCCTGAAATGATATTAAAACAACTCTCAAGGTTAAGTTCACGAATACAACATTTCGACAATTATTGGCGAATTGACAATGCCGTATTGGATGCCGTGCCACTGTATATTTTGAACACAGGCGATTTACTTTTAATAAGTAATGATGAGGATATGGCGAGATTTCATTACAATGGGTACGGCAATGAATCTTTATCAAAAAAACAACGAAAGGCGGCAAAAAAGAGTGGTTTTATGTACGGAAAGATTGACGTTTTCGAAGCGCTAGATCGATTCCCATTAGAGGTGCTTTCTGCTGAGAATGCAGAAATTTTTTCTTCGTTTAAAGGAAAATCAGGTCAGTTAGAACTCACATCCTCTCAAACCAGTGAAACGCACACCAACATCAAACTCAGTTATCAATTTGATGGTCAAGAAACTCCTGGTGAACATCTTCTTGACATGATCAATTCGCTTTATGTGATGTACACGTTGAACCCCTGACTATGTATCGCAAATTACTCGTTCTATTTTTAATCGCGGGAAGTTTAGGTTTGGTCTTATTTGTCAAAACTTTTCTATTTGAAAAACCCAAGAACACGCGATTAATAGATCGGTTACCAACGGCAGATTTTTTAGGTAGGGCAAATATCTTAGAGTTAGCAAAAGAATCTAGCGCCCTGCTACAATTTAATAAACTTTCAATTCGAGATTTTACTACCTATGAATTTCTATTAGGACAAGCCAAGCAGTATGGTGTTGATTTTGAATCCGATAGCTATATTTTTGTTAATGAAAATAGAAACTGGGGCGTGCTTATGCCTCTATCTGATTCATCCAAAGTTAAATTAGGCATTCAAAGGATATCAAAATACAATGATCTAGAAGATTCCATTGTTGGAGGAAATAAGTATTATTTTATTGAAAAAGAGAAATCTTTTCTTCATTACGGAAAGGATTATTTACTTCTGTATCAAGGCACGGATTTTTTAAAAACTTTGAACCATGTTGTTTCTGCACATTTTGGTGATCAACTAACGGTTTGGAAGAAATTTTTGAATCAAAAGCAATTCAAAAATGAACACCTCGTATTTTATGCCAATTGGCCAGAATTACAAAAATATGATGTCGAAATGGCCATGTTCGCCCACGATAGTGATTCACTTTCTTTGCAATTAAAAAGTTACTTTAAAAAGCGTACACCATTGCATATTGCATTAAAGTCAGATGGTGTGGGATACAAAAGTGATTTAAATGCCGATCATTTTATTGATATTCATCTCGATATAAATGAATTTAGAAAGCATACACAAGATTCGGTGTATGTACAATTATTAAAACTCAGTAAAAAGGTAGGCTTTCCTTTCGAGCGTTTTTTAAGTGCTTGGAATGGTGATTTAGTTTATCAAGAGGGTGGACGTGAAATTCAACAGCAAACCTATATTGAAACCATTCTTGATGAAGATTTCAATGAGACTGAAATAGAAAAAATTCGTTACGATACTGTTATTGGATTTTCTGTGTTAAGCTCCTTCAATGAAAATGCACCTCAATTTATTGGTAAATTGACTCAAAAAGGATTGCTTCGAAGGGATAACAAGGGTTTTAGATTTTTATTCTCGCCGCTTTTAAATTTTAAAAAAACAGGGCCTATATATCAATACTTTTCGGCGGCTACTTCCCCAGCTTTATTCACGACCAATTTGAATCAAGTAATATGGAAATATAAAGGAACCCGTTACTATTTTAAAATTGACAATTTAACGCGTTATGAGGTTTATGGAACCTTAAAAATCCCAATTAAATCGATTTTAAAACGCAACAAATTTATTTAGATTAAACAAAGACAAACTCATCTTGATGTTGTTCAATGTAGTTTAATATTTCTAAAATTTCTTCTAGTCCGGAACTGGTTACCAACTGAGTTCTATATTCTTTAAAATGCCCCAGGCCTTTGAAATAGTTTGTGTAATGCCTTTTCATCTCTGCAATGCCAAGTTTTTCGCCCTTCCATTCAATGCTCATTAATAAATGTTCTCGGCAAGCCATCACGCGCTCGCTCAATGAGGGTTTATCCATAAATTTTCCGGTTTGTATAAAATGTTTAATTTCTCTAAAAATCCAAGGATAACCAATAGATGCTCGACCAATCATTACACCATCTACACCATATTTGTTTTTATAATCAAGGGCCTTCTGGGGGCTATCAATATCTCCGTTTCCAAAAACTGGTATATGCATCCGTGGGTTGTTTTTAACCTCTGAGATCAAGGACCAGTCCGCTTCACCTTTGTACATTTGTTTTCTTGTCCGACCATGGATAGATATTGCTTCAATTCCAATATCTTGAAGACGTTCAGCGGCTTCAACTACATTTTTAGTATCATCGTCCCAACCCAAGCGCGTTTTAACCGTCACGGGTAAATTGGTCGCATTTACTATTTCTTTTGTAAGACGGACCATTTTTGAAATATCTTGAAGTAGACTTGCGCCTGCGCCTTTGCATGTTACCTTTTTTACAGGACAACCGTAGTTGATATCAATTAAATCTGGATTTACAGCCTCTATAATTTGTGCTGATTGAACCATGCTTTCTGTTTCAGATCCAAAAATTTGTATTCCAATAGGCCTTTCATATTCAAAAATATCTAGTTTTTGAGTGCTTTTTGCCGCGTCGCGAATAAGGCCCTCTGAGGAGATGAATTCGGTATACATTAAATCAGCACCATATTTTTTGCAAAGAGCACGAAAAGGTGGGTCACTAACGTCTTCCATTGGCGCTAAAAGCAATGGGAAATCTCCAAGTTCGATATTTCTTATTTTTACCACTTTCTATGAACTAAGCCCCATTGATTTAAGGTATTCTTTCAATTTTTGTTCGTTACTTAATTTGAGCAACATAAGTTTATCTTCAGTATCAATGACAATGTAATCTTTTAGACCATCGAGCAAAACTGTTTTATTTGAAGCAATGTTGATTAAACAATTCTCAGTTTCGAATACGTGGATATTCTCTCCAATAATTGAATTATTCATCTGATCCTTTTTTAAGTGTGTAGTCAAGCTCCCCCATGTGCCTAAATCACTCCAATCAAAATCTGCCAATACAACACTGACATTGGGTGCCTTCTCCATAATCGCAAAATCAATAGAAATATCAGGGCAAGCCGCAAAAGCTTCTTTTAAGAAAACAGGCTCTTGTGGGCTACCATAGATAGTTGATCCTTGGTTGAAAATATTGAATATATCAGGCTGATATAAAGACAAGGCCTTGAGAATGATATCGGCTTTCCAAATAAAAATTCCAGCATTCCAATAAAAATTCCCAGCCAATAGAAAAGATTCTGCAGTGGCCAAATCTGGCTTTTCTCTGAATTGCATGACTTGACAAACTGCACCTTTTTGATTTTGATGGGTTTTTTCAAATTCGATGTATCCGTAGCCTGTATCAGGACGGTTTGGCTCAATACCAAGTGTGACAAGCTGATCAGACTGCGCTGTTTGCCATGCTATTTCTATAATTTGTTCAAAGCGCAGTTCATTGACTATCAAATGGTCAGATGGAGAAATCAAAAGTGTTGCGTTTGGGTCGAGGGCATTGATTTTTGCGGCTGCATAGGCAATACAGGGTGCTGTGTTTTTACGTTCGGGCTCACAAAGCACTTGACCTTTTTCCAATTCCGGGAGTTGTTTTAGAACCAATGACTCGTATGAAGAATTTGTTAGTATATAAATATTTTCTGTTGGGATAAATTTATTTAGTCGCTCAAATGTTAATCTTAAAAGTGACTTTCCAATTCCCAATACATCTAAAAATTGTTTGGGGTTCGACGCTGTTGATAGTGGCCAAAAACGACTGCCAACGCCTCCAGCCATAATAAGTCCATAAGTATTTTTGCTAATCATAAAGGATTGGTGTTATTGGTGCTAATGCATGTATTAGGTAGATACGCTTACTACTTTTTTCAGTGCAAAGATAACGAGTTCTGCGGAGTTCACCTTTGATAAATCGTTTGTCTTTAAGTATGAATTCTGCTTGAAAAGGGAGTTGTTCTAAAAAAGTTTCCTGGTGTTCATCGTAAGTTTTAAGCACACGACTTAATTGAATATCAGAACAACTTGATGCTTTAATTTTAAGGATACTTTTTTCGAGTGCCTCTTGCAAAGGCAAGGGTAATTTTTTACTTTCTAAAATGGGCTTAAGTCGCTTTGCAAAGAACATTTTCCATTCTTTACCATGGGGCTCTACAGTGTGGCCATGCACTCTAAAGGTGTCGAGATGCGCTAATTCATGTAAGGCTGTGATTAGAAAGCTGTATGGGTTTAAATCACCATTTACAGTAATAACTGGTTTGGATTCAAAAGCATTTAAACGGAAGTCACCTAATTTGGTTTTTCGTCGGGCTACAATCTTAAAACGCACTTTTGCATCTAAAATACAATCTACCAGGTAGCCTACAAAATCAATAGGTGCATACTTACGCAGTGTATAAATAAATTGGTCGCGTTTGTGCTGCATTACTGCAAATATAATGTTTAACTTAGCCTAGTGAACTGGCTTAGACAATTCGGAAAATATATCTTAATGCTTGGCGTAGTCTTTTCAAGACCAAACCGCTGGCGTTTCTACTGGAAGCAATCCTTGATTGAAATAGAGCAAATTGGTATCAATTCGTTGCCAATAGTTGCACTTATGTCGGCCTTTATGGGAGCGGTAATTGCGCTTCAAACTGCATCGAGTATGGAGAGCCCTTTGCTCCCGGAATATACTGTTGGTTACATTACTCAATCTAGTACGATTTTAGAATTTTCGCCTACAATTATTTCCCTTATTTTGGCCGGTAAGGTTGGTTCCAATGTTGCTTCAGAAATTGGAACTATGCGCGTTACTGAACAAATTGACGCCTTAGAAATAATGGGAGTAAACTCATTAAATTTTTTGGTATTACCAAAAATAACAGCTGCATTGGTTTTCTTTCCAGTTTTAGTAGTTTTTTCCATGGCGCTTTCAATGTTTGGAGGTTGGTTGGCCTTATTGTTTTCTGATTTAACAACAACTGAAATATATATATTAGGAATTCGATCCTTTTTTAATCCATTTCATATAACCTATGCACTTTCAAAAACCCTGATTTTTGGATTCTTAATTGTAAGTATTGCCTCATTTTACGGCTATTATGTAAAGGGTGGGTCCTTAGATGTAGGAAAGGCATCTACTCAGGCTGTCGTTACGAGTAGTGTCGCTATTTTGATTGCCAATTTTATTCTTACCCAACTTATGCTGCTCTCATGATAGAATTTCATCAGGTATCCAAAAGTTTTAATGGTCAAAAAATATTGTTTGATATAGACCATAGTTTTGAAAAAGGTAAGGTCAATCTAATAATTGGTCAATCGGGTCAAGGAAAGTCGGTGCTTGCAAAATGTTTAGTAGGTCTTTATGAACCCGATACGGGGGAAGTTTTCTATGATAAAAGAAATTTCACGGGTATGGATCGTGCAGCGCGCAGTGAAATTAGGCAAGAAATAGGAATGCTTTTCCAAGGTTCGGCGCTCTTTGACTCCATGACCGTTGAACAAAATGTAAAGTTTCCGCTGCAGATGTTCACTAAAATGACCAAAGCCGAAATTCAGCATCGGGTAGATTATTGTTTAGAAAGGGTGAATCTAGATGGCAGTAACAACCTATTGCCCTCAGAATGTAGTGGTGGAATGCAAAAACGTGTTGGTATTGCAAGGGCAATTGCAATGCGACCGCGCTATTTGTTTTGTGATGAACCAAACTCTGGTCTTGACCCTAAAACGGCAATTGTCATTGACAATCTTATTAATGATATCACCAAGGAATTTGATATAACTACAGTTGTCATCACACATGATATGAATAGTGTCATGGAAATAGGTGATGAAATTTTATTCATTCATGAAGGTAAAAAATGGTGGACGGGCAACAGACATTCTATTATTAACGCAGACAATCCTGAAATTGAAAGCTTTGTTTATGCATCATCCTTTATGAAGGAAATTCGTGAAAAACTTCAGAAGAAAACATAGTATTTTTCTAGCTTTTTTTTAATCGTTTATTGGAATTATAATTTCTTCTAGTATCTTTGCCACCCGATAAGGGTCATATGCAAACGGCATATTGATTTAAATAAAATTGCGGATGTGGTGAAATTGGTAGACACGCCAGACTTAGGATCTGGTGCCGAGAGGTGTGCGGGTTCGAGTCCCTCCATCCGCACAAAGGTCTCGTTAGCTCAACGAGACCTTTTTTTTTAATGTAAAGGATTATAATTAGTTCAAATGAAAATTATTCGTCAAGAGGTAGATGCACAAAATGGTATTCTTAAGGTTGAAATTATTCAAGAAGATTACCAAAGTAAGGTAAAGGCAGTTTTGGATAAATACAGAAAAACAGCAAAAATTCCAGGTTTTCGACCAGGACAGGTACCAGCAGGGCTCATTCAAAAGCAATATGGAAAGTCTGTACTCATCGACGAGCTTAATAAAATTTCTAACGATGCGCTCTATCAATACATTACTGAGGAGAAAATAGAAATTCTAGGTAACCCGCTTCCTATTGAAAATGGAGTTGAAGGTAGTTTTGATTCACCACAAGATTTTACTTTTAGTTATCAAATTGGTTATAGTCCATCTTTTAACTTGCCGATATCTAAAAAAACAAAGGTTACCTATAACACGGTAAAAATTGATAAAAAGTTGCTCAACAAGCAGACTGATGATTTACGTCGACGATACGGTAAGCTCGTTTCTGTAGAAAACATATCAGACAAAGATATGGTCATGGGGAAATTTGAAGAATTGGAATCGGGTCTTATTAAAGAAGGTGGAATAAGCCATTCTACTACGATTTCTATGGAATTCCTCGAAAACAAAGCGGCAATTAAGTTATTGACGGGCAAAAAGATTAATGATTCTTTTGTTTTGGATCTCACATCGGTATCTAAAGGCCCTGAGGATGCAGCCGCTATGCTCGGTGTTTCTGCAGACATTTATGCAAGCCTTAGTTGCGATTTTCAATTCACCATCACTGATATAAAACGCATGGAGATGGCTGAGTTGAATGAGGAGCTTTTTCAAAAACTTTTTGGTGATGAAATAAAGACAGAAGATGAAATGAATAAGCGTATTGAGGCAGATTTAACAAGGATGTTTGAAGAAGATGCAGATCGTTTGTTTACAAAAAATGTTTATGATCTATTGATTGAAGAAACCAAAATGACATTCCCTGAGGAATTCCTCAAAAAATGGATCAAAGCCTCATCCGAAAAACCGATAGCTGATGAAGATTTGGACCGTGAGTTTGATGCATATCTCAAATCATTAAAATGGCAATTAATCCAGACTAAGATTTTCAAAGACAATCAAATTCAATTGACTAATGAAGAGGTAATCAACTATACTAAATCGTTGATTGTTGGGAATTATGCCCAATATGGAATGCCAGCACCCGATGAAGAGGAACTAACAGAGACTGCTAAACGACTACTTCAAAATAAAGAACAAGCCAATGGAATCTACGATCGCTTGGCAGAGTCAAAGCTTACGGCCTTTTTTAAAGAAAATGTCGCGATTTCAAAAAAGGAATTGGCTTATGACGACTTTGTCGCAATGGCAAAGGCGTAAGAGAACTAATTTTTAGGTGACATCCCAATCCAAAACCAACAAATTTTTGTTGGTTTTTTTTTGTCTGTAATGGACTTGAATTTGACGGATGATAGCTTCTATATATTCCATTTTCATACTGCGATTTGGCACAAGACCAATAATTTCTCGGGCAGGTGCACCTTGAATTTCTGCAATATTCTTTATTCCTTTCTTCTGAGTTGCATTCAACCTATAGTTCGAAGGAATGAGTGTATAACCTCCATTTTTATCTACCATTTCGATAAGTAAGGGTAAGTTCCCACCTTCATAATCCCAATCTTGATTCATTTCATCTTTAGCTAATTTGCAAAAATGCAACATTTGCGTACGCAGGCAGTTGCCTTTACTGAGAAGCCAAGGGTGCAAGCGTTGAATTTCATCAAAATGAATGTCTTCTTTTTTCAATTGTGGGCAATATACTTGTATCTCTTCTCTGTAAAGGCCCACTGTTTTTAATTTTGAATTGTGATGAGGCCCAGCAATGATAGCAATATCTAGCTCCTTTTTTTCAAGCGCTTCCAATGCATCGGTTGTTTTTAATTCGCTGATTTTAAACTTAACCGAATCAAAACTATTTAACCAGTCTTTGAATAAATCTGGCAACATGTAGGCCGCTACGGTTGGGATAATTCCAATTCTTATTTCGTCTTTAACAACACCTTGAAGTTGATCAGACAGTAATTTAATCTTATCATTTTCAGCCAAGATTTCTCGAAGAATAGGAATTAATTTTTGTCCAATTGGTGTAATTTGAAGTGGGTTTGCATCCCGATCAAAAATCCGATAACCCAAGGTGTCTTCGGCTTTTTTTATCTGCATTGAAAGCGTTGGCTGTGTCACAAAACAGCGTTCACTTGCTCTTTGGAATGAGCGCTCTTGTGAAAGCGCAAGTATATAGCCCATTTGCTGAAGTGAAATCATATAGAAAAAATCTATTAAATTATAAAATAAATCGAAATAAATTATAATAATGTACCAACCAAAGCGTCGTATCTTTGTTTAAAACAGTAGTAATCATTTAAAAATTAGTAAGAATATGTCAACTTTAGTTGGAAAAAAATTCCCAGATATTAATGTTAAAGCTATCGATGAAATGGGCGATGCTTTTCAAATCAATGTGCTAAAACAAGCAATAGACAATAATAAAAAAGTAGTCCTGTTTTGGTATCCCAAAGACTTCACCTTTGTTTGCCCAACTGAAATACATGCCTTTCAAGAAGCGGCAGCTGAATTTGAAAAACGCAATACCATTGTTATAGGTGCATCTTGCGACACGGCTGAGGTACATTTTGCTTGGTTGAATACATCTAAAGATAATGGTGGTATTGAAGGAGTTCGTTTCCCACTCATCGCAGATTCAACCCGATTGTTAGCTCAAGAATTAGGAATTCTTGATTACGATATGTTTGACGAAGACAATATGGCTGGCGATAATGTTCCTTATCGTGCAACCTATTTGTTGGATGAAAACGGTATGGTTTTCCATGAGTCTATCAATCATTTTCCTGTAGGAAGAAACGTTCAAGAATACATTCGATTGATCGATGCTTTTACGCACGTTCAAAAACACGGTGAAGTTTGTCCTGCAAATTGGGAAGAAGGAAAAGATGCAATGAACGCGACGAGAAGTGGCGTGGCGGACTATTTGAGTAAACATTAAAACGATGTTTAGCGAACTAACATCTGATACCCTAGACCAATTTTTGGCAGTCAACAAAAAGGTCATGGTTCAATACGGTGCAGGTTGGTGTGGAAATTGCAAAATCACCAAACCAAAGTTTAAACGCCTTGCAGAGAGTCATCCTGACATTGCATTTATCTATGTTGATGCCGAACATTTTCCCAAATCGCGTGGCTTCGCCAACGTGAGCAATCTTCCGACCTTTGCCTCATTTCAAGACGGTAAACTCAGTTGCGAAGCGCAAGGAAATAAATTAGAAACCATTCAAGAAGTCTTAGATGCGATTACCAGTAATTAAACACCTCGTAGAATTCATTGAAAAAAATGATGAAGATTACATCATTGAAACCATGGAGACCTTAGAATTTTTAATTGACGCTCCTGGAATTAAGGATGAAGAACTCGATGTTATTGGCGAGCTTTTATCAAATTTTTCAGGTGCACTAGAAGTGCATAAGGAGATTTTAAATGGTGCGGATAAAAAGAAGGCCTTGAACGGATTTATGAAACGTGTGACAGGATCGATAAACTAATTTAAACCACCCTCGGGTGGTTTTTTTATACCTATCTTTGCGCCATGTCAGATTTACTCAGTAAGTTAGAGGCCATTCATTTTCGCTTTGTAGAAGTAAGCAAAATGATTACTGATCCGGATATAATTTCCGATATGCCTAGGTTTGTAAAACTCAATAAAGAATACCGAGATCTTGAATCTTTAGATCAGACTTATCAAAAATATAATCTATTACTGGGCAATTTATCGAGCGCAAAAGCTTTACTTGAAGTGGAACAGGATGTTGAAATGCGCGAAATGGCTAAGCAAGAAATTGATCAACTTGAACATGAGAGACCCATTTTAGAAGAGGAAATCAAAATATTACTCATTCCAAAAGACCCAGAAGATGATAAAAATGCTATTCTGGAACTAAGAGCCGGCACTGGCGGAGATGAAGCCTGTATATTTGTCGAAGACATATATCGCATGTATACCATGTATTTTAAATCTATGGGTTGGAATGTAGAACTCTTAAATTCTTCAGAGGGTTCTGTTAAAGGGTATAAAGAAATATCTATCGAAATTACGGGTAATGGCATCTATGGGGCGCTTAAATTTGAGTCTGGTGTGCATCGCGTTCAAAGGGTTCCAGAAACAGAATCTCAGGGTCGGGTTCATACCTCTGCAATCACAGTAGCGGTGTTGCCAGAAGCCGAAGAGGTTGACTTTGAGCTAGACATGAACGACGTGCGAAAAGATACTTTTAGGGCCTCCGGTGCAGGTGGGCAACACATCAATAAAACTGAATCTGCTATTCGATTAACCCATATACCATCTGGCTTAGTTGTGGAATGCCAAGATGGACGCTCTCAACATAAGAATTTGGAAAAAGCCATTTCGGTTCTGCGTTCAAGACTCTATCAATTGGAACTTGATCGCATCCATGACCAACGTGCGGCACAACGAAAGACACTTGTGTCTACTGGTGATCGCTCGGCAAAAATCCGCACTTACAATTACCCACAAGGTCGAATTACTGATCACCGCATTAATAAAACAATGTATAATTTGAATGTTTTCATGAATGGGGACATACAAGAAATGTTAGATGCACTAAAAATGGCAGAAAATGCTGAAAAATTAAAAGGCCAAACCGCATGACCAAAGCAGAATTAATAGCTCAAATTAAACAAAAAGAAAGTTTTTTATGTGTTGGTCTCGATCCAGATTTAACAAAAATTCCAGCTCATTTGTTGGCATGCGAAGATCCTCTTTTTGAATTTTGTAAAGCAATCATTGATGCCACACACCCCTATGCGGTTGCCTTTAAACCTAATACTGCCTTTTTTGAGTGCCATGGTGCAGCGGGTTGGGAATCACTGAAAAAAACAATTGCCCATATACCAAAAGAATGCTTGGTAATCGTGGATGCAAAGCGGGGCGATATAGGAAATACATCGAGTTATTATGCGCAAACCTTTTTCGAACATTTAAAAGCCGATGCACTTACTGTTGCACCCTACATGGGTTCTGATTCTGTGCAACCTTTTTTAAAATTTAAAGATAAATGGGTCATTCTATTGGCCTTGACTTCAAATGAAGGAGCAAAAGATTTTCAATTCATCGAAAGCAATGGTTATGCGCTTTTTGAACAAGTTTTATTGCGATCTACTCAATGGGGCACTTCTGAACAATTGATGTTTGTTGTGGGTGCCACTCACCCAGCATATCTTTCGCGCGTGAGAAAATTGGTTCCGGATTATTTTTTATTGGTTCCAGGGGTAGGGGCGCAAGGTGGAGATATTGATAGTGTTGTAGCAAATGGTGCTAACTCCTCGTGTGGGTTGCTAATTAATTGCTCCCGTTCAATTTTATATGCAAGTTCAGCTCTGGATTTTGCTCAAGCTGCTAAGCACGAAGCGCTGAACATGCAGATGCAAATGGCAAAACATATTCAGCGCTTCGTTTTGTAAGTTAATCTTTAGCGAGACGCCAATTCAATGTTGCTCTGATCGAGTTTTCCGTATGCATCACAACCAGCTTTTCTACCAGCGCCACAAGAGGCCATTAGTAGTAAAGTAGCAAATGAGGCCAAAATAAAAATTGTTTTCGTTTTCATGGTGTTTGTTTTGTTGTTGGTGTGTTTAACGGAAATTCAACACCAAAGTTACAATTTTTAAAAAGATACCGCGTTAACTCCATTATATTTAAGCATGCCTAAACTTTATTTTTGCTTTTTTTTAATAGTAAGCTTAGACGCGTTACAGGCCCAAAAAAATTATAAGCTTGATGCAATTCAGCAGCCAATTCCCGATGCCCTTTCGGCCTTAAATTTTGATACTTCCAAACATTATACATCCTCACAATGGCAAAAATTAACCAATCATTGGCAAAAGCTTGCCATTCAAGCAGGATATTTTCTTTTTGATTTAAGGGTGTCAAAAAGAACCGATAGTTTAGATTATTTTCAAATTTATTATGGACCTTTTTTTTCTGGCATATCCTATTGTGAAAGTGATTCAATTATCAAAACTTTTGATGCAGATCAATTAAATGCTCGAGTTGAGGATACTTTGAATTGGTATTTGAATAATGGTTATCCTTTTGCAAATATAAAATTGAAATATCAATCAGCAAAAGATCCATTAGTACACTTGACGGCTATATCTGGCCCTCATGTGAGGTGGGGTCAAGTTTATGTAAAGCCAGAGGGAATTATCAAACCAAAGGTGCTTCAAAAAATGTTGCAAATAGATTCAGAGCAGGCCTTTTCTTTAAAAGCTATGGATAACTTGAAACCAGGGAATTTACATCAAATGCCCTTTAAACTTGTCCGTGCCCCTGAATGGGCATATAATGACAACAGTGCAGATATCTATTTTTATATAGAAACTATAAGAGTTAGTTCTGCAACAGGTATCATTGGTTTACAAACAAATCCTGGCAACCAGCAGGCTTCTTTGGTTGGAGAGCTCAATGTGCAATTACAAAATAATTGGCAGAAAAATGAAAAGATACAGTTGCATTGGCGTAGTATTGCACCACAAAGTCAACAGCTTAAAACAAAAATTCAGTTACCATTTATAGCAGGTAGCTCATATGGGTTTAAATCTGGATTAACCATGTATAAGCGGGATACGTCTTTTATTGAAGTGCGTACAAATGTTTCACTTGGGTATCAGTTTGCGCATGGTTGGCAATTAAGCACACAAATAGATCATTGGCTTTCCAATACCATTGCCAACCAGACCACCAACGAACTTTCTTCCTTTCATTCGACAACTTATGGCTTAAGTTTAGAGCGACAATTTTTAGATAATATTGTTAATCCACGTAAAGGCATGGACTTAGTAGTGAATTATCTAGTTGGGAACAAAAAGACAGATCAGACTACATTTACATGGCGTTTGGCTTTGCAGCAAAAATTCTATGTGCCACTTGGAAAAAGGCAAGTTTTTTGTTGGTCAGGGCAGTTGGATCACCTTCAAGCTCCTATCATTTTTAGCAATGAATTGTATCGTTTTGGGGGCCTTGAACGAATGCGAGGCTTTGATGAAGATGCATTTTTTGCATCAAGCATTGTTTTTTCAGGGTTGGAATATCGCTATTTGCTTGAGGAAAACTCATATGCCTTATTATTTACTGATTGGGCATGGTCTGAAAACAAAATTAATTTATCTCAAAATGAACGCTTATATGCTTTAGGTCTTGGACTTGTTTTAGGTACAGAAAACGGTCAATTTAAACTTAATTATGCATTAGGGGCACAAATTGGTCAAGGATTGAGATTCAATGCTGCAAAAGTGCATCTTGGCTATATTTCCTACTTTTGAAAAATGACAATAGTATTTGCAAGCCATAATGAGAAAAAAGCAAGCGAAATTCGTTCCGTCTTACCACAAGGAATTACGCTGCTTACACTTGCTGATTTAAATTACCACCAAGAAATTCCCGAAGACGAGCCTACTATCGAAGGAAATTCAGCTTTCAAAGCACAATGGATTTTCAAAGAATTTGGCATGCCTTGTTTTGCTGATGATACCGGGTTGGAAGTGGATGCATTGGATGGTGCACCGGGTGTTCATTCGGCCCGTTATGCCTCTATACAGCGCTCAGATGAGGCGAACATGGATAAATTATTGTCTGAACTTGGTCCTGGTATGCATAGAGAGGCACAGTTTAAAACGGTAATTACTTATTGCTATGCACAAAAGCAAGTTCAATTTACAGGAATTGTAAGAGGGAAGATCAGTGAAGACAAAAGAGGTGATCAAGGTTTTGGCTACGATCCAATTTTTATTGCCGATGATGCGCACTTAACTTTCGCTCAAATGACACTTGAGCAAAAAAACAATTACAGCCATCGTGCCAGGGCAATGAAACAGTTTTTAAGCTTCTTGACAGACCTTGCCTAGACTTCGATAGAGATAGCCACTGAATCCACGTCGCCGTTGATGGGTGGGTTAATTTTTGTGATTTTAACTTTCAAGGCTAAAATTCCTTTTAGTTCCTTTTGGAGTCTACCAACAATGCGTTGCCCCACTTGTTCAATGAGTTTTGATCTTATTGCCATCTCGGCAACAACAATCTCATTGACTTGCACGTAATCTATTGTATCGTCAAGTGTGTCGTGAAGGGCTGCAAGACTAAAGTCAGTAATTAGCTCAACATCAACTATATAATTGCCACCAATGCGTGCTTCTTCATCCAAACAGCCATGAAAAGCATAACACTTAATCCCTTCAACAAATATTTTATGCTTCATTGATAATTTGCTCCACTTTTTTTAGCCCTGCCTCTATACGTTCCAAGACCTCTTGTTTTCCTAAAAATGCAGAAATATCGAACATTCCAGGTCCAGCTCCCACTCCGGTCAAAACCAAGCGATATGGCAATAGTACGGCTCCTATTGCTAGGCCTTTACTTTCTAAAAATGATTTAAAAGCATGCTCTATGGTTTGTGCTGAAAAGTCTGATAAGGAGTCAAGTACAGATTTCCATTCCATCATATGACTGCTAGTTTCTGTTTTCCACTTTTTTAGTATGGTTTCTGAATCATACATCGATGGACGGTCAAAAAGGTAGGCTCCTTCTACAAGAATGTCTTTGGCGAAGGTGGCACGTTCTTTCATAAGATTGCAAACAGTGTGCAATTCTTGGTCAGAGAGGGCAATATTTTCTATTTGACGTAGCTGGTTGGCAATCTCTTTGTTGGACTGTGCACGCAAGTAAGATTGCTGGAACCATTTGGTTTTATTGGGGTCAAATTTAGCACCTGCTTTACTTACCCTTTCTAAAGAAAAAGCTTCAACCAGCTCTTCGATTGAAAAAATTTCTTGTTCTGTACCTGGGTTCCAACCCAAAAAGGCCAGCATATTGATAAAAGCACCGGGCAAATACCCGTTTTCACGATAGCCCGAATAAAGTTCGCCTTCAGCGGTAGTCCAATTCGTTGGGAAAACAGGGAAACCAAGGCGGTCACCATCTCGTTTGGAAAGTTTGCCATTTCCATCAGGTCTTAATAGAAGCGGGAGGTGCGCAAATTCAGGACAAGGCCATCCAAATGCTTCGTAAAGCATGATGTGTAAAGGGGCTGACGGCAACCATTCTTCGCCGCGAATTACATGGCTAATTTGCATGGTGTGGTCATCGACGATATTTGCCAAATGATAGGTTGGCATTCCATCACTTTTAAATAAAACTTTGTCGTCTAGGTTATTGGTATTTACTACAACCCACCCTCGTATGATGTCGTGAAAACGCACATCGTGATTGCGTGGCATTTTCATTCTGATGACATAAGGTGCCCCTGATTGGAGTAACTGAGAAACTTCAGATTGTGGTAGGGTCAAAGAATTACGCATACTATTGCGCGTGACGCTGTTGTATTGCCAATTGGGCATCCCCATGGTTTTGGCTTGCTCGCGCATGCGATCTAAGTCCTTGGCAGTATCAAATGCATAGTACGCTTTATCTTCATTAATGAGTAGTTCTGCAAAAGGTTTGTACATTTCCTTGCGCTCAGATTGCACATAGGGTCCAAATTCTCCACCGATGCCAGGACCTTCGGTGGGCATGATTCCACACCATTGCAAGGCATCCATGATATATTGTTGTGCTCCTGGTACAAATCGTGTTTGATCGGTATCCTCTATACGGATTAGAAAGGTACCCTTATGTTTTTTTGCAAACAAATAATTATACAATGCCGTGCGGACTCCTCCCATATGGAGAGGCCCTGTTGGGGAAGGTGCAAATCGTACGCGAACTGGTGCAGATGACATATAAAAATTAATAGAGTGCAAAGATAGTAAATTGAAAAGAATCAATTAGCTACTTGCCTTGGAGACAATCTTCCTTTGAAAGAAATTCAATTTTCTTCCTTCAATTTCTATTACACCTAATCTTACTCCTGCCCAACCTACTTGATGAATCCATACCGATTTACCAAGAGGATTTTGGACTTCTGTTGGTGCGTCTAAAAAGGTGTGTGTATGTCCGCCTAAAATAATATCAATACCCGAAACTTCTTGGGCTAGTCTAATATCACTATGGATTTGTTCATCTTTATATTCATATCCTAAATGTGATAAACAAACGATGTAATTACATTTTTGATTTTGTAGTTCAAGAACAATTTCTTGTGCACTTTTGTAAGGGTCATTAATTTGCATACCAGCGTAATTAGCTGCTGGAACCAAACCATTTAGTTCAACACCTAATCCAAAAATACCAACCCTAAAAGGGCCTTTTTCGATAATATGATAAGGATCGATTTGACCGTTCAATGCAGTGTTGGTAAAATCGTAATTGGCATTTACAAATTTGAAGGAGGCATGTTTTTTTGCATTTAGAAAACCATCTATTCCAATGTCAAAATCATGATTCCCTAATGTAGCCACGTCGTATTGCAACGCGCTCATTAATTTCATCTCCAAAACACCATGATAGCGATTAAAGTAGGGTGTGCCTTGAAAAAAATCTCCTGAATCCAGCAATAAAACATGTTCATTTTCTCGTCTGTATTGCTCGATTAGCCCTGCCCGTGCTAGAATTCCTCCCTGATTGGGGTACTTGTTGTGATTAGCAGGGTGTGGATCGATATGAGAGTGGGTGTCATTGGTATGTAGAATGACCAACTTATCAATCCTCTTCTGACTAGAAAATGCACCCAACCATTTAGGAATTAGAATCGCTAAGGAAAGCAACCCAGTTCTTTTTAAAAGCTTTCTTCTGCTTAATTTCATGGATAATGCCTTTGATTTTGATCTATTATTAACTTGCCTTGTTGTTTTGCAGTTTGGATAAAAATATCTCGCAACAAAATATTGGTTTCTTTTTTTTCCTCATTCAAGAAGAAGTTCATTTGGTCGCCACCATTTGCTAAAAAATCTGCAGTAAGCACCCAAATAAATTGGTGTTCTGGAAGTAGCCCTACAATATGCAATTGGTCTTTTTCAAATGTGCAATTTGCCATGGGCTCGCCACCACTATGGGAAATATAATGTTCAATCTCTTTAATTTTCCTAACGGGTAAATGCACCCAAACCAAACGGTTATCAAAGGGCATAAGCTTATAAAAATCAGCCAAGCTGAGGTTTCCTGCTCCAAATGAGGCTCTAATACCTCCTTTATTAAGTAAACAAATAACAGGTTCGTTTAATTGCGTTTTGCCTATTTGCGAATAATATACAGCATCGGCACACCAATTCATAAGGTTAGAACTTGGCCGTTGAACAATTAAATCTACAGGTGTAAAGGCAATATTTTGATCAAATTCTCTGTGCAATGAATCTTGATAGGGGGCGAGTTGTTCTGCAATTTCTGAATCAGAATTTTGGTTTTCTATCACCAAAGACCGAACCTTTAAATTTGGGTTTAAATAAGTGGAGCAAGCCATTAGGCTTGCTCCAAAAAATATATACCAAAATTTAATTTTCATTATTCTATCACGAACTCGCGTTGTACTTGCCCGTAGGCGGTATTCACCTTTAAATAGTAAACACCAGGCTTGATGTCATTAATTGGCAAAGTGAGTACAGGTAGGTTCAAATCTTGAGCTGCCCCAATTTGTCGGCCTTGAAGGTCGATGATTTGATAGCCTGTAATTTCAAGCCCATTAACTTGTGCATACAAGGTTTGCGAGGCTGGTACAGGGAAAACAGAAAAATTATTACTTAATTTTTCCTCAAGACCCATATCGCAATTGAGGTAAGTCATATTAGCAAAATTAATGTGGCAGGCAAAGTATGCCGAATCAATGAAGGGATTGCGGTTTCCTTGTAGCGCATATACGTATTCATGACGTGCAATTTCATAATTGTCAGGCGCGTCATTGAAATGCCAGGTTTTCAAAGACTCTTGGCTTTGGTTGGCAGGTAATTCCCAAGTTAAGCCAGACTGTCCATTGTAGCACGTAGCCATATAGAAAATGGATCTAGCTGCGTTGCCTTTTTGTTCGGGGCGTGGCTCATATACCAATTGATTACCGCTGTAACCTACGCTACCTCCCAGATAGTTGAAAACAACATTTCCGTCAATATCCATCAAAGGAAGGTTAGATCGAGGCGTGTTGGCTTGCTGCAGGTTGGTTGGCCAAAGGTTGTGTTGATCGTTATATTCTGGTTTTTCAGGGTTGTCACATGGGTAAGTCGCCATCCAAGAATGAGAGTAGGTGTGTTCACGTGAATAGCCCACGGCACTCCAAGCAAAAGGGTCATTGAATACTTTGCGCTCTCCTGAATACACACATTCTACGTAAGACTGCCCGTTTGTTGTATCGCGTACTTCGTATTGGTGCATCATTGTCGTGAGGTAGTTGTAGTAGGAAATCGAAGTATGTGGATTGATCAGTGCACTCAAGTCTCCAAGAAAACTTGCAGATCCTGAGTAGATTCCATCGTAGTAATTTCCTACTTGACTGCCAAGGGTGTTAATGTAAGCACCAGCAGGTATGGTCTGGTCGTAATTTTGGTATCCATCTGGCCCGTTGAATGCGAAAATAGCAAACATATATCCTGTATTGGCCACTACGTGTCGTGGCGAAAAAGAAGTGCCAGGACCAACATAAGCCACTTTGGCATTGCCAATCACATCGCCTCTTTTGTAGGTGTTTCCATCAAGTGGATAGCCTTGAACTGGCGATGTGCCATCGCCCTCTTTCCATAAAACCAAGTATTGTTCTGCACCCGACGGTGTGAATTCACAGACCAATTTATAAGGGGTAACAACAGGCCAAGTTATGAAATTTGATTCCGGATTTATTGGTTCTGTTGCCAGATTATTGGTCCCGATGCCGTATAAATGAATGATGTATGGGTTTTCATCGTTGTCATTGTTGGCAATAGAAAGTGTTGCCAATCTAGAGCCAATACCTGCAGGTGTAAATTGTAAAGAAATGACTTGGCTGCTTGTTGGCCCAACAGTAACATTTGCACTACAGGAGTATTCAGCAGCAGATGGGCCAGAGAAACTAGCTCCACTCACATTTAAATTTTGCACCCCGTAGTTTTCAATAGTAATATCAGTTGAAGCTGTAGTGCCAACTACATAGGTATCACCAGAAAGTACGTCAACACCGTTAATTTTCACATTGATTTCTACGGAAGGGGCCACATAAGGGAAAATGTCCGCCAAGCTTCTAGGAACCAATTGATAATTCGCATTATATTGACCCATTAAACCAATAACTGTTACTGGGCCTGAAGGAATTGCAGAGCCATCTATATTGGTGCTCCCATTGATGCGCACATCCAAAGTGTTTGAACCGTCATTGACCTGTACGGTGCTGTTTCCGGTTGCAAAATTTCCCGTTTGAACAAAAGTTACGTTGTCTAGACGCACCAATTGCCCCTCTAAACTTTCACCAGCACTTGCAATTGGAATCTGAAGTGGAGTTGGCTGCACAGTAGCTTGCCCATGATTGATAAATGAATTGGTAGGAGATAGCTCTAATAAACCACTAAATTCAAATAAAACACCTGTAGCCGTTATCGAATCGCCTTGCTGCACACTGGCTAAATTGGTTCCGTAGCATGCAATGCCCGCCGTTCCATCTTGCATATAGCGGATCGGGCCCAGTTCGGCGCCGTTAGTAACTACACCAGTTACTGTAACGGTTTGGCCAATACCTAAATTACGAACTTGTTCAATGGTTTGGGCCATCAACATTTGACTAAATGTCATAATGCCTAGTAAGGGTAAAAGTTTTCTCATGATTAAAAGTTTATGCTTAAATTAAAACTAAAACGCAAGCCCTGACCAAACATCACAGTGGCAGAACGTGCATCGAACTGATCGTATATGCCATTGGCGTTGTTGATGGCATCCGAAATAAAAGAATTGTTGAGTAAATTGGTGATCGCAAAACCGGCATTAAACTGCTTGTAGCGATAACCGCCAAATAAATTTAAAAGCGAGTAAGATGGAATCATCCAGGAATCGCGGCCGCCATTGGCTCCTTGCAAAGAGAAAGGATCAAAATTGGCATAATAACGGTCAAAATATTGCCCTTGAATTTTTAAATAACTTCGCTTGAATGGTTCGTAACGAAATGAGGCGGACATTGCCGTTTGTGCTGCATCACCGACATGCACACCTTTTGCATCAAAAGTAAATTCCAGAGAGTCATACTGAGGAATGAAAACCGTTTTACTCGAATTCCAAATCCAGTTACCTACCGATACCATGAATTCAAAAGATATTTTTGGCGCGATTTCCCAAGCAATATCTAATTCATTACCCATATGTATGGCATCCATACCATTGATATTGACGCGAATATATTCTGTAGGATCATTGGGATCAGGCACAGCTACTCCATAGGGAAATGGCTTGTTTTTCCAGTTAGTAAAATAGGCGTTGTAATTGATGCCGAAGTGTTTGTTCGTGTAATGATAACCGCCTTCGGCTGCATAGATAATTTCGTTTACAATTTCACCAAAGAAACTATTGGTATTATTGTCGATGACATTCGAAAATTGTGGTGTGCGGTTTAAATAACCTAAATTACAGTATACATCTTGAAATTTATTGAGCTTGTAACTCAGACCTCCTTTTAATGTAATTCCTGGGATGTACTTCCATGGCGTTTGATAATAACTAAGACCTGTAGAATTGGCATCATATGTTTGGCCGTTATATTGAATGGTATCAAGTGCACCAATGCGCAAGATTGTATCACCTAAATCGAGCAATTTTCTTTGAAAATAATCTATTCCTTTATAACCATTAACAATACTCGACATATTGAAAAACCAATTCACGCGATCGCCATTATGTTCCACTTGTCCAAATAAACCACCGTAGGTTACCACTCCGTCTCTATCTGCATTAAAGGTGTTTTTAGCGATCTTATCTCCAACGCGTTGCATAGGGTCGGGATCGTTAAAATTTGCCGCGCTCACAAAATAATCTGCACCCAATAAATTGGTGATTTCTTGATAGTGTCTTCCTTGATAGTAGCGAAAATCAATACCACCAGAAAAAGACGTTGACTTTGAATATTGATAATTGAACTGGCCAAGGTATCCTACCCAGAAGTGATTATTCCTACTGGCCAAAAGTATCTGACTAGCTTTGATTTCTGTTGGAGAATAAATTGGATCAATATTAGGTGTGCCGAATAGAGAGTTCACTTGATTTTCTTGAATCATTTGATCCCAATCGATGTTGGAATTACTGTCGCGGAGAATAGCAGAAGAATTGAAAATACTCGTGCCGCCACCGCGCCCAATAGAAACGTAGGCCAAATTTGAGATATCGAGTTTTTCATTGACTGCCCAAAAATCTTTGAGCGTAATCTGCGGTTTATTGTAGAAGTTTTCCCTTTCGTTGAGTATTTCTCGCTGGCCACTTGAATTGGTAACATAGCCCCAATGTTGGTTGTAACGAATCCCCATGTCGTTGAGAATGAGGGTTGAATCAAATGGGATGCCGAGTTGCTGAGATCTTGTGGAATCCCAATATTGAATTCCTTGGTTATAGGAGCGCTGCCCGTGGTGTTGTGGCGCCGCAAAAGCAGAAAGCGTAAGTAAATGATTGTTAAGACGTTTAGATATTTTTGTATAACCAAAAAATCCTTGAGTGGGTGTACCATCCACCCAACCTTGCCCTTGCTTGTATGAAGCAGATAAGGTAAGTCCCCAACCCGATTTGGTCATACCCGTATTGTAAGAAAGGGTACTCCTTAGAAAATTGCCAGTGGCGTATTCTTGTTTAAAACTCCCACCTTTTTTTGTGCCAACACCTTGTGTAATGATATTTATGGTTCCACCTATGGAAGGCATAGCAATTTTTGTTGCACCCAAACCACGCTGAACTTGCATTTGAGATGTAATGGCATCCAATCCAAACCAATTTGACCAATAAACAGCACCATTTTCCATGTCATTTACCGGCACACCATCGATCATTACACCGACATTTCGTTGGTCAAAACCTCGGACATTAATTCTCGCATCGCCATCTCCTCCTCCTTGCGTTGTAGCATAAACCCCTGCTGTCCCATTTAAAAGCATCGGAAGATCTCTCGAGGCGAGTTCCTCAGTTATTTTTTTTGTATCAATTTTTGTGACAGCCACAGGTACATTTTGGCCGCGAACTAAGTTGCCAATTACACGAATTTCTCTAACTTCTTGTGTTGGGCGAATTGCTACATTTTGTATTAAGTTGGGCTGATTTAGTTCGATAAAGTGTCTTACGGTATCAGTTAAAGGAAGGGTGAATAACAACAAATATTGGTCAAAAGGCACATTTTCAAGTGTGTAAAATCCTTCATCGTTGGTGGCTGTCAACTTTACGGTTTGGTTATCCTTTATGAGGCTTATTTTTGCACCTGCAACCGGTATATCACCTGGTGTCATGAGTGCTATACCTGAAATTGTACCGCTATTTTGACCAATTGCAGCGAATGTTGCGCCAACAAAAATAAAAAAGAGAAGACTTAAACGCGACATTTAGCGAATAATTACCTTATGTAGCGTTTGCTCTCCATTAGATTGTAAAAGTCGAAGAAAATAAACACCGTGCAAATTATTTAGATCTATATCAACTTGCCCTTGAGAACTTGAAACATTTATTTCTTTGATTTGCTGCCCAAGTGCCGAAACGACTTGAATCTTGCGAATTTCATTTTGGGTCTTTACGTGAACTACACCATTACTCGGGTTAGGATAAACACTTGGCGCTGCTTTGATATCTTGATGAAGCCCAATTGAATTGCAATCGCATTCATGCACTCCTAAAGAAGTCCAATTTCCATCCAAGATTGGGTTTCCACTCTGTCCAAAAAGTGTATCTCCATTTGCATTTAAACGCACAACCACTGGTGGAATACTATCCCACTCAAGTAGAGGATCAAAAAAAGAAGGGTTAGTTGTTTGTCCTTTTAAAATCCCTGGTTTTCTAATCATGCTATGATCTTTGGTAATAAGCACTCCTAAACCGGTGCTGTAGGGAAATTGAGAGGACCATGCACCATCATTTCCAGATGATGAACCTGTTTCATTGGCCGGATTTTCGCCAATTTTTCCAAATACATCTATTATGGCAAAACCAGAAACATTAGTAGCATTTATAACTGTCGTAGGGCTTGCAGGAAGTGTTCCTTTGGCCAATAGAACAGCATCATTACCATTCCAATACCAAGCGTTTGAAACGTTGTAATCTGCACAGTAAAAACCATCTGCCCGATATTGAAGTGAATCCCAAACAGGAGCTTCTTGTCCTGTACCCATTGAGTCTAATTTTTCAATAACACCTACATATACTCCTTTAGGAGGAACAACGCCTGTCAATTGTACTGAATTGGCAACAGTTGCTGTTGTTGCACCATTCGAATAACGACTCACAAAATATCCCGATAGGTCTATCGGATTATCTGTTGGGTTGTAAATCTCTAAAGCCTTATTATTCGACCAACCTTCGACGTATTCCGAAATGAAAAGTTCATTACAGGTATTTTGAGCGTGAAGGTTTAAACTTCCAATTAATAATAAAAAGAGAATAGTATATTTCATCATGCTTTTAAATTTTAAAACTTATGTTTAATCTTTGACAAATCTACGTAATTAAATAAAGTAATACAAGAGCATTCACCTTACATTTTTTGATCATTTTTTGAATTAAAAAGCATTGGCCCTTGTGGTTTAATTATTGTACATTTGGCCTTAAAATTATTATAATGCGATACATTCTTCTTTTTTCTTTGGGATTAATAACTCAATTAACAATAGCGCAATCGCTTAACGTAGAGCGCATTTGGAAAAGCTATGAGTTTATAGCTGCCGGAGCTGGCTCATATCAGATGCTTCAAGATGGCCAGCATTACGTAGATTTCGACGACCAAGGAAATATAGTTAAGGGCCATGTAGAAGACCCAACGAAAACCCCAGAGGTACTTGTTTCTAACGATGATTTGAAATACAATAACCAGCCTATCCAAGTGAGCGGTTTTGAATTTAACTCAAATGAGCAGAAAGTGCTACTCATAACAAACCCAACTTCTGTTTACCGCCGAAGTTTTGAAGCAGTATATTATTTGTACGATTTTCAAACTAAAAAGTTAGCTCCTTTAGATGCCGATCATACACCACAAACCCTTGCTGAATACAGTCCTGATGGAAAATTGGTTTCCTATATTCATGGAAACGACCTTTTTGTTAAAGAACTATCCACAGGAAAGGTAAAAAAACTCACCGAGGATGGAAAGCGTAAAAAAATAATAAATGGAACTACAGATTGGGTCTATGAAGAAGAATTCGCTATTACCAAAGCCTATTGTTGGTCGCCAGATAGTAAGCTAATCGCTTTTTTAAAGTTTGATGAAAGACAAGTGCCGGAATATCAAATGGCGCTTTATGGTGAGCTTTACCCACAGCAATATAAATACAAATATCCAAAGGCAGGCGAACTTAACAGCAAAGTAAGCTTGAATTTGTTGGAGGTTGACAATGCAAAAATTCAAGAAATTAGCCTCGATTCATTTGAATATATACCGAGATTAAATTGGTCTTCTCAATCAAATCAATTGGTTGTTCAAACATTAAATCGCCATCAAAATCAATTGAATTATTGGTTGATTGATGCCAATCAAAAGCAAGTTACAATTAATAAGTTCTTCACGGAAAATTCCAATACCTACATAGATGTAGATAACAATCTTTTGATTTTGAAAGATGGTAAGTCCATCATTAGAACCAGTGAGTCAAGCGGTTTTAATCATATTTATAGAATTGAAATGGATGGAACCTCTACGCCAATAACTTCGGGAAATTGGGATGTAATTGAGTTTTTGGGATTAGATGAACAAAAAGGAGTAATATATTATTCTTCTGCTGAACCAGGTGCAATTTACAAGTCTATTTACTGTATAGATTTAGATGGTAAAAATAAAACCAACCTTACCCCTGAGTTAGGTTATAACAATGGTGAATTTCTTAATGGAATGAAATATTTCATTCTCAATTATTCAAATGCCAATACACCTCCAGTATTTTCTTTGAGAAAGGCCAACGGAGAATTGGTAAGCGTTTTGGAAGATAATGCCGACTTGCTTAAAAAGATGAAAAAAGAGAATTTAAGCGAAAAGAAATTTATTTCCATCGCAACTCCCAATGCTCAACTCAATGCATCGTTAATTTTACCTAAAAATTATAACCCTACTAAAAAATATCCTGTATTTGTAAATGTTTATGGTGGCCCTGGGCACAATGAAGTGTTGGATAGCTGGGATGGCAATGACTATTTCTTTCACAATTTACTGGCACAAGATGGTTATATGGTATTGAGCATTGACCCACGTGGAACTCAATTCCGAGGAGCAGATTTTAAAAAGTCAACCTATTTACAATTGGGTAAATTAGAATTAGAAGATGTTTTAGATGCAACACGTGCATTTGCCAAGCGTTCGGATGTCGATGCCAATCGTTTAGGTATTATGGGCTGGAGCTATGGTGGTTTTATGTCATCTTTAGCGATGACAAAAGGCAAGGGGCTGTTCAGAGTAGGGATTGCGGTTGCTCCGGTTACCAATTGGAGATTTTATGATAATATTTACACAGAACGCTTTATGCAAACCCCACAAGAAAATGCCGATGGATACGATAATAATTCGCCTATAAATTTTGCAGCAGATCTTCAAGGCAAGTATTTTTTAATCCATGGAGCAGCAGATGATAATGTTCATTACCAAAATTCAATGGAAATGATCAGTGCATTGGTAAAAGCCAATAAGCAATTTGATTTGTTTATTTATCCAAATAAAAATCATGGAATATATGGTGGCAACACCCGCAATCATTTATTCAATATGATTCATGATTATATTTTAGATGAGCTATAAACTATTGCATCAATTATATGTTTTAAGTAATGATTCCCTTGAATTATACTTTCTTTTGTAACTTAGCCACACAATTATCAAACGACATATTTCCATCAAATGAGTGAAAAAGCCAAATTAGAACTAGACGGCAAGATTTATGAACTTCCAATTGTAATTGGGACTGAAAATGAAAAAGCGATTGACATCTCCAAATTGCGCGATTTAACAGGTTATGTTACACTCGATACTGGATATAAAAATACTGGTGCGACCAAAAGTGCGATTACTTTTTTAGATGGCGAAGAAGGAATTTTGCATTACAGAGGCTATTCAATTGATCAACTCGCTGATAATGCGAGCTTTCTTGAGGTGGCATATTTGCTTATTTATGGGGATTTACCCAATAAAGAAGAGCTTTCAGGTTTTCAAGACAGCATAAGTAAACATACTTTGGTTCATGAAGACATGAAGCAGTTTTTTGAGGCTTATCCTTCAAAAGCTCATCCAATGGGCGTGCTCTCATCAATGGTCGCCTCCTTGGCAACCTTTTATCCTGAATCTTTAGATCCAAACCGAAGTGCAGATGCTAAAAATTTGACAATACACCGTCTATTAGCAAAATTGCCTACACTGGCAGCATGGTCATACAAAAACATGATTCGCCACCCATTTATGTATCCGCGCAATGAAAACGATTATTGTAAGAATTTCCTTTATATGATGTTTTCTATGCCTACTGAAGATTTTCATGTTGACCCTGTAGTAACCGATGCTTTAAATAAATTGCTCATTCTTCACGCCGATCATGAACAAAATTGTTCCACTTCAACTGTAAGAATAGTTGGTTCATCTCAAGCCAATCTTTATTCTTCAGTTTCTGCAGGAATTTCAGCGCTTTGGGGCCCGCTACATGGTGGTGCCAATCAAGAGGTAATTGAAATGTTAGAGCGGATTGATCAAGATGGTGGAAATGTAGATAAATGGGTTGCAAAAGCAAAAGACAAGGGAGATCCGTTCCGACTAATGGGTTTTGGTCATAGGGTATATAAGAATTTTGATCCGCGTGCTAGAATAATCAAGAAAGCTTGTGATGATGTTTTAGCAAAACTTGGTGTGAATGATCCGCTTTTGGAAATTGCTAAAAAATTAGAGCAGGTTGCCCTAGAAGACGATTACTTTAAAGCACGAAATCTTTATCCTAACGTAGATTTTTATTCTGGAATCATCTATAAGGCTTTAGGCATACCAACGGAAATGTTTACCGTAATGTTTGCCATTGGACGTCTGCCGGGCTGGATAGCGCAATGGAAAGAAATGACCGAAAATAAGGAGCCTATTGGTCGGCCAAGACAAATCTATACAGGTCAAATTAATAGGCAATATTTGCCCATCGATCAAAGATAAAAGCATTCTAAGAGGTCCTCAATTGAGGTCCTTTTTACCTTCAAATAATTCGTATTTTCGAAATTCACATTCGATATCGCCATTATAAACAAGGTGCTTAGCTGATGCTTTTAAGCCAATTGCATTGAACCCTTCTCGACTAGAGCTAATAATGCAAACTGAACTAGGCGCCATCTTGTGTTTTAGCCATGTACCAAGTTGTCCGTACAGATCCAAAATATTTGCAGCGAGTCTTTGATCATAAGGGGGATTTGTTAATATAAAAACAGGGGGCTCCATTTTGAGTTGATCAAAAGAGGTGGATGAAATTTCAACAAGGCGTCCGAAGGAGAATTTTCTTAAGTTTCTCCTTGCCTTAAGTACCATTTCATCTGATATATCACCTCCAATTATGTTGCAAGGTAATTGACGAACAATTCGTGTTGCTCCTTGATAAATATCTTCCCAACATTTTGCATTATAATTTTTAAGGTTTTTAAACGCGTAATGTTGCCGTTCAATATTACTTGGAATTCCAGCTGCTAAAAGCGCGGCTTCAATGAGAATAGTTCCCGATCCGCAAAAGGGATCTACGAAGGTTTGTTTGCGATCCCAGCCAGACATGCGCACCAAACAAGCAGCAACGACTTCATTGAGCGGTGCGGCCCCAACCGAACTTCGATAACCTCTTTGAAATAGTGGTAAGCCACTTGTATTGACAGAGATCGTTACTTGTTTATCCTTTATATATAAATCGAAAAGTACATTTGGCGTTTTTACATCAATATTGGGCCGCTGATTAAACCTTTTGTTGAAGGTATCTACAATGGCATCTTTTACCAATAAAAAAGGGTAATGTGTATTTTTGAAAATTGGAGAAAAAATGGCGCCTTTTACGGCAAAAGTTTTGTTCACATCAAATATTTCGTGCCATTTGATTTGCAAGGAGCGCTTATATAAATCTTCTTCACTTTGAATAAAGAATTGATCAATTTCAACTAAAATAGAAATTGCACAACGGCAAAATAAATTTAATTTATATACATCGTCCCAAGACCCACTAATTTGTACCGCACGGTTTAATTGTTCACATTGAGTATAACCAAGTTCATATAGTTCTTCTGCCAAAATATTTTCAAAACCAAAAAAACATTTTAGTGTAATTTTTAAAGGGGTGCTTTTTGCGTTTTGACTTGAATGCATTTTTGGGGGATTCGTTAACTTTGTACAAAAGAACAAAATTGTCGAAGATCAAGCACCTATTGTACTTTCTTTTTTTTAGTATTCCACTTTTTGCACAAGAAAGACAACGAATAGGAGTGGTGCTTAGCGGAGGAGGTGCCTCGGGTGTTGCACATGTTGGCGTTTTAAAGGCTTTAGAAGAAAAACAAATTCCTGTGGATTATATTGTTGGCACTTCTGCCGGAGCTTTGGTAGGGGCAATGTATGCAAGTGGCTATTCACCTTCAGAAATTGAATCTTATGTGCTTTCCCCTTCATTTCAGTTAATGGTTAAGGGACAAAGAGAAGCCAAGAATAAGTTTTATTTCTATCAAGAGGCCAATAATGCGTCGATGTTTAATTTTAGTCTTTCTCAAGATAGTGTTATACAAAAATCACTCCCGATTGCCTTCATTGATCCCACCTATTTGGATTTTGAAATGCTCAAAATATTTGGTAGAACAAGTGCTAGTGTTAATGAAGACTTCGATGGACTTTTTGTTCCATACCGATGTGTTGCATCTGATGTCGAATCCAAAACGAGTAAAACTTTTGAAAATGGAAAATTAAATTTAGCCGTTCGTGCCTCTATGACCTTTCCGCTTTATCTTAATCCGATTCGAATAGACGGTGAATTGTATTTCGACGGCGGACTCTACAATAATTTCCCTATAGATGTTCTCTACCAAGAATTTTCTCCAGATTTTATTATTGGCAGTAATGTATCACAGAATTTACCTCCCGTTTCTGAGCACGATTTTTTTGGCTTATTGGCTAGCATGATGACCACTCCTACAAATTACGCAATGCCCTGCCAACAAGGCATTATTATTGAACCTCAAAGATCAATTGGAACCTTTGAATTTGAAGATGTTAAAATTGCCATAAATGAGGGCTATAATGCAACTATTGCTATGATAGATTCTATTAGAAAATATGTGTCAGATAGTACTGATTTGGATTTTTTAGCACAACAAAGATTGACTTTCAGACAGCATTTGTTGCCATTGCAAATCTCGGAGGTAAGAAGTAGCACAGCCCGTAGACAAGATTTGCCTTTTTTACGCAATGCCATGCTTTCACGTTATTCGAATTCTACTTATTTAGATAGCATTGAATTTGAAAGTCGATTTTACAAATCCATGGCAGCACCCTATTACGGTGCATTAACACCTAGTTTTGAAAAGAATTCGAAACAATTACTTTCTTGTATTTTAAAGGTGGATAAAGCAAATGCATTTCGTGTAGATTTTGGTGGATATATGTCCTCGCGTGCGGTAAACACAGGTTTTTTAAGTTTGGCTTATCGCCGGGTTGGATATATAGGTCAAAAAATAGATGTATCATCTTATTTTGGAAAGTTTTATGGCTCCGGGAAAATAAATTATGAGGCAGTCTTTCCAACAAGTAGTCCCATTAGTCTAAGTGCTTATTTGGTTTTAAACCGTTGGGATTATTTTAGAAGCTTTGCCACATTTTTTGAGGATGTTAAACCATCATTTTTAGTTCAAGAAGAGCGATATTTTGGTGCACAACTTAAAATGCCATCAGGACCACATGGAATTTTCGCCATTAATTCTCGCATTTTTGCCCTAGATGATTCTTATTACCAAACGGACTATTTTAACAAGGAAGACACTGCAGATTTTACTTCCTTTATTGGTGAAAATTTAAAATTATCTTACACGCGCAATACATTGAATAGAAAACAATTTGCGAGTTCTGGAACTTTTATACAATGCAATGCAAGTTATGTAAGAGGAAAGGAATTGACTTTTCCTGGGTCTACTTCATTAATTAAAGATACAGTTAGTAAAAAACATGAGTGGTTGAGTATTCAAATGGAATTGCTCAGTTTTCCATTTCAGAAAAAACAAAAGGTAAACCTCGGATTACATTTCAAAACAGTGCTCAATAGCCAGTCCTTATTTGCCAATTACACAGCAAGTATGCTTGCTTTGCCAGGTTTAAATGTACTTGCTGATTTAGACACTTATTTTATCGCCTCGTACCGCTCTACACAATATATTTGTGTAGGATCTCAGCTGATAATTAGCCCAATAAAAAATTTAGATTTTCGCGTAGATGGGTATACTTTTCTTCCAATTATTCAATTGGTTCAAGATCCCGACGGAGGCTTTAGTTATGCTAAACCACTTGACGGCCGTAGCCTACTGGCAGCGGCACATATCATCTATCATACGCCAGTTGGCCCAATTCGGGCAAGCCTGAATTATTTACCAAAATATGCCCAACCTGTTCAATTTCAATTGGGTTTTGGTTACTTACTTTTTAATGAACGCGCAATTAGATAACTCATGAAAAATAATAATTTTCACCTCAATGGAATTCAACAAATGGGCATTGGTGTGCCGAATGTTCAAGAAATTTGGTCTTGGTACAGGAAAGCGTTTGGTTTAGATGTTAGGATTTTTGAAGAAGCAGCCCCGGCCCCTTTAATGACGCGCTACACCGGAGGAGAAGTACATCACCGGACAGCAACCTTGGCACTGAATATGGCGGGGGGCGGTGGATTCGAAATTTGGCAATTTACTTCTAGGCCTACCCAAAAAGCGGATTTCGAAATTCAATTAGGAGATCTTGGGGTATTTATTTGTAAGATTAAATCTGAAGACGTCCTCCATACCCACCGTCATTTGAGCCAAATGGGCGCTGATGTTAGCCAAGCTTTTAAGGATCCTGCCGGTCGTTGGACTTGTTATGTAAAAGATCCAAATGGTAATTATTTTCAAATCGTTGAAGGAAGATCATGGTTTGGAAAATCCAAACATCCATCGAAATGTGGGGGTGTTGCAGGGGCAGTAATTGGTGTCTCTGATATGACAAAAAGTTTGGATTTTTACAAGAATTTACTTGGATTTGACACCCTGATTTACGATAAAAATGAAACATTCGATGATTATCAATTTTTCAAACGCGGCCAGGAGTTGTATCGACGAGTTTTACTTACTCATCTCAAAGAAAGGGAGGGATATTTTGCTCAACTATTGGGAATTACAGAAATTGAATTAATACAATTAGAGACACCAATTAAAGCGCGCCCAATATTTGAAAATCGTTTTTGGGGTGACTGGGGCTTTATTCATTTGTGTTTTGATGTACAAGGGATGGAAGCGCTAAAGGAAAGATGTGCAGATTTTGGCACACCTTTTACAGTGGATTCTGATAATTCCTTTGATATGGGAGAAGCAGCTGGCCGATTTTCATATATCGAGGATCCTGATGGGTACTGGATTGAATTTGTCGAAACCCATAAAGTACCAGTATTTAAAAAACTCGGTCTTTATTTAAATTTAAAGCAAGGATCAAAATTAAAGCATTTGCCCAAATGGATGCTCAAAGCGATGGGAATCAATAGAGTAAAATAAAACTTAGAGAATCCCTTTAACTCTAAGGTATTCATCTAAACTCTCTACATCCGAAAATAAAACTTCACGGGCCTTGCTTCCTTGAAAAGGCCCAATGATATTCATTCCTTCAAGTTGGTCTACAATGCGCCCTGCGCGGTTATAGCCAAGCTTAAGCTTTCGCTGCAGTAAGCTAGCAGATCCCTGTTGATTGATGACGACAATACGCGCTGAATCTATGAACATCGCGTCTATTTCATTCATGTCTATATCGCCATTGGCCTCGCTTCCTTCTGCGACGTATTCAGGCAAAATGAGTGCTTCAGGATATGCGCGTTGAGCGCCAATAAAGCTACATATTTCTTCAACTTCTGGTGTATCTAAAAATCCACATTGAAGGCGTTTCATTTCTGACCCCGTGGAAATAAGCATATCCCCTCGACCAATGAGTTGATCGGCTCCAGAAGCATCTAAAATAGTTCTCGAGTCGATTTTTGATAATACCCTAAAGGCAATTCGCGCAGGAAAATTGGCCTTTATCATTCCCGTAATTACATTGACAGATGGTCTTTGGGTGGCAACAATAAGGTGAATCCCAATGGCCCTTGCCAATTGAGCAATCCTTGCTATAGGATGTTCAATTTCTTTTCCAGCCGTCATGATCAAATCTGCAAATTCGTCAATCAATACTACAATATAAGGTAGATATCTATGCCCTTTTTCAGGGTTCAGTCTTCGGCCTATGAATTTAGAATTGTATTCTTTGATTGTCCTCACCCCGGCTTCCTTGAGTAATTCGTACCTGTCATCCATCTCAATGCATAAAGAATTTAAGGTATTAACAACTTTGGACGTGTCGGTAATTATGGCTTCCTCTTCGCCGGGAAGTTTAGCCAAAAAGTGGCGCTCTATTTTATTGTATAGGGTAAGTTCTACTTTTTTGGGATCGACCAACACAAATTTAACTTGCGCAGGGTGTTTTTTGTAAAGGATAGAAACCAAAATGGCATTTAGCCCTACAGATTTACCTTGACCAGTTGCCCCCGCTACAAGTAAATGAGGCATTTTCGTTAAATCAAATACGTAGGTTTCATTCGTGATTGTTTTGCCCATTACTACAGGCAATTCGCCATCGAAATGTTGAAATTTGTCCGATGCGATTAAAGAACGCATTGAGACCATCTCAGGATTTGAATTCGGCACTTCAATGCCAATAGTTCCCTTGCCAGGTATTGGTGCAATGATGCGGATGCCTAGTGCAGACAAACTCAGTGCTATGTCGTCTTCTAGATTTTTTATCTTCGAAATACGAACGCCAGGAGCAGGTACAATTTCATAAAGTGTTACTGTTGGCCCAACCGTTGCTTTTATTTTAGCGATATCGATTTTATAATTAGAAAGCGTTTCGACAATTCGATTTTTATTGTTCTCCAATTCTTCTTTGCTAACAGAAGCACCAGATGAACTATAAGCTTTCATCAGTTCTAAAGGAGGTAGTAAGTAACCATCTAAATCTTTTGTTGGATCGTATTGTCCATGCTTGCCTATGAGTTGAGATGCCAAAAGTTCCTCATCCTCAACATCTTTTGTATCAGAGATATCAACTTCTGGATCTTCCCCTAGTTCAATTTCGAAATCAGTATCAATAGAATCCTCGTTACTGTCGTCAGAAAATTGATCATCTTTAATTTCAACAATGAGTTCACTTTCTTGATCAGCATTGTTTTCTTCTTCATTAGAGCCGTTATCGAATTCAACAACCTGCGAAATGTCATCTTCCTTTATTTGGTCTTCTTTTATAGAATTTACCACATAAATATCATCTATCGATGCGCCATCTAAAAGTACATCTGAGGAACCTGGGTCGGTAGCTTGTTTATTGAAGAGTTTCTGAATAAAGGCCAGGTAATTGGGATTAAACTGGATGGATGTAATGACAAAAAATAGGATGACGAGTAAACTTAAGGTTCCAAAATACCCGAGTGTTATTTGTAGCCATTCATTGATATAAAATCCAAATGCGCCACCTGCATAACTTGTCGTTGAACTAAAGAAACCACAAAACATAGAACCCCAAATGAGATAGCTAATTACCACACTCGTAGTGCGAGCTAATGGAAGTAAGGCCGTATTGAACAATATTCTGAATCCATATAAAAACAAGATGAAAATTAATCCGAAGGATGGAATACCAAAACCTTTAAAGATTAACAAATTTGAACTCCATGCGCCAAATTTCCCAAGCCAATTTTCAGCAGCTGGAATTTGTGAATTGAAAATATATTCGCTAAAGGAACGGTCTATTAAATGATCTTGGTCCTTTGTCCAAGTGAAAATATAGGAGATGCTTGCAAAAAATAAAAAAACGCTCAATAAGCTCAAAAATGAACCCAAAATAATTTTAATCTTATTCCAATTGATTCGTTCCTTGAATGAAACCTTGGATCGGACTTTTTCAGTCGATTTATCGATTTTTTCTTTAGATTTTGGAGCACTTTTGGTGCTTGAATTAGGTATGTATTCGTTTTCTTCCATGAGGGCGACTAATAAAACGAAAATAGTTTAAAGCGGTACACAATCAGGTATTAAAGTTGGAAACCTATAAACAGCAAGGTGTTAGTTTGTCTTGGGTGTGTTGTCATTATATGTTTTAGCCCATTGTAAAAAATCATTTAAAGAGAGAATGGTGTATTTTTTATCCGGGACAAATAATGCTAAGGGCGGGGGTCTAAAATCGATTTGTTGTAATTCAAAGTTCATCCAGCCATTTTCTGTTGCCAATCTTCCTAAGGTTGGGAGTCCGGGTGCATTTACTTGGCCAACAAAATAATGGTTCGGGATTTTTTTGAAATAATAAAAACTTTCCTCTCTGCCACTGTGTTTTGTTTTCCCGCCATTGCATCTGAGCCCTGCAATTTTTTTTCGCCTAAGT
>Ga0222714_10000132_pt1 | contig 88224 bp, 85 predicted proteins | sample C33_3DmetaG_FD_165048 | JGI IMG/M metagenome (GOLD analysis project Ga0222714, IMG submission 165048) | Estuarine water microbial communities from San Francisco Bay, California, United States - C33_3D | ecosystem: Environmental > Aquatic > Marine > Unclassified | place: USA: California...
ATGTTAATATTAGCAGTTGATATATCTGAGGATACTGTGGTTATTTCACCATCAACATATCCTCTCATGTTAACATTGGCAGTTGATATTGTGGTTGTTATTGTTGTTGCTAAATTAGGATCATCACCTAAAGCGGCCGCTATCTCATTTAGAGTATCCAGTGTTCCTGGTGCAGAATCTATCAAACTTGAAATTTCGTTGTCTACATAACCCTGCATGTTTGTATTAGCAGTGGTTATTACAACATCAAGATTTTCAAGTCCATAATCAACATATCCTCTCATGTTAACATTGGCGGTGTTTATTTCATCAGTGATATTCTGTGCCACAACATTAGCATAAAATGTAACTTCTGTTTCTGTAAATAAAGCAACATTGGCGCCGTCTACAATAATCTCAACATTTCCAGGATCAATGCCATCGTCATTGACGGCTATTTCTGTATCATCTGCAACTAGTCCACCTGACGATAACCCACTAAGTTCAGAATTTAAATATCCTAAGGTAACAACGTCTGTGTCTGCTACTGGATCAGCCGCTGATAGTGGTGCTTCAAATCCAGATGAATCTAATACGCTCAGCACACCATTTTCATCTCTCAATGTCAAGTTACCCATGACAATGGTGTTACCTGCTAGATATAAATCTCTCCATCTTAAACTGTCTGAACCCAGATCATAGGTAACATTAGCAGTTGGTAATACATGTCCTGTTACGTTTACATTTGATGATGTTAGATAAACTTCAGCACTACCTAAACGCAGAGCACCTACAGAAGTAGAATCCACTGTTAGATGTCTTACTTCAATGATATCTGTGGTCAGCGGAACTTCAGCAAAAGTAATAACATTGCCTGATATATTGTAAGCTGATGCTGGCTGTTGTATAGTACCGTTGATACTGACAAACACAGCGTCATTGGTTGATTCTTGGCTAAGTACAAAGGCATTGCCAACACCATCGGGTGTGATGATATCTGATGAAATAACTGCCTGGCCAGGAACTTTCCAAATTGTTCCATTCCAAAACTCAATACTATTTCTTTCAGTATTGTAACGGAAATATCCTTCTTCAGCTGATACAGGTCTTTCAGATTCTAATCCTGACGGAATGTGCATGACACCGTTACTTGAAAATGCTACCAATCCATTAAGTGTTAAATTACCAGTGGTTGCACTAATTGTGTCATCTTCAAAGACTATGTCTTCAACTGTTGTGGTCGTGTCATTGACGTTACCAACCAAAGTACCATCTACTGTGATTTCAATATAACCAGGATCAATGCCATCATCATTTAAGATAATACTAGTGTCATCTGCAGACATAGTTGGTGATGCACTGCTAATAGCAGACTGTAGATATGATAGAGTAACTGCATCTTGAGAACTAACTGGATCAGCAAGATTAACAATGTAACTGTTATTAACATCAACTACGCCATCACCTGGACTTATTGTAATGTTTGATGTTAATGTAGATATTGTGTTGTCAATGAATGTAACATTACCCACTTGTGTCAGAGTAACATTGGCAATGTTTGTGATACGACCTTTACTGTCAACTGTGATCTTTGGAATTCTATCTGCATACTCGTCATCAGCTGAACCATATATTCCAGCAACCACTCCTGTGTCAACTAATTCAACATTGATATTTGAATATGTACCGTATCCTACTACATCACCAGTAATTTGAAGATTTGAATTGTCTGTTAATGCTCGATTACCTGCTTCATATAATTCTGTGGTTATAACAGTGGTAGCGGATACCGTTCCAGTAACGTCGACATTGGCAATATTTGAAGATACTATAATGTCCCCACTGACTGTGGTTATTGTTGTATCATTGACATTAATATTTCCTACTCTATTTAGAGTGATAGTATTAGCTGATGTAGCACGTCCTTTTTCATCCAATGTTATCTGTGCTATGCCAACATTAGAACCATACGTATCTGCTACAACACCAGTGTTAGCCAATGTTACAGCAATATTTGAGTAAATTCCTGTACCAGTAGCATCACCTGTAACAGAAATATTAGTTATTTCAGTTAATACTCTATTACCAGAATCGTACAATTCATCAGCATTAATAATTCCGCCTGAGGTATTTCCACTGAGAGAAATGTTTCCACCAACAGTGATACTTTCTACATTGATATTACCTAAATTAGTAATATTGTATTGATCCTGTGTTAGTATTGTACCGTATATTCCTTGACTGCTGATAGTATTAGCGTATACTGATTCATACCAAAGAGTGATATCACCAATGGTACCTGACGAGTTTGAAAAAGGTAGTATTGATTCTGTTTGTATTGTACCTGTGGTGGTTATGTTACCATCAACAGCTAAACTTATTAAATTTCCTAAACTGGTGATATTAGGTTGAGCATTGGTTGTTAATGTTCCAGTAATACTGTCTGAAGAAAAATATGTAGCATTAATGTTGCCACTATAGATGTGATCAACATATATTTCATTCCACCAATTAGAATTAGAACCAATGTTGTAAGTTAAATTAGCTGAAGTATATAGATTACCGTCTACAGCTAATATATCGCCGCGAACTGTAAGAGGAGCCGTAGGTATTTCTTCGTTAATTCCCACATAGAAATTAGCGAAATCCATGTAAACTAATGTATTACCTGAAGTGGTGAATTGTAGATCTAGACCTTGTCTATCTAAATTTGGTAATAACGCCGCTCCGGGTACACGTCCTATAGCCATCTAAAAACTCCTGTTACAGTATTTATCTGTAAATTACGATGCGGTCGTGCTAGAGAAATTGTGTAATACCAAAATAGTTGCTGAACTTGTTGGAGTACTGGTAAATGTTATATTAGTAGTACCGTCAAATGTGTAGTTCACACCTGGATTTTGATAAACAGTATTCAAAAATACAAGAACCTGTGCTTCTTCTCCACTGCTGTATGAATATGACATCGCCCCAAACACATTATTAACATTATCGCCTGTGAATGCGTCTTTAACTATTTGCACACTTCCTTCTTGTGCTACTGATTGCCAACTTGAACCATCATAAAATTCAATTGAACTAGTAGATGTATTCCATCTTGTTTGTCCTACTACTGCTGGATTAGGCCCAACAGAGTTAGTTCCCACTGGAATTCCTAAAGCATAACTTCCTGATCGAAATTTAGTATTTTTAAGTAAATGTCCCATTATAAACCTACGTAACTAACTGTTGCTGTTATAGCATTATCTGCTGATGCACTTGCTTGAAGTGTGTCATCATCTGTTAATACTAATTTTTCCATATCAACCACAAAAGTATCACCACTTGTGATTTGTACATCTTTATAAATTTGTACATTAGCATCAACTGTGCCTGTGCCAGCTGGAACAGCATAGAGATCAAATGTTCTTGTTACAGAATCTGTATTACAAAAATACATCACTGAAACCACTGTATCTCCTGAACTGACATAGACATTTGATACTGATGTTGTTAATAGACTGTTAGTTATTGCCATAGTTGTTCCTATAATATCAATGAAAAAGCAAACGATCTGCTTTTTGTTATTAGTTCTTTATTAGCGGCTTCCCCGTTAAGAACATAGACGCCTGACTGCCCCTGTCCCGGAGTATCTGCATAAACAATAGTTGCCCCACTTACTGCTACATTTGGAATTGGGGATGAGTTGTTTAATTGTATGTTACCATCAAATTCAATAATTCCATTACCACCTGCCACAATAGCATGATTTGAAACTCCAAGGTTACCACCTAAGAATGGATCTGGATCATCAGCTACCTGTGTTAGACCAGCACCGCTACCTACAGAAGTAAGTATGTTAGCAAAAGTTGTTCCGTCTGTGGTTATTTGCCAACGATCAACGTATTCATTAAAAATTAGAGATACATTACCTAATGTGCCTCTATCAACAGCAACACCTGCATAGCCAAGAGTAACACCAGCACCTGGTTCACCTATGTTTAGTCTTAAAACATTGTCTTCAATTTCTGTGTTGGTTGACGTAATTGATGATGATAATCCCGTAACTACTAGGTTACCTACAACTCTAATAGTTTCACTTTCTAAAGTAATATTAGCACCAGCTTCTGGTGCATTAATTAAATAGTTGCTATTGGTTTTTTTGATGATTGCCATTTATTTAAATTCCATTTTTTATTATTTATGCTAATCTTAAATCATCATGACAAAAAAATAGCACCCGTAGGTGCTATTTTGTAAGTTATAATAACTTATGGTGCTAAAATAGAAACTGATACGTTTTCAACTTGGTCACCGTCAGCAATAGCTGAATAGCCACCGTTAACTGTGTCTAATGCTGTCCAATCAACTTTAGCATAGTCATCAAATTGTACACCATCATCTTGTACTAACACTGCTGTTTGATTGAAAAGTTTAACAACAAAGTACTGACCACCATCTGAATCTAATGCTGTGATTCTCATTTCACCTTCGTTTGGTGCTGTTGTAACTAACAAGCAATCACTAGTACCTTCACTATTTGTTACATTGAAAGTTTTTGAACCTTTTTGTGAATTGATTGATGTTACTGTATCTTCAGCTGAACCACCTACTACATAAGCATTAGCATTAAAGTCTTCAGCAAGATATCTTTTATTTACTGGACGTCCCATTTGTTTTCTCCTTTTTTTAAAATGGCGTTCTAGGCCCTACGCGGTGGGTACCGCATAAGTTCATATGAACAATAGTATTTATTTTAAACTTAAAACAAAAGGCCCATATAGGGCCTTTTGAGTAAAGTTCACTGCTAAACTTATTCTTATTGGAAAGATAAGTTAGAAACTGTGATTTCTTCTAAGTAGTCAGCCGCATTACCAAGAGATGAAGCTGTGTTTGATAATTCAACATAGCCATATCTTGTCATAAAGCCTACTACTGGTTCAAATGTTGCTGGGTCAAGAACAACACCAGAAGACATTAATGGAACGTATGGGCAGTAGAATGCCGCCGCATCAGCTTCACTAGAACCTTTGTAACCTACTAATACAGGTTTGTCGTCTGCCGCATAACCGTCAACATACACTTTCATAGCACCGTTTAATGTACCAACGAATTTAGTGTTTGTTGGAGCTTCAAATGTACCTTCTGTACTACGTGCAAAAGCAGAAGTAGTTGCAGATTGTAACACTGTTAATGAAGCTGGAGACACAACTGCCCAGTTACCTGCGCCACGACGTGTTCTTTGTGCAATCAAGTTAGCCGCACGGTTGATAAGAACTGCTAAAGCCGCATGTTCGTCACCAACGAATGTTGCTGTACCTGAAACTGTTGATTGGTTGTAACCATAAGTAGAACCTGCTAAAGCACGTAATGAACTTAAGATTTCTTGATCAATTTCAACAGTAATTTCTTGTGCTAAAGCCGCCATAATTTCTGCTTCAACATCTAAACCGTGCATAGATTGTGCATCTTGAGCGGCTTCAAATGTCCAACGTGCAGACAATTTACGTGTTTTTGCTTCAACAACTTGTTTTAAGATTTGAACGTTGATTCTGTTACCTGGAACACCTTCAAGTGTTGATGTTGAAGATGCTTTACCAGCTGAAGTACCAGAATATGCAGTTGCAATCTTAAATGGTGATAAAGCTTCGTCACCAGCATATACTTGGTCGCCGTCTGTTACTGCGCCTGATGGATCAGCATAACGTACACGTAATGTATGGATCTGTGCTACAGGACCAGTCATTGGTTGTACGCCAACGATTTCATTAGCGATAACTGTTGGCATAACACGTCGAATCACTGGAAGAATAACTCTATTTAATGTTGCAACGTTACCTACTGCTGTTGCACCACTAGTAGCATTCTCAACTAAGTGTTTCTTAGTGTTTTCTAAAATTACAGCCATTGTGGTTCTTTTAGAACCTTGTAGACCTTCTAACAGGGCGTCTTTGGTCTCATTCCAACGGCCTTCTAATAGTTGGTTTGTCATTTTTATATTTCCTTTTAATTAAAAGTTACTACTATTTTAGCCCTGCTAAACGTTTGATTTCAATAACGTTGTTATCGTCTTCTGTAACGTTGTTTTTAGCAGATTTATTACCAGTTACTTCCGCACGTCCTTCAGATAAAACCGGTTTTTCGACCTTTGCTTTAACTGGAGTATTGTTCAAAACTGCTGGCAAATACTTGTCATATGCTGATCTGAGTTTATCAGTCTGCACACCTTCGAGTAAGTCACTCATAATTGAGGCTTTCTCTTTGTTTAACGTACCAAGTAATTCATTAAGTGTGTCCTTACGGTCAGCACTTTCCTTGATTACTCGAATTTCACGTTCTTTTGATTCAACTAAAGTTTCTTTTTCATCAATTGCTTTTTTACTTTCAGCAATTATTTGATCTTTTTCATCAATTACTGCTTGAAGTTTAGCAAGTTCTTTGTTCTCATTTAAATGAGTAACAGCAAACTCATTAGCAAATGCTTCGAAGATTCTACGTCCAAACATGTTCTCGCGAGCACTTTGGATGTCTTCTTTTAGTTGAGCTAATTCTGAGCCTAGATTGTTTGTTACTGATTCTTTAACAAGATTAGCACTACGTTTAATAAAGGCTTTTTGTAGTTCAGCAAGTTTTGTTTTTGCTTCTGCTACAAGTTTAACTTTAGTTTCAACAACTGCTTTCTTGTCTTGATCAAACTCTTTGATCTCTTCAGCTAACGCATGGATTACAAATTTCTCTAGTTTAGCAATAGCTTCACTGTGAACTTTGCGATCTGCACGCAAATCTTTGATCTCTTCAGTTAATTTAGCAATTAAAAAATTGTTAAATTTTTCTGTGCTTTCAACCATTTGTTTTTTAAACTTAACACGGTCTTCAGCAAGAGCTTGTTTTTCTTCGGCAAAATCTTTGATTTCAGCGGAGAGTGTTTCAGTAACCATTTTGTCTAGAGCTTCAACCATTACTTTTTTGTCATGCTCATAGCGACCCGCAAACTCTTCACGCAATTCTGCACGAACTTGTTCACGTGTTTCATTTAATTTAGATTCCCAAGCTTCAGTTATAGCAGTTTGAGTCTCTTCATTAATGATGCCACTATCTAACAATGGTTTGATAGCATCTAACATTGTGATCTCCTATTTAATTTTCAGATCTTTGATTAAGCGTGTTACTTGCTCTTTCAAATATTTCTGTACTTTTTGATCTGCACTGGCTTCACGTGCCATTTCGAATACCTTAGCACCACCACGCATATTCATCAGTCCTTCATAGATCGCTGTTGGATACGCATTAGGAGCACTAGGTTGTGCAACTACATCAACTGTGACTATTTCAAAGTCACTAACTTTACCGTCAGCTTCGTTAACATTACCACTGCCACGTGAGCTAACACCAAGTTTTACACCACTTTCCAACATGGTCTTAACTAATTGACCCATTGGAGTTGGTAAAATCTTTAATTTGCCATAGCCGTTTGGTCCATCCATCCACATTTCTGTGATCATGTGTGAAACACGGTCTAGGTTAATTTTCAAATCATCTGGGTGGTCTACTTCGCCTAAGACGCTGTAGCCACCAGTGATTTGTTCATTAAGAGTAGAAACAGCAGTGGCAATTTCATTTACAGGATATACACGTTCATTGTGATTTTTAACACCACCCTGAATACATATACCTTTCATGTAGAGATTTTTGCCACTGCCGTCTTTGGTATCTTCTGCTAGAATTTCCATTCTAGCCGCGTCAAATGTCAAATTCTCTTTTAGATATAATGCCATCTTAGTTTCCTAAATTATTTTTTAAATGCTTTACCAGCATCAGCACCTGGTTTTGTTAAACCATCATGTGGTAATTCGCCTTTTGGTGCAACTTTGCCTGCGCCTTTTTCATCGCCGCCTGCTGTTACATTAACTGCTGTACCACCCATGTCGTTTTTACCAGCTACTGTTGATTTTGTGTTGTCTGCGCCTTCTTGATTTGATGGTGTAGCAACTTTTTCTACGTATTCACGTACAACTTCTTCTGTTGTTTCTTCTGTTGCTTCTTCAACTGCTTCTTCAGCAACTTCTTCAGTTGATTCTTCAACTTTTTCCTCGTCGCAGTCTTCATCTTTAGCTTCAGCCATTGGCATTTCAGCCATTGGTTCTTCAGCAGGCACTTCAGCAGGTGCATCACCAGCCATTAACGCATCAAATTCAGCTTTTAATTCGTCAAGTGCAGATTCTAAATCTTCAACACGGTCTTCAATTTCGTCATGATCTTCTTCATGCTCGTCTTGTTCTCCGTCGTTGTCGTAATCTAATTCCATATCAGCGTCAGCGTCAGCTTCTTCGCCTTCTTCTTCTTCTTCAGAAATGCCTTCTTCGTCAATTGCAACTTCGTCAGCAATATCACTTACTTCTTCTGTAGATTCAATTTCTGATAAATCTTCTTCGTCAACGAGACTTTCATAGATGTCTCTAGACTTTTCAACAACGATGTTATGAAAAAGTTCACGTGCCTTTTCATCTTCATCATTGATGATGTGTTCAATCAATTGTTCAAATTTGTTCATTGCGAACTCCTTATATAAAGATAATTCTTATATACGGCCATAATCGTATACGTGTTATATATTTACTACTACTATTTAAAATGGGGGTTAAATGCGTGTTTTTTGAGTGATTTTTAATGATTTTTATATAGTTGATGCAGAATCTGACCTAGATTGATACTGATTTTGTATTGATTCTATGTCATGCTCTTTTTCTAACTTACGTACATCATTGATAATTCTGAGCCTGTTAATTTGTGCCAAAGTGAGTTTAGTTTTTCTTAAATCGTCAAGAGACAATGTAGTGTTATCGTCTTTTTCTGTACGATAACCTTGCATTTCCTGATTAAAAACTTCTAGTAGATTCATGTTAGTATTTACCAAAAGTTTATAATTCTGTTTCTGGGGGTGTATCTGTGCCTGGTTCTTCTAAGCCACCTGGTGTTTCTTCAGTTTCGTCTGGTGGTACAAATTGATCCGTGTCTGCTTCAATACCCGCAGGAGTTACACCAACTGCCCTAAGTCCTGCTTCTGGCGTTACGTTGTTTTCACCGTTTTCTTCTGCCCATAATTCGTCATTTGAATTTAGTTCTTCTTCGCTGAGATCTAGATAACGTTTAAGTAAGAAACGTTTAGATAGATATGGAACAGGTTCTAATTGTGTAAATGCCTGTATCCTAACTGAATCAACTTCTGCCTGTCTGTATTTGGCAAAGTTTTGTGGTTCGTTAAAGTGTAATTCAAACAGACTGTTATCAATATTAATGCCTCTCCATCGCATGAACATCTTAAATTCTTGATCTAATTTGTCAACAACAAGATTTTGCAAACGCATACAATATTGATTAAATCTCCACTCTTGGATGAGTGCAGTGGTTGTTCTACCATCACCAAAGGTTCTTTCACTGTCATCTGATTGTGTTGGTAGATACGAACTTGGAATACGTAGACCACGGAACATTTTATTAGTAAAGTAACGTAGATCGGTAATTTCGCCTAAATTTTGGCCACCTGGAAATACATCAACACTAGAACCACGTCCATCTGCTGTTACAGGGAAGAAGTAATCTTCCATAGTGCTTAAAGGATTATAAGTAGCATCCATCATGTTTTGTCCGCCACCTGTTTGTGTTGGAATACGACGTTGATGGATTTCGTTTTTGATACGATCAACAAATGCCATAGCCATATGGCTTGGCATATTACCTACGTCAATCTTAAATATACGTCTCTCTGGAGCACGTTGTATACGATAGATAATGATAGCATCTTCAAGTAATTCTTTTTGTTTAAATATCTTAAATATTGATTCTAATACTGAATTACCAAAGGGCCAATTTAGATCAAGTCCTTCTGTCAGACTTAGATGTACCACATGTTCAGCATCAATTGCGGCTTCGTTTTGAGCATGGCTAAATCTAGTGCCGCCACTGTAGGGAACATTTGGTTGAGTGTATGCACCGCTTGGTCCGCCTACCTGCGGATGATTAACATAGCTGTCACTAGATGCAACCGCTGTGCTAGTTAAGTTTTCAAAATTGATATTAATGTCACGAATCAGATACTGTTCAGGTTCTTTGCCTTCACTTTCATTAACAATAACTTTAGTGACTTTGTGCATTTCTGTCCAAAACAATTTAAATGTTTCTGGGTCACGCAAGAATACCTGATCTCCATATTTGATCACATTACGGAACAATTTGAATAGACGTTTATTAAATTGATTAAGAGTCACCCATTGTTGTAGTTGCTCTTTGATAATTTTAACTTCGTTGTCTGTGGGAGTTTCTTTAAAATAAAGATCAAAACCTGTACCGTTTTGTGTATTAGTTTGTGTGCAAAATTCTGCAATAATGTCTAAGGCCGCATTAACTTCACTGTCCATATCCATTTGCTCATATTGATTATATCTTTCAATACGATTTGGATGACCAATATAGACTTCTGGTAATTGGCTAGCAAAATTTCTGTAACCAGGATCAATTGAAGAATTGGAGCCATTGCCCAATGGGCTCATTTGTCCGCTAGTATTTGGTGCCTTAAAGTATTTTTTCCACGACATATCTAATATTCTCTCACGTGCTATTTATTACTATATTTAACCTTCTAGTAAGTGTTGCTTAATATTCCTGATGATATATTATTGCTCTGTTTCATTGTTGAGAGAATATCATCAAGCACTTTGGTCTGCTGTGTGATCGCTGACGTTATTGTGCTACTGTCTAAACTTACAGGAATTGATTTATTTTCTGGTAATGGTACAACTGCTTCTGCACCGTGTAAGGTAGCTTGATATCCTGAAATTGGTCCTTCTGCTATTCCGCCTACTGCATATTCACCAAACATTTTATCAAAGGCCTTGGTTCCAGCCATATATCCACCGGTAGCAGTGACAGTGGAACCAACTAGTCCTAACCCACCAGTCATCGCCGCAGTTCCGGCTGTGAGTGCCGCACCACTTGCAAACCCAACTACTTCTCTAGCAATAGATTTTAACCAACTCTTTTCACCCATAGTTCCCGATTCGTAACCAGCAGGAACGTCCAAACCAGCACGTTGCATCTGTTTGCGTAGGCCTGTTATGAGTTCATCTACAACTTTACCAAAACTACCTAATTTGGGTGTTAATTCTTTTTCAAACATCAATCCTAAACGCTGTGCTTCATTTTCAATGTGTATCACAGTGTCAGTTAACCGATCTGTTGTTTTTGCCTGGCCGTCAACTGCATCATAAACTGATTTAATTCCTTCTTCATTCATTTTAAATGCTATGCTTTGCAACTCACTGTAGCCCTGTGACAGATCAGAATATGTGCCAGGTATCATTGCTGATGCAAAGGCTACACCTTGGCCTAGTTGATTAGTGCTGTTGGCAAATTTAGTAAAGAATGGACTTACTGCATCCATGCCTTGACGCATGTTGAAACTACCACTCATGATAGCATCAGCTGATGCTCTGGCCGCTTCGCCAAATCCTGAAGTAATAGAAACTAGGTCTGTAGTTGTACCACTTAGTACAGTCTGCATGATAGCACGTCGTTGACCTTCAGGCAATGGTGCTAGGAATTGTGTTACCTGTGCAAAAAGATCACTCTGTCCTGTTCTTCTGGCCTGTTCCTCAATTTTGGCACGGAAAGCATAGTTTTCTGCTTCACGTCTGGCTTGTTCTGTTCTACGTTTAGCATCTTCACCTGTAATATCAGAAATTACTCTTAGATTATTTGCGTATCTTTCTGTGGCCTGTGCAATTTGCGGATTGGTAGCAGTGGCTAATGTGCCTGTTCTACGCATGTCTGCCATGACCTGTGCTACTAGTTCTGCTTGTTCTTCGTAGCCATATCCTAATTTAAGAAGATTTTCTTGAATGCCACTGGATCTAATAACTCTACCAACGTCACCCATTCTACGTACTGCTTCGCCTACACTCAACCCTGTTTCTGCTAAAACTGACGAATTATTTTTAATAACATTAGCAAATTGATCTAGTCTTAATCCTGATGCATAGGCCGCATTACGCATACCAGTCATACCATTGGCAAATAGAGCACCCGCCGCACTAGATTGATTAAAGACTTTAACAGTTTTTTCTACTTCCTTGGCTAGAACGTCTATACCAAATTTGGCCAATTCAGCACTTTTATCTGTGACAAAGCCAAGGCCTTCTGCTAATAAACTAGCACCAGCACCTAACCATTTAAATTTACCTTTACCTAATACTGCCGCGGCAATACCCAAATCACTAATAGCACTCAGTGCCGCTTTAGTCTGCTGTTGGGTAACATCAATAGCATTACCCATCATATTTGATGCTAGTCTAACACCACTAGATCCATCTTGCAGATCTGTAACTAGAGTCTTAACACTTTTAATAGCACCATTGACTAATATCTCACCTGTGGCTTTTAAAAATGCTTTAGCTACCGCCTGTTGGTTTCTAGCAAAATATTGATTGCTTATGCGTTGACGTTCAGTTTCAAGAGTGCTCCTGTCAATATGAGTATCAAGTTGTTCTATTGCTTCATCAAGATCTTCTAATCCAGGTTTTAGATCAACTATTTTTTTATTAGCACCTTTGAGATTTTTATCAAGTTGTCCTAACTGCTTACTCACAAGGTCATGAAGACGCTGTTGCTTTTCATTAGCATCTGTGATATCTTTGATAGAGTCAACTGAGTCGTCTATCTGATCTGCGAACTTGGCAAGGGCTTCAGCCGTTCGCCTCATCTGTTCCTGGAGATTTTCTTCATCCATTTATTATATGCTCACTTTATTAGCTATAAATACTTTTACCATATACTATATTTATTGGAAAAAAACATGGAGAATTCAAATCAATCAAATCCATTGATGTCGCACTTTAGACAGCCTGCAATCTATTTAAAATTGCCATCTGAAGGTAGATATTGGGATAATGATGCTGTAAACTTGCCCGTTAATGGTGAAGTACCAGTCTATCCAATGACTACCAAAGACGAAATCATGCTCAGAACACCAGATGCTCTACTAAACGGTGCTGGAGTGGTCAGTGTGATACAAAGTTGTATACCTGCTATCCAGGACGCATGGAAAATGCCCAGCATTGACGTAGACTCTTGCTTAATTGCTATACGTATTGCTACCTATGGTAATGACATGGATGTTACTACAACTTGTCCAAATTGCAAACATGAAAATGATCATACTATTGACCTTGGACAAACTATGTCGCAGATCAACATACCAGTTTATGATGTATTTGCCATTGGCGAAGGACTAGAGGCCAAGCTCAAACCTCAAAATTATTTTGAGATCAACCGCACAAATATGATTGGCTATGAAGAACAAAGAATGATGGCTGTGTTAGATAAACAAGATCTAACTCCAGAAGATAAAGAATCAGCAATTAGAGAAATTACCAGCAAATTAGTTGATCTGAACGTGCTAAATCTTGCTAGTAGCACAGACTACATTAAAACTTCAGACGGTACTTACGTAAACAACTTTGATCATATTAAAGAGTTTTATAGTAACACTAGTAGTAAAATAATTCGCAAGGTACAGGATCATTTGGTAAAACTTGCAGAACAATCAGGACTTCCGCCTTATCCAACCAAGTGTGTAGAATGTACTACAGAATATAGTACGGAGGTTACATTCGACTACGCAAGTTTTTTCGTCAACGGCTCTTAGCACTCAGTGACGAGGAGGTTGCAAGCCTAATCAACCGACTCGAGAAAGAGGTAAGAGCCATACAAGACGAAACTATTAGGTTATGTTGGTACATGCGAGGTTCAATCAGTTATTCTGATGGTATGTTACTGTCACGATCTGAAAAAGAAATTATTGATCGTATAATTAAAGAAAATTTAGAAACTACCAAAAAAACCAGACTACCATTCTTCTAGGTCAAGGTGTGGCATAAAAGCCACATGCGATATAGTTATCCTCTTGACAAAACTCAAAAAAGATGTTATATTATAAGAGTAATATAACCTAAATATTACTTGCAGGTTAGAAGATGTAGATGATTAACCTGTTTTTAAAACTTGGGGCAAATCCCCTGGAGGAAAAAAGATGGATGTTTTAGCAAACGTTAAGAAGTGGGCAAGTGCTTTATGTGATGTAGCAGTATCGTTAATGGCTCTAGCTATTGTATTAGAGTTATTATTTGGTGGCGCAAAATCACTACCATTCTTACCTGTGACAGACGTTATTGGTTCTGTAACAGAAGTTGTTAAATCACTAGGCTCTGAAGGTTTAGTAGGCTTAGTGGCTGTTTGGGTATTATGGAATATTTGGAATAAGAAATAATATTTGACAGTTAAGAAGTTCAATTAAACAAGAAGGGCATGTCATATACATGCTCTTTTTTTATGGCATAAGTATATACATGAAAGTAATCAATTGTCATTTACCAAAAACAGCTACAATTACTACGCAAAAAATGTTTGGCAAAGAATGTGTTGTCTATGGTAAATCAACACTCAATGGAGAAATACCGGCTGGTGATGATGTTATTAGCTTTACGATCATTCGTGATCCGCTAGAAAGATTTTGTTCAGCTGTAAAGATGTTTGTTAAAAAAGATAAATGTAAATTAACACAGTCAGAGATAATTGATATTGCATTAGACAACGATTTTAGTGACAGACAACTTACACAAGGTAGAGTACCTAATAAAGTTCAATATTCTATTGCATTACACACTTTGTCAATGTTTCATCCTCACATTAATGTGTTCTATGAAAATAAAACACCTAAAGCAGATAACTTAATTGATTTTAACAATTTTGTTGCCGAATTAGAAAACTTAACTGATCGTAAGTTTAACAAAATACCACATGAAAATAAAGGTGCAGAAGTTGATATTATATTAACAGACAGTCAAATGCGATTGTTTAATCAAAAATATCATCATGATATTTTGTTCTATGAGAAGTTTTTGGAACAATGCAATTTAGTTAAGTCGTTTTAAGATGTCTAACGACATCTAACTTCTTCGTTTGCACTCGAAGTTCTTTTTTCTAATCTGAACACTTTAAACTAGAATACATTTTATATTGACTTACTCGTATCATCCAGATATAAGTCATAATTCACCTATCCGCAGGCAAATTATGACAACGCATCATCCGAGTACTGCGTCATACTAACTAAAAGAGATTGAGATCATACTCACGGAAGCGGTCACCCGGTACTCCCTACTCTAGATTCATGTGGCGGATGCTTGATAATCCCTAGTTAGCGAAATTATCTAAGCACGTAGGTTGCTTTTTCTCAGAGCCTACATCATTTGGGTTTTAAACCTAATTGATATGCCTTGTCGTCCCGTTCCCAAGTCTACTCTTGGGAGTTCCACACGTTGCCGTGATCACCTCATAGGACACAGAATACATCTGCATCAGCGACTGTTAAATGTTCTTTAAATCTTCTACTAATATGTTTTTGACGGAGCCGTTACCTAGTCTAACGTTAACGATCCCATTGTAGTTATCTTCTCTCAACAACACATGTTCTGTGATTTGAAAATACACTTCCATGTAGTTGGTTTCTCCACGTGTTTTACAGAGATAGATAATTTCTCTTGTGAATTTATCTTTGCCTAGTTGGTCTATGTCTTTGGTGAGCCTGTCTGACGATCCCCAGTAATCCTTCCAATCTGTTTCTACTGTTGATCTACGTTTGTTCTTTTTGCCTTTTAGAGGTGGTCTCTTCTTTACTGTCCAGAAAAATTTACGACCTACATAGTCGTGTCCATTTTCTGTATTTGTGATTCTATATACGAACCCATAGTTGTCACCGATATCCTCAGATTCAAACTCTTGATCGTTATAAATCCAAGGATAATCGTATGACGCCATTATTAATTATAATGAGTTTTTCTTGTCTTGGATTTCAGCACGTCTTGCTTTAGCAAGTTTACCAATTTCGCCTAACGCTTTACGAGCTCTAGCGGCCGCGGCTTTAACACCTTTACCATCAAATGCTTCAGACTCTTTGGTATATGCTTCTACGTGTGCTAAGATTTGTTCATGTAATGTTGCCATTTTTCATTTTCTCCTTGAAAATTATTTTTTATCAAATGTTGGGCTAGTGAATTCTGCTGTAGGAAAGCGCCTTACGATTTCATTACGATATCTAGCCGCTGTTTTCCGTGATACCTGTTTCAACAGGGTATCTTTGAGTTTATCTAAACTCCAACCTTTAATTCTTGTTTTGCCGTTTTTGGTTAAGTCTGGGTTTGCTTTGCGTTTACCAGGATGTACTCTTGCTTGTGGTCCTGCCATAATTGAATTCCTCTAATTAGTTTCATAACCTACTGCATAAGCTTCGTCTACCAGTGAACAGTGACATTTTTGTTCACATTCAACCCAGGCACGGTCATGATCATCGATACTACTAAAAAATTTATCCCATATAGGATTGTTCAAAACTTTTTCTAACCCATTTGATCTTATATTGAGTTTATCTTTATTTACGCTAAAAAAACTGTCAGTAAACAATATTGATTTCCTTTCAGATTTTAGCTGATCATAAGGAAAACTAGTCCAACTACAAGGAAATAATTGCCCTTCTGCGTTGACATATAGTCCTCTATTGCCTACTAGACACAGTGGTGTTACAAATTTATTATATTCTTCTTTAGTTTTTAAAAATTGTACCTTGTTAGTGTCCATATAGTCTGTATTATCTAAAATACGTTCAGTAAGTTTAACAGAAAACCGTTCATATCTATGTGATTTACTAATATATTGATCACTAGGTTCAAATGGATCTACATCACCACCATAGGCATCACCATAAACAGACCCAAATTTAGTACTTTTAGTAAACTGTATACTGTCGCACCCTATCAAACCAGCCTGATGTGCCATATCATCTAAATGTGCTTCATTGAATCTAAAAATTATTGTAGCCCAATTAACAAAAGCCTTGCTTTCTTTAGCCATGATAGACATGCCCTGCATAATACTAGACCAATTACTGTTTACACGATATAAATTGTTACTAGTATCATCATATCCGTCTACACTAAAATTAATGCTGTCACGTTCGTTACAGATTTGTGCAAATTCACGCCACCATTCTTCACTGCGATAACTGCCGTTGGTTATAGTAAACAGATGTATATTGGGATTTGTCTCTTTGATGTAACGACAGATGTCTAGATACTCTTTATTATAAATTGGATCGCCTATGTCGCCACACATTGTGATACGTTTAACCTGATTCTTAAGTAGATCCTCAGTCATAAACGATTTAAAAAATTCTAAACTAATATCGCGATTAAGTTCAATTGAATCTTTAAATTCTGTGCGAGGACATCTAGGGCATTTTAAAGTACACTTACTGCTAATTTCAAAGTGCCAATGATAAAGTTGCCAGGGGTATGTTAAATTCATTTTGATACAGTTAACCTTTTGTACACATGTTCTCTGTCAGACAGGATTAAATCTAAACTAGGTATTAGATCATCAGTGATTAGATGCGGCATAGTATTGTATAAAATATCTTTTTCCTCCACAGGACCATTACCTCTGTTGAAATGAAAGTTAGTTTTAGTTAATCCTGGATGCAACTGACAGATACCAATTTTTGTACTGACTAGTTCTCTAGATAGACTATCTAAGAATGATTCAAGTGCAACCTTACTGGTACCATAGGCTACAAAATTAGGCCATACATAGTCAACAATAGTAGATCCAACAACAACAATCTTAGACCAATCTTTAAAATATCTTTGTTGTACGTACTTATGTACTAATCGCATATTGGCTAAAAGATTTACAGTAACAGTGTTGATGAAATCCTCTTCTTTTAATTTGATAAAAGGTTGACGCCCATTGGTATCTACACCAGCACAGAGTATGATGGCATCATAACTGGCTAAATTAACAGTGCTAATGTCAAAATTTGATAGATCTAGTTCATTACGTAAAGGTGCCCAAAGCTCATGCCCTTGTGCCTCTAGATGTTGTTTAAAACACTGTCCTATACCAGAACTTCCACCTGTTAAGAATATTTTCATGACATTTCCACATCAGTGTCATACATGGTAAAGCCATTTTCTTTAACCACAGTTAGTATATTGTTAACACGCCCTGCTAGTTCGTCTCTGTGCGACACTAACCAAATTGACTTGTTATGTTCACGAGCCATTTTCTTAAGTATAGCCATGGCACCTTCAACACCACTAGCGTCCATACCTGAATCAACTAACTCATCAATGAACAACAAGTTGATTGGTTGATACAAACTTTCCCATACATCACGGAATGCCCACGATAACGATAATATCAATCTATTACGCTCACCCCTGGACAAGTTATCAAAGTCTAAATCTCTACCTAGTTCAGTGATCTCTACGGTTAGGTCATTTAAGAAAGTAACTGTATGTGGCAAACCTATCCTGTCAAGATACTGACCTAGGCGAGCATTTAGATAACTTAGATTCTGATCAATGATACGTTTTCTAACAAAACTATCTTTATTGGTTAGAAGTTTATATAAGAAGTCCTGATGTTCCTGTACACGTTTGTGTTCATTGATAGGACCATAGTCCACTTCTTCTTCACTCTGTTGTGACATTTCCTCTATCTGTTCTGTGTAAGGATCTTCTTCTTGTTCTTTGGCTTTCAATTGTAGTTCCAAACTGCCAAGACTTGATCTATGATGAATAGCATCTTCTTCATTGGGGTAAAATGTTTTGGGCTTATCACCTGGAAGACCTAGTTCTTTTTCTGCTTCACACAATTCTTTATGTGTATTAAAGTGTCGCTCATGTTCTTGCTCAGCGTCTGCCAGACTGCCTTCTTTTTGTGTTAGTAATTCTTCATGTTTATCATCATGTACATCCTGGCCACAACTATGACACTTATGTTCACGTAGCAGTTCCAGATCTTCTTTGAGTTTTTCTATTGCTGACTCTTCACGTTTATAATCTTTTTCTGCTTGGCGTATGGCCTTTTGCACTTCTTCTATTTGTCTAACAGTTTCGTTATATGCTTTTAAATCTTTGTGCTGTTGAATTTCATGATCAATATCAATCTTTTGTAGTTCTTCTAGAGCAATCTTTAATTCATCAATGTCATCTTGATGTTTCTTTTGCCACAGAGTTTGTCTACGTTTGATAGATTCAACCTGTTCTTTCATTTTGCTGTTAGAATCTTGCACTGCTTTGATCTTATATTCTTCTTCTTTAATAGCATCACGTGTGACTTTTTGTTGTTCTTTAAGGGCTTCAGCCTTTTCACTTAACACAGTGATACCTAACAGTTGTTCAATGATAGCACGTTGATCATTAGGTTTAAGTGCTAAGAATGGTTCTGTATAGGTATTCAAAGCCACAACATGTTTGAACATGGTGTGACTCATGTTCAACATGCGTTCTATTTCTTTTTGAGTTTCACGGCTGTCACCTTGAGCATTGTCCTCAGCTTCTTGTTCCTCACCGCCAATGTAAAATTTTAGTATGTTGGGTTTGCGTCCACGTTCAATCTTATAGTCAATGCCATTCCATTCAAAGTCCACTGTGACCAGCATGGCCTTGGCATTGGTCTTATTAACTAAATTATCTTTACGAATATTGGTTAGTGCTTCACCATATAAAGCATAACTAAGGGCATTAATGATAGTGGTCTTACCTGTGCCATTACGGGCGCCACTATCATCGCCTCCAAGATCAATATTTTTACCCAACACTAGAGTTAGATCTTTGCGATCAAAGTTTACTGCTTGTGTTGAATTACCAACACTCATAAAGTTTTTAACTGTTAAACTTTTTAATTTGAACATAGTTTAGTATACTATAGATTTCTGTAGATGTCTAATAATAAGTTTGGATCATAGGTATCACTTTGGATACTGGTCAATTGATTGGTTACAATAGTGTCAATTGATTCAAATGCCACGTTGCCTAACTGTATGTCTTCACCAATGGTCACATCTTTAACTGGTAGCAGAGTTAGTTCACGTAGATTATACGTACCAACGAATGTTTCTTTGATAAATGTTGCTTCTTCGTAGGTGATGTCAATATCTAATTTGACACGGCAGTGCATGTTTGTTAGTAGTAAATCTTCTGGCTTCTTAAGCACATCACTTAAATTATAAACTCTAAATCTGGGTTGATCAGGCCAAGCAAAGTGTTTTGCAGGTTGTCCCCACTCTAACACAGTCATACCTCTGTCATCGTCTCCAGCGTCTGCATAGTTATGTGGAAAGCAATTACCAACATAGGTAATGTTCTTGTTGGTCTGGCGTTTATGGAAGTGTCCACTGAACATGTGTCCAACACCTTTGAAATGATCTCTGGATATCTCACCCACGTCAGGCATCTGCACCATAGCATTCATATAAAAGGTAGGCAATTCAAAATGTCCAAACATATATTCTGCTTCAATCTTTTGCACCTTCTTGTGATCATCGCCTACTAACCAAGGCACAAAAGAAACATCACCTTCCTTGTGGAAGTCATTCATAATATGTATATTTGGAATGTGTCTAGCCCAGGCCGCTGACTGTATGTCCCGCTTGTCTCTGTAGTATAGATCGTGATTGCCTGGAATAAAGAATATGCGATCAAATGCCTTACTCAGTAATTCTATAGCGTTGAGGCTGTAGTTTAGTGTGACAATGTTTATGGCCGCACGGTTGTTGTGCCAGTCACCTAACATTAGACAAGTTTCACAACCTTCTTCTTTGGCTTTTTCGATAAACCATTTTACAAAGTTGAGACAATCTTCGTTGTGTAGTTGACTGTTAGATTTCAGACCAAAATGAATATCAGTCAGAATCGCCGCTTTCTTAAATAAATTTGCCATACAGTATATTATACCTTATTAAAAATGGTTTGTCTACGCTTTTGGTAATTTTAATAATTTTATTATTGTCCCACAGATGTCATGGTGGGTAAAAGTTTCTAATTTGTCAATGATCTTGGTCGTTTCATTATTGGCCAATGATTTTATATTATATCGCCAAGGACTTTCTAAAATATTAAATGATGTGTGATCAAAACTCTGTGTTGACGCCCAGTCTAGTAGTTCAGGTAACCAAAAGACATTCTGGGTATTAATGGTTGGATAAAGTTCAGTCTTAAATTGCTCTGACCTATGATCACTGTATTTTTTTATATTGTTGCAGACTGTAGACCAAGTAGCACCTACACGTTGTTGTTCAAATCTGTCTTCAATGTCATCAATACTAAAACTTAATTTAATTTCTTTAAAAGACTTCCAGTAATCAAAAAACTTTTCAGAATACACAGTACCATTGGTGTTGTAGTCTATCTTAATATTTTTAGACACTCCTAGATCAATTAATTTTTTTAAGAAATTAAAATGAGTTTTACTCATCAATGGCTCCCCACCATAGAGGTCTAGATATTTTATATTTGGTGCCAGTTCTAAAATTTGATTCCAAAATTGATCTGTGTCAGCCCATTTAACCTGATGTTTAAGATTATTTAGGTCTACCAATGACAGCAGTCCTTGCTGATAGTCTTGTTCAGCGATGGTTGAACTAGATTCTCTATTACAGATATTACAGGCCAAATTACAACTGTTGCCTAGATTAAGATCAAATAATTGTAAGTTATCAATAGTTTCATTTTGATAATCTATCTTATAATAGATATCTCTAAATTTGTGTTTGCCTGCCTGACGCATACTAGATTTACCTAGTTGTTCTTCAGTCCAACATTTATTACAACTAACAGGTTCTTTACCATTTAAAAAATCTTGCCTTAGATCCTTCATAAAGTCTGACAGATAAGCATCTTTAATAGAATCTTTATCTATATCCTTGTTGGGAATAGTTCCTTGAAATAGACAGCAAGGTTGAAATTTACCTACAGTGGATATTCTTAAATTGATCCAGGGATAGATACAAAACTTTTTAGGAAGATTAAAGTTAACAATTGGCAATTGATCTACAGATTCAAATTGAATAAAAAACTCAGGAATATCAACAAAGTTTAAAAGTTCGTTGATGATTTCTTTTTGTGACTGATGGTAGACGATGACAAGCCGTTCATCATCGTCATATTCAAGTTTTTTAAGTGAAATCAATTGATCATAAAGATCAGATAGTGATTTTTGGTTAACAGCGTTAACAATGCCTAAAATTTTATAATCATTCATTAGATTAATAAATTAGTCGTCGGCTCCATACCCACCGCCGCCAAAACCACTGTTCTGTCTAGTATAACTAGGTGCAAAGTTGTTCATTTCTAAAATGTCATCACGGATATTTTGGTTACGCTTTTCAATGTTTAACACACGAGTAAATGAGTTAGTGATTGCGGCCGTATAATAAGCAAACGGATTTTGACTCTTTGCTTCATCAAACTGTAGACCAATTTGGCTTAACTGTAGTAGTGCCTGTGACTTCATTTCATCATTATAGGTATATCCACGCCAGTTTGATCTAGTGGCATAACGTTCACACAGTTTAATAAACATGTGAGCTAGTTTGTCAGTCATCTGGCCATGATCTTTTGAAAATTTACCTTTTTCCAAATCACCTCGCCAATGACTTTTGCCTACAATAAATGGTTCAGAGTCTTCTGTAATTCTATAATGGAAGAACGGTGGAAAATTTACCTTAACATACTTAGTAGCACCTTTGGCTTTTTCAGGTTCGTCATCATATTCTGTAGTGATATCGTCATCTTCTGCTTCTTCTCTAGCCTTGGCATCTGCTTTGGCTTGTTTGACGTCGTCAATAGGAATGTGTTCCCAGGTCATTACACGAAATACCAAATCAGTTAACGGAATATCTTTGGTAGGAATAGCGTATTCGTCTAATTTTTTCTTAATACCATTTAAGAGATCAACCTCTTGTGCTTCTTTGGCTAATCGTTCAGAACGATTTTTGCGTGCTTCAGCAATATTTTTTTTATTAATAGAAGACACACTGTTTAAGATAATATCATATTGTCCATCTTTTGTCTTGTCTACAAAAGAACAGAAGGTCAATTTGCTTTTATGTATCTCTTTAAGAATGTCTTTATTGTTTAGGTAATTTACTTTTCTCATAAATTTTAGTTTCCTTTTATATGCTACTATTATAATGCCTATAAATATATAAAACAAGAGGATATTTATATTATGGCAGATTTTTCAGGTATGTTCAAATCCGTAACATCAAGTGTTGGCGGTAGTGTCAGTAAAATTGGTAGTTCTGCGTTTGACCTATTAGATCCTAGCAAAGCACGTCGTGCTATATCAGGACTACTTCCTGGTGGCTTACCTGGTATTGGCAAATTACTAACAAACATTGGCTTTAGTCCTATGGGTGAAGCCGGTGCCATTGAAGACGATTGGCGTGTGCGTATTAGTTTACCTGATAAATCAAACATATTCTATAAAAATGCCGTTGAAACAGGTTCTCCTGAAAATTCATTAATGGGTCCATTAATTGAAACAAATGGAGTGATATTTCCTTATCTTCCTAGTATTACAGTGAGTCATTTGGCCAATTACAATCCTGCCAGCCTCACACATAGTAATTATGCACAGCAATTTTACCAGAACAGTGAAGTGAGTGACATTTCAATATCGGGAGAATTTACTGTACAAAATGTAGCAGAAGGACAGTATCTAATGGCCGCTATCTATTTCTTCCGCTCAGCAACCAAAATGTTTTTTGGCCAAGGATCAAATGCAGGTAATCCGCCACCAATGGTATTCTTAGACGGCTATGGCAGTCATTACTTTCCGCATGTTCCTTGTGTAATCACTAACTTTACACACGTTCTTCCAAATGACGTAGACTATCTACAGATACCTGTAACTACAACATCACTTGAAGAAGTTGCAGTACCTGAAGAAACAGGTAATTTTGGTTCAGTACAAAATGCAGAATATGTTCCAGGCCTATTACAAAGTGAAACACAGAAACTACCATCATTGACAGGTGGCACACAAACAACCAAAATGCAGTTTACTAACCTAACATCATATTCTAGAGTACCAACACAGAGTACGATAACTATTACTGTTAGACCAGTTTACAGTCGTAAAAATTTACATGAAAACTTTGATCTTGATAAATTTGCCGCTGGTAAATTATTACAGAATAAAGACCTAGGCACAGGAGGATTCCTATAATGGCAGTCAAGTACAGCAAAACTAGCCCTTATGCTAATACCGACACGTTTGGATTTTTCCTTGATGTTGCTACATTTAGAGACATTCCACGCGACCCTAGTGACGTACAATATCAAATTGACAATGTTTATCAATATCGTCCTGATCTATTAGCAAATGACCTTTATGGCGACAGTGCTTTGTGGTGGGTGTTTGCTCAACGTAATCCAAATACTATCCAAGATCCCATCTACGATTTTCGTCCAGGTGTTGTTATCTATGTGCCTAAAAAGGAAAATATAACAGCGGCTCTAGGATTATAACATGGCATCTCAAGAATCAATTGATAAGGCCCAGGCGCTAAGGAAACAAATTGAAACGGCTGAAGCTCGTCGGGCTGAAATTAAAGCCATTACAAATCCTACAGATGCACAACAAAGAGAACTTAGAAGTTTAAATAATCAAATTTCTCATGCACAGTACCAGTTTCGTACAGATAAAGATTTATTAAGCCTAGCAAACGAAAATATGAGTGCAGGTGATAAACTTTCTGTGTTTGGACTTGCATCAGGAACAGTTGGTGGGCTTGATAGTCCAGTGGCCGCTACTGGTTTATTAGAAGCAGGTGTAGCATTACAAAGTGTAGAAGAACAGTTTGAAACAAAAACAGAACCAGAAACATCTAAAGGCAAACCTGACAGTACAGAAACAACAAAACAAAACACAGATGCAGTTGGAGATCCTTTACCAAATCAACTACACCAATATGCAAGTTATGCCTATTCTCTTAGTTGGCACTTACTCACAGTAGATGAGTATAACAAGGTTGTGGAGACACAAGAGTATGTGGCAAACAAAGTGCTGGTAGCCAGTGCTGGCAGATATAACGATATTAAAACTGGTGATCGTGCATTCAACAGAAGTTCTGTGTTTTCTGATGATTTCTATTTTGAAGGATTAGAATTTGATACAGTAATTGGCATAACTGAAATGTCAAGATCCACTAATGCCATCAGCCTTGATTTTACTTTAGTTGAACCATACGGAATGACTTTAGTCAACAAAGTAGCAGAAGTATGTTCATCAAGCGAAGTGGGATCAATTGACAACTATACTCATGCACCCTATCTATTACAGATTGATTTTTATGGCATGGACGACACCGGCAACATTACAGGTATCATTTCTGGAATAACCAAACGAATACCAATCAAATTGGTTAGTATGGGTATAAACATTACCAATAGAGGTAGTGAATATAAGATTAAAGCAGTACCATTTAATCATAGTGCTTATGATCTAACATCAGTACAGACACCAGCAAATTTTGAAATTACCGCACAGACAGTGGCAGGTTTTTTTCAAAGTTCAGAATCTGAAAAAGAATTATTTAAAACTGTTGCTATAGAAGAACGATCAGATAACAATATTGCACGTAGAACATCCAACTCTGACTTTGTTGGTCCTGATGGACAGATTAACAACAATGTTACAGAATCTTTGTTTGGGGCTGACTCAGCATATCTACTGTTAAAAGATCCAATTTATAAAGTAAAGAGTTACGGTAGTGCTATCAACAGTTGGAACCAACGATTAACAGAAACAAATAAAATACAATATCCTGATACTTACTTTTTTAAATTTGATAAAACTATTGGAGAATCAAGCATAACCACTGAAGGTACAACTAGTCCTAAAAATACTAGTATGACCAATCTCAAAAATAAAAAAGAACCAATCAGTATCAGAAGAACTAATATTGGAGCATCTACTAGAGACTTAGACTATAATGTTACTACAATCTCTATTAATGCTGGTACTACCATTGACATGTTATTAAACTACATAATCAGACACAGTCAATACATTAGAGAGCAAATAGTAATTCCTGAATCCTTTGCTACTACAGATGCGTATATTGCGGCTAAGAAAAAATTTGCTGATTCACCAATGTCCTGGTTTAAAATAGTACCAACAGTTAAATTAAAAAACTTTGACAAAATCAAACAGGTATGGTCACGTGATATAACCTATCACATTGTTCCATATAAAGTGTATAATACCAAATTAGATATTATGCCACAGAAAACACAGACCCATCCTGTCAAAGTCTATAACTATCTATACACAGGAAAAAATGACGACATTTTAGATCTAGAATTAAAATTTGATTTCTTATACTTTACTGCTTTAACTCCATATAGAAGCCATCAGACCACTGTGAATCCTATGGCCCAAGCCACAGAAGAAACAAGGAATACCAATCCAGGCGGATACATGCCTCAATACGAGGGAGTAATATCAAATAACCCCAATGCTGTGCAACCTAATGTGATACAGCATCAATATAATTCGCGTGAATCAGCAACAGGACATCATATCACTGCTAAAGATCAAGCAGTGGCAGATGCGGCCACCAGTCTATTAAGTGGCAGTATGGGAGATATGATACAGGTTAAACTATCTATCATTGGTGATCCTGATTACATCAAACAGGATGATGTATTTTATCCACCTAGATATACAGTTGATGAAAAGATTGACAATACAACAGACTTTGACCCTAGACTAACTGCAAATGGTAGCTTAATAACTGATCATGGTGAACTTTACGTACAAATTTTATTTAGAACACCTACTGACCTTGATGAAAGTACAGGCATGATGAAATTTGATAAAAATCAAATTGCTATGTTTTCAGGAATGTATCGTGTGGTCAGAGTCGTTAATAAATTTAGTAGAGGACAGTTTATACAGGATTTAGAATTGGTTAGAATGCCTAGACAAAGTGCCTATGACTATGTAGTAGGCAATAAACTTCGAGGTAGTGAATCTAAAAAAGAACGTACAGAAGATTTAAACATTGACAAAGGTATTGGTGCTGGAGACACCGAGATAGGTGCACCCGACGATTCAACAGCATCTACTGCACCAGGAGATGAAGATGTCCCTACCCAAGCAGAACCACCAGCACCGGACGTAACGCCAGATGAACCTGAAACATCTCAAGTAGAGGACTTAAAAGATATTAGAGAAAATGCAGAAGAAGAACCAATAACAAATCAAAATGAACCAACATCTGAGGTACCACCACCGGAGCCAGTAACTCCAGTTACACTACCAGATGGAGTAACTCAAGATAGGTTTGGCAGTTATCAATATAAAGGACTTACTGTGCCTGCAGGTGTAGAACCAGGATCTGCTGAATTTAATCGGACTATTACTGCAATTGATAATCAACAAACTATACAGGTTCAAGCGGTTAATCCTAGCACCGGGCAGACAGCAACAAGAGAGTTTAATGGTGACTGGAAAGCAAGTAATATATCAAGAGCAGAAAATAATGTTGACTTTGCTGAAAGTGAGCTCAAACGCTTTGACCAGAAAGTTAACAGTGGGTTCTTTGATCGAGATGGTAAAGGTATAAGTGCCGAGACTCAGGCTAAACTAGATGCCGCCCGAGAAAGATATGTGGCTGATGTTGCGGCGGCTAAATCCACATTATCACAAGCCCAGCAGGGTGATGTTGTTCTTACTCCAAATTCACGATAGGAAATAATAAATGGCAATCAATCATAGATTAGGTACAAAAGTTAGTAAAAATCTTCGTCGTGAAGAAGCGTCTGCTACACGAATTGAACCATATCCGTACATAGGTATAGTTAAAAATAATCTTGATCCTTCACGTAGTGGCAGACTACAGGTATGGATTCCTGACCTAGGTGGTGATCCGCAAGATGCTCAAAACTGGCGTACTGTAAGTTATGCTAGTCCATTTATGGGTACAACCACACATCCTATTAAGAATAATACTATTCCTAGTAAGTCTAATAAATTTGATACTGTAAGCCATACCTATGGCATGTGGATGATACCTCCTGATCTTGACGTTGAAGTCATTGTAATATTTGTAGCAGGTGATCCTACTAGAGGGTATTGGATTGGTTGCGTTAATTCAAATGTTAGTAAACATATGACTCCCGGGGTTGCCGGCAGTACCAAATATGATATTTCTAATTCTTCGCCTGAAACACAAAAAGCAATTACAGCTCTAGAGCGGGCTAATATACAACCACAACCTCCAGTGGTTGAGTTTAATGAGTACAACGAAAACGCATTTAAAAGCCAAGCATTTTATAATAATAAAAAACCCGTACACGAATACCAATTTAAAAAATTAAGAGAGCAAGGTCTTGATTGTGATCCTTATAGAGGGGCAACTACCAGCAGTAGTCAACGTGAAACTCCTAGTAATGTTTTTGGTATATCAACACCTGGAAGACCCTACAATGATCCTGCAGATGACACAGAATTAGTACAAAAGATTTTAGACGGTAAACTTAACGAAGACTTCTATAGATTTAACACTAAAAAAGGCGGACATGTCTTTGTAATGGATGATGGGTCAATAACTGGTGCTGATCAAATGATTAGACTACGCACAGCCAATGGTCATCAAATAACCATGCACGACTCAGCAGACATGTTGTATATTGCTCATGGCAGTGGTAACAGTTGGTTAGAAATGACCAGTAGTGGTAGTGTCAATGTTTACAGTAAAGGTAGCCTAAACATTAGATCTGAAACTAATATAAATCTACAGGCAGATAATAATGTCAACATTGAAGCAAAGAATAAAATAAACATCAGATCAACAAACAAAACTCAGATGGATCTTGGAAGTTTTACTATGATAACAGCAGGAGCAATTAATCTTGCATCTAATGGTATAACCAATATCAAAAGCCAACAAGGATTCAACGTTGATGCTACAGGAGCAATATCTGTTCTAGCAGGTGGCAAACTAGCATTAACAGGTAGTCAAATTTTAGAAAACAGTGGCGGTGAAAAGAAACTTAAAATGCCTAAACAACTTGTGACTAATAAATTTCCTGATGTAGGTCTGAACAAAGATGTTGGACTATATGTGTCAACTCCTAACAGTTTTGACAGTGTGGTCACTGCGGCTCCTACACACGAACCATATGGTAGATTCCAACCTACTTGGTCACCAATTGACGCAGGTCGATTTGATGTTTCTGCTTATGCTACTAAAGAGAATTTAGATAAAACTGTACAGAAATTACCATCAGGTGAGTACACTGGATCAGTTGATGCTGTTAAAGATGCTAAAGGCACAGAAGTTAAAAATGCCGCAGGTGATAAACAATTAAGAGTTCAACCTACGTCTAATCAAACATTAGGTCCATTAGAACCTGATGACATGACAGCCTACTACACACAGTTAGGACAGAGTGAAAGCAGTGGGGACTACACATCAACCAATGAGCTAGGCTATGTTGGTAAGTACCAAATGGGCCATAGTGCTCTAATAGACGCTGGACTAGTAAAATCATCAGTGACCAGTAATGCTGATCTTAATAATCCAAATAATTGGTTAGGAAAAGATGGACAACCTGCTAGCCTAAATGAGTTTTTAAATACTCCACAAGCACAGGAAGATGCTGTAAAACTTTACACACAGAAAAACTATAATACCTTGTTAAATAATGGTGGAATTACTAAAGAAATGTCAAAAGAAGAGATTGGCGGCATGCTTAGTACTGCACACCTATTAGGTGCAACTGGTGCTAAAGATTGGCGTAATACAGGAGCAGGTGCAGATGCTAACGGAACTACAGGCACAGACTACTTCCAACGAGGTAAGTATGCTGTTAGTGTGTTAGGTCCTAAAGTGCCACAAATTAACGCTGGATAAATATTATTATGGCTACAATGTATAAAGGATTTAGTACAGTTGGTAGAAACAAGAAGTTTCGTTTAACTGACTTTGAACTAGTAAAACAGGATCTTGTTAATCACTTTCATATCCGTAAAGGTGAGAAGTTAATGAATCCTAACTTTGGCACGATCATATGGAACGTGCTACATGAGCCACTAACAGAAGATCTTAAAAGCGTAATTACTACAGATATCAAAGATATTGCTAATTATGACCCTAGAGTATCTGTTGACAAGGTCATTGTTACAGAATATGATCAAGGCATACAAATAGAATTAGAACTTAGATATCTTCAAACTGATCAAACTAATTTAATGAATCTAAGATTTGATCGTCAAACAGAAAATCTTATAGCAAATTAAATACGCACTTTTTTCCTTGAATAAATATAGTATAACAGGAAAATAAGTATGGCTATAACTACAAGACAAACAAGTTTATTAGTTGCTGAAGACTGGACCAAAGTCTATCAAACTTTTCGTAATGCTGACTTTAAGAGTTATGACTATGAAACTCTAAGAAAGTCAATGGTTGATTATCTCAGGTTGTATTATCCTGAGGATTTCAATGACTTCATTGAATCAAGTGAATTTGTTGCATTGATTGACCTATTATCATTCTTAGGTCAAAGTTTGGCATTTAGAACTGATCTTAATTCACGTGAAAACTTTATTGACACAGCACAACGTCGTGACAGTATCTTAAAACTAGCAAGACTGATCAGTTACAACCCTAAAAGAAATATACCAGCATCAGGTCTACTCAAATTTGACTCTGTGAGTACTACTGAAACAGTGTTTGACAGTACAGGATTAAATCTTGCTGGTTTAGTAGTTAATTGGGCTGATTCAGCCAACGACAATTGGCAAGAACAGTTTACTGCTATTATCAACGCTAGTCTTAATACTAATCAGGTTATTGGTAAACCAAGTAACACACAATTAATCAATGGTGTTACTAATGCTGAATATCAGGTTAATCTAATCCCTAATGTGATTGGTACTTATAGTTTTCAACCAAACATTGAAAACGTGCCTATTACCTTTGAAGCAATAAGCCCTACTAGTTCAAATAGAACCTATATCTATGAAGCAGATCCAAGACCAAATAGATCATTTAATCTTTTATATAAAAATGATAATCTTGGCAACAGCAGTAATAACACAGGTTTCTTTTTATATTTTAAACAAGGCGAACTTAAGAGTGTTGATTTAAATTTTACTGAAAGTATTCCTAACAGAGTTTATAGTATCAATGTTGACAATATTAATAATAGTGACGTATGGTTATACAGTCTTGATTCATTGGGCAACGAAAGCACATTATGGGAACAGGTTCCTGCTGTTGGTGTTACCAATGTAATCTATAACAAAGGTACTAATAGAACAGTCTATCAGATCAATACCAGAGCCAACGATCAAATTGATCTAGTATTTGGCGATGGTGCATTCGCCACAGTTCCTCAAGGACGGTATAGACTCTATTATAGAGTAAGTAATGGCCAACAGTACAAGATTACACCCGATGAGATGCAATCTATAACTGTTCCTATTAATTATGTTAGTAAGACAGGTAGAATTGAAACATTAAATATAACTGCTAGTTTGCAATACACAGTGGCCAATGCGGCAACTAGAGAAACTATTGAGGATATTAGACAGAAAGCACCTCAACAATATTACACACAAGATCGTATGGTATCAGGTGAAGATTATAATATTCTGCCTTATACCTTGTTCAGCAACATACTTAAAGTTAAAGCAATTAACAGAACAAGTTCAGGTGTAAGTCGCTATCTGGACGTTATTGATACCACAGGTAAGTATTCTAGTACCAACGTGTTTGCCCAGGATGGTATGCTCTATCGCAATCCTACGATAACAACATTCAGTTTTGAATATAATACTAGAAATGATATCTATAGAGTAATATTCAATCAAGTAAAACCAATTGTAGCAAAACAACAAACATTACAATTTTTCTATGCTTATTATCCTTTACTAGCAGTCAGTGACGGTTACTGGCATAAATCAACAACCATTGCCAATGGTTGTACAGGATTTTTCGTCAACAGTCTTGATAGACCAATTCAGATAGGTGAAGGTGTAAGTAGTAACTATGGTTACATACTACCAAGAGCTATTGTTAAATTTTCTGCTGGTAGTGGTAATTACTTTGATTCTAAAAATAGAATACAATCAGGTACTCCGTCAAAAGATGGAGACAAGTATTATATCTATGCGGCAGTACAAGATCTTGTAGGCGACGGAACCAATGGAGGACTAGGAAATCTAAGTAATGGCTCAGGACCTGTAACCATTAACCAAAACGTTCCTGAAGGTGCTGTAGCACAGGAAGTGTTTGCTGTGTTTAACAATGAGTTTCCTACAGATTTAATCATTGAAATGATCAACTATATTGAAGCTTTCCAAGACTTTGGTCTAAGATATAACATGGAAACTTCAGCTTGGACTATCATTTATCCTGAAAATTTAAGTACAGCAGAGTTTAGCCTAACAAATGCTGGCAACACCAGTGGCAATGGTCTAGACAGTAGTTGGACTATTATCTTCCAAACAGTAGAACAGACCTATAATGTGACTAGTAGAGGTCTTGAATACATATTTGAAAGTGTGAGAGAAACTAATTTTTATTTTGATAATGATGTTAAAATTTATGACCCAAAGACAGGATTAACAATTAGTGATCAGGTTAAAATTCTTAAAATCAATACGAAACCAGACGATATAGAAGCATTAGCTTTGGACTATCCATGGTTTATCTATGATAAGATCACTGAAGTTGATGGTTATGAGAATCCTAATAGAATTCAAGTAACATTCCCTGATACTGATAACGATGGTATTCCAGACAATCCAGAATTATTTGAACTCATAGTAGCACCTGATGTAAATTCACAAAACAAATATGTGTTTTTTGAAAATGTAGTTGGCTATGATAATTTTATCAACGAACAACCATATGACAATAACAGTGTGGTTACTGAGTATTCGTCATTGAGAGACATACAATCATCTGCTACATTATATACAGATGGTCAGATATTTTATGTACCAGATGATGACATATTTTATAAATTAACAGTCAATGGCGCAGTATACACACTAACAGAACAAACAGAGTTTACAGCCAAAATTGGTCGTCAGGATATCTATTTTCAATATCGTCATAACTCCCCAAACTACAGACGTATTGATCCAAGTCCAAACAACATTATTGATCTTTACATATTAACCAAACAGTATGCTGACGATTATATTGCTTGGATACAGGATACATCAAATACTGTTAGTGAGCCACAAATTCCAACAGGTGACGAATTAGAATTAGAGTTTAGTAAATTAGAAAAATATAAGAGTGTAAGTGACACAGTGATCTATAACCCTGCAAAATTTAAACCTATATTTGGTGCAGAAGCAGATCCTAGTCTTCAGGCAGTGTTTAAAGTTGTTAAGAATGCTAGTGTGGTGGTTAGTGACAATGATGTTAAGACTTCTGTGATTGCGGCTATCAACAGTTATTTTGATATTGCCAATTGGGACTTTGGAGAAACATTTTATTTCAGTGAACTTAGTGCATACCTCCATAGTGTTCTAGCACCAAACATAGCCAGTGTGATTATTGTACCGTCAAGTCAGTCTAGCAACTTTGGTAGTTTGATGCAGATCAATGCTGAATATAATGAAATCATTGTTAGTTCTGCAACAGTAGACAATGTACAAGTAATTGCGGCTATTACAGCGGCACAACTTAATCAAATATCTTTATAATGGATAGGTAAACATCAATGGCCGTAAGAAAGACTCTTAATTTATTACCAGGTATATTCCGTACTGATACAAATGAAAAATTTTTATCAGCAACCATTGATCAATTGGTTTCAGAACCAAATCTTACCAGAGTACACGGGTACATTGGAAGAAAGTTTGCTCCTACATATAAGAAAGGTGATAGTTACGTTACAGAGTCAAGTTTTAACAGACAAAACTATCAACTTGAACCTAGTATAGTTGTTAAAGACAAAGAAGATAATGTTGAATTTTTTAGCAGTTATATTGATCTAATTAATCAGATCAAATATTATGGTGGTATTACAAACAATCATAACAGACTGTTTGACAACGAATATTATACATTTGATCCACACATTTCTCTTGATAAACTAATTAATTTTACTCAGTACTATTGGTTGCCTAATGGCCCAGATCCAGTCAACGTAAGTACTGAAGGTGTTGACCTTACTAAAACATTCACCGTGACTAGAGATGCTAGTACCAATCAATACATTTTTGATGACAACGGCACAATTACTAATAACATTACACTAGCACGTGGTGGTAGTTATGAATTTGTTTTAGATCAAACAGGTAATCCTTTTTGGATACAAACAGAATTAGGAGTTGATGGTAAATTAAATTCTACTCCAACTATTAGTTCTAGATCTGTGTTAGGCGTCACCAACAATGGTGCTGATTCAGGAACAGTGACATTTAATGTTCCACAGTCTAATGCACAAGATAGATTTATTAAAATGGCATCAGTTTACAATGTAGACTATGCTACTCCATTGGCCTACTCAGAATTACACAATCGTTACCTATCATCATTCTTAGAAGAATATCCACAATACGCTGGCATTACTGGCAATCTAGATGGAAAAACTTTAATTTTTATTGATGTAGAAACATTAATCAACCTTGGTGAACCTGCGTGGACTGCACCAACTGTAATAAATCCTGATGGTAATCCAGAACCAACCTTAGATGCAGGTGTAATAGTTCCAGATGCAGATCGTTACGGTGTGTGGAAAGTTGTATTTTCTTCTGGTGGTATTAATGATCCAATAATTAGATTAGTACCAGTACAATCAGTTGATATTAACGAAAAAGTTTTTATTAGATATGGTGTACTCAATGCTAATAAAGAATATTACAAAGATTACGATGGTTTCTTTCATGAAGTGCCATTACTTTCTAGTACAAAAAATACGTTGTACATACAAGATGAAAATGACACTGAAATTTATAAATCAATTAAAATTGTTGAACCAACAGGTTGGTCAATTGATGTTGACAATGACATCTTAGGAAAGAAAACATACACCAGTCCAAATGGTATTGTGTTTACCAGTGGTCTTAAAATTAGATTTGGTACTGATGTTACTCCTAGTACCTATGCTGACAAAGAATATTATGTTGAAAACGTTGGTGATAGTATTAGATTAGTTGATGTTGAACTAATGGTCACTCCGGAGACTTATTTAGATGAGTTAGCTTTAAATTATCCTGATGAAATATTTCCTGACTATATTACTATTGTACGTGGTAGTATTGATCTTAATGCTTGGTCAAGAAACAATCGCTGGTTCCATCAGGACATTATTATAGCCACAGCAGGATATAATAACACACCTATTGAATTAGATCAAAATGCTCGTGCTAAGAGACCTATTGTACAGTTTGAATCAAACCTAAAATTATTAAATTATGGTACCATTGGTAAAAGACAGATCAATATATTAGATACTACTACTGCTGACGCATTTAACGAGTTAGAAGGTAAAACATATACCATAGCAGTTGGTACAGAGTTATTTGACGGCATGCGTATTCTATTTGCCGCTGATAATGACCCATTGGTAAGAGATAAGATTTATGTTATTAATTTAGTACAATATGAAGCAGACCCAGTTACTGGATTGCCTACTGGCGATTATCATATTAAATTAACTATTGCTGATGATGGTGATGCTGATGTCAATGACAGTGTAGTAGTCACAGATGGTCCATATAAAGGATCCCAATGGTGGTATGACGGTAACCAATGGTATGAAGCACAACAAAAAACAGGATTGAATCAAGCACCATTGTTTGATGTATTTGATTTAAATGACAATAGCCTAACAACATATTCACGATCAACTTTTGCAGGTAGTAAGATATTTGGCTATAAAGTTAATACTGCTAACACTGCTGACCCAATACTTGGGTTTGGATTAAGTTATAGATCCTTTACCACTCAAGGTGACATTGAATTTACTAACTTCTTCGATACTGATACGTTTGAGTATACCAATGGACAAGATGTTATCGTAGATTCTATAGCTCAAGGATTCTTACATAAAATTACAGGTAGAGAAACATACTTAATAAAAAATGTTTGGCAAACTGTAGTTGAACCAAGCAAACAATACCAATTAATTGAATTTACCTATGATGAATACAACTATCCTTTTGTATTAGATATTACTCCACGTGCCGAACAAACAACCCCAAATGTTAAAGTTTTTTTAAATAATCAATTATTAAAATCAACACAGTGGACTTTAAGTTCTAATAGAGAGTTGACTTTAACACCAACACTCAATGCTGGTGATAAAATTATAGTAGCTGTCTTTAGTGATCAGGTTAGTAAATTAGGGCACTATGAAGTTCCTAGCAATCTAAACCTAAATGCACAAAATATTGATCTAGACACATTAACGTTAGGTCAAATGAGAAACCACTTAGTGGCTTTGAGTGAAAATAGTAAAGAATTAGATGGCAATGTACTTGGTGCAAGTAATCTTAGAGATATAGAACTAAAAGCACAAGGTGGTAATATTCTTCAACACAGTGCCCCTGTGCCATATTCAGCATTGTTCTTGCTAGATAAAGAAGCAAATTTTGTTAACAGTGTCAGACTAGCACAACAAGAATATTCAAAATTTAAATATAAATTCTTAGAACTTAGTTCAACTCTTTCAGGAGTTGACCCAACTGATCCTGTGGCCACTGTTGATTTGATTCTAACAGAAATTAATAAAATTAAAAATGCAACTTTCCCTTGGTATTACAGTGACATGGTACCATATGGTCCATTAAAAACTATTGTAGCAGATGTTGGGTATACTATCTTTGATCCATTGGTTAGATCATATGAAATTATTAATGTGTTTAATAATAGATTGTTAAGTAACCAGGCAATTTTAGTTTACCTCAATGGAGTTCAGTTAGTAATTGATAAGGACTATTACTTTAATCAAGATCGTCCTGCAGTTACAATAAATGAAACAGTGACTCTTGAAGTAGATGATATATTAACCATAGTTGAATATTCAAACACTGACGGTAACTATATACCTGAAACACCAACCAAGTTAGGACTTTATCCTAAGTTTATTCCAGAAGTATTTGAAGATGATACCTATAGAACTCCAGTAATTGTGATTAGAGGGCACGACGGAAGTCTAACTCCTGCATTTGGTGATTATAGAGATGACGTATTATTAGAATTAGAAAAACGTATCTATAATAATATTAAAGTACCAATGCAACTCAGCTTTGAAGATATCTATAATGTACTGCCAGGTAGATTTAGAGACAATGATTATACTATCAATGAAGCAAACAGAATATTGTCTAAAGGATTTTTGAATTGGATTGGTAATAACAAAATTGATTTCTCAGAAAATGTAACATTCAAAAACAATGACGCATTTACTTGGAATTACTCAGGTGTGCCTGATAGATTAGATGGCAGTGACCTGCCAGGTAGTTGGAGAGCCTGTTATCAATATTTTTATGATACAGATGCACCAAATACACGTCCATGGGAAATGTTAGGATTTAGTATCAAACCAGACTGGTGGGAAGGTTATTATGGACCTGCACCTTACACTGGTGGTAATGCTTTATTATGGGAAGATCTTGAACAAGGTCGTATTGTAGACGGTGATCGTGCCGGTATTGATCCTTTATTTGCTAGACCTGGTCTTACTACTATTATTCCTGTAGATGCCAATGGTGGGCTAATACCACCAAGCAGTATCTTATGTAGAAATCTTAGAGCATCATCAGCTAGCAAGTCCTGGACAATAGGTGAACAAGGTCCTGCTGAAATTGCATGGCGCCGTTCAAGTGAATTTCCTTATGCTGTACAGATTGCTATGGCGTTGGCTAAACCAGGAAAATATTTTGGTCTAAACATTGACATTGACGACTATAGAAAAAATAATGAATTAGGACAATTTATTAATAGTAATTCTCATCATATTAGACAAACTGATGTAAGTTACAACGGGTACTTAAATTCAGAAAATTCAATCTATAGAACTGCTAGTTATCTTAACTGGATAGCAGATCAATTAATTAATTTAGGTATAGATCCTTCTGCTAGATTATCATTGCTAGTTCAACGTTATCAAGTCCAATTAGCCTATAAGATGGCAGGGTTCAGCGATCATAGATTCCTGCAGGTTCTAGCTGAGCAAAGTTCGCCATCAAGTACTAATGAAAGTATTGTTATACCAGATGAAAACTATGATATTCATCTTTACAAATCAACACCAGTTGACAGGCTAGTCTACAGTGCTGTGATTGTTGAAAAAACAGACAGTGGATATACAGTAAAAGGTTATGATGTATCTAATCCTTATTTTACTATCATCCCAAGTGTGGTTAATAGTAATGCTAGAAAAATTAAAGTTCTTGATAAAGAAGGTGTAGTATATCTAGACTACCAACCAATTAAACTTACAGTGCCTTATGGCTATGAATTTAAAACACTTCAGCAGACTGTAGATTTCTTAATTAGTTACGAAAGATACTTAATGTCACAGGGTTTTACTTTTAACAAGATAGAAGAAGAGCTTGGTGAAATTAAAAACTGGAAATTGTCAGTCAAGGAATTGTTATTCTGGGCTCAACAAGGTTGGAATTCAGGTAGCATTCTAGTACTAAGTCCTATATCAAATTCTATTGCTGTTAGTACCATTGGGGCTATTGTTGACGAAGTGTCGGATAGGCAGTACGAGTCAAGAGTAGTTGACCAAAACTTTAAATTGATCAAACGTAACAAATATAATATCACACGTTCGCCTGAAGAGTTTACTCTAACTTTAACTGATGCAAATAGCATAGTAGGTTATATAGAATTAAATCTTGTTCAATATGAACACACTTTGATATTTGACAATTCTACAGTGTTCAATGACATTATTTACAAACCTGAATTAGGTAGTAGACAGTACCGTTTGAAACTTATTGGTCAAAAGACAGGTGATTGGAATGGTAGTATGTATGCTCCTGGCTTCATATATGGCAGTGCTGTAACACAGACATGGAATTCAGGAAAAGACTATCTCAAAGGAGACATAGTCAAATATAAAGATCAATTATTTGTAGCATTGAATAATGTACCAGCAACTGCGGAATTTGATTTTACTAAATGGAAATTGTCTGACGCTGGGCAATTTAATAAAGGATTACTTACAAACTTTTCAAGTAACGCCACAAGATCAAAATCATATTATGATTCTAAAGGTTACTTCCAAGATCAAAATCAGTTACAGTACAGTCATGGTTTGATTGGTTTTAAACCCAGACAATATTTGTCAGACATTGGCTTAGATGAAAGTACACAGATTGAATTCTATAAAGGCTATATCAAACAAAAAGGTACAGCAAACAGTATTGAAGCTTTGACTAATGCTCAGTTTAGTAATCTAGATAGTCAAATTAATTTTTATGAAGAATGGGCTATACGTGTTGGAGAATATGGCGCATTGGATACTAACCCTTACATTGAAATTGTATTAGATGAAAAAGAGTTTGGGGTTAATCCTGCTAGGGCAGAATTTTTAACAGCAGAAGATGCAGGTCTAGCAGATGGATTGACTAAGTTTAGTAAAACTGAACTATATAGAACTGCTGAAAGTTTCTCAGGATATATAGCACTTAACCGTACGGACGAAAGTGACTATGATAATGATATACCAACAGCTGGTTATGTTAATATTGATGATGTTGATACAACTATATTTGATCTAACAAACTATCAAGAACTTAATAGTAAGATAGATGAAATAGGCACAGGTTATAGAATTTGGGTAGCAAAAAATTTCAGTCAAGAATGGGACGTTTTACGTGTTACAGAAACTGATAACAATGTTATTGGTGTAAAAAATGATCTAGACGGGTTCGTAACATTTACATTTGAACAACCACATGGTTTAGAAAAAGAAGAACTATTCTTCCTTAAACAATTTATAACAGAGTTTAATGGATTTTATCGTGCTTATAAGATTGTTGATCTTAACAGCATCATGGTTGAGTACGCAGGTGATACTACAAACCTAACATCAATTGATGGTCGCGGCTTATTGTTTAAATTAGATAGTATGCGATTTTCCTTTATGGAAGACAGTCGTGTGTACGGATTAACTAATCCAAAACACGGTTGGAAGATTGGTGATAAGATTTGGATTGATACTGACGCGGCAACTAGCCTTGTACAAGGTCAGCCCGTTAACACTGTACAAAATACTTGGAAAGTTTATGAAAAACAACACCCGTGGTCATTGAAATCAGGCATTTCTAAACCAGTTGGTTTGCAATCTAATGCAGATACCTACGGTAGTTCAGTTAGAATGAGTTATGATCTGTCTACTATTGCTGTGGGTGGAGAAACTGCATCTAGATATGACGTTATCACTGATACAACAACAGCAGGAGTTGGCGAGGTTAATCTATTTGTTAGAAACTATGACAACGAATATGAACACTCAGTGGTTATAAGTCCATCAACAGGTAATACATACGAGTTTGGATCATTTGTTGACTTTGCTATTGATAGATTAGGTGTAGGTTCTCCAGGCAGTGAGTCAGATTTAGGTTTTGTACATATCTACAATAGACCTGAAGGGCAGGCTGGTTGGAATATTGGTCAGGTTGTTGTAGGTAATGTTGCTTCTACAGGTGACAGATTTGGATCATCTATATCATTTGATGAATCAGGTCGTTGGTTATATGTTGGTGCTCCTGGCAATGATCTGGTCTATGTCTACGGATTAGATGAAACCATAGAACTTGAATCTGGAACGGTACTACCTGACGGTGTAGACGTTAATGTGGCAATACCATTTACTCCACAGATCACAGACGATGCAGATTCACTATTAGTTAAAAATAAAAATACCACCTTTGTTCCAAACATTGACTATGTAGTCGATGGCGGTAATATTCAATTTAATTTTGTTCCACCAGTAATTGAACTAGACATTATCCAACAACCTTACTATGTTTATGTTGACACACTTACGGGAAATGCAAGTAGTGAGTTTGGTTACTTTATGGATTCAAGTTTAGATGGTGCACAGTTAGGTATTGGTGTACCAAATGATCCAGTGACAGTTAACGAAACAGTTGATAAGATAAAACATGGTAGAACATATACTATTGTGTCTAATGTAAGTACAGATTTTACCACAGTTGGTGCGGCCAACAATATAGTTGGTACAACCTTTGTTGCCAATACTACCAGTTTGGTTGGAGCATTCACAGGTGATGGAACAGTTTCTACAGTATATGCTGGTGCAGGGTCAGTACACGTTTATGATCGTGTAATTGAGGCATTTGATAGTACTGACAGCACTGACTATGTTGTTACAGGAACCATTGGTAGAATTTATAGAGTACTAGTTGATGACATAGAAGTTGATAGAAGTAGATATTCTATTGTTGGATCTAACACTGTTAGATTTATCACACCATTGGGTGTGGGCAAAGTTGTCTATGTAGAAACTAATGAATTTAATTTGCTTGAGCTATTAACTGGTACCATAGTACAAGAAGGTGCAAGATTTGGAACAAGTCTAACAATCTGTTCTAACAACTGTGCGATCTATGTAGGTGCACCATATTATGACAATGGCTCATCATATAACACAGGATCAGTGTTTAAATTCCATCACAGAGGAAGATTATATGGTACTAACACAGGTAGTATACAAGATCCTACCTTTGTACCAAACGACACAATACGTTTAGATAACTTTGAAGTTAAAGTCAAACTTAGACTCAGTGAAACAGTCACAGTATCAGAAGGTGATTTTATCACACAGTCTAGTTCAGGTGCTAATGTTACTGTTACAGCAGACTCGCCTACTGGTGGTTCAGTAACAGTTTCAATATCTGATTATAACAATGCTAATGTGTTCACACTAGGATCTGGCGTGGTTTCAATCAATGGAACACCCACAACTGCTTATCCAAGAAGAACTACACTTGACGAATGGGTAGAAGATATCAACAGTGCTAACTTATTAGGTATCACTGCTGTTAACGAACACGGATACTTTAGATTAAACTCTGATAGAACTGTGGCTAAAAATTTATTAAGAACTCTGTCAGGCAGAAATGTAACAGGCAGTGATGGAGTATATGCTGATTCAGGTATGGCTGTATTTGCTGAAATGCAGATCATCTTAAGTACATTTAACACCCCAGGGGAATTCTTTGGTACCAATGTTATTCTAGCTCGCAACGCTTACATGTTGGTCATATCAACAGGCAAAGGTACAACTAAACGTTACATGACTTTTGATGTTAACGAAACAGTATTTGATGATGAATCCACAACATTTACTGATCAAGTCAAAGGCGGCGGCAGTGTCTATATCTATGAGTTATACGATGATCCTAGAGACGCTGTAGAAGATCCAGGACGCTATGCCTATGCTCAACAGTTAGATCCAGAAGAACTTAATCCTGGTGATGAATTTGGTCATGCTATTGACATTGTGGGCAATTATATTATGGCCACAGCACCCAATGATGACACCAATACATATTTAGAGCTATCAGGTAACATCACAGTAGCGGCAGGTGATGTTATCACTCAACCAACAGCTGGCCTTGATGAATTTACCGCTTACTACAGTGTTGAAGAAGGAAATCGTATAGGTATAATCAACTATAGTAGTCAACAGATACTAACTGGTTCGTCAGACACATTATATGTTAATGGTGTAGACAGTGGGGTTTATCCTACAGATATATCAGATAATACAGGTAAAGTCTATCTATTTGAAAATCTAACAGGTGGTCGTGGTTGGAAATTAATTAGTTATGAAACACCTAAGGTGGATATAGATTCTATCAATCGTATGTATATGTACGACAAGGTTTCAAATACTATTCTAGCTAACATGGAATTTATTGATCCTGTTAAAGGTAAAATAATGGGTCAAGCTGAACAAGAAATTAGCTATAAAACAGAATATGACCCAGCTGTCTATAACATGGGCAGTAGAAGATACAATGGTGATTTACATTGGGGAGCAGAACAGGTTGGTCGTGTTTGGTGGAATCTGAACAAGGTTAGATTCTTAGATTATGAACAAGGTTCATTGACCTATAGAAGTATTAATTGGGGTCGTTTCTTCCCAGGATCAGTAATTGAAGTTGCTGAATGGGTTGAAAGTACAGTACCACCAAGTCAATATGATATTGTGGTTAACGATGGAACTCCATTGTATCCAGATGACAGTGCTTATGTTCGCACAATCTATGTAGATACATCTGGAGTTATTACTAACAAATATTATTATTGGGTAATTAACAAACCAAGTTTAGATAAAGTAAACTCAGACAGAAAATTACCAGTGACTACAATTAAAACCTTAATTGAAAATCCAAAAAGTTCTGGAGTACCTTATGCGGCTGTGATTCACAATCAAGCTCTGATAGTGTACAATGCGTCAAACTATCTATCAGCTTCGGATACAGTGTTACACGTTGATTATGAATTAATCAAAAATTCAAATATTATTCACAGTGAGTATGAGTTAGTACAGAAAAACAATGGACAAAGTAGAGTTGCTCCAAAAGTCATTGATAAGATGATTGACAGTCTTGCAGGACTTGATATTCTTGGTCGTGTGGTTCCTGATCCAAAACTTAGTGTTGCAGACAGATACGGTATCAGCGTAAGACCTAGACAGTCAATGTTCAAAGATAGATTTGAAGCCATGAAGAATTTAGTTGGCTACGTTAATAATATTTTTGCAAGTAATCCTATAGCAAAACAATATAGACTTGATAGACTATTAGATAAAGAAAAAGAACCAAACTTTAAATTAAATGAGTATAATCAACGAGTTGACTCTGATGAAGAATTAACTTACATAGACACAGAAGTATTAAATCCTGGGTATAAAGTTCTAGTTACCAGCAGTGTACAAAATGATGGCCTATGGACATTAAATGAGCTCAGCGAAGATAAAGAATGGATTTTAGTTCGCATTCAAAGTTATGACACCACACTCTATTGGGAATATCAAGATTGGTATGCTAAAGGTTACGATCAAAATACCAAGACAACCTACGTTGCGGAATCTAACGTAGAAGCACTGAAATTATCATATGGTGTAGGTGACGTTATTAGAATAGCTAACTCAGGCAACGGTGAATGGCAAATGGTTGTTGTTAATTCCAGCTCTGAGTTTGAATTAGTTGGTATACAAAATGGTACAATTAAACTGTTAGACATTTTGGCAGACTTTACAGATACCAATCTTGGTTTTGGTAATTCAGGGTATGATCTTGGTCGCTATGCACAGAGCCCAAACATTGAAATTAGAAATATTCTAAATGCTCTACGTTACGATATTTTTACAGGTACACTAACAGACGAAACTAACAAGTTATTCTTTGTTATGATGAACTATGCTCTTAGTGAGCAGAAATATATTGATTGGATATTCAAAACCAGTTTTGTTAGTATAGCACATAGATTAAGAAATCTTGATCAGTTACCTAACTATATCAGAGATAATCAAAGTTATTATCAAGACTACATCAATGAAGTAAAACCTTATAAAACTAAGATTAGAGAATATCTTGTATCATATGACAGCTTTGATCAATTTGAAGGTTCAGTAACTGATTTTGATCTGCCAGCATATTATGACACACAAGACAGACTGTTTAGATCTCCAAGTGGAGAACAAGCAGAAAAAGATTCTCAACTTTGGCAACAAGATCAGTATTCACAATGGTATGGTAACAGAACACTGTTCATTGAAAGTATTCTTGTAGAAGATGGTGGAAGTGATTACACAGAAATACCTACAGTTACTATTGTTGGTAATGGATCAGGAGCAGAAGCTCATGCAGTTATCAATGGTGATACTGGTGCTATTACCAGCATTGTTGTTGATAAGCCAGGAAGTGGATACACATTTACTCCTACTGTGATCATCAATGGTAATGGTACAGGAGCCAAGGCCTATGCAGTACTTAAAAATACTCAAGTACGAGGCATTTCAACCACAATGAAATTTGATAGAATTACTTATTCATCAACTGTTCAGGAATGGGCTACAAATTCCTACTACAATGAAGGTGACATAGTAAGTTATCAAGGACAAGGATATCGTGTTCTGGCAAATATTACCACTGGATTAGTATTCACAAGCAGTGACTATGAATTATATTCATCTGAATTGTTTACTAATGCCAATGACCGTATTATGGCTTACTATGACCCACAAAACGGTCAACCTGCCAAAGACTTAAAATTATTAGTTCCAGGGGTTGAATATCCTGGAGTTCAAGTTACAGGTCTTCCATTTACTAGACAGCCTGGATTCAATGGATCAGCTCTGGCAAATTTAATAGTGAATTCAAGTGTAACAGTGGCCATTGGTGATGTGATTACTCAAACAGTACCTGATGTTGCTCTTTATCTATCTAGTTCTGTAAGTGTTACTGAGGGCGATTTCCTAACCCAAGGTAATGCTAATATCACAGTGTTAACTACTAGTTCAGATACCATGGAGATATTTGGTAATTACAACTCAGTTGTTGAGTTTGATGTAGAAGAAACAGCTAATGTATTCATTAATGGTGTAGAACAAGAAATTACTACATTTGATTATTATTCTACAACTTGGAGTAATGTTGGTATTACTACTGCTAACATTATGACTCTGTCAGAACCAATGCTAACTGTTTCATCAGCATCTAGTGGACTAATAATTGTTGGTATATTAGACAGCACTGCTGATTTTGAAACCGGTACTAATATTAAGATCAATGGATCTGAAGTAGCATCTGAATTTGTAGATATTGAATATAGATCATTGATTACAGATACACCATACGATTCAACAACCTACGACGCTGTAGAATATGACGAAGATGGTAATCCAATTTTGTCTACTGCTACAGTAGATACTGTGATTAGAAGTACCTATGCCGACACAGCTTTGGGAACCCGTCCAGAAGATATTGATGTTGTAGGCGGAGCCTACGTAGACACATACTCAAGTCATGCACCTGAAGAACTAATTCCGGGTGTAATGTTTGAAACACTTGATATGAAAATTTACACCAACCTAGCAAGTAGTGGAAATGTTGATATTGCTGGTTATAGAATATTCTACAACATGAGGGGTGAAGAAACATATCTAAGAATTTCTGATAGTTATACTACCATGTTAACACAGGAACTAGCATTAACAGACACAGTGATACATGTTGGTGATGCATCTAAAATGCCAGCACCAAATCCAGCTGGTGCTATTCCTGGCGCAGTCTTTATCAATGGTGAGAGAATTACTTACTTTGTAAGAGATTTAACAAACAATACACTAGGTCAGATTAGAAGAGGCACTTGGGGAACAGGTGCTCCTGAACTACATCCATATGGTACTTACGTTGTTGATGGCGGACTTGATCAAATAGTACCTGGTGTTGAAATTGGTAATGTAGAAATTACTGCTAATACATCATTGACAGCAACTACTACAAAAACACATAAATTTAGAGTTTTAGGAAATCTAACTGTTGATCCTGGAGACTTTATCACTGTGCCTGCTAGTGGATCTAATGTAATGGTTGTAGGTAAGAGTTTTGATGAAGAAGAAGTGATAGACATTGTAAAAATTACAGAACCACCAACACTTGATGAATTTGCAACTGTTGAAATAGTACTCAGTGCTGAAACAACCATCTATGGACCAACGGCCTACTTTACAGAAGAAACTACAGGTGCTAACGTATTGGTATTTAATCCAGGAAGTCGCACAGACACTTTCCAAGGAAAATATGCCCCATTGAACCCTACTGGTACAGAATCATTGGTTGCCAATGTTGGTAATATATTAATCAACGGTGTAGATTCAGGACTAACTGCTGTCAGTGTAGACGAAATACCACCAGTTGGTTATGAAATTGAAGTTAATGGGTCTAGTTTATCATCCAATGTTTACGCTCTTGCAGTGTCATTGTCAGGTGACGTTGGAGTGCATCAAGTTAGAACTGATGGTGAAGTAAATGTCTACGTTGGTAATGTTTTCCAAACTGCTAATGCCTTAAGTTGGTACAATGCTGGTGATGGGGTGTACACAACTACAGATGGTACAGGATTAGAAGGGTCAACAACAATGGCCGCTGAATTTATTAAGGAACAACCTGCAATCTTTAATCAAGGTCTGGTGTTAGAAAGAACGGTAAATATATTTGACAATCCATTGATTACTGAAGACAGTGAGATAATTATTGAGGAATAGAAATGACTATTAAGATTAGCCAACTTGGAAATTTGACTACATTTACAGATACTACCTATGTGGTAGCAGTTAATACTGCCGCCACGTTTACCACTGTAAAATCAACTGGATTGGTTCTAAAAGATTATGTATTAGGTGATTTACCAGATCAAGTTGCTAATTTAGAAAGTAACAGTACTACTTTTACTTCTAATATATCAACAATAGAATCAGACGTTGCTAATTTAGAATCGTCAATGACTTCTGTAGAAGGTGATATTGTCGCTATACAGTCTGACATATCAACCATAGAAGGTAATATTGCTTCGTTAGAAGCCAATGCGGCCGCTCAAGCAGAATTAATCAGTAACTTAGATACATTAGATCTAGCAAACGTAGAGGCCAATGTGGCCACATTACAAAGTGATGTTAATGATTTAGAAAGTAATGTTACTATACTACAAGGTGATGTAGCATCCTTAACAGATGGTTCAACAACATTTGGTAATGTTGTTCCTACTGCTAACGTGTCATATGACCTAGGCAGTCCAACTGCGATGTGGAAAGATCTATATCTCAGTGGTAATACAGTTTACCTAGGTGGAGCTACATTAAGTTTTGATGGATACAGTGTCACAGTTGATCAACCATTATTGTCACTTTCTGGATCACAGTCATTTGGTATAACCACAGTTGAATCACTACACATTGATCAACAGGGATATGGATTTAGTGGCAACGGAAGAGTGGCTATTTCCACTGGTGCACTAGGCGACCCTTGGGGTGAAGGTGCATTAGTTGTTGAAACTAACAATCTTGAAGGCAACGGCATCGTGCCAAGTAATCCTGATCAATATACATTAGGTACCATTGATATTCCATGGCGCGATATCTACACAGGTAATTTAACCGTTGGTACTCCAACAACATTGGGAACATCAACAATACAGTTTCCAAACAACGGTGCAATACTTGAAGGTAATCTAGGTGTTTATCCATCAACTTTTGTTAGAGCACCTGATAATGGTACAGCATTATTAACAGCCAGTTACACTGGAAATGTTAGTTTAAACAATTTTGTTGAATTAGGGGACACTGCTAATATAGGATTATATGGTGCAGGTGACGTGATACATAACTGGCAGTTTGATACAAGTGGATTAACATGGCCAGATGGTACAGTACAAACAACAGCCTCTCCAATGGTAAGACCTGTACTTACAGACAATGCTGGTAACTGGAGCACATTAACAGATGTGGATCCTGATACGTATTGTGGATTAAATCTTGTGGATCCTCCGACGGCAACTGCTTTGGTAAATTTATTAGACGGCTCATATAACGGACAGACGTTTTTTGTTGTAAAAAATAATTCAGGAGGCAGTCAATTACTAATAACAATGACTACTTGGGATACTAGCACTAATTCTGTAGCTGTACTGAATAATATGGGTGAAGGAAATTTTGTTTGGCAGGGTTCGTACTGGGTTAGATTGCCTTAGATTGGTATAATATTAACAGAATAAATTATGAATACAAATGCGATAAATAACAATATGGATAACAAAATGCAAGAAAATCAACCTAAACGAGTGCCTGATGAGCAGGGCGGAATACAGGTTCAAGGTCATATTAAAATATTTGACCCAGAAACCAAAGAAGTATTCGTAGACAAACGCAACGCTATTCACTATGAAAACATGAGTGAAGCGATTGCCTACAGTCTTGCCAATAAAGCCACAAACTTTATTACAGAAATGCACTTTGGTAATGGAGGCACCACAGTTGACCCAACTGGTGTTATTACCTACTTGCCTACTAATACTAATGTACAGAATGCAGACTTGTATAATCCGCAGTATTCAAAAATTGTTGATGATACCAATGCGGCAAACAGCGATCCATTAAGAAATAAAATGTCAATTACGCATGTTCCTGGACAGATATACAGTGATATCGTTGTAACCTGTCTATTAGATTATGGTGAACCCAGTGGACAAGCAGTTTTCGATAATAGTCAAGACCTAAACGGTACTTTTGTTTTTGATGAACTTGGTCTTAAAGGCTATGACAGCTCAACTGGTGAAGCTGGAAAATTGTTAACACACGTGATTTTTAGTCCAGTACAAAAATCACTAAACAGATTAATACAAATTGATTACACAGTAAGAATTCAAACTTTAACATATTTGAGTTCTACAACATAATTTAGGATAATAACATGTCGTACATCATAAGAAAAACTAACGGAACAACATTAGGAACTATATTAGACGGTACCTTAGATACTGCGGCTACTAGTTTATCGTTAGTAGGTAGAAATTATAGCAACTATGGTCAGGTAATGACTGACAACCTAGTGTCAATGGTTGAAAATTTTGCTTATAACATATCACCAAGTAATCCTTTAGCTGGACAGTTATGGTACGACACTGGAACATCTAGATTAAAAGTATATACAGGTACACAGTTTAAAAACGTAGGTAGTTGTCAAGCAGAAATTAGTGCACCAATAACAACGGTAGCGGGTGACTTATGGTGGGACACTATAGAAGAACAGTTATATGTCTATAACGGTACTACACCATACGCAGTGGCTGGATGGATTCTAGTAGGACCTAAATATAAAAAGACAAAAGGTATAAGCACTGCCCAATGGGAACAGATTACAGATAGTTTATCAACAGTACATGATGTTGTATCAATTTACTTAAATGGTACAAGAACAGCAATTATTAGTAGAGACAGTGAATTTACTCCTCAAACAACTATCTCTGGTTTTACTACTATTAAAACTGGACACAATTTATCATCTGCACAGACACTTTGGGGTACAGCAAACAACGCATCCTATCTAGGTGGTGTACCTGCCGCAAATTATCTTAGAGCAGATGCAAATGATACCACTACAGGTTCTTTAGGTATTATTAATGACAGTGGTCTAACAGTTGGTGCTGGAAGTGATCTAACATTAACAGTTTCAGGAACAACAGCTGAAATTAGAAACGTTAGTTTAAATTCAGACATAGTGTTCTATACAAATATTTCCAGTACAGACACTGCGGTATTAACTGTTGATGGTAGCACAGGAAAAATAACAGTTGCTAGTGATCCAACAACTAACTTGGGTATTGCTACTAAACAATATGTTGACAACAGTTTTGTAGATTCAGTGTTAGGTGGTGTACCAACTACCACAACAATGCCTGAATTAACAGCAAATACCAGTGTTGCTACCACAGAATTTGTGATTAACAATTCAGGTTTCTTAAAGAATAAAATTTATGATGGTGGAAATGCTAATGTAGCAACAACATTCTTTACTGTGGTTGACACAGGAACGGGTTATGCTAATTTAGCAATAGATGATACCAGTGTATTAACTGCTACATCCGACGGAGTTAATTTACTAAATGGTGCTACTGCGGTAACACAAACAGATTCTTATTTAAGTAGTGGTAACGCTAGGGTAGCAACAACACAATTTGTTAAAACTGCTACACAATGGTGGGATGGCAGTGCTAAATTTGTTAGCACAGATGAGCCTGAAGCAGGTGTTAATGATGCTGGATCAAATGATGGTGATTTTTGGTTCCAACGCGAAGCATAGCATTTAAGATAAATAAAGTTATAGTTTAAGGTGTAAACAAATATGGCATATACAATTACAACAACGGCAGGAACAGCAATAGCAACCGTTTCAGACGGTACCGTTAATACTACGGCAACCAATCTAACACTTATTGGTAAAAACTATGCTGGTTACGGTGTGTTTCTTAATGAAAATTATATCAAACTACTTGAAAACTTTTCAAATGGCTCAGCACCAAGTACTCCTTTAAAAGGCCAATTGTGGTATGATGCTAACAACAGTGTTTTAAAAGTTTACAGTGGAACACAATGGAAACCAATTTCAAGTTCTGCCACTGGCGGAACTGCACCAACAGGTCCTGTTATTGGCGACTTATGGTGGGATACTGCTAATGCTCAATTGAAAGTGTGGAGTGGTTCAACCTGGGTTATTGTTGGTCCAGCATATACTTCAACATCAGGAACATCAGGTGGCTTAGTAGAAACAATATTAGATAATGTTTCAGGTAGCCATGTTGTTGTTAGATTTTATGTTTCTAACACCACAGTAGGCATTATCAGTAAAGACGCAACATTTACTCCATTAACTAGTGTTCCAGGCTTTTCTACTATCAAACCTGGATTTAATCTTGTAAGTTCTAGCACAATTACAGGTGCTCAGTTTACAGGTGATGCTAGTAACGCATTAACACTTAACAATTTAACATCAGGACAATTTTTACGTAGTGATACTAACATCACAACATCTTATACACTTGACGTGGTTAATAACACTGGTCTAACAGTAGGTGGATCAAGTGACTTTAATATTGGTGTTAGTGGCGGAGTTGTTAAATTAACAAACACAGTTAATAACAGTGATTTAGATATTGTTGTTAATAAAGGTAGTACACTTACACAGGCTATCACTATTGATGGATCAACAGCCGCAGTTACAGTCCCTGAGGATTTTAACGTAGGCGGAGATGTTGCAGTTATAGGCACCTTAGGTGTTACAGGTACAACATCATGCAGTACATTAACAGTTTCAAGCACATTTACTCCAACAGCTAATGCGTCAATTAACATTGGATCTACCAGTAGTAGATGGAACTTAGTCTACGCACAGAGTTTTGTTGGAACTTCAGTTCAAGCACAATATGCTGACTTGGCAGAACGTTTTGAATCAGATCATAGTTATCCAGCTGGCACAGTGGTTGAAATTGGTGGCACTAAAGAAATTACATCAGCAGTTCATGACCTTAGTGAATCTGTATTTGGTGTGATAAGTACTAGAGCGGCATTTTTAATGAATGGTGAAGCTGGTACTGATGCAACGCATCCAGCTGTGGCAGTCAATGGAAGAGTTCCAGTTAGAGTAATTGGAAAAGTTAAGAAAGGTGATCGTTTAGTTTCAGCAGGGCGTGGACTTGCAAGATCAGCAACTAGAGACGAACTAACACCATTCAATGTTATTGGACGTGCTTTAGAGAATAAAACTTCAGATGCTGAAGGTATGATAGAAGCAATAGTTAAATTAAATTCATAGGAATAGAGAGATATGGCATACGCACAAGGCGATTTAATTTTAGATGATCATTATAATACCTTTGCAACAGGTAATGCAGACGGTACTACTAACCATGCTGTGGCAAATATTAACACTGTATGGGGTGTAGGTAATGGCAACAAAGGATATGGTCAGACATCAACGTTAAGTGCAGTCAGTGCAGGTAGTACTGTCACAGCAACTCAATGGTCAACTATGATTTCAAGACTAAATTCAATCTTAACACACCAAAGTGGCGCAGGATCAGGATTAGGCTTACCAACTGCTGGTAGTACAATTACATATCTGTCAACATTGTCAACTAACGTTACCAATGCTTTTAATAACAGATTAAATTTTACCACACGTGGTACTGCTAGTACAACCAACTATGATGGTACTTGGAACGTTGCGGCTCCAACAACCTTTTCACAAAGTAGAACAGTAACATTTGCTAGTTCAGATCAAGCAAGATACTTTTTTAATGCAGGTGGACGTGTTGCTATAGTATTAAGTAGTCCAAGTGGCGGTGCAGATACTGCTAAAGAACAATCAATTACTGCTTTAGCAAACTCTGTTGGTACATTGTATATAGATCAAAGTACCAGTGGTAGAACAGGATCTGGCCAGACATTAAGTGTCAATGGTTCAAGTATTGGATTTTGGGATTTAACAACATCAAATCAAACACTGATAACATTGACCTGTACCAATGCTAACTACACAACAAACACAGTTACTATAGCGGCTCGTTGCACTGGAACGGCAGGTTCAAACGGTGGTATTGGTAATGTAATCACATTTGATATTACCTACAACGATGCGGCCAATGATGGTGCATGGAATGATGCGATTAACATGGTGTTAAGAGCGGCTGTTCAAATTACACCCCCAGAAACTACAAACTTAACCAATGTTTGGGGCACAGTGACTCCAGCGGCCACAGCAAACTAGTTGACAGACTAACTTATTTGTTATATAATAAAAGGCACTTCGGTGCTTTTTATTTTGGTTGAATTTCTAGAAGATAATTATATGTATGAACACTGTTGATCAATTAGTTGAAGAAATTAAGTTAGCCACGGATTATCAAACTAACAAAAAAATTCTTAAAGAAAAGATTCTAACAGATCTGCACATGACTTATAATGGCGGACTCTTTAAGATTACTCCTGAGATATTGGCCTTTGTAACTACTTGGCCTGACGATGAATTGTTCTTAGAAGATGTCTACGAAAATCCTATAAAAATTAATAAATTAGAATTTTTAGATCTATCTCGTCAGCATTATCAACAGACAATGAATACTTGGCATATAGAACATGAAAAAATCAAACGAATTAGAAAGGTCTAGAGGGGTTCTACTATTTGCATCTAATACAGAAACAGTTGACTATGTAAAAATAGCAAATAGATCAGCAAAATTAATAGAACATTTCTTAAACGTACCTGTAACCATAGTATCTAATCAAACAACAAGTGCCAATAAAAGATTTTCAATTGACTCAGGCACATTTGAGCAATGGAATAATTTAGATCGTTACATGGCCTATCAGTTAAGTCCCTATGATCAAACTTTGTTGTTAGATTCTGACTATCTTGTTCTTGACAAGAATCTGCTGAAACTTTTTGATGTTGTTAATGATTACATCATTCCATTTAATAACATTAACATTGATAATTTGACAATGCCTAAAGACACCATGGGAACACACAGTTTGCCATTTCTTTGGGCTACGATTGTAGCATTTAATAAAACAGACAAAACAGAAAAACTATTTGATTTGGTAAAGCGTGTACAAAAGAATTTTAAATATTATACCAAACTTTATAACATTAAAAATACCAATTACAGAAATGACTATGCCTTCGCCATAGCAGACAATATCATCAACGGATACACACAAGATTGCAGGCATTATCTACCATGGACTATGTTAACCGTGTCAAATAAAATTAAATCAATGCGAATTGAGGATGGATTAATTAAGATCAAAGAACAAGATAAAGCTCTGGTATCCCCCTTACAAAGCCTTCATATTATGAGCAAACAATGGTTGTTGTCAGACGAATGTGAACAATTTATCAATGAGGCCATCAATGGATAGATTTAAACAACAACAGGGTTTTCTAACCATTGCACAAAATACAACGGTTGATTATTTAAATTTAGCATATCACCAGGCTAAATCAATAAAACAAACACAAAAGATCAATAATTATGCAGTACTAGTTGATCAAAAGACATTTGAACAAGTCACTGACCTACATAGAACAGTGTTTGATTATGTTATTCTGATAGAAAATGATCAAGCAGAAAATGATCTTTGGAAACTGCGTAATGAGTGGCAGGTTTTCAATCTCACACCATTTAAAGAAACCATTAAATTAGAAAGTGATTTAGTTTTTACAAGATCTGTTGATCATTGGTGGACTGCGTTAAGATTAAAAGATGTTTGTCTCAGTTACCAATGTAAGAATTTTCAAGGACAAACAGTACCCAAATCAAGATACAGAAAATTGTTTTATGATAATGATTTACCAGATGTTTATAACGGTATGATGTATTTTCGTTATAGTCAAACTGCGGCAGATTTTTTTAGGACTGCCAGAAAGATCTATGAAGAATGGCCCACAGTTACTAAAAATTTATTGAATTGTTCAGACAAAGAACCTACCACTGATGTGGTTTATAGTTTAACAGCAAAACTTTTAGGTAAAGAAAATTTTTACGTTCCAAGTTTAGATTTTTTTAATTTTGTACACATGAAACCACAAATACAAAATTGGTCAGATCACCAATGTTGGACAGACTATGTGTTAGTTGAACAAGATAATGCCATGTTAAGAATTAATAACACCAATCAATACTATCCTGTTCACTATTATGAAAAGGACCTATTTAATGTCCAAAGCTGAAGAAGAATTTTTAAAGGCCATGCGGGAATATATTCCGCCATTGGTTAAACCTGATGAGTACCGTGCCTATTATGATGAAAATGGTTGGATTATATTCTTTGCGGCTAACCAATTTCCTCCAGAGGGTAATTGGATTAACATTGATAAAGATCTATATATCACACATAATTGGACTAACCTTAAAGTCATTGACAATGCTATCAAAAAGGTTGAAATTGACACCAGTTTTCGTGTACAATTAATTAAGAGTGATCATGGATTTAGGACTGTTCAAAATCATGCTGGTTTAATCTTAGAAGAAGACGAGGAATATTCTGATGTAGACTACTATGACATCAGAAAAAACATATAATGACACAAATCATTGACATCGCAGATTTAGACTGCGTTTATCTCAGTTATGATGAGCCCAAAAAGGAAGAGTTTTGGATTAAAATTCAAAATATGGTACCTTGGGCAAAACGTGTAGATGGAGTAAAAGGTTCAGATGCCGCACACAAAGCCGCGGCCAATGCCAGTGACACTGATCGTTTTATACTGATAGATGGTGATAACTTGCCTGACGCTAACTTTTTTAATCTACAGTTAACTTTGGATGATTCTAATAGAGATTCAGTATTTCGTTGGCGAGCAAAAAATGCAATAAACGGACTACAATATGGCAATGGAGGATTAAGTTGTTGGACCAAAGAGTTTATCTATAACATGCGTACACATGAAAACACAGATGGTAAGGAAGAAAATGATGTAGAGTTTTGTTTTTATCCTAACTATTGGGCCATGCACGACTGTTATTCAACTACATACCCCAACCAGACTCCATTCCAAGCATGGCGAGCAGGATTCCGTGAAGGTGTTAAAATGAGTCTAAACAGAGGACGTAAGCCTACGGTGGAAGAATTTAAACAGCAGGTTCATGCACGTAACTATGATCATTTATGTATTTGGCAGACAGTAGGGGCAGACGTTGACAATGGATTTTATTCTATCTATGGTGCCAGATTAGGCACACATCTAACCATGTTAGAAGATTGGAATTATCAGTTAGTACAGGACTTTGATGAGTTAGCTTTGATGTGGCCTACTTTTCAAGATGCCACGCCTGATCATTGTAAGAATCTAGGAGAAAGTCTACGTACCTGTTTGGGATTAGACATAGTAGACATGGATCCAGAAGAAAGCAAATTTTTTAAACATCATTACAAAAGTAACTTTCATAATAAAGGTATAATGCTACGTGAGTAAGCCTATATTACCTTTTCTTGAAACTATGATTACACAGGTTTGTAATATCAGCTGTCTAGGTTGTACAAACTACAGTGATCTGACACACCAAGGATACGTTAGTTGGCAACAGGGTAAAGAATGGTTAGAGCCATGGCTAAGCAGGATAGATATTCCTGACTTTGGCATCATGGGAGGTGAGCCTTTGATTAATCCTGAAGTTGAGCATTGGATCTTAGGTATCAGACAGTTAATGCCTAAGACACAGATAAGATTTACTACTAATGCTTTGTTGTTAGAAAAGAAATGGCATCTAGTAGATCTAATGTCAGAACTTGGTAATTGTGTACTTAAAATAACAGTGCATGAAAACAATCCTGTGATTGAACAAACTATAGAAAAGATATTTAACAGTTATGATTGGAAACCTGTTACTGAGTATGGCATTGATAGATATGTCACTGATAAAGATTTTAAGTTTCAAATTAATAGACCAAAGACCTTTATTAAATCTTACAAAAATAATTATGCTAACATGATGCCATATTCAAGTGACCCTGTAAAGGCATTTGAAATATGCTGTCAAAAAAATTGCCCTTTACTTTACCAAGGACGTATCTATAAATGTAGCACTAGTGGGCTATTGAAGGAAACTTTAGAAAGATTTGGTAATCCAAATTTTGAACAGTGGAAAGATTATGTAACTGATGGTATTGGGTTTGATTGTACCAATTCTGAACTAGCAACATTTATAAACAACTTTGAAAAACCTGAGCAGATCTGTAGAATGTGCCCTACTGTAGATGATTCTGCTACTATAGATCATTATGCTACAGTAACAAGGGGAAAATATGCTTAGTCTAGCATTAAGAGATAATCTTCCCTGGGATCAAGATTTAGTTTGGACGTATCTTTACCAACAATTAGAATCAGATATGCCTATCACAATAGATATTTGTCCTGAGGCTTGTTGTCTAAGATCTGCTGGTGTTTATGATTTGCTTGACAAATTTTGTGTTACTGTTGGATACAATAAAACCATTACAATTAAAACTGCTAATATGATCGAGTATCATTCAATTTACAAAATAGAACGGAACGCAGGTAGTTGGTATGAACTTCCTTTACTACAACAATGGTTGAAAGATAATCCAATTATATATACAACTACTCCTTCAAAAATGTTTGGATGCTTTAACAGTAGAAATCACTGGTCAAGACTTTGGTTGTCAACAATCTTATACAATTACTATAAAGAAAAATCTTTATTAACCTACCACTATGATGGTACCGTTATAAATTTTAACTACGATCTCTATATAGGTATTGACGATTTGATTAAAAGAGACTGTGAGCAAATTACACAGGCCTACAACTTTTTACAAAACTGTCCGTTGACATTAGATCAGATAAATGAATATCCTATACAGCATCCTGCTAATATGTCATTGTTAAAATTTTATCAAGATCTATTTGTTGATATTGTATCTGAAACAAATGTTGCAGGGAATAGTTTTCTAGTTACTGAAAAAACCTGGCGTTCAATTATATCTAAAAGACCATTTATTGTGATGTCAAATCAGGGATTCTTACACCATTTAAAAAAATTAGGATTTAAAACATTTGATTTTTATTGGTCAGAAGAGTATGATCAAAACTCTGATAAAAATAGAATAAAACATATTATTGATTTATTAGATCAACTGTCTAAACTAACATTGGTCCAAGTTGAAGAAATGTTGAAAGACATGGATGATATTTTAGAACACAATCTATCAGTGTTTAACAGTTTGTCTTTTGGTAGACTCAATGAGATTTTCAATGGATAGACTGTTTACCTTTGGTTGTAGTTTTACAAAATATTGTTGGCCAACTTGGGCTGACATCTTAGCACAATCAGCTGAGCATTATGAAAACTGGGCAACTCCTGGTGGAGGCAATCAATACATTTTTAACAGTTTGATAGAATGTCATAAACGAAATAGTCTGACTGCCAACGACACCGTAATTATAATGTGGACCAGTATCAGTCGTGAAGATAGATATATTAGAGACAAAGGATGGTTAACACCTGGTAGTATCTTCAATCAAACAGACTATGATAAAAATTTTGTAAAAAATCTAGCAGATCCATATGGTTATTTGATTAGAGATCTAGCAATCATATCAGCTACACGCATGATATTAGATCAAATTGGATGCCAATGGCACTTTTTATCAATGGTACCTATAGAATATCATGATGACAGTACATATTTTAAGAAAGATCTAAAGATTACAAAAGAAATTAAAGATTTATATCAGATAGAACTTGATCTGATTAAACCTAGTGTGTTTGACACAGTGTTTAATGGGGATTGGTCCAGCAGAAAACATCTAAAACCACAGGTTGATGATAATCACCCTACGCCTGGTGAACATTTAATTTACTTAAATACAATACTGCCTCAATATAATATTAGTAATGACACAGTTAATTTGGTTAAGTTGAGCGACCAAATTGTATTAGACAATCTGCCATTTGATTGGCAGGGTTGGAAATTAAATCAATTAGGAATGAGATTCTAATGAGTGAAAAATCAAAATTTATGGCTTCCGCAGAGGATATGAAAGATCGTTTAGGAACGGCTCTCTGTTTGGCTAAATGGCAACAGGTCAGTCTACATCTTACCACAGGCATGACCAACTCATGCTATCATCCACCATTACACGAAATTGATCCTAGTGTGATTGAAATTAAACCAGCGGCCTTGCATAATACAGAACATAAAAAACAACAGCGTAAAAAAATGTTAGCAGGTGATCGACCCAAGGAGTGTAACTACTGCTGGCACATGGAGGATGCTGGACATTTAAGTGATCGTCATTATCGCTCAGGTGAACCATGGGCTTTAGAACACTTTGACTCTATTGTCAATAGTCCATGGGACCAAGATGCTACTCCCAGTTATGTAGAAGTTAACTTTAATCATGCCTGTCAAATGGCCTGTAGTTATTGTTCACCACAGTATTCAACAGAATGGGGTAAAGACATAGAACGCTGGGGTGCTTACCCCACGTCAACACCACATAACGCACCTGAACATTTTCAAGGAAGACGCAAGCCTATACCTAACAGAGAACATAATCCCTATGTAGAAGCATTTTGGAAATGGTGGCCTGAATTATACGGATCATTGAAACATTTTCGTATGACAGGTGGCGAGCCCTTAATGGATAAGAATACATACAAAGTTTTTGATTATATTCTAACTTTACCTAAAAAAGATCTGCACGTTGATGTAACATCAAACTTTTCAGTAGAACCTAAACTGTTTAATCAATACATTAACAAAGTCAAAGAACTCTGTACAGATGAAAAGATTGAACACTTTATGCAGTATGTAAGTATAGACACAGGTATACCTAATCATGCTGAATACATCAGACACGGACTCCAATGGCAAAGATTTGAAACATATATTCATCAGTACTTAACCAGAGTACCTAATAGAAACAGTTTAACTTTTATTGTTACTCTAAATAATTTAAGTATACTAGGTCTACAAAGATTGCTTGAAAATATTTTAGAATATCGTAAACTATACAGTGAAAACTATCAACGCATTTGGTTTGATACTCCAGTACTACGTACACCAAATTGGCAGAGTCTACAGATATTACCACCAACGTATAGTAAGATATTAGAAAAAACCATTCAATGGATGAAACTTCATCGCTTAGAAGAAGGATCTAATAATTTTGTTGGATTTAAAGATTATGAAATTCAAAGATTAGAAAGAGATCTTACTTGGATGCAACGTGGTAAAAAACTCACTAAAGACTATCTACATAAACAAAGAGCAGACTTCTATAGATTCTTTAATGAATATGACAAACGTAGAAACATTAGTTTTGAAGATACCTTTCCACAAATGAAAGATTTTTGGCAGGAGTGTAAATGGCATGCAGAAAATTCATGACAATACCTGCCCAGCATTTTTTAATGACGCTACAATAGATCCTTCTGGTTCTTATAGTCCTTGTACTGCTTTAGGCGGTGGAGCATTTAAATTTCCTAATAAAACATTTAAAGAATTTAGTAAACTTTTAGATATTTAAGAGAATGCCAAAATTAGCCAACGAAACAGATTTAGAATATAAACGCAGAGTTATAGATATCAAGTCAGAATCATTCTGTGGAGCCAAATGGTATAACGCTACCATATGGTTAGGATCAGGCATGACTACCAGTTGTCATCATCCCTTACCACATGCCATTGATGTTAAACAAATAGAATTTAATCCCAAGGCCATACACAACACTGTTGAAAAGAAAGAGCAACGCAGACAGATGCAGGTGGGAGAAAGACCAGCAGGCTGTGAATACTGTTGGAAAATTGAGGACATGGGCACTGATAAGATATCAGACCGTGTAGATAAAACCGTAATTTATACAGATGGAGAATTAGATGAAGCGTTCCAAAAAGATTACAGAGAAGACGTCAACCTACGAACTTTGGAAATTGCTTTTGATCGCACTTGCCAGCTGGCCTGTAGTTACTGCAATCCTGCTTTTTCCAGTACTTGGGCTAGAGATATCAAGCGGCAAGGCCCATATAACGGACTCATTAGTGATGGTCGTAATCATTTCACACATACTCATACTAGCAGTCAACTTTTTAGCATTAACGATCACAATCCATATATTGACGCATTCTTCAAGTGGTGGGAAACAGACCTCCACAAAACACTAACTGAGTTACGTATAACAGGCGGTGAACCCTTGATGTCAGGATATACTTGGCAACTGTTTGATTGGTTTAAGGCAAATAGAGGGCAGTCAAAGACACGTATTGCTATTAATAGTAATCTAGCATTTGAACAAGATAAAATAGATAGACTGTTAGAAGCCGCAAAAGATGTTGAACTAGACATATACACATCATGTGAAGCAACATTTGAACGAGCAGAATATATTCGTGATGGATTAGATTATAACCAATGGTTCAACAATGTTGAATATTTGTTAGAAAGTAAAAAACTTAGAGGCCTACATGTGATGTGTACTATCAATAGTTTATGTTTAATCAGTTTGCCTAACTTCCTAAGACATATTATATATCTAAAGAAAAAGTACGGGCAAGATGCAATTAACTTTACTCTAAATATCCTACGCTTTCCTAGTTTCCAGTCACCATTGGTATTACCTAAAGAGTTTAGACAGGCACAGGCTAATAGACTAGGTATTGTTTTACACAACTATAGCGAACATTTACACGAGTTTGAACGAAATCACATAGAACGATTAATAGATTATTTAGAACTAGTAGACAAACCACATGCAGATGCTTTTGAAGAAAAGAAACTGACGCACGATTTTAAACAGTTTTATCAACAATATGACGAACGTAGAGGTAAAAACTTTCAAGAAACGTTTCCTGAACTAAAAGATTGGTATAAAACCTTATGAGTGATAAAGAAAAAGATTACTATAAAAATTATAACTACAATGATCGTAAGCCTATATATATTAACGATAGCGAGTTAAGATCTGATCAATTGGAAAGACTAACAGAAAGTAAAGTTTTTTGTTTAATTCCGTGGATTCATTTACATGCTTTTCCAGATGGTCGTGCTTATCCCTGTTGTCTCAGTGATATGAATCTTCCAATTGGCAATTTAAAAAAAGACACTATGAAAACTGTTTGGAATGGCGACCCTTACAAAAACATGCGTAAAAATATGCTTGAAGAACAACCTTGTAAAGAATGTACCAAATGTTATGAACAAGAGCAAAGTGGTTTTATGAGTATGCGTAATTCAGCCAACAAAAACTTTGGTCAACATATTGGTTTAGTAGACAACACAAAAGAAGATGGCACCTATGAAGATTTTAAAATTAGATACTACGACATCAGATTTAGTAATTTGTGTAATATGAGTTGTCGTACTTGTGGTAGTCTCTTTAGTAGTAGTTGGTATAATGAAGAAACTAAATTGTTTGGTCCTAGGAATCATCCACAGATCATGTATGCCGGTCGTACTGAAATGGATATGTGGGAGCAGATGCAAGAACATATACCCTATGTAGAGCAAATTTACTTTGCTGGTGGCGAACCATTGATCATGGAAGAACACTATAGAGTTCTTAAAGAGCTGGTAAGGTTAGAAAGATTTGATGTTAGACTAATTTACAATACAAATTTTAGTAGACTTAATCTTAAAGATGAAGATGTTTTAGATTATTGGAGTATGTTTGACAGTGTCAGTGTTGGCGCCAGTTTAGATGCTATGGGTGATCGTGCTGAGTATATTCGTAAAGGTACACGTTGGGATGAAATTGTTGAAAATAGAAAACGCATGATTGAAAAATGTCCTAAAGTAGATTTTTATATAAGTTCAACAGTGAGTATCTATAACGCATTTCATGTCAGTGATTTTCATAGAGAATGGGTTAACCAAGGATTAATACAACCACAAGATTGGAATATTAATATTTTACAATTTTCTGACAGAGATAGAATAGATGTGTTACCAAAAAACTATAAATTAGAATTAACTAAAAAAATTACAGACCATATCGCGTGGTTAGAACCACTTGACAAACTTAATAGAGCTACAAACGGTTATAGAAGTATGTTAAATTTTTTAAATCAAGAAGACAAACAACATCTACTAGCAGAATTTTTTAGAATCAATGATAAAATGGATGTCTATAGAAAAGAAAGATTTGCACAGGTGTTTCCTGAGTACAAGGATTTAAGAACTTATGTCATTGCCTGATAAGATCTGTATGTTACCTTGGATATCAATGGAAACGTCTCCAATTGGTACAGCACGACCTTGTTGTCTGGCCACAGATGAAATTACACAGTCTGATGGAGAAAAATTTAATCTTAGAGAACACACTTTAGAAGAAATATACCACAGTGACTATATGAAAGATCTTAGACAGCAGTTCTTAGATGGTAAACAACCTAAGACATGCCAACGTTGTTGGAGTGAAGAAGCCGCTGGTCGCACATCAAAGCGTATGAACAGTCGCATTCGTCTCAAAGAGTATTACAATCAAATTAATTGGACAGATACTAATCCTGATCAACTATGGTTCCTTGATCTTAAACTAGGTAACATCTGTAATTTAAAATGTCGTATTTGCGGATCATGGTCAAGTTCAAAATGGGCTAAAGAAGAAATAGACTATGTACCTGATCTTAAAGATCGTAAAGAGCACCTTGCTTATAAATTTTTACAGGCGGGTAGTTGGCCAAGAGAGAATCCAGACTTTTGGCTAAACATGAATACCCTATTACCTAATATCAAATACTTAGAGTTTACTGGCGGCGAGCCATTTCTAATACAACAGCACTTTGACTTTTTAAAAACGGCTGTAAGAACAGGACACGCAGAACATATTGAAATACATTACAATACCAACGGCACACAGTTTCCAGAAGATAGAGATCTATGGAAAGAGTTTAAACATGTTGAAATAGCATTTTCAATTGACAACACTGAACAGCGTTTTGAATATGAACGTTATGGTGCAGATTGGAATGAAGTGCAGAATAATATTAAACGATTTAATGACATGCGTGGACCTAAACTGAGCACACAACTCTGTACCACAATGAATATTCAAAATGTCTATTATCTACCTGAAATTTGTGATTGGATAGATACACAAACATTTGACCATGTCTACTTTAACATGTTGCATGATCCATGGCATATGAACATAACACACATGACAGACCAAGCACAGAATTTAGTCATTGATAGACTTTCATCACATGCTTTTAACATCAAATATGTCAATGAAATTCAAAACATTATAAATTTTATTAAAAATGGTAATGGTAGTACCGGTATACCTTTTTGTACACAAATGAAACAGACAGATCAATACCGCAATCAAAGTTTCTTAGAGACACATCCAGAAATAGCAAAGGCCATGGGTTATGAGTGATGACAAATATCTAATAACCACTCGTCGTGATAGTGAAATGAGTGTGAGCATATATAATACTGTTTATGACCCTAAAACAATGCCTAAACCTGTTGGGTTATGTATGGCTCCTTGGACTCATACATATCTAAACCCACAAACTGAGCGTAGAATGTGTTGCGCCAGCCGTGAATCTGCACAGAACTTTGAACAGTACATAGATACAAAAGCAGGAACTGGTAAGTATATTCCCATCACACTAGAAGAGCATTGGAATGGTGAACACATGAAGAGTGTACGCAGACGCATGATGCGTGGCGAACGACTGCCTGAATGTGAAGTATGCAATGATAAATTACTAAACACTGACGTTTACAGAAGTTATTTTGAAAGACTCTTTGGTGATAAGTATTTACGTATATGGGACACTACAGATGATACAGGCTATACCACAATGAAGCCTGTAAGTTGGGACTACCGTTTCAGCAATCTTTGTAATTTTAAGTGTCGCATGTGTGGTGATATGTTGTCAAGTGCTTGGGAGTCAGAGCAGAGGCAACATAACATGATAGACTGGTCAAATCCTAAAAATAATTGGATGCTTCCAGAAATAAAAGAACAGATAGAACTGTTCCAGTCATCTCAAATTGAAAAAGAGTTCTCAGACGCCGTTGAGTCTCATCAAGTTGAAGAAGTATATTGGGTTGGTGGTGAACCTCTAATGTACGATCAACATTGGAGATACATGAAACGTATCGTTGACCTAGGAGATGGCAAAAATGTTTACGCTAGATACAACACAAATCTTAGTCGCATCAACTATCGCGGTATCAATCTCTATAATGATATTCTATCTGGGCTACGTGATTGGCAAATCTGTGCAAGCCTTGATGGTACAGGACAAGTTGGAGAGTATATCCGAACAGGTCTTAGCTATCAAACGTGGCTTGAGAACTTTAAAGCAGGTCTTGCACGATCTACACACCGCCGTCAAATGAGAATAGACTTCACACTTACCCTACCAGGTATGTTTGAAGTTAAAAATATAGATAATCTAGCAGTGATGCTAGATGTGGACTTGTTAAGTAAGGTGGTGTTTAGTTTTTCATCAGACATCATCTTAAGTCCACTTGCACTTCCAAAAAAACTATTACATGCTAAGATTGATGATCTATTATCTAATACACTAACCAATCGTTCTCTCATTGACACATTAGAACAATTAAAATCTAGACCAACTTTTGAAGAACAATGGCCCAATGAGTACAAGTATGGTCTTGCAAAAGGTAAGGCTCGTGTGTTACAATTAGAGAGTATACGTAAAGATAAATTTACCTTACGTGATATATTGTCACATGATAAAGATATATTAGAATGGTGGGATTCAATTGGAAATTAAAGTTACTCTACGTAATCCGTTGGACAAACAAGATTTTTTGGATTATTATATAGTTCCAAATAATAGTCAACTGGCCTGTGATTGGTTTGGTGCTCTACAGCAACTATTAAAAAATGGTAATCTATTAGAAAAGAACTTTTGTTTTTTAGGATTTCCTAACTCAGCAAGAACAGTTGACTATCTATGTAAAGAACTTAATTGGGCAGTTGATCAAATAAATTCTGCATTTGCTGATTATAATATTTTAGAAATTTTTACCAGTGATGCAGTGTCTAATAATCAAAACTTGCTTAACCATTTACATAATCATTTTGAACAGTTACAAGGTACGGTAGAAAATTTAAGCAGTTACTATAAACGTGCTGACTACGATACCAAATATGCTATCAGACAATTAAACAATCTTTGTCATGAACTAGAAAGCCTATTACTAAGTCAACGCAAACAACGTTCAGATCCAGAATGGGTTAGACCTAGTCAGATAACCACGTTCTTACACGCACAGAGATACGAATTAACAGATGAGCATCGTCAGGGATTTGTTGCCAATGGATATGATCGTAAGTTTAGTCATGTCTATATGCACTGGACGCAGATAGGAAAGACCTTGTTTGAAGTGTTCCGTGATGAACATGCACCTACACTAACAGACACAGTCTGTGAAGCAATTACTCATTTGCGTTATTATTCAGGTGAGTTTGATGTAGAATGGGGTAACACTGTGACCTATGGTGGTAACAATCCATGGCACAATTTAGAACAGGATAAATTTATCCAATGGCTAATAGATAATGGATTTGATCCTAAGGATACAAAATTAAGTTTAGGATATTTGCCTCTTGGGCATATAGATTTGATGAAATCATTTGGCACTGACGATCCTATCAGAGTAAGAGAAATATTGGGTCGTTATCTTGATATCTATAGTATAGAGGCGGGTGAATGCTCTAATGTATTTGACTATTGTTGGGCTGACAGTGATCATAAACAGCGTCAAATTGAATCAATGAAACCTGGATATGATTACAGTAGCAAGGAGAATGTATGAAGTGGTTAAAGAAAATAATTGAAAGAATTAAATTAGAAATCAGATACAGAAAACGTCTGAGAGAACTTAAAAAGAAAGATCCATTTATCTATAAATGAAAATACTTACACTAGGCGATAGTTTTACCAAAGGCAGTGAATTAGCAGATCCTGTTAGTTCTGCTTGGCCATCTGTGCTGGCTAATATTGGAGAGCACAATGTGACCAATGAAGCGGAATACGGTGGTAGTAATGATATGATGTTTCGTAAAGCCATTGAACTAACAGCAGTGGATCATTACGATTTAATCATCATTGCTTGGACTGAAGCACATAGAATGGAAGTCTATCTTAATGAACCTAGAGACATGGAATATAGATCATACACTGTAGGTCCGTTGAGTATAAATCATAACTGGGGTAATCTAAAATGGACCAAAGAATATTATGCTGAACATTATAATGAAGAATATTTTTTAAGAAAGTGGCTAACACAGGTTATAGCTCTACAGGGATATTTTAAAAGTAGAGACCAAAAATATATTTTTTTAAATGCTTTTGGAAACCAACAGGCTTTACCAAAATATAATTTAACAACTAAACAATCTGTTGATTCTAAATATTTTTTAGGTTGGCCCAATGAAGGAATAGTAGAATGGGTTTATGGATTACCCAAAGGCAAATATGGGCATCCATTAGAACAGGCACACATATTAATTGCAGAGAAAATCAATGAAAGTATTAGGAATTTCAGCTGGGTTTCATGATGCTGGAATAGCATTCATTGACAATGGTAACATTGTCTATGCTGGACACAGTGAAAGATACAGCAAGATCAAACATGATAGCGAGTTAAATCCGCAAATTCTTGCTGACTGTATCAGTAGATGTGGGATTCCTGATGTTATTGCCTACTATGAGAAACCATGGATTAAAAAGACCAGACAGTTATATGCAGGTCAATGGAATGATCTTTGGCACGGTTGGTCAGTTCGCAACATGATTAACAAAGTTGATCCAACTAACGAATTACATCGTGTACCAATTAAAACATATAATCATCACAAATCACATGCGGCCGCTGGCTTCCAAACTTCTAAATTTAGAGATGCTACGGTGGTTGTGATAGATGCCATTGGTGAGTGGGACACTATGTCTGTATGGAACGCATACTATGATCGTAATGGTCGTGCCTGTTATGAAAAGTTATGGAGCCAACGCTATCCACATTCGATAGGTTTGATGTATTCAGCATTTACTAAAGAGGTTGGGCTCAGACCTTTAGATGAAGAATACATTCTAATGGGTATGGCCGCCTATGGTAATGATCTAGGTACTGCTTCGTTTAAACATGTTCTAATTGATGATGAAAATGCCCTAACATTCAGACATAATCTACATATTGGTTTACCTAACAGTGGAGAATATGGAGAACCGTTTGATATAGCCGCCAGTGCCCAAAAACTGACAGAATATCTGATCAACTCAGTGGTATCCTACGCAAAGAAAAACGGTCGCAGTAATAATTTAGTCTACATGGGTGGAGTTGCTCTTAACTGTTTGGCTAATAGGGACCTAGGAAGATTCTTTGATAATATTTGGATCATGCCTAATCCAGGCGATTGTGGTAGCTCACTGGGTGCGGCCGCACTGGCGTGGGGACATAAAGTAAATTGGCAAGATGCTTATCTAGGTTATGATATCAAACAGCCTTATCCAATAACAGAACTATTAAGTGAACTAGTGGAAAGGAAAATAGTAGGAGTGGCCAACGGTCCTGCAGAGTTTGGCCCTAGGGCATTAGGCAATAGATCATTACTAGCAGATCCAAGAGGACCAGAGATAAAAGATCAGGTAAATGAAATTAAACAGAGACAAAAGTTCCGTCCATTTGCTCCTGTTATCTTAGAAGAATATGTTGATGAATATTTTTCCATGCCCAATGGTTGGGAAACTAGTCCTTATATGCAGACCACTGCTATTTGTAAAAATCTAAAAGAATTTCCTGCTATTGTACATGCAGATGGTACTAGCCGTGTACAAACAGTAGGTCCAGAATGCAGAAGTGGAATTAGACAATTACTAGAACAATGGTTTATGTGGACTGGCTGTCCTATGTTGTTAAATACTAGTCTAAACATTCGCGGTCAACCAATGGTCAATGACAGACAAGATGCGGAAAGATTTGAAAAATTATATGGAATAAGGGTATTATGAAAATATTAGTTATGGGATTACCAGGGTCAGGAAAATCAACTCTGTCAGAAAAATTACTCAACGAAATTGGTAAAACACAAACTGTAGATTGGATCAATGCTGACGACCTTAGAGAGAAAAACAATGATTGGGACTTTAGTGAAGAAGGTAGAAAACGTCAAGCACGTAGAATGAGAGATTTAGCAGACGAAGGCACAAGAAATCATATGGTCTGTATTGCTGATTTTGTTTGTCCTACTAAAGAATTGCGGAACATATACAATGCTGATTTTGTCATTTGGATGGATACTATCAAGGAAGGTCGTTTTGAAGATACTAATCGTATATTTGAACCACCCACAGTAGATGAATATGATGTTAAAATATCATCATTTGAAGAAGCTGATCGTTGGTCAACCACTGCCGCTGATTTGATTGACATACTATTAACTTCTGATCCGTCGGAATGGACAGGTGGCTAGATGTACGACATCTTTATAATGGACATGGGCGGACATGACGCTAATGTTATAGAACTACAGTCCAAATTTCCACATGCTAAAGTGGTTAGATACTATGATACTCATTTAACAACTATACGACGCTGTGTGGCACGGTCCAGAACTCCTTTTGTTTGGATTATATCAAGTTGTTGCGACTATTCAAAATTTGATTTTGATTATAAGGCGTCACCCTGGGAAAGTTATCAGATACACTGCTGGTCCAGTGGAGACCAAAAATTTGGTGATACATTTTTGATCAACTGTTTTGAGTTTAACAAACAAAAAGATTCAATTGAATTACTAGAATGGTACAAGGATATTAATTGGCATGAAGATGGTGTACCTAGACTAGCATGGCCAAAAGTCATTTATACATCAGACAATCAAACAGACATTATCAACGCAACCAAATTTGATTCCTTATACATACAATTTCTTAGAGATATAGACCAAACCACTAAATTTAATCCCTCTCTTTGGAATAAACGTGCTGTATACACCTTTAACAGAGCAAACAGTGTATCACTAGTACCACGCGATATTTCAGGCGAAATAGGCAGTCAAATCTACGATTATCCTTATGTAATCAAGCAAAAAGACCAGTTTTTAGACGATAAAATGCTGGATATAGTCTACATCAGCAATGGTGAACCTGACGCAGAACGGTGGTATAAACACCTCTGTGACTGCGTACAACGCCCTGTGTTGCGAGTTCAGAATGTCAACGGACGTAGACAAGCATATCAAGAAGCCGCACGTGTAAGCACCACTGATTGGTTTTTTGCTGTGTTTGCTAAACTAGAAGTCCATGCAGAATTTGATTGGACCTGGCAACCAGATTATCTACAAGAACCTAAACATTACATATTTCATAGTCGTAATCCAGTTAACGGATTAGAATATGGTCACATGGGCATAATTGCTTATAATAAGAATTTAGTTTTAGATACCAATGACAGTGGTCTTGACTTTACTCTGAGTCGTTCTCATGCCGTGGTACCTGTATTAAGTGCTATTGCTCATTACAACACCACACCAGAACTAACTTGGCGTACTGCATTCCGTGAGTGTGTTAAACTAAAACATGACATTGATACTACAGGCAATATTGAAAGTGTGATTAGGTTAGACACCTGGAAAACAGAAACCTATCCAGATCAACCTAATGGGGATTGGTCAATTAAAGGTGCGTTGGATGCTGAGGAATACTACAAACAGGCCAACGGGGACTATGACAAATTAATGTTAACCTTTGAATGGGCGTGGCTAAAAGAGTACTATGCTATGAAAGGCTATACTGAATAACACTAACAATTTCCTCAACTTCTTCATCTGTTAGTTCAGGATAAATTGGTAAACTCAAAGCGGTTTTACAAAACTCATCAGCACCCTCTAATATAAAATTCTTGTCTGCTAGAAGTTTACTCATAAAACTAACTCCTTCAGTTGCCAATGGTTGATGATAATGTATCCTTGATTCAATTCCAACATTTTCTAATTCTTTAACAATCTGAGAACGATCATGATGATGAATTACATACTTACTCCAACTATGATCAACCAGTTCGTGTAATTCACTACCAGGAGTTACTACATAGTCTCTTAATTCGTTATTGTAATACTCTGCTATTTCTTTTCTTCTCTGTTGCCATTGGTCAAAATATTTTAATTTAACTAACATCTGTCCACAGTCTACTTCGCTCATACGACTATTAGTTCCTGAATAAACAAAATTGTTATTTTTTCCATTGTTTCTAAAATCTTTAACTAGTTCTGCCCAATCCTGGTCGTCTGTTAATAACATACCACCACTGCCATAATTGTTTAAATTTTTTGTAGGATCAAAACTGAATATACTAATGTCGCCTAGATTACCACTTGGTTGACCATTCCAACTACTACCAAAACTTTGTGCGGCGTCTTCAATGATATAATTACTTTTTTCTTTAAATAAAGTTCCAAACGATTTTATCTGCTCATAGTTAGCACAATTACCAAAAAGATTTACATACATCAAAGCATCAATATCTTCAGTTGGTACTGAAATAGATTTAAGATCTATTATCCCAGTAACAGAATCTACATCACAAAAGATAGGTTCTAAATCAGATTCAATGACAGAATTTACAGTGGCAATATAACTCACAGCAGGAATTAGCACAGTCCTAATACGAGAATTGGTCATCTTTAAACATCTTAAAGCAAATATTAGAGCCTGTGTTCCACTGTTAACAGAAATAGCATGACGTCTATTAGTTCGCCTGGCCATTGTTAATTCAAATGTTTCTGTGTAATGACCGTCCAGCACTTGTCCGCTGACTAATATGTCATTGGTAACTTCAAGTATCTCTGCCTGTATACTCTTATACTGTCGATCAATTCCAAAGAACGGAATTTTGTAGGAACCACTCATGATATCTTTTAAAACCTTCTTCTATGTCAATAGTTGGATTGTATCCTAAATCTGATCTTGCACGATCAATGTTTAATCTTCCCCTACTAGGAAATGTTTGATCTCTATCTGTTAGTTTAACTGTGCCTTGTCCAACCAGGTCTACAATTAAATTAGCGGCCATTTCTAAATTATATTCTGTTGTATTACTTCTAGTGATGTTATAGCAGGTATTAGCACAGGACTTTATAGCCGCAAGTACAATGCCCTGGGCTGTATCTTCTACGTGTGTAAAGTCTAATATTTCTTTTGGACCCTTTACCACAAGTTCTTTTCCTAATAATGCCTGTGTAAAAAATTTACTTACCACGCGATCGTTGACGTCCCATTCACCATAAACAGCACTAGGCCTAACAATGACGTGATCAAATCCAGCACGTTTAGAATAGTCAGCAACTAAATGTTCACCCATTAGTTTCATGATAGCATACTGTCCTGTAGGACGACACGTTTCTGTTTCATCTGTGTTACTGTCAAAATCTCCATAGACCATAGAGCTTGATACGTAGACAAACTTTTCAACATTATTACTGCGTGTGGCTTCTAATAGATTTACAAGACCATTGCACATAACATCACTGGCCACCAATGGCATTTGACTCACTACTTTTTGTCTTGGAAAACTGGCTAGGTGAATAACACAGTCTGGACGATAGTGATGAAATATGCGATCAATGTATCTTGATTCTCTGATGTCCATCACTGATGTTGTTGTGTGTTTGCCTAGTCTATGTTGTCTCTGTTTTATTAGATAGTCTAATTCTAATTTTGGAACAAAGCCATAGTCTGTTATTGAGTCAATGATTTTTACGTTGTGACCTTGATAGTCAAGTAATCTTGCCACGTTATGACCAATGAATCCTAATCCACCTGTAACTAATATTTTCATATTAAGTCTTCGTATCCCCATTTCAATTGATAAAATGTATAGTCTCTGTCTTTCATGTTACCATAGACCTTAACATTATAAACTACAGCATGACCATTTTTATATCCAAGATCAAGTTCTGTAGTATACCAAAGTTTCTCTTTATTAGTGTGTTTCTTTGCCCATTTGCCTGCTTCACTTTCTTCCCATTCTAATACTATACCACTAGCATAGACATCAGGATCACTGACATCTCCTAGATATCCTTTGTATAATAATACTGATGTCATACTGCCATGGGAGCCTTGATGCTAGGCATAGGATTATAGTTTTCTAAACGGAAATCATCCATAGTAAACTTGGTAATGTCTGTTATATTAGGATTGATCCAAAGTGTCGGAGCAGGTAATGGTTCACGTTGGACTTGTTCTTTTACCTGCTCCATATGGTTCAAATATATGTGAGCGTCTCCTAGCACGTGAACTAGATCGCCTACCCCAAGCCCACACACTTGAGCAATCATGTGGGTGAATAAGGCATAGGATGATATATTAAAAGGCACGCCTAAAAACATATCACAGGATCGCTGATATATTTGACACGACAACTTACCATTGCTGGTCACGTAAAATTGAGCAAAACAGTGACAAGGCGGTAACGCCATCAGATCTAACTCGCCTGGATTCCATGCGGTAATTATATGACGACGGCCATATGGATCCTGTTTGATTCCCTCAATTAAATTTGATAATTGGTCAACTTCTATAGGTTTACGTAGAGTAGGTGTTACCCATTCTGTTTTGGTAGTTTGCCACTTACGCCATTGTACACCATAGACACGGCCTAGGTCTCCTTGATATCTTGCTCTAGGTTTCCAATAGTCTGCTTCAGCATTAGCAGTCCATATGGTTGTTTTTTTGGGTGCTTCACTACCATGTAATATTTCACGAAGTCTATGCTCATCACTGGAACCTTCAATAAACCAAAGTAGTTCAGATAGGCAGGCTTTGAACGCTAGTCGTTTAGTAGTAACAGCAGGAAATCCTTTAGATAAATCATAGCGTTGTTGCATACCAAAAACACCAATAGTACCAACACCGGTTCGATCTTCTCGTGTTTCTCCGTTTTCTAAAACGTATTTTAGAGCATCAATATATTGTTTCATAATTTAATTATAGTTGAATAGGAAAACAAAGTCAACTAGAAGAATTCACGTTTCCAAATTTCGTAGGTACATTCTGTACCAGGACGTACTGATCGTATTCTAAAACAGTGTAACCAATTTTCTAAATTTATTCTAGTGTCAGCATACCAATCTCCCTTTATTCTGGTGAGATAGATTTTTTTAATAATATCTTTACATGACTCAAATAGCTCTTTACCACCAATGATAAAGATTTCTTTCTCAGGAAATTGTTTTTCTAATTCAAGAATGTGACTAACAATATCACCTTGTATTCTTCTAGCAGATAAAGGATCAAGTAGTGGCCTAGAAGTTGCTACTACATTTATTCTGTCTGATAATGGTTTGGGCATCATGGGATCATCCCATGTTTTTCTGCCCATAACCACAATGTTCCCTTTGGTATGATTTTTAAACCAAAGTAGGTCTTCTTTATGTTTTGGCCATGGTAACGTTCCTTTATTACCAATGCCACCATACGGAGTACTTGCTAAGATTGCTGAAATCATATATCTTTTAGCACCTTATCAGTTTCAGGCTGTACAGTTTTAACAACCTTTTCAATGTCAACAAAAAAATCAACATTTTTTATATAAGGATCTAAATCACTAAATTTGTTGTTTAGCATTTCTTCAATTTCAGAGTCTTGTTGTCCTTCGCCAAGTAATTCTTTTACATTTACAGATACCACTGTGCCATCAATTAAATTGACCACTATTCTTTCTAAAATTGAAACAGGAACTTCTTTTTTATCAACACCATTGACAAGGTCTTGCCATCTTTTTTTAGAATTTATCTGTATTTTTGTACCTGAACTATTACGCCGCGGCTTTGGTTGTTTTGGATTTTCCGCCATTTTTAGCCTTTGGTGTTAGTGACAATGCCTCATCTCTTAATCTCTTTGCTTCTGCTAATAAAGAATTTGCATCAGCCTCCATTTTATCAGCTTGTTCTATACGTTGTTTTGCTAGATCTTCATCTGATAATGTACTAGTAGCAGTTGCACTAGTTTGAGGTTCACCAACATCGCGTCCGCCAGCCATACCAGCATTAGCATCCATTTCAGCTAGTCGCTTAACAGCGTCTTCGCCTTGCGCCATTTGAGATAGAATGTCATTTAATTCATCTAAACGGCAACTGCTAGTAGCATTCACTGTAACAATAACTTGTTTAGTAGGAACTTTTTTCATGTACCCACCTTTGTGTAATGCTGTTAAACAGTTTTGTCCATCTGACATAGTATGACGGAATAGTGCATCTGCAAGTTCAGAAGCATTTTGACCAACTTCACTTTCTAATACTGTCATAGTTTCATCATGCAATAATGATGGAATAGTTTCTGTATAAATTACCAATGCCATATGATCTTCATCAGGCACTGTTTTATAAATAATTGCAACCTTGCGATTATTGTGTCTACCTACATGTTTAATCATGTTATTTTTCCTCCGTAGCCTGTTCTGGCTGTTGAATAGCTCCAACACTTTGTAAGAAAGCTATAAGTTTGTTGTAAAGAGTTCCAACGTTTACCATTTCTTCAGGACGGTAAGCACCTCTTTGATTTGTGACTTGAATAATCTGTGCTAGACCTATCAAGTCTTGAACACTTAACCCAGGTGTACCACCAGCTGGCTGTTCTGCTTGAACTGTTGGTTGAGCCACGGGCTGTTCTTGAACTTCTTTTGTTTTTTTAGCCATATAAAATTCTCCTTAGGGAACAATTTTATTTAACTATATTTTGTGGGGTGGAAAAATTTTCTTGGGTTTTAATTATATAGAAGGAGCCATCAGACCAAAATAGGTTGATTCCTCAGGACGTTCAAAAGCAACAATAATTTTATCAAACTCTCCTTCTATATAAAATCGTCCTTCGAGATTTTCATAGATCCAATTGGACAGATCTCTCAATGTCGTTGGTGTTTGGTTTATAGTTAGTCGGGTAAAATGTGGCGGACAATGATGTAGTTGTCTAAGGTTATGGACATTAAGTGGATTAATCTTTTTGTTAAACATTTTGTTTTTCTAAACTATAACGAGCAGTAACACCATACGGAGCAACAACATCGTTAGTTCCGTGGATTACAAACAGTGTATCACAATAGTTTTCGTCACCCCATCCGTCCCAAACATAACCATCAGTAAACATGATAAACAATTTTGGTTGAATGTCATTTTCTTTCATAAATTCCCAATTACAGTTAAGTTCAGTACCGCCACCACCTTGAACTTGATAAGTGTCAATATCGTCAATATTGTCTGGAGTAAAAATAATGTGACCGTAGACTTCTGTGTCAAATGACCAAACCTGTAGTTTAAAATCATCATATGATTGCATAATGCCTTTAATTTCACTAAGAATGTCGCGTAGCATATCATCACCCATTGACCCTGAAGCATCAATTGATACACAAACATCAATAGTTTCTGCTAGATCACTGCCAGGAAAAACAGCATCCATATGCCATGCACGACGACTTGGACGCATCCAAGTAAAGTCACTTTTAACTTGGCTTTGAACCTGTTGTTGAATTAATTCTCTCCAATTAAGTTGCGGATTAGTTAACTGTTGAATTAATCGTTTAACTCCACTAGGTAAATTAGTTGCTCCTTGCGCCGCATTTAATACTGCTTCTTTTATTTCATTTCTAATTTCTTTTTTCTCTTCTTCTGAAAGTTTAGGACGTCCTGAACCTTTACCTTTTTCTTCTTTGCCATCTGCACCTTGATTTTCGTCTTCACTATCGTCGCCATTGAGATGTTCATCTAAGAGTTGTTTAACAAGATCATCAATATTAATTTTTTCTGCATTTTCATATAAATCATCATAGACCTGTTCAGCTGACCAACCACGATATTTTTCGTCATGTAAACCTATAGGAATAAATTCACCTATGCGTTGATCTATTAGGTCTTGATTAACACAATAGTCGTCTGCAATATTCCATAAGCGAGGATCACGGTCTCCACGACGTCCCATATGATCATAGACACAGTGTAACACTTCATGACCTACAAGAAATTCAAGTTGTTTTTGTGGTAACGTTTTGATAAATTCAGAATTATAATAAAATTTACGTCCATCAGTTGCGGCAGTTGGGCACCAATCGTCAGCATTTATTAGTTGTAATCTGGTAGCAAGATTGCCAAAGAAAGGTGCTTTGATTAACAAAGCCACTCTAGCAGTGATTAGTTTTTCACGACTTTCAGCATCAATGGTGGGATCTGTTTTTGTAACTACCTTAGATTTATCTGCTAGTGTTGTCTGACTCATCTTACCCTTTCATACTCTCTCATTTATAGTTTATTATACAACCAAATTGGTTTTCTGTCAACCATTAGTTTGACCTATAAATATTGATATGTTTAAATTTTGTTCAGCACCATGGGATACTATTCAAGTCAGAAGAGATGGTCAAATATCTTCCTGTCTTTGCCCTGCTTGGCACAAACTAGGATGGGAATTTGGTAATATCAGTGAAACTCCTCTAGAAACAGCATTTAATCAAGGTAATTTTATTGAAATGCGTAACAGTGTTATAGACCAAACCTTTCGTCATTGTGGTTCAAATTGTTATAAACTCTATGAATTAGAGCAGGTAAAAACATTAGATCATTTAAACAGTTTTCCAAAACTACCAACGCAGATTAATTTAGGTATTGATCCAAACTGTAATCTTGAATGCCGAAGTTGTCGTAATGAAAGAACATATACTAAAGAGGTAGATCCGCAAGCAGATAAAATTTTAAATAATCTCATTACTACCTATAACAATTTCCCACACAAGGTAAAAATCTATGCTGATGCGGTAGGAGATATCTTTGCCAGTCAAGCATACAAAAAGTTTTTAAACAGATCTGATCTTCCTGATTGCTTTGAGTTTTGTATACAGACCAATGGTAATCTCATAACAAAAAATAAAGAGCTATTGAATAAAATACATCAACAAATTGACGTAGTTATCATCAGTTTTGATGCGGCCACAGACAAAACATATAAAAAAGTTAGAGGTGGAAAATTTCAACAGGTCATTGAAGGTGTAAAATTTTTAACCTCTCTAGGGGTTAAGGTTCAAACACAATTTGTTGTACAACAGTCTAACTATTTAGAAATACCAGACTATATCAAATTAGCAAAATTTTTAAACGTTGATCAGGTTGGATTATATGCAATGACCAGATGGAGCCACATGGATCACAATTGGTGGAAAAGAAATCGCATATTCAATCATCCAAATACTGATTTTAATTTCATTGCTGATATTTTAGTCAAACATAAAGATGATCAACAACTAGCACTATGCGGTAATCTCAAAGAATTTTTACAAGAAACACTGAAAGAAAGGGGCCTGTAAGCCCCTTGTTCTAGTTCAATGACGCTACTACGTATTTTCCAAACTTTTTATGGAACTCATCAAAGTTTTTAAGTTTGTTTGGTACCAATGGAAGTTTGTAGGTAGTTAGTGCTAATTTTACACCCATAACAGTAACTTCTGTAGTAAAGTTATCCATCATAAAACGAAAAAAGTGATCTGCCATGGCATGCCATTCATTAGTACCACTGCTACCTAATTTTTCGTGTGCTTCTTTGAGTTCATAGCACATACTAACAGTTAGCGAGTACATAGCACTGATTTCAGATGTTTCTAATTTACTAACCTTACCAGAAAGAATATCACTTGGGTTGGGCATCTTGTTGGCAATTTTACGATGAGCCATAAATTTAACAGCAAGTCCTTCACCTACTGTACCAGAAACAAGATCAGTAACAGTATCATTAGTAAGATCATCATCTAATAAATCACTTACAAATGTCCATGAACGAGGAGTAGCAAATGATCTACTAATACTCTTAGGATCAAAATCATATAAATCTTGTTTACTAAAGTTCAAATAGCCAACTACATCTTTATTAATTTTATTCTCCGCGGCCCATTCTAACCATGACTCAAAATCTACACGCATTTCTAAATGAACAAAACGATTAGCCAATGGAGCAGGCATTCTATAGGTAACACCTTTGTCACTTTCTCTGTTACCAGCCGCCACTATTACTACATTGTCTGGAAGAACATACTTACCAATACGTCTATTTAAAACTAACTGATAGGCCGCGGCCTGTACGCTAGGAGCCGCTGAATTCATCTCATCTAAGAATAAAACAATAATTGGATATTGTTTAGACATAGATTCATCAGGCAAATCAATTGGAGCCGCCCAATCCATAACACCTAGATCCTTGTTGTAAAACGGAATACCACGAATGTCTGTTGGATCCATCTGTGCTAGACGTAAGTCAATAATATGACCTTTCATCTCTTTAGCAATACCTGCCACTAATTCTGATTTACCAATGCCTGGAGGACCCCATAAAAATACAGGACGTTTACGATCAAAACAACGAATAATTGATGTTCTTGCTTCTTTTGCTGTTACAGTGCGATTTTCTGTAATGTTGCTCATGTCTAACTCCAATCCTCTACATTAAAAACTATATTATAGACTCAAACCGTTGGTTTGTCAAGTTTAACCAATTTTACGGCGAACACAAAGATTTTTAATAAATTTTTTAATAAAAAATTTTGTTTGAACGTACAATACCTGTGGAATTCCAAATTTGAAAGCCCATAACAAGTCCATTATAATAGCACCAATTACCAGTCCTAGAAAAAAATTAAACATATCTATCTCCTTATTATTAATTACATTATAGACTCATTTAACCAAAATGTCAACCAAAATATTGAACTAACAAATATGTCATTAGAAACATGATAGCAGTAAAGGTCACAATCCTAATAGCATCAGTAAATCGTGCTAGTTCTTGTGCATGCCTTTGGACGTCATCAATCTTAACAGCTAATACATCAACTTTACCTCTAAGTTTAGTCATATCACTGCCTAGTTCTTGCCATTGACGGTTTGTTCCAACGTTTTTTACTTGTTCTTTCATAAAGTTCTCCTTGAAATTATTGTAATTATGATATAATTATAGCATATCTTGTGGTAGATGTCAAGAATATTTTATAAAAACCACTAGATGTTGTATATTTTCTTTACACTAGACAAAAAAATACCTCAGGTTCGCGTCTGAGGTATTTAAGATTTTTATGAATGCCCAGTTTAAGTTATAGACAGTAAACTGGGACCGTAAAGTTGTCTGCGTCAACTGCGTTTTTTTAGAGTGGACGCCACCGCAACGGAGCTCTACCACTTACCTTACTAACTAAAAACTATTATAGACTCTTTTGATTAATTTGTCAACCATTTTTTTTTAAAAACTTGTACACTCCTAGTTTCAAAATTAAAGTTCTTTTCACTAAAATTAGCACGTACAAACCAATCAAAATAATCTATTTTAGTTCTAACATAGCCCATTGATTCTAAAATTAATTTAAACCATGATGGATTTGGAAATCCAACAGGTATTATATCTAATCCTTTAAAATGTCCGTCAAAATTTGAATCATCTTTTTCATGATTCCAAAAGATTAAAGATTTTTCACTTTTAGTAATATCAGTTATTTCTGCAGTTTCAATAATAATATTTTTTGGACCTGCTTGCGTAATTGACTCTAAAATTTCATAGTGGTCGTGTACGTGATACATTATTCCACTTAATAAAACAGTGTCTTTATCTAAGGTTAATTTAGTATTATTTTGATAGTCATGTATGTCACTATAGATGCAATTAAATTTGTTTTCTAAATTAAATGCGTTGGCACTTTTATTTGCTATCTCTATATTATTTTTTCTAACGTTAGTTGTAATAACTTCAGATGCATTATTTTCTAAACAGATAAAAGCTAAAAATCCACAGTGTCCAGCAAAATCAATAATTTTTTTATTAGATATAATGTCTAAATTATCTAAGACGATCTTTTGATATCTAACTAAATCATGTATAGAATAATCAAATTGATTAGGTTGAAAATTGTTGTAATCAATATCTAACCATTGGGTTGGAGAAAATTTGTGAATGTTGATACATTCTTCTTGTATTTCTTTAGGAAGCAGATTAAATTCATTGGGACTATTACAATTTGGCCAATTCTCTCCACGTATAAGATTATAAGAATCTTGCCAACTTTTTAAAAAATCAGGCATCAGTGATGATTGGCTAACAGTCCATAGATATTCATTGTAAAGATATTTTTTACTACTGGGAAGTTTTGATTTAATGTTAGTTATTTCTTCGTCAGAAATACCGTAATGATTTTTTAAATATTTTTGAGCTTCTTCAAAAAACATTTTAAAGTTTATATTTTACACGATACCATACGCATTCTTTGGTATCAATCTTGTCTGGATATAAACACCAATGTGGATCTACACAGGTTTTAGGATTAGTACCATTGGCTACGCAGGCTAGTTGCTGTTCTTTCTCTTTGTTGACCTTTGCTTCAAACTTCTGTCTAATTTTGAGCCATTCAGCATATTCCTCAAAGGTCAGCGTTTCTGCCACTATCTGCTCTAAGGGAGTTTGGTCTCGTTGATCAACCAATTTTTTAACAGTGTCCTCAATACTCCATGCTATGGATATCATTGACAGTATTAACCATAATATGGCCGCAATTAATAAACCTATATTTACTTTTTTCATAATAATATTATACAGTTATTTGTCCTGATTGTCAAGATATTGTTGTAAATCATTTCCGTGTAATCCTATCATCATAGCCTCAACTTCACCATAGACAATTATACTTTGAGCATTTATAATGTAGTACGGTGAGGTAAAATATCGTTCAAGCTGAACAAAGGTTTTGGGTTTGTATTTTTCTGTTAGTTTAAACCTAAAAGTAGGCATGTCAGTCTTAGACAACAAATTGTGCCCAGTACTGGTCAGTCTAAGACTGTTTGGATTAATTGGATTATGCCACCAAGTTGCTGGATTGAATAGTTTATTATAGGTTAACCCCTCTTCAGGGTTTCTGATAAAGGGGTTAAGATCATATTCATTGAATTTTTTCTGCCAGACACTCTGTGGTGAATTAGCAGTTCTAACCATGTTATTGGTCTTTCTGAATACCTGCCAGTGACCCTAAATCTTCTGCAGTAGTTGTTTGGGCAATTTGCTCATAATTTTGAAATAGGCCTTCGCCTGTTGCTGAAATATTTTCAATTCTATTGTCAATTTTAGCAACTTCTACGTCAGGAGCAGAAGGTGTAGGTACTGGTGCTTCGGGTTGTGCTGTATCTGCAATTACATTATCAACTTGAGGATCATTCGCATCAAGGTCTTTCATTTTTTGCATTAGTGTATAAAATTGGTCATCTGCCATTTTTATCTCCTTATGGGTAAATTGTGTCGCCTTGTTTAAGTAAGACCACAGTAAATTGGTCTGTTTTAAACAGCGAGTTTAATTTTTTTGCTAAATTAATAGCATGTCCTGGATTTGAAAAACTAACCTTTTTGTATTTAGGTCCAGGATAACTAACCAAGACATTTTGAGTCTTAAGGTTAATAGGTTGATTGTCAAAAAACACCGCCCAAATTCCTTCACTGTCTAAAATTTGGTCACTTTTGTAAGTGTTTTTATTGACATGTTCTAATAAAATCTTTGGTTTAGGTCTACTCATAAAATAATATGTTCCTTCTACTACATATTATTTATGCCAATTATCTGAGTAGTTTATTAAAAATTTCCACCATCAAAGTCTAAACTGTCTACGTCTGCGGGTGTCTCTTTAACTTCTGTGAGGCCTGCAATTTTAGATAATAGATCAAAGATATCATTGTGTAGATTACGTGCTTCTAACGCTGTTAATGTGATATCTTTAGCATTGGTTTGGTTCATGACCTTAACCTTGTTGTTAAAACTTTTAAGATGTAATGTAAGTTGTGATTCCATTAGTGACCTCCATTGGCCATGCGAATTTGATGTTGCATTTCTTCTTTAGAATGAAATGGTCCTTGGTAAGGATATCTATTAAGCGTAATCAGTTTAGGGCAATAACTTTTAACCCACCCATTGTTAAACTTAACTATATAGTATCCAGCACAGAAAAAACTTTTTGATTTGCGACCTTTAGTGAAGATGGGTAGTTTGTGCTTGACATCCCACAGAATATTTTGTGCATTATAATCACATGGATAACCATAGACACTGTGGGCTTCACTGATCTGTTTAACAGGAACCTTTTTATCAACAATAATATTGTATCTATCTTTTAACAGTTTAAGACTGGTAAATTTTTCTCTTTGATTATTGTGAACTAAGGTAAATCCAACTGAGTTGGCCAGTATAGTGCCAACCTTTTTACCATCTTCCTCAACAATCCAACATTTATTTTTAATTATAGATTTAGCAAGTAGTGTCATTTTTTTATCACCTTGATTAACAGATAGGATGGATCAACCAACCAGTTATTTGAATACTTAATAATATTAGGATTATCGTGGTGAAATTTTTGCATACTTTCTCCACCTGTGAGTATGCCAAATTTTGGCCAATCTAATATATCAGGACCTGGATGGCAAATACCATTAACAATAAAATTTTCAAAAACTTTTTGATAGACTGGAATGAATCCAAATATAGCAACAGCTACCTTCCAATCAATCAGAGAAGTTGCTAAAAACATTCCGCTCCAAATAGTATAGTAGTGTATATGAATAAATTTTTGTAAAGGTATTTTAAATAAGTCTTTGGCCAATGGAGCATTTAATCCTTTAAAATAACTGGTAGGATAGAATTCCCAAATACCTAAAAACACTGACCATTTACCTAGTTTAGATGGACTGTGTGGGTCTCCTTGAGAATCACAAACTCTATGATGTTGTCTGTGCATGGTTGCATACATTAATGGACTGCCTATTCCTAGTAAGATAGCAAAAGGCAACAAGAGATACTCTACCCATTTAGATAATTTAAATTGTTGATGAGTATAATATCTATGAAGCAAAATACTATTGCCTAATACTGTGCAGATCATACCTAGGACAAATAATAAGATTATCTGTCCTAGAGATAAAAATGTTAGGCTGACAGCAAACAATACATAGACAAATGTATTGAATATTGCCGGTTTCCATTCATTGATAAATTTATTCATTACTATATATCGCTGAGTTAGCACCGTGCTCAGCACACTCTACTGAATGTACCCAACAACGATTATTTGATTGTTCTCTGATCAGTTTGTCCGCAAAGTTAAATGCGTGTTCCGCAAACTTCTCTGCACCAACGCCATCCATTACTACAATCTCTGCTAGGTCTAGTGCTTCAAGTTCCATGAACTTGTCTAGATAGGGATCATCTTTATCAATAGCAGTCTTATGATCAAAGTGATCTTCTAACCAAGACTTAATCTTTTTAAGTCCGCCAAAGTCTACTGCCCAGTTCTTGTTGTCTAAGTGATCACATGCAAATGTAAACTTAAACTGTAGACTGTAACCATGTAGTAAATGACAGTGTGAATGATCAGCATTAGGTTGTCTAAAACATGCTGATAGCCCAATGTTATGACCATATGTTTTTGTTGAATAAAATTTAGCCATCTCTTGCCTCCTAAAAGTAAGTGTGATGACAGGCAGAATATTTTGAGACGGGTGACTGTCTGGAGACGTCTTTGAGTACTTTATTTATATGATTAGTCATTGTCATTAGATTGGTTATTAGCTTTTTTTCTCATGTACTGTTGTTTATTCTCCTGTTCAATGGCATTTTTCATTAATTTTAAAAATGTCTTATCGCCATTGGCCAATGTTTTAATTTCTTTTTTAACTAATACTGCTTTTGGATCATAGCCCATATATTACTCCTTTAATTTTATATTATACTGATTATTTTCTAATAAGTCAAACATTGTTTTTTGTTTTTTCATTAAATGAAACCAAAATTTTAATGTATTACAAGCATCAATATCTGCACGATGCTGATCCCCTTCAAACCAAAGACCTGTGATTGACATGGCCTGTTGTAGATTTCCTTTTGGGTCATGATCTTTACTAAACTGTAAAAAATTATAAATGGTTTTTAGATCTATCCAACGGCCACCTAGATGTTTAAATTCTACTTTATTTTTTTCAAACTCTCTACGTAAAACTCCTGCATCATCATATCCCCATACTATGGGATTTAACCATGGTTGGTGTTCTTTGATCAGATCTGATAACTCTCTAGCCACAGTTTGGTGACCAACAGAAAAACTTCTTATATCACTGTCAGTGATCCCTGTCAGACCTACTATAAAAGTATCAATTGGTTCGTTTGGATCAATATACCATTTACGTACAATATACTTGTCTGAGGATTGGTAAGCATTGCCAATAGCAACACCAACCTGTATGATACGATTACTTGGTTGGTTAAGTTCTAAATCAATGGCTATGAAATTTTTATCAATCATTGAGAATCATTTCAGGATAACTAGCACTCATCCAATGAGCCATTACAGCCGCATTTTCACTGAGTTTTACTAGATCATACTTACCACAGAATTTTAAAAATTGAGCACCAATCATTTGATTTTGTTTAACTGTCATACCAGCGGCGATAGTTTCTGCTATCTTTGCTTTTATTTCATCAGGTTGAGCGGTTAGATCTACTAGAACACGATTACGTTCATAGTCATCTAATACACGATGCTCTACGTCATTATGATCAACCCAACGTTGTAGCATAAGGTTGTTCCAATTAAAACCTTTTTTACTTTTATCTTCATATGCTTCTATTAGACCTATTTTATTTTTACTACCTTTTTCTCTTACACCAGGATATGCTGAAAAGATATTATCTGTAGGATCACCACGCATACATTTTTTAAACAAGATGTATTGTGGATCAGGTATCTGTTTAGGTTCTTTAGTTTTTTTATCTATTACCCGCTCACCCTTTTTGTCAAAGATACCGTTAAGAGTGTGTAGTTCGTCAGATATACCGTTATACTGATTAACGTTGTTGCTTAATAATTGATAAAAGTCTGTGTCACTAGACACTATTGTGTGATGATCGTCTGGATGGCTCTGTATCCAGCCTGCTATCAGATCATCTGCCTCTAATTTAGGATGTTGTAATACTGTACAATTTGTTTTATTACTTAAAAATGTTTTAAGTTCATCAAACGTTTCCCAAAACAATTTATCCTCTTCTGCTTCTGCTTCGGTAAGAGCCGCACGTGCCACTGATCTATTTTTCTTGTATGGCTCATAATAATCTTTACGCCATGAACGACCTTCTAAACAAAATATAACATGATTAGCAGATTGATCACGCCAACTTTTATTAACGCTGGATAAGGTAACATGTATAGCAAAACCTAATCTATCCCATGTATCTGCCTGTCTATGTGCAGAATGCCTTGCTCTAAAAAATGTATTTGCTGTGTCTACTAACAGATATCTCATATCAAACTCTACTTTCTTCTAAAATAGATATTACTTTTGGTAAAAGGAATTCAGCCCATTTACGATGTGCATCTGCACCAAAATGAAACCAATCATTGGATTTATGTCCCTGATTAGTTAACCATTTCCAATAGGTCATTTCTGTGTTATATGGTTCAAGATAACAATCATGCCAATCTAATTTAGGCATAGTATGAAAATCACTATAACAGTTAAAAAAATAATGAGGTATATTACGTTCATTTAATTCTAAATGTAATTGATATATGTCATCATGTGCTTTTTTTGTAGCAGTTGCCCAATCAACAGTTAGCACCCAATCTTTATAACGATCAACTATTTCATCTGGCCAGTCATCACCAATACCACCAACGTTTATCTGCCACGGAATACCATTGTGTACCCATTCTTCTCTTTCCCAGGTTGACCAACCAATGATTACAAGATCAGGTGTATTGGTTTCTAGATATTCTTTAGTGCTTCGTATAATTCTTGTGTTTGAACTTGCGGCTTCAGCATCGCAGTCTAATATAGCATTTAATGCGTTGGCAATATAACAGCCATAACTGACTGCTAGATTATCTGGGTGAGGCTGTCGTCCCAATGAATAGTATAGCGGATCATCACAGGCAAAGGCATGTTTGTTTACTGCTTCTGCACCTGCAGAATGACTATCACCATTGACATATACTATCACTGATTGTCCAATCTACCTTTTAAAAAGGTTACTACGTCTATAATAGTTTTTGGAGGTTCAGCATCCGTTGGATATTCTACTCCAAATTCTTGTTCAATGTCTAACATTAATTCAATAGCACTCAATGAATCAATTTCAAGACCATCAAAAGACGAATCTAAACTGGCATCCTTACCAGTACTTGTTTTTATTATTTCTAAAACTTTATTTTCTATATCCATTATGATATCTCAGTCCTTCCATTACCTAGATCTTTACGATTAGATCCTCTTATTTCTGGATCTGCTTGTTCTTGCTCCCATGTTTCCATTACTACATTTTTACAAACTGTTTTAAACCAATTGTCAACAATATCAGAATCTGTTTTGCCTTGATATCCAGCCCGTACAAGATTAGCTACAAATTTATCATTCCAATCTAATTCAAATGACCCATTACTAGGATCACTTGGATCAATTTCCATGCTGATAACTTCTACCCATGGCTCGCCATCTTTTGTTGCCTGTTCTTTAGGTGTAAGTTTTTTAATTTTTTTAGGTTCTTCTTTTTTACCTACAATATTTTTAATTTTATTCCACATCTTATTCTTCCCCATCATCTAAATCTTGGCAACGACCAAGTTTTTCATCTATTCCTAATTCCATGTATGCGTCATCAATTAGATAAGAATTATCAACTGTGTCTTTAAGATCTTTAAAAAAGTTTATAATTATATCAATAATTTTTTTCATATTATTTGCCCCAACTGTTTCCCCAAAGATCAACATGTAATCTTGGACTGTAATTATAACCACGTAACATGGCTTCGTCTGCTACACTAAACTTATTACCATCATATACTTTAACCACACCGCCTACTGGCATGATGTATACAACTCCTTCAAAGCCTGCATCACGATATGCTTTGACAGCACGATCTACTTCATCAAAGTCACTGGGTTTTTCTACTACAAACTTGAGATAGGTTGTGCCATAACGTTCATAGTCTGCAACAATCTCAGGTTTGATAGCATCTTCCCATGCTTCGCCACTTGCTGACAGTTTAGCACTGACTGAGAATGTGATATCACTCTTGTAGTTACCTCCTCTATCAAATGCCCAAGTTAACAAATAGTTTTTAAAATCTTCATGTAGTTCTTGTGTGCCGTTAGTTTCAAATGTAATGTTTTTCAAATCCTGCATACGAGGATGGTTCAATAAGTCTTTGTAACTGCGTTGCCA